>JAABUX010008257.1_pt1 | contig 12044 bp, 19 predicted proteins | sample 5561851 | NCBI WGS metagenome assembly JAABUX01 (sample SAMN10711883, study PRJNA513361) | rock metagenome | isolation source: Antarctica rocks | place: Antarctica: Victoria Land, Richard Nunatak red sandstone | collected 2016-01-03 | reverse complement strand
GCCTCAAGACTTCAATTGCCAATAAATCAGGGAACTTCGGTGGGCGCGATCCCTCCAGTCCCGTCATCGGTCTCTCGCTTGGCGTGATCTTCGGATCGCTCGGCGCGAAGGTTGGGCTCGCGCCGGATGACATGAAGGAGACAGCGTGTTTGTCGAGCGACAATGTTGTCGCTGGCACTCGCGGCCACACCGACACCTTCCCGTATTTGGGCAGTCAAATCTAAGCGGCAGCTTGTTCCGGGCGGCGTCTCGCCTTTTAGTGGAGTGCGCCCTTCTCGGCGGACGCCCCGCCGCTTAGCTTGCTTCTCCGGGAACAATCGGATGGCGCGCGTTTTTCTTCAGCGAGCCCTAAACCGAAGCCCCGAGTTCGACCCATATCAAGCGCGACGGGCCAGGAATGCTCTCGGGTCTTTGGGAGCGCGCGGGCGGGAGACCCACATCGCCCTCGATCGCGTTGATCCTAATTTCGCATGGATGTATAAATCGCCGCAATACGCTGCGCACTTCTGGCGTCGCTCGTCGGCATCGGCTCTTGCGTCGGGGCGACGTAAGATCGACGTGACGACCCGGGATTCAAGCAAACCGTCCCGAGACGGACCCCTTTCGGAACAATAGCCTTTAACTGAACGGCTGCGTTCGTCCGATTGCGGGCGACGGCTGCTGTCGCCCCTCGCTATGCATCGGCTTCAGCCGGCGCGAGAATAGCAGCGCTCGGCGCGTGCCGCTTGACTTTCGCGATGAAAGGAACGCATCCACGGCCCAGAAGGGCGCGGCGGATGGAACCAAGCAGGGCACTCTGAACAAGATTGCCGACACGATATGCGGCAGTTCCTCAGAGGAGACGTTGTTTTCAAGTTCCGGAGCAGCAGCTACCTGACGGAGTTCTTTCACGACTGCGATACGGACTATGCGCATGAAGGCTCGCCACGCAAGGCCTGGGTAGCTGAGACACTACGGGCCATCCTCGCCGAACCGCAACCTATCCCGAACACGCCGCCGGAGACGTTTGCGCGCGTGATTCGCACATTGATGGACCGAGAATCTTCATCAACGCCTTTTCTATTCAGCTCGAACGCCGCTCCTTCGTTGCGTCCGCTCAAGTTCGGCCAGCGAAAGCGGAGCAGATGGCGCTATAGTCGCCGGGCGCAGTCGACGCTCAAACCACATGACATCATGCCACGCGTTCAACTTAAATCCGACGGCATGATACACCCCAACCGTGCTAAATCCGACGCTTACGTGAAGCATGCAACTAGGCTCGTTTGGCAACGCGACGCCGGCGAATGCCGCACAGTATCCCTGAGCGGCGAGAGTTTGGAATAGTTCCATGTAGAGCTGGCGCGCGATGCCTTGGCGCCGCGCCTCCGGCGCAACGTAGACGCTGACATCGACCGCCCATTGATACGCTGGGCGGGATCGGTGCGGCGACGCATAGGCGTAACCGCGGACGTGTCCAGCATTCGCAAACACTAGCCACGGGTAATCATCGCGTGCGCTAGCAATCCGCCTCCGCATCTCGTCCGGTCCCGGCGGAATGTACTCAAACGAGATATACGTATTGGCGACGATCGGATCGTAAATTGCTGCTAGTGCCTCGGCGTCAGCTACCGTACCTCGCCTGATGAAAGTGCTCATGCGCTCAATTGTTTTGGGGCGGCATCTGCGCTTCCGCCAATCTGCCAATGTCGAAGCGTGAAGAGAAAGGCTGCAGCGGGATTCCCTCAAAGGACCCTTTTCGAAATTGCTGCATCGCTACGTTGCAAGTGGCCGCCGCCGAACGACGTTTAAATAGGAGGACGTTCCCGCATGCTTTTATGGATGTTGATGATCTTCGACGCTAGCGGCTGCGCTGGCAAGGACGCCCGCTGAGGATGTCGATTCCGGGGGCGCCCGATCGACGTGTTTGTAGAAAAGGAGCCCTTCATGAGAACGATCAGGATCTTCGAACACATCTCGCTGGACGGCGTGATCCAGACCTCCGACGAAGATGGCAACTTTCCGTACGCCGACTGGACCGCGCCGTATCGCACCCCCGTAGGCCGGAACGCGCTCGTCGCCATGCAAGGGGAGACTTTCGATCTGCTGCTCGGCCGTCGCACCTACGATCTATGGTCGGAATCCTGGCCGAAAGCGCCGAGCAGCCCGATGGCGGACGGCATCAATCGGGCAACGAAATACATCGCTACGCACCGTCCGGAAAGTCTCGAATGGGGCCCGTTCGAAGCCCTCGGACCCGACATCGTCGAGGGCATACGCCGCGTTAAGTCCCACGACGGCCCCGACCTCATCCTGTGGGGTAGCTCCACGCTGACGTCGACGCTGCTCGAACACGGGCTTGCGGATGAAGTCGTGCTGATCGTCTATCCGGTGCTGTTGGGCAAGGGGAAGTGCTTCTTCGCGGAGGGATCCCCGCCGCGTTCCTTCGAGCTCGTCGGCACGAAAGCGATGCCATCCGGCATAATCTTCAGCACATATAAAGTCGCCGGGCCTTTGAAGACCGGATAGTTCGACGACGCGCCGGCGTGAGCCGGACGTCGAGTATGACGGTCATCATCATCGCGGGCTAACAACGGAGCAGTGAACCGGGAACCGTGTCGCCGCGTTTGGCCCATGGACAAAAATGCGGTACTCCCGAGATTTTCGGCTAATGATCAACGAAGCCGAAGAGCGAGATCTTCGCAACACGAATCCGCTTGAATAGATTAATACGAAGGAGGCGCAAGGCCGGTAAGATCCTTCGCAGCCCGAGCGGCTAACGATCCCGTAAACGACCCGTTTAGAGACGTAAGCCAGCCGTACGCGAAGCGCCATTCGGGCAACGATTTAAGGGGTGCCGAGCGGGCCAGGTTCGTCGCCGCGCCATGACGTAAGGTGACGCGAGTACAGTCGTTGATTCATTTCAGTCCGGTTGCGCCGCCACGCGCCGCGCCAAGGCCGCCGTTCAATGGCGTTCGGCGAACCGTCTGCGGGAGCGCGTGCAACGCAACCCGAGTAGGCGTCACTTTCGCTGGTGAATGCCGAACTGGTTGCCATCCGGATCAGTGCCGAACGACATGAAGCACACCGGCGTCTCGAACGGATCGCCGAGTTGCGCGCCGCGCAAACGGAACTCGTCAACGGCCGCGTTAATGTCGCGCACCGCGAACAGTGCGCCGTAGCCTTTGCCGCTTGGCGTGTCGGGGCTCGGCGACCAGACGCCAAACGTCGTGCCGTCAGCCAGTTGAAATTCCGCGCCTTGCTCAATCTCGTCGATGCCCGTCGGCACCATTCCAAGAATGTCACGATGAAACGCGATCATCTTCTTCGGATTGGGAGTCGCCGGTCCGAAGATGTCGACGCCGACGACAGTTGCGGTAGGCGGGGTGGCCGTGGCCATAGTGGGATGCTCCTCATGCGAGTGGGTGGTTGTGCACACGAGTATAACAATGTATACTTGCCATCTGTTGTCAGGTATTCCGCCTTAATGAAGTCCGATCGGCTGCTTCCTGTGCTGCTCGAACTGCAGCATGCTGGGAAACTGTCGGCCGCTGTGCTGGCAGACCGGCTCGAGGTCACGGTGCGGACAATCTACCGCGACGTCGACGCGCTCTCGGCGGCTGGGGTCCCAATCTCCGCAGAACGTGGGGTCCGTGGCGGCATCGTGTTGGCTGACGGTTATCGCGATGCGCTCGGGCGCTTTAGCGACGACGAGTTGCGAGTGCTGTTCGTCTCGAGCGACGATCCACTCAGCGATATCGGCTTGCCCGCAGGTCACCGCAACGTGCTCGACAAGCTCGTCCGCGCCATGCCCGACCGCACGCGCGCGGCCCTGAGCCGTACGCGCGGGCGCATTCACGTCGACTCGCGACGCTGGCTTGGGGCTACATCTGCCTCGGCGCCGCTGATCGCGTTGCGCGAAGCGGTCTGGAACGAACGCTGGGTGACGATCGCGTACTCCGACCGCTTAGGACACGTTACGCGGCGCGCGGTCGAACCGTTCGGGCTGGTCGCGAAAGCCGGCATCTGGTATCTCGTTGCGCGAGACGGCGAGATCGTGAAATCGTTCCGCGTACAGCGTATCGCGCGCCTACGCGTGCTCGAACGGCGCTTCGTGCGGCCCCTAAACTTCGATGTCGGCGAATACTGGCAGAACGTCGCCGCGCAGATCGCCGCAGAGGACGAACCGTATGTCGCGACGTTTTATATGACGCGCCGCGCGCGCGCTAACGCCGAGATCTACTTCGCTATCGAGTCGCGCTCGCGAATTCGGGGCAGCACGCCGGCGGCGTGGATCGTGCGCATCGCCTTTCCGTCGTTTATGGCGGCGCTGCAGGAAGCGATGTCCTGGACCGACGACGCGATCGCGGTCGAGCCGCCGCAGCTCCTAGCGGCACTGCACGAGCGCGGGCGAACGCTGAGCGCGCAGTACGGCGTCGCCACGCCCGCCGGCGACGCTCGAATGCCGCCGTTTCCGGCACCGGTATCGTCTGCTGTGACCGCGCTTTCGGTTTCAGCAGCGTCGGCGGACCCAGCCGATGGAGTACATCGGCCAGCGGTCGCAGCGCCGACGGCAAGACGGGAACGTTTGGGTCCGGCTTTTCGCCGAAGTCGAACGCCATCGTGATCGCTGCACGTCGCGTTCTCACCCCGCGGTAAGGCGCTAGATCCCGTAAATGACCGTTTTCAGGATAACGCTTCGAGGCCTGTGTCGCAAACTTCGCTACCCAATTGCTCGGCTTACCGTCTTGATGCCAACGGCTTCCTTAGCGCGAAACTTCGCGATGCGTTCGATCAATTTCACGGGAACCGGCTTGGAGAGCGGGAAGCTGATTGTGACCTTCTTGACTTGGTACGGAGCAAGCTCGTCCTTAAAAGCCGCGACGATGTTAGCGCTGGCAAGATAGAGCGAGTAGTGCTGTTTCCAGCAGGCGAAGTACAGCACGCCGTCACCGTACAGCTTGTACGAGGGCATCTTGTAGGAGATCAGCTCCTCGGCTTCAGGCACGGCTTTTCGGATGGCTCTCCGCACGCATTGGAGGGCGCTTTGCGTGGCCTCGGGCTGCGAAGCAATGTACTGATCTACCGTCCTAAAATCGGCCTTATCTATCAGCGGTCTCTTCATAGCAGCTTCTCAAGACGCACGTAACTCGCTTCCATCCCGTGCTCCATACCTGTTGCAACCATTGCCTGTCGCGTTGCAGCATCCGGCAGAGTCATCCGCATCCTCATCAGCGTGCCGGCCCCGCTCGGCTCGAAAGTCGTTTCTACATGATTGTCGGGCGTCGGATCGGGCAGGTGCATGCGCTCCACATGAACGAGCCGGCTGAACGAAGTCAACTCGAGAAATTCGCCCGTTAGGTGAAATCCGCTGCCCTTCCCGTCCGTCCATTCATAGCGAATCTTTCCACCGGGCCGGGCCTGGTTGATGCAGACCGGCATTATCCATCCGTCTGGACCAAGCAGCCACTGCTGGATCAAATTCGCCTCAGTGTGCGCGCGGTAAACCGCTTCCGGCGAGGCGGCGAAGCGCCGGGTAACGACGACATGTGTGTCGCCTTCCGTCGCAAGGGTCATAGCACTCATCGCTTGTCCTTTCGCTCGTCGATTGTCATCGAAACCAACACGGAATCCAGCCGTTCGTAGTTCTTGGCCAGCGCTTCGCGCAGCATCGCGAGCCAGCGGTCTATGTCGGTCGTCGGGTCGGGTGCAATCCGACACGGACGTTTGCTGCCCTCGACGCGCCGGGCAATGAGCCCCGCGGCCTCGAGAACCCGCAGATGGCGCGAGATCGCGGGCTGCGACATCTTGAACGGCTTGGCCAACTCCATCACTGTTACTTCACCCCGGGCGAGGCGCTCAAGGATTGCGCGGCGCGTCGGGTCCGCGAGGGCGGAGAATGCCGCGTCGAGCTTGCCTTCCGGAGCGTGGAACATAACAAACATTTTATATAACTGCTATGTTATTTTCAAGGGTGCCGCAAGGCGTCAAGCGATATGGAGTTTTCATCCCGAAAGCGACCGTATTGGGGACGCTCGCCTCCGCGCGGGTTTTGATGCTCGAGACCGCGACGTCGCGCTGCGCTCGCTGACGGACATATCGACACGGGAACCGCCGCCGACCGGATACTGTATGCCGTGCTCGGCGCCGTCGCGCAATTCGAAGGCGACGTCTTGCTGTTGCCGGCGATCCGCGCCGCAAAGAAGCTTGGTGAGCACATCGGGCCCGTCGGCGCTCTTGCCAACCCGGATTCTTGAAGCAAAGAAAATGCTCGAGCCCGGTGAAAGCCCCCAACCAAGGTGCCTGCGTTTTGCGTTCGAGCGCTCGACGCTATATCGTGCAATCGCATGAGTGAGAAAGAAGCATGGCGTTCGCAATCAAAGCCGAGGTTTGCGATCCGCGGGCGAAGACGTTCGCGTTCACCAGACAGAAGACGATGTATGGCGGTAAGCATATCGTCGAAGGCGACACGGTTTTTTTGTTCGCAAGCGAGAACGAGGGCGGGCAAGGACTTATCGCGCGCGGCGTTGTCGTTTCTGCCGAAGCGATCGCGAAGAAGCGCGGCATCGCGCGGCAAACGCCGCGTGTGAGCCTCTCCATCAGACGTAATGCGCTCGCGAAGCGACCCCTAGGGCGGCGCGAACTCAAACATCGCACCAACTGGAATGACGGCCAGCCCGGGACTGAGCTCAATTTTAAATTTTATCGTCAGGCAACGAACAAAATCGTTGGCATCACGGATGAAGCGGCGGCGTTTCTCAACGAATTCTTCTAGGAGCAACCAGCGAAGAGGCGACATTGCTAGAACCGATGTCGGACCGTTTCGGTCGATGCAGCGATCGCGCAGCAGCCCCTCGATCTTGCGATCGACTGCATTCCCGTTCGACAACGAGTTCGCGTTGCCGATCTTGCAGCTCCGGATTGTTGACATGAATCCCCATAGCCACGTGATCGCGATGCCCGCACCGCTCGATGGCGCTGCGCCTCGCACGAAGCGTGTCCTAGAAGACGATACGTCTTACGCTGAGCCGCTGACACGAAGATTCCCTGAAGCCACCGTCTTGTTGAAATCTGTTTCAACAATCAAGTCACCTTTGACGGTAAGGGCGTGCAGAAACTCTGTGGCGTCGAACAGATCTCCAAGCGCGAAAGTTCCGGCGCGATGAAAGCCGTCTTCACCGAAGCGCTCCGCTGCTTCGACGACGATTGGAGCCGTGACTGCGTAAATGTCGCGCCCTCGTGCCCTGACACGGCGTTCCTCGCTCCCGTTTCGAACGACCACGTCTATTTCAAACACTTGATTTGAGCGTCCGAGCTCGTCTGCAGCGACCGGGGTTGGTGTGGCGACATCGCTCAGGTCTCGTAAGGGCGCCTGATTTATATAATTGTGGACCTCGAGCACGTTTAAGTGGGCTGAGATTAGGATCGTCTCAGTAAGAGGTACCTCGACGACTTCTTGCGTCTTAAAAGGCTCACGAAACGTCCAGATCTTCGGCGAAGACGACTGAAGCGGTGTGAAGTTCCCGCCCGCGCGGACGACTCGGGGAATGGTGTTTCGAACTCCGGTAAGTCGAGTTCCGGTTGTGGGCCACCAGCTGTCCAATGCGATAGCGATGTCGATCCGATCAGCATGTTTCCAATCTCCCATTGCAGCGGTCGCCAACAGATCACCCAGCCCACCGAAGAAACCGGCAGCGGGAAGAATTGCGACATTTCGCCGGCGCGCTGCGGTGTCGAAGGATTCGAGCGTTAAACGAGCGCTCTCTTGTTCGGCGGTAACGTCAGCATAGTGAATACCGGCCGATAACGCGGCTTCGATCAGCGGTTTTGAAGAATCGAGAAATGGACCCGCACAGTTAATGACGGCCTGCATGCCACGAAGGGCTCGATCGAGTGACTCAGGGTCATCGAGCGACGCAACTTTCTTCTCAACGTCGTGCCGGCATGCCGCGATTTTAACGGGGTCTCGCCCGATAGCCAGTGGGCTGTGATCCCGCCGAAGCAGTTCGGCGACCACGAAGCTGCCCGTGTGTCCCGAGGCGCCAAAAACGGCGACGTTCATGCAATCTCTCGTCAGCTACAGACCGGTATATTGTTGCATTGGAACATACCGGTCTGGAGTATGTCAACGATGAGGAACGGTAAGGGCGGGTCGGTCGAGGATGTACAGGCAAGGATAAGGTTAGGGAGCGCATCCTTCGAACAGCGTCGGAAGTATTCTATCGGCTGCTGCTAACCAACGGCTACGAGAACGTGAGCATCAGCAAGCTCGCAGCGAACGCCGACGTTGGGCGCTCAACCTTCTACGAGCACTTCGAGGGCAAGCACGATTTGCCCGGACAAAGCGTCGCGCGCATGCTCAAGGCGATTGCCGACGCGCCGCCGTCCAGCAACGCGTCCGACGCGTTGCTGGACTTGCTGACGCACGTCCGGGCGCAGCATGCACTCGCGAGCGCTCTTCTGCGCGGCTCGACCCGTCCGATCCTTATCGGCGTTCTCGCGCTAAAGCTCGAACGGCAACTCGCGTCGCTCGCCCGTCGTTCCGCCGCGCCGCCGATCGCTCCGCTCGCATTCCCGGCTCTCTCGCTAGCCCAAGCGCACCTGGGAGCAATTGACGCGTGGCTCAGCAGCGACGATAGTTGCGACGTTACAGACCGCTGTACAGGTGCTGCACGCGACAATCCGCGCCGTCGTCGTCGCAATGTTCGAACCGAGCGGCTAGCTTGTGCCTTCACCGTTTTTAACAGCGAATAAATCCGGCAAGCGACCCCTTACGAGACCGCTCTACGATGACGTTTTGGGATGCACAAAAGCATGCAAGTAAGCCGTAAGTGTTGTGTAAGGCGTTACGTCGTAATGCATACCGAAGACGTTACGAACATCGAGATGTTCACGCTCTACGGCACCAATCATCTCATGCAGGTATTGAGGCGTAAACCAGCCGCCTTTCCCGTCCTTCGAGAACAGATCGCTCGTGTAAAGAAGTTGATATTCCGGGAAGTAGACCATCATTTGGCGCTCGCCCGTTGCGGTTCGATAGGGCACAATCTGTAATCGATTACTTCCAACCCCGACCACGATGTCGTTGTGAACGATGCGGAAATGCGCAGGCACCGGGTGCTGCGCCAGCAAATCTGGCTCCCTTCGATGCGGGGCGGCGATTATGCGATTTAAGATCGGCTCGTTCAGATCCAAAGCGTAGACTGGAATGCCGAGAGCGACCGCCTGCCGTACGCCGGCGATGTGCGGCCAGGAATCGGAAGTCGTGATCACTGCTTTAACGCGTGCGTTGTACCGCTTCTCGGCTGCATCGAATGCTTGCTGAGCATAGTGCGGCGAGCAAGAGGCTTCAATGACGACTATGCCGTCGTCTTGCTTGACGAAAGCGACGTTCCAGCCTCCCGGATACTCGAGAATGCCGGGCGCAATCTCGTGCGGTGCCGTCGAGGCGCCGAATCCTCGTGGGATAGCGGACACTTTGCGAAGCCGCCCATGGTGCGCCGCGTAGATATCGGCTGGGACGGTGAGTTCGGCACCAGCCGGCCGTGTATTGAACCGAAGTTCGTCGATGGCGAATTGCTGATCCGGAAGACCCACACGCTCGAATGTCCACTCACGAGGATACGAAATCCCGTACGGCTCAAGCGTCCATCCGTTGTACGTCAGTATCGTCGTGACGTCACCCCAAGCGCTCAAAAATGTCTGGTATGGATACGGTCGCGTCCATTGTACCGCCCACGGCATATTGCTCGCTGCGTTGATAAATAAAATGCACGGCGCGCCGTTCCACGTAAACGCCAGCGCGTGATGGCATCCCGTGCAGCGACAAATCGGCGTCGGAACGCAGGTCCGTCGCCGCCTGCGCCGTCAGTAACACGCGTTCCGGTGCGAACGCGAACTGTTCTTGGTTCTGTTGCACCGAGGAACTACCGGCAAACGTGTACTTGCCGTTTGCGAGTGTCGCCGCCACATCGTCGTTAATGACGGTCACGGACGTGTGTGGTTTCGACTGCTGTAGCCACCAGTCGTCGGCTGCGTATGCTTCATGGCTTTCTTCGATACGCGCTCGATGGTGATTTAAGTCCCGAACTTCGCGGACGCTAAAATGGTCGATAAAGTACGGTCCGCTGGGGCGTTCCGACTGCTCGACCATCTGACGAGTTCCAACGGCAGAATACGTCACGTCCGAAATGCCCTGAAACCGGGCCTCCCCGCCCATTGCCTTCAGCGCATCGGCGATGTACTTATGCGTAGAGCTTTCGGCGCTCGCCGGCTCGGCATCTGCGGCAATGACAGTGACAACAATCAGCGCAAGCACACGCATAAGGTGGCGCCGATAAGCCTCGGTGAGTACGGTTCGCATTGTGGTTACTCGCTAGATGGTGACGCACCGCTTATCCTTCACCGGAGCGACTGATCCCAGAAAGGACCATTTTAGAGACCGCCGAAGCGAATACTGAACCGCATTACGAGGCGCTACTTTTCTGATGAACCCCAAACGGATTACCCTCAGTATCGGTACACCAGCCGGAGGTGCAACTATCTCCGCCGTAACGGCGCAGCAGTTTGCCACCAAGTTGCTCGGCACGCGCAATCGCGGCTTCAGCGTCGGTGACTCCAAACATCGCGCCGCCTGACGGTTCACGTGCAACGCTGGGGTCTCTTGCGAGCGCGAACGCTTGCCCATCAGGAAGATCGTACTCCACGAAATACTCCGAGTCGATTGCGCCCGGCGTCAACGCGAAGAGCTCTTCGTAGAACTTCCGGGCACGCTTCATATCGTCGACGAGATACATGACGAAATCGAAACCGCGTAGGGTCGATGGCGTTTGCAGCATGGGCAGTGATTTTCGGGCAAGTTTTCTGCCGACCTGGCTGAACGATTAAATTTGACCCTGGCGTGCATCACGACGAAGTAACTCTCGAAAACGACCCTTACGGAAGCCGGTGAGAGCTTCGCATCTCAAAAATCGTGTATCCCGATCGGCGCATCTGAACCGCCCTCAGGACAGCGTTTCACGCCCATCGAACTCTGTCGGCTCGACGCGCGCGTGGAGCGAAAACGACATAGAAGGGTGGTTGCGTAAATGGGATTCTCGCGGTCGATCGCGATGCTGGTCGGTCTGCTTCTTACGGGCTGCGCTTCGGCGGACTCAAACCCGGCAGCACCGGGTTTACCGCTCACTAGCCTTGATTTCGCGAATGGCGCTGTTATCCCGGATAAGATGACCTGCAACGGAGCCGGCGCCGCGCCGGCCCTTGAGTGGCAGGCGACCCCCTCCAAGACGGTGAGCTTTGCGGTGATCGCCCGCGATGTAGACTCGCCGCTGGCGTTTCTCTTCGGACATTTCGTGCATTGGGTACTGTACGACTGGCCGGCCAGTCAACATCGCATCGCTGAGAATCTTGCAAAGAGCAAGCAATTTGCCAACGGCGCGATGCAAGGCACCAACGGCTTCGGTCAGATCGGATATGGAGGACCCTGCCCGCCCGGCAACTCCACGCATCATTACGTCTTCACTGTATACGCTCTAGATGCGAAGCTGGCTCTGCCGCCGGGCGCATCGGAGAAAGATCTTCAGAACGCAATGGCGGGCCACATCATCGCGGCGGGCGAGCTCGTGGGACGTTATCATTGACTCCCATGCGCATCCCAATAAGGACCCCTTTGGGGACCCTGTCACGAGTTCGGCGCAACAAGGCTTCGCATGCGTCAAGAGGTTATTGACAGCGGCTAGTCGCAACGCGTTCACTACGTTTACATGCCTTTTCATGCCCCGGAACAGTCGCGGTTACTGTGCCTGAGAATGGCTGCGTTCTCCGGCATCTGACGCCTCAGCGACCATCGCCTAAGCATCCACTCGATTCGTTCTGAATTCAGGCCGGCCTTTCGGGATGCGGCGGCCCATGTGGCATCGAATCGGGCTACTGTCTCGGAAGGGGTCGTTTTCGAGAATTCGACTAGCGGCCGTGGCCGTGGCCTAAACTTGGTGTCGGCTGCCCATTGAGCGATTGCCATGAGTGGTCCGGAAAACGTTGCTGAGCATCGACGATCCCGTTATTGCCCA
>JAABUX010008256.1_pt1 | contig 12046 bp, 11 predicted proteins | sample 5561851 | NCBI WGS metagenome assembly JAABUX01 (sample SAMN10711883, study PRJNA513361) | rock metagenome | isolation source: Antarctica rocks | place: Antarctica: Victoria Land, Richard Nunatak red sandstone | collected 2016-01-03 | reverse complement strand
TCCGGCCAGGGCCGCCTCGTCCAGCCACAAAGTCAGATCGCCACGTTGCCGCAGACCAGCCTCATCGGCCGGCCAGTTCGTGACCCGGCGACAGGCCTTCGGGATGTGGCGGCGGCGGGACGCGTTGTGTTTGAATGGCATCCCATACCTTTACCAGGCCAGGAAAACCGCATCAGCCGACCGGTCCATGCACCAACGCCAGGTTCGCCTGCATCTTCCACAGGCCACGCCGGATCAGGCGATCTTCGCCTTGCTGCTGCCGCGCATGCCTCGCCTCACCATTTGAGCCATGGGGCGCAGTGCCCCATTCAGTCGGTCGTGATCAACCCTAACGCCCAACAGTCATCGAGACTTCTAAACGGACCGATTGGGGCCGACGACAAGCTATGCGCCCGCAATCATAGGTTGAGCCGCGATCCCCAGAAAGCAGCCCCGCAAACACGCTGGTGAATTATTGCGGTTAGATGGCGATGTGGGTCATCGCCGTAGTGGGTGCAGCTCCGTGCCAGTGCTTCTCGCCCGGCGAGAATCAGACCACGTCACCGGGCTGGATCTCCTCGATCGGACCGCCGTCACGCTGGACCCGGCCACGTCCGGAAGTGACGATCAGGGTCTGGCCGAGCGGGTGGGTGTGCCATGCCGTCCGGGCGCCCGGCTCGAACGTGACGGTGGCGCCACGCGCGCGGGCCGGCTCCGGCGGGTTGAATAGCCGATCGATACGGACCGTGCCGGTGAAATACTCCGCGGGACCCCTGCCGGAGGGGCTTGAGCCGTTCCGAGTAATCTCCATGTCGTCTTTCTCCGGATAATCGAGCAACCGGCCTAGGGCCTGTTAGCTCTTGAACCTATCCGGCGCTGTTCTCGTTCTGTTGACTTTTGGGGGATGGCCTGGATGTTGACGGATGGGCAGTGGACGGCGCTCGAGCCGCTGATCGAGGTGTGCAGGCCGCCAGCAAAGGTAGCGCCGCAGAACCTCCGCCAGACGATGAGCGCGATCGTCTGGCGTCACCAGAACGGAGCGAAGTGGCGGGCGGTGCCGGAAGTGCTGGGGCCTTGGTGGAAGGCTGCCCAGACGTTCATCCGCTGGTCCAAGCTGGGGGTGTGGGAGCGGCTGCTGCTCCTGGTTCAGGAGGACCGCGTGGAGCTGAGCATGACGTTCCTCGACGGGACCAACATCCGCGCTCATCAGAAGGCCGCGGGCGCGCCTCGAAAGAGGATACGTCAGAACAACGCGACGAGCGTGAGGCTTTGGGCCGGTCTCGGGGAGGCTTCGGCACCAAAGCTTCTGTGATCACCGACGCCATCGGTCGGGCCGTCGCCTTCGTGCTGGCGCGAGGCCAGGACCACGAACTGCCTCATGCCATCCCGCTGCTGGAAAAGCTGCCCGGCTTGCCGAGGTGGGTGGTTGCCGATCGGGGCTATAGCAGCCACGCCTTTCGCGAGCACATCTGGAATCTGGGCGCACGCCCGGCGATCCCGACCCGCAGGAACGAGGAGACGCTGTCCTGTCCAGCTTGGATCTATAACAACCGCAACCAGGTCGAGCGGCTGTGGGCCAGGCTGAAAGAATGGCGCGCGGTCGCCACACGCTACGAAAAGACCGCACGCTCCTTCATGGGCATCCTCTGCCTCGCCGCGACATGCGATTGGATCAAGTGCTAACAGGCCCTAAGCTTAGCGGAAGATTCCCGCCATCCACCTGATCCTGCATCACTTCGGGCTGGATGTCTTGTCGCGTCCATCATCCCTCGGCCGCCATGCTGAACAGCGCGGGCACGAGGTCTGATCCGTCGATCCGGCCGGTCTGCCCCATCCGTTCTTCGTCTGGAGCAGTAACGAGATCGTGGAGCGCCTGTCGTGGCATCGGACGGCCCAGAAGATAACCCTGCAGTTGATTGCAATGCTCAGCCCGAAGCCGATCGAGCTGTTGGCGTGTTTCCACACCTTCCGCGATGACGATCATCTTCAGGCTCTGCCCTAGCACGATGATGGCCCGGACGATCGAGATCGACTCCTCCGTCTGTCCCAGATCCTCGATGAACGACCTGTCGATCTTGATCTTGTCGAACGGAAAGCGCTGCAGGTAGTTCAGGCTCGAATATCCGGTTCCGAAGTCATCGAGTGATATCTTCACGCCCAGCCGCCGGATTTCCGACAGAAGCCAGAGCGCCTGATCGGGATGGTCGATCAGGACACCTTCGGTTATCTCGATCTCCAGCCGATCCGGCGACAATCCGGTGCGCGCGAGGATATCGCCGATCTGCTGCGGCAGGTCATCCTGGCGGAACTGCACCGGCGACAGGTTCACGGCAACCTGCAGCCGCTTTCCCCAGGTCGCCGCTTCGGCACAGGCGGTCTGCAGCGCCCAGTAGCCCAGCTTGTCGATCTGCCCGGTCTCCCCGGCCACCGCGATGAATTCCTTCGGTGACACGTAGCCGAGTTCCGGATGGTTCCACCTGGCAAGTGCTTCGAAGCCGATGACGTCGCCCGACAGGCAGCACACCAGCGGCTGGTAATGCAGTTCCAGCTCATCCCGCTCGATCGCCCGCCGCAGGTCATGTTCCAGGGCGTGCCGAAGCTTGAGCTGCTCGTCCATCGTGGCATCGTAGAATCGGAAGGTATTCCGCCCCTCCGCCTTGGCACGGTACATGGCGATATCCGCGTTTCGCAGCAGCGTCAGGCCATCGTCACCATCCGCCGGATAGACCGCCACGCCGATCGAGGCTCCGATGACAACCTGCTTTCCCATGATGATGAAAGGCAGCGAGAGGCTCCTGACTATACGCTGGCACAAGGTCGCACCGACCTGCGCTGGGTCGATGATCGGCACGACGACGGCGAACTCGTCTCCGCCCAGTCGAGCGGCCGTATCGGTGGGCCGGAGCATCAGGTTGAGCCGTTGCGACACCTGTATCAGCAGCTCGTCGCCGGCAGCGTGCCCGAGCTGGTCATTGACCGCCTTGAAGCGATCCAGGTCGAGGCAGAGCACGGCCAAGCCACCCTGCTCGCACGCTGCCACGTCGAGCGCCTGCGTCAGGCGTTCGTTCAGAAGCAGGCGGTTGGCCAGCTCGGTGAGTGGATCGTGCCGTGCCAGGTGGACCATGCTCGCTTCCGCGCGACGACGTGCCGTCAGGTCACGCACGGCGACGGCGACCGCCGGCTTGCCGCTGTAGTCGATCCGTCGGGCATGTATCTCCACGGCAATCAGGTCGCCGCGCGCGTCGAGCAGCTCGATTTCGCCGCTGATCGTCTGCCCCGGGTCCAGGGTATTGTTCCGCTTGACCCAGGCCAGGTAGCCCGGTGCCACGAACTCGACGACGTGATGGTCGATCACGCTGTCCTTCGAGTGGCCCAGCATGGCACAGAGCGCCTCGTTGACGCTCACGATCATTCCGCCTTGATGAATCAGGATGCCCTCGAACGAGACGTCCGTCAGCTGGTGCAGCCGGGCTCGATCCAGCTTCTGCGTCAATCCGTCCATCGCGACCGCGTTGTCGCGGAAGACGGTAACGGCATGAGCGACCTCGAACAGCTCGTCGCGTCGATCTCCACCCGGAATGTCCGCGACAAGCTCTCCTCCGGCCAGCCGGCGCATCACCGCGACGATTCTCGACAGCGGCCTGATGATGCTGGAGGCGATGACATAGGAGAGGGTCATGCTGATCAGCAACGCGAGACCGGTTCCACCATAGATCAGCCAGTTGGCTTCATTGCGTCCGTCAGCCATGTTGCGGAGCTGGTCCGCGTTGAGTTTCCGAAGGTATTTCAAGATGTCGTCCATGCTCGCATGGATCCGGTCCAGGAGAAGCGCCTGCTCTCGCTGGGCGGCCACGATAGTCTTGAAATTGACGTTGCAATCGACGATGCGAAGCCGCAGGTAGCCAAGGCTTTTCTGGACGCCCGGATCGGAAATCTTGGTGGCGAGCATCTCGACGAGCGCCTGCATCCTGATGGTGGCGACCAGCATGCGGTCCGCGGCGTCATCGCCGCCTTCCCTAAGGAAATCGCCCTCGGCCATGGCAGTCTGCTGGTTGACGATGAGGATCTGCTGCGCGAGCTGGCGCGCTGCCGCAGCCGTGGCGGCAATATCGCGAGCATCGTCGAGGTTGCCCAGGGCATCTGTCATACGGTTGCCGAAGGTGTCGAAAAGGGTGTTTCCGGCGCGCTGCATGGTGTCGGACGCGGCCTGCAGGTCGCGGACGTTCAGCGCTCCCGGCGCTGTCATGATCATCCGATATCGTATGCTTGCCTGACGCATCGGCGCGAGCACCTCCTCCGATGACAGGCGCAAGACGATGTCCTTGATGACTGCATCGATGATGTTCAGCTTCAGCAGCAGCGCGTTTCTGTCGTCGGCATCGCCATGCGCGAAGAACCTGCCTGTCAGGCCACGGAAATCCGACAGTGCATCCTTGAACTGCAGACCGAACTGCAGGGTAGTGGCGGCAGCCTTCAGGTCGATGGCGGTATTCTTGAGCTGACCGATAGCGGCATCGAACTGCATTGCCTGACGATCCGAGACGTCGTAGGCGATGTCGACGAGCTGATCCACGACGGCCTTTCGCTCCGCGAGCAGCCCGGTCTTCATCGCCTGCTTCGAGGCATATTCATCCATCGTGGTCTCGTACTGCACGACGCTGGACTGCACGTACTCGATGCTCGTGCGGCCGACTATCTTCTTAAACTCGTTCGAGAACAGCGGGGCTGTCTCCTGCTTCAGCGCGACCAGCGCGCGTTCAGGACTTCCGGCGCGTACGAATGCATCCGTCTCGAATTCAAGACGGACGATGTTCTGGACCATCGACTGGGCCAGCGTGGAGCTGGTGACCCGGTTGCTGTAGGCCTTCAGCCCAGCCCAGCCGACAACGGCCACGGCGACGGTCAGCAGCATGACGAGCACGAAGCCGCCAGTGATCCTTACACCGATCTTCATGACGGTCTCTGGTCTGGCTCCGGGCGGGCGCTGACAGTCATGACGGCTTCCCTCGAGTTGACGAGAAGACACCGCGAAGTCTTCCAGTGGTTCACGCCACCGGATTTATAGCCAAGGAGCATTAAGATAAGGTTGAGATCGCAGCGGTGCCGGTCGCTGCGCGGCAGACGCTCGACCTGCACCAGATGAGCCGGTCCGGCTGCTAGCCCGGTTTCCTGGTCTGCACCGCCACACTGCCCAGCGTGCGCAGGATCCTCACGCTCGCCTTGACGGTGCCGCGCAGGTTGCCGGCCACCTTGGATTGTCCGGCGATCCGCTTCCTGTAGGGCATCGGCACCTCGATCACGCGCAGATGCGCAGCACCGACCCGCATCTGCATCTCGAGGTTCCAGCCATAGGTCATCTCCCGCATGCCGAGCTGCCGCAGCAGGTCGACCCGGATGGCGCGGAAGGCGCACATGTCGCGATACCGGGTGCCGGTCAGGAGCCCGACCGCGGCACCGATGGCATGACCGGCCAACACCTGGTGCAGGCCCATGCTGCCGGGTTCGCGCCCGGCCCGGCTGCGGACGGCGATGGCAAAATCCGCCTCGTCATCGAGGATCGGCCCGACGATGCGTCCAGCCAGCTCGCCCGCATCGCTGCCGTCGCCATCCAGGAACAGCACGATGGCAGCGCCCAGGGCGGCGGCACGCTCCGCGCCGCTGAGACAGGCGCGTCCATAGCCGCGCCTCGGCTCGGCAAGCACTTCCGCGCCAGCGTCGCGGGCCTCCTCGATGGTGCCGTCCGTGCTGCCGCCATCGACCACGATGATCGTGTCGATCAGGTTGCGCGGCAGCCGCGCCACGGTGGGTCCGATCGCACCGGCTTCGTTCCAGGCCGGAATGACGGCGGCGACGCCGGCCGCGATCCTGTCCGGGACGGCGTCCGGCATCGCTACAGGCTCCAGCGCAGCCCGCAATTCTGGCAGGGCTTCGGCGGCGTGTCGCCCAGAAGGTCGTGGCGGAAGTCCTGATAGGCGGGACCGTTCCAGATCTCGCGCAGGGTCTGCTGGGTGGCGTCGCCCAGGGTATAGCTGTCATAGCCGCGCGCGGAGAACGGGGCGATGCAGCAGGGCAGCGCTCGTCCATGCGCGGTGAAATACATCAGCGACCAGGGGCGCCGGCAGGTCGACCAGGGCTGGTCGTCGTCGGCCTTCCTGAGGCTCAATCCGGGCTCGGTGGCGCCGGACGCGTCGAGCGTCACGCCCAGTTCCGCACCCAGGGCCTGCGCCGCCGCGATCACCGCCTGCTCCTCCGCCTGGGTCTGCTCGAACAGGGAGCTTTCGGCGCGCGCCATGCCGAACCCGGCCTCGTCGAACACCAGACGCTGCAGGTGCACCTCGCGCACCCCCATATCAGCCGCCAGACGGACGAAATCGGGTAGTTGCTGCACCGTCTCCTTCAGGCCGGTCAGCCACAGCGACACCATCGGCGTGCGCGCGCCGTGCTCGGCCTGGTAGCGCGTGAACAGCCGCACGTCGCGGACGATGCGATGGAAGAAGTCCTTGCCGCGCACCAGCTTGTAGGTGGCGGCATCGGCGGCGTCGACCGAGACGCGCAGTTCGTCCAGGCCCGTCGCCACCAGCTCGGGAAACTTGCGCGGGTTGAGCAGGGTGCCGTTGGTGTTGAACAGCACGTGGACGTTGCGATCCTTGAGGTAGCGGATCATCCGCGGCAATGCCTGCACCAGCATCGGCTCGCCGACGCCGTGCAGCACCGCGCGCGACACGTTCGGTACCTGATCGACGATGCGGGTGAACAGCTCCCAGCTCATGTCGGCCGGCGGTTCCAGCGCCTCGAACGTGCGTGGACAGGTCTCGCACAGCAGGTTGCAGCGGTTGGTCACCTCGAGGTACAGGCAGACCGGCGGCGCGGTGGCCTGTACGGAGCGTTCGCGGCCGACTTGCTCGAAATAGCGTCGCGGATCGCCGGGTTGAGGCTGGGTCGGGATGTCGATGGCCTGCATCAGCTATTCCTCGCGGCGATGGCAAACATGGGAGAGTGTTCTGCTTCCCGACGGCGCAGGTCCATCACCGCGAGGACGATGGCCGGAGCGTAGACCAGCGACCGCCAGAAGAAGTGGTCGTGGAACGGGGCCAGGTCGAGCAGGAGCGGGGCGACGGAAAGCCAGAGCACCATGCGGACCGGTGCAACGGTCGCGAACACCGCCAGGAACGGGAAATACCAGGAGTAGTGCGGGCTGAGCACGATCATGAACGCGGCCGCGAGCCAGCCGGCCTGGGCGCAGAACCGCACCGTGTCGGCGGCGGGCGGCAACGCGGCCCGGCTGCGGACGAGCATGGTCAATGCCATCGCCATCAGGGCCGACCCGCAGAACAGCAGGTAGAGCTGGCCAGCGGAAGGCGGCACGGCGATCAGCTCGCCCAGGCCGGCGAGAAGCCAGACGCCGCCACCCTGGGTGATGCCTTCCTCGCTGCCGTAGGTGGACAGGAAGCCGAACACGCGCGCACCCACGCTGATGTAGCAGGCATAGAGCCCGACCATGACGGCTAGGCCCGCCAGCGGAGCCTGCCAGCGAGCGCGTCGTGACCATGGCCGCCACAGGGCGGGCGCGATCGCCAGCGGCAGGAACTTGACCAGGACCGCGCCACCGAGGACCGCGCCGGCGAGGCCATCGCGCCTGAGCGCCCGGCACAGCAGGGCAGCGGCAATCAGTCCTACCGCGGCTGCGTCGACATGGCCGTTGCCGGCGAAGGCCCAGACCGCCAAAGGGTTCCAGGCATAGATCAGCACGCGTGCGGTAGGCAGCCGGGCGATGCGCAGCAGCCCGATCAGGCAGGCGATAGCCAGGCACTCGAAGCCGACCATGGCGATCTTGACGGCCAGCGCCGACTGGCCGATCGCGGCGACAGCGCGAAAGATCACCTGCGCCATCGGCGGGTAGATGGTGGGGGCGTAGTCGCGGCGGTTGATGTGGGGATAGATCGCCGGGTCGCGCAACGCGGCCAGGGCAGGATCGGCGGGGATGTAGCGGTACGGATTGATGCCGGCGGCCTGCACCCTGCCGTCCCAGACGTAGCGGTAGAGATCGCTGGAGAGAAAAGGCGGCGCGAGCAGCACCGGGAGGCGCACGGCGACGGCGATCCCGAGCACCAGCCAGAGGACGCCGCGCGGCGGAGCCCGCAGGCGAAGCACCAGCGCGCAGGCGACAAGGTAGGCCGCGCCGGCGCAGGCGGCGATGGCCACGAACACGTTGGTGCGCTGCACCGAACCGACGCTGTCCGCGTGCGGCAGATGCAGCGACAGGCCGGTCAGGGTGAGTGCGAGGATCACGGCTCCGAAGGCCGCCAGAGTAGCTGTCTGAATCAGGCCATGCTTCGAGTCCAGCCCTGCCTGCAAGTCCAGCATCGTCCCACCGTGTGCGTTTCGTCGCGAAACATATCACAGGCGGAGCCGTTCGACGCAGGCCCTGGTCGCAGGCGCCGCATAGGCGTCATTTTCGGCCTCGCGGTAGGAGGCGAGCAGGCGCGCCAGCGCCTCGCCGTCGTCGATGTCGTACCAGACCGGCAGCTCAACCACGGGCAGGCCGATCGAGGTGGCGCGATCGCGGGTCTGCGCGGCCACGTCCGCCGTGCTCCAGGCGATGTCCTCGAACAGCCTGGCATGCGCCTGCTTCACGCCGAGCAGGTAGTAGCCGCCGTCCTCGGCCGGTCCGAGTACGGCGCGATCCCCGGGTGCGGCGAGTTCGCGTGCCGCGCGGGTCAGGATGGCGGTCGGCAAGGTGGGACCGTCGGAGTTCAGCAGGCAGGCGGCGCCGAAGCCCATGTCGAGCAGGGACCGGATCGCGTGTAGCAGGCAGCGTCCGAAGCCCTGCACGCTCGCCGGCATCGGGCCGCTGCCATCGGCCAGCAGGAGCGGAGTGCTGTCCGCGAGATGTCCGTCGAACAGTGCTTCCAGGCCGGCCGGGGCGTAGGCGGCGTAACCCTGGATCGGTGCGCCGCGCGCGGCGGACGCATCGCGCGCGGCCTGGGCTATGTTCTCGGTGGTGTCGCGCAGGAAAGCGGCACTCATCGCGGCTGCCGCGTCCGGCGTGAGCGGCGGCACCAGCCGGGTCTTGGAGAAGCCGGGTCGCGGCGCCTTGGCCATGACCGCGATCGCGCAGGTATCGTGAGACCCAGGCAGCACGCTCATGCGAGGATGCTCATGCGCGGCTCAGGACCCGCTGAACCAGTTATAGCCGCGATCTTCCCAGAAGCCGCCGGGCCTGCGGTTGGTGACAAACAGGGTGGTCACGAATTTCGGGTTCTTGAAGCCGAGCTTGGTCGGGATCCGGATCTTGAATGGATAGCCGTATTCCGGTTCCAGCGTCCCGCCCCGCCGCTTGAGCGCGATCAGCGTCTGAGGATGCAACGCCGTCGCCATGTCCATACCGCCATAGTAGCCATCCGCGCATTCATAGCCAACATAGGATGCGGTCAGGTCCGCGCCGACTCGATGCAGCAGGCTGGCCAGGGTGGGACCGCCCCACTGGCCGATATAGCTCCAGCCCTCGACGCAGATATGCCGGGTGATCTGCGAGGTCTGCGGCAGGGTGGCGAAATCCGCGACGCGCCAGGGTCGCTTGTCGGCGATGGTGCCGGCCAGGGAGAGACGGTAGCTGTCGGCGTCGAGCCTGGGCACGTCCGCGCTGCCGTAATAGGCGTTGAAGCGGTCGGTGGCCGACAGCGCGCTCGCAGGAAAGATCCGCGCCAGATGGTCGCGGCTGAACAAGGCGGCCTGCACCACGTCGTTCCACCGCGAGATGGATCGCAGGCTGCGCTGGACGATGTCGGCATCGCTGATGTCGCACCCGGTGAGCATCGTCAGGGGGCCGAGACTGAGGCTGCGCCCGAGCAGCCTGCGCCGGCCGATGGATGCGATCAACTCGCCGGCGACGCGCGGCCGCTCCGGTTCGGGCATCCTCATTCTCCTAGTTGCGGGTCGCCGGGCTGCGTCCGGCTCCCGCCCGGCGCATGCGGGTGGGCGGTGGCGCGGCCGAGGGTCATTGCCAGCAGGGTCTTCGGCACCAGCGCGACCAGGGTTACGTGCACCACGAGAAAACCGACGATCGCGCTCATGAAGAAGAAGTGGACGATGCGCGCGAACGCGAACCCGCCCATCAGCCAGCTCAGCCAGCCGAGCTGCACCGGTTTCCAGATCGCGAGCCCGGACAGCACCATCATGACGATGCACAGCAGGGCACCCCAGTAGAACACCTTCTGCACCGCGTTGTAGCTGCCCAGCCGGTGCTCGAGCCGGAAGCGTGCGGCTGCGATGAAGTCGGTGAAGAAGGCCTTCGGGCCGACCGGCAGGAAGTCGTGTCGAAAATGGCCGCTGAAGATGCCGTGCAAGGCATAGATCGCGACGCTCGCCACCAGCAGCCACATGCCGGCCAGATGCCACAATATCGCGTTGGCGGTGCCGGACTCGCCATGCTGGGCGTAGGAGTAATCCGTATCTCCGCCCAGCGTGGCCCAGAGCGGGAAGCGGAATGGCAGAATCGGCACGTCGTTGTAGATGCGCCAGCCGCTGCCGATCATGATCAGGATGGCGAGCGCGAACAGCCAGTGCGTCAGCCGGCGGATCAGCGGATGGCGCTGTTCCTCGACCGTGTCCAGAGTTGGCGGCGTCATGCCTCGATCTCCAGTCCGCTGTCGGTCAGGCTTGCGCGTGCCTGGTCGGTGGCCAGGAACTGCATGAATGCGGCGGCATTGCGGCTCAGCACATGCTTGCTGAAGGCTGCGGCGTAGCGCACCGCCGGGTAGGCGTCGTCCGGGATGGCGACCGCCGTGGCCAGGCCGCCGCCGCGTGCGTCCGTGGACAGCACCAGACCGAGGCCGACTTGATCACGCGCCAGCAGCCATGCGACGGTCCCGGTGTCGACCTGGCCCGAGATCCGCCCGGCAAGCGCCTGCTCCAGCCCCAGCCTGCGGATGAGGGCCGGCGTGTCGACGATGGCATTCGGACCCGGATCCGGTGCGCCCAGTTTCCTGTCCGCAAGCAGGGCCGGCAGGGCATCCGGTGCAAGGGCGCCGCCGCCTGTGCCGTGACCGGCAATCACCAGGCGGTTGCGCCACGAGCCTGCCGAAGGTTGCGGATCCGCCAGGCCGGCGGCGGCAAGTTGCCGGATGATCGGCAGCAGACTGATGAATATGTCGTCACGCTCGTTGCGCTTCAGTTGAGCCGCCATCAGGTTGCCCGGCGCGCACATTAGGCGAACCGGTGCATTCGTCCTGGCCCGGAACAGCAACCCGAGACGGCGCAAGGCGTCGCGTAACGCCGGGTCGCAGAACACCACGACGTCCGGTGCATCGACGAACTCTGCACGCGCCGGCGACGCAGCGGCAAGCATGGAAACCGCGGTCAGCGCGGCGACCGAGGTCGTCGCGCCGAGGCGGAGCGCATCACGTCTCAACATCGGCTGTTCCCATCGCGAACCAATATTCGAGGCACAGGGAGCGGAAAGATCCGTCGCATCCTGGCCGAGCATGCTCTCGATGGAGGCATCGCATGCTTCATAGCCGCCATGAAGATCAGGCGTCCATGACCACGAGCATCGAGACGCCATGGCCCCTGCTAAGGCGCAAGTCGCTCAGCATTCCGCATCGTTTGTTCGAACCATCCGCCCCGGTCAGCGTCGACCCTTCGAGGCCAGGGTATACGATCGATCGGGAGCTTGGATAATGATCATAGCGCGCTGCCGGCTCAGGATTCCGCAGGAGTGCCTGCATCGGCGGATGGAACCGCGTTCCGGCCTGGCCCCGGCGCTTCACCCTCCCGTGCCCCGCTTGGTGCCCCAGCCTTGTGCCCCAGCCTGGACGCAAAGCTCCGAACCATGGATAAATCGTCATCGGCGCCGGTATTTTTGGCCTGGGAACGTCGTGCGGGGTTGCCCAGATCAGGCTGACCGCCATCCGGTCCTCGAACCGGTCGTGCCGATTGCGACATGAGAAGGCTGCTAGCAGTCTGTCGGAGTGAGGCGGGAGGGCAAGCTCGTCGGCCAAAGCAAATTCGGTGGTAAGGAGCCCATTTGTGCCACATCCGAAGCGCCATGGCGGGTCGAGCGTGTTTT
>JAABUX010008255.1_pt1 | contig 12047 bp, 13 predicted proteins | sample 5561851 | NCBI WGS metagenome assembly JAABUX01 (sample SAMN10711883, study PRJNA513361) | rock metagenome | isolation source: Antarctica rocks | place: Antarctica: Victoria Land, Richard Nunatak red sandstone | collected 2016-01-03 | reverse complement strand
GCAGCTCAAGCAGGTGGTCAGGCGCTTGCGCGGCCTGTATGGTGATGTCAACAAGCGCAGCGCACTTTGCAACACTCTACAAAATATTCCTGATGTGCTCCAATGACATGTCTGGCTGAAGTCTGCAAAGCGTGGTGCGACGGAAGCAGCCCCCACAGCTGGCTCGCCTGAGCCCGCACCTGCTTTGCATGATGTGCGATAGTACGCCGATCACATAATAAACGCTCATCGCAAGCTGCTCGGACTGCCGCACAGCCTCTATGGAACTGACTTGTGTTGAATATGCGGTAGTGACCTGTAGTTGGGTCATTGATCTCCTGTTTGTAACAACAGGACGTGTGGGCCGCGTCCCGCGCAGGTGAACCAGACCATTGCGCCGTACATGGTGGACCCGGAAGCAGCGCGGTCTGTGGCCATCTGGGCGGACAACACGGGCAGCGACATGCAGTACACCGTGCCGGTGGTGCGCGCGCGGCTGACCCCCGCACGCGCTGCAACCCTGCGGCCAGGGTTGGGTTGATGCCTGTTACTCCTCATACTCGCAGCAGTGCAGGCGTGATATGTGCAGAGTCCGTTGCGCGACCCCGGAAGAGTCAACATGAGGCTGTTGCTCGGAAAAAACCCTAAGCTGCGTGGTGCCTCACAGCACTGACTGGCGGGCGCCGGCTAGCGCTCTGTGACATGCCTCTCAAACTTGTGCCTGCGCTCCACCCCCTACTCTGCGCTGGTGGTGGGCGCTACCAGCGCCAAACATCACCCATGCCTGGCGCGCCAGGCGTGCTGCACGCTGCTGCCGGCGTTCCCGGACTTCCCGGAGGAGCGCAGCGCCACGATCGAGGCCAACATCGTGAACCAGAACTTCACGTTTGTCGCGCGCTACATGGCCTCGCAGCGCTTTGCCGGGGTGCGCGGACGCCTGCTTGCTGCCCCTGCCGCCCACCACAGCATGTACGCTGGTACCATAGCTGCGTGCATAGCAGCGTTTGCCGCTCGGGCTGGCGGGCGCGCTCTCTTGTGGGCAGTCGCTACACAAATGTGTAGCGAGTGAGGCGCGCGTGAGTGTGTCGAGTCAGCTTTGCCTGCTCACAGCGCATACCCCTATCCTGGTCACGAGCGTGAGGGCGGGGCCGGCCGAGCCGGGCCTGGGCGCGCAGGAGCGGTACGACCTGCACAGCTACAGGAGCGAGCTGACGGTGATCCAGAACACCACCACCGGCAGCACGGTGCTCGTCTCGCGCGGCGACAGCTACGGCGACCAGCCCAACCCGGGCGCGTGCGAGACGCGCACCTACCCCCCGGACTTCAACTCCACCACGTGCGCCCTTGCACCATCCCTCAGGCTGCACAGTTGCATGCGCTGCGCGCTGTGCCGCCATGCGCATGTCTTCCAGCGCCCGCAGGGTGATGCAGCACATGTACTTCTTGATTGCCTGATGTAAGGTAGGTCACAGTGGTACCCTGCATATGCCTGGCCTGTGGCACCATGCATGCCAGCCGCGGCCACTGCCTGACACTTGGTTGCGTCTCATGCTCGCATGTGAGCGCAGTGTTAGAAGCTGTGCCGACATTCACCCAGTTGCGCAGGCTTGCAGTGGTGTAGCAGCTTGCCAAAGGCCATGCTTGAAGGCCCCACTCTGCTTAACAGTCCCCAGGCTCGTAGCAGGGTAGCACTCCTTCATGCGAGAGGCAAATTGCTGCGCTGCCACGCTCCTGCAGAGCTGGCTTCTGCACATGGGTGTTAACTGCGCCTTGGGTGCATCTTGCCAGGGTGCACCCATCATGCCTCAGCTGCGGCACTTGACGGCAGTGTTCCACGCAGATTCAATGCCAGCAAAGTTCAGGGCGCATGCTCCGCGCAGACTCAATGCCAGCAATCTCAAGGGCGAGTGTTGCGCGCAGATTTTTATGCCAGCAATCTCAAGGGCAAGTGTTGCGCGCAGCTTCAATGATCTCAAGGGCAAGTGTTGCGCGCAGATTCAATGCCAGCAACTACCTGCTCGCCATGGGCGAGTTCCTGCGCGAGGCCAACGCCAGCTCCAATGCGCGACGCGTCCCCGGCACCTTCTCGATCAGGTGCGCAGGCACTGAGAGACAAGTAGCGCGCGGTGTCGTTGGAGTGGCCGCAGTACGTCTGTTGCTGTTTTAGGCTGAGGATCAGTGGCGTCTGCTCAGCTAGTCTTCTGCTCTCTTTCTCAAATGCAAGCGCTCCAGGTCTGTTGGGGTAGAGCTTGTTGGTGTTTTGTTGTGAAAGCTGGTTGCCCACATATGTACCTTGCAAGCTTGGTGCAATGTCATTTTTTATACCAAAGGTTCACAGGGCTGGCACGAGTGTAAGCATGAGATGCAGCGCTGGTGCACTTCAGCACTACTGCAGTGGGCGGCACCTGCTAGTGCCCTCGCGCGCGGAGCACACCGGGCACTGACATGCACGCCGCGCGTTGCGGCGCAGGGGCATCAACTGTGAGCAGTGGATCCAGACGCTCCCCATCCCCAACCAGGCCGCGCTGTACAACGCGTCGTTCTACTTTCCCGTCCTGGACGTGCGCCCGCTGCCCCCGTGTGTCTCATGGCTGGCGTGTGTCTAAGCATGGGTGGGCCAGACATGCGATGTCCTTCCCGCTCCTGGACGTGCGCCAGCTGCTCCTGTGTGTCTCGTGCCTAGCATGTATTGGAGATGGGTGGGCCAGAGCGCCGCGGGTTGGCCAGCGCTGCTAGCATGTGGGGTGGAAGCGTAGGGGACTTTCAGCTAGTTAGCAAGCCGTGCATGGTTTGTGTTCGGCCGTTTGGCAGCCAGCAGCAGGGCGCTCTTGGGACTCATGGAGCTCAGCACGCCGCAGCCTAGGCAGCAGGGCTGATGCGGGCATGCCTGCTTTGGCGCCGCCGAGTGAGCAGCGGGCGCGGCGCGCAGTGGGCCGTTGCGCGGGAGAACTACCGGCGGCAGCTGAAGCGGATACACATCACCGGCTTCCTGCGGGGGGAGGCCGTGGATCACTATTACGACTGGATCAACATGCGCCCGCGCCACCTGTGGCGCCGCGCGTTTGACCCGTGCGCAATCGCGCCCAAGGTGCGGCGGCGAAATCGCCGCGTCTCCTATTGCGGCAGTTGCACATCTAGGGTGTAGAGGACGCTAAGGTCGCGTGTGCGGACCCCCCTGTGCCTGATGCCACTGCCTAGAAGTGCAAGAAGTCGGGCTGGCTCTGTTGTCGACCTGTGCTGCACGCTTGCATGCGCCATCCATAGGGCGGCCCAGTCTGCCTGTGGTTTCTGTACCCTGGCGGGGGTTGCGTGACCGCCAGAATGCTGAGTGCCGGGGTGTGGTGCGGCAGGGGGCGGGCTGCAACTGCGACCCCTCGGCCGTCGAGGAGGGCTGGCGCGGCGTGCTGGCGGCGCGCCGGCGGCAGGCGCCCCGGGGCTTTGTCCGCGAGCAGAAGGGCCCGTACGCGGTGCTGTCGATTGCCGGCTTCCTGCTGGGCGCGCTGGTGGCCGCCGGCATCGCCGGTCTGGTGCTGGCCGTGCGGAGGCGCAGGCGCGCCGCAGCCTCGTGGCGCCCCTCCGCTCGCCCACACCAGGGCACAGAGTCACTGTTGCAGCTTCTGAGGCTGCTCGACGCATCCGGCAGTGCAAGTTCGCCTGGCGTCCAGAGTTCTGTGCCGGTGCGGCGTGGTGATGCCGCGCGAGCGCAGGCGCGGCGCCGGCGCCGGCGGTGTTGGCGGCGGGGGCGGGGCCGGGTTCCCGCCCAGCGCGGGCTATTCGCCCAGCAACGGCAACTCGTGCGCCCTGTGCTACCACTAGCCTGCCTGCTTGTGCTCATGCACCCCATTTCATCCGCTAGGGTGGTGGGGTTTTTGTTTGTGAAGCCTTTGGCTTCTCTTCCTCAGTGCCGAGGCATTGGGTGCTTGCAAGTGCGTTTGCACATGGAAGCATGTGCAAGGTCTGTTGTGCAGGGTGCCAGCCGCCTCGTGACATGTATGGATGAGCAGTCGCTGCCGTGCTCGGACAGCGCATGACGCGCGGCGCGGCGGGCCCAGGCGCGGCAACAGCATCAGCGGGCTGGCCAAGGCGGTCAGCAGCAAGCTGAGCGCCGGCAAGATGGGCGCCACTGGGGCCGCCAGCCGCGCCGGCTTCTCGCGCTTCGACGACGGCCAGCACGGCGTGGAGCTGGGCGGCAACGGCGCGGCGCGCTGAGCTCGCGCTTCGATGACCGCTCGCACGGCATGGAGCTGGGCGGCAACGGCGCCGCGCGCTGAGCCCATGTCCAGCAACAGCAGGCTCCGCCACGGGCGGTGCACTGGGTCGTACGTTGCGCTGGGTACGTCTCCTGCATGGGGCAGGTCTGGCAGTGCACCTGGCTTGCTGTGCTGCACCCCGCTTGCTGTGAACACACGCAGCGACACGGGGGTGGCATGGCGTGCGGCGCCGCCCCTGCCTTGCCCGGCGTGGTTCCGCCCTGATATGGAGAGGCGCCGCTGCTGGGCCGGCGGCCTTGAGGCTGATTGGGTTGGCCCGGGCCCAACCAGGATGCGCTTGACATTTTCGCGTGCGGCAGAGAGAGAGCTTGGGCCCTAGAATGATGCGAGTTGCTATGACATCCCTTGGCTCTAGCTCTTTGCTGTCCATTGAAGCAGGGTGCGGAGTGAAAGGTGCAGAGTGCCGTGTAAAAGTAGCCAGGCTCAGGCTGGGGTGTGGGGCAGAACTGAGTCAGCATGGCTGTGTGTTTGGGCCAGGCGCATCAGGTGCGCTTGAGCCAGGCAAGTCTTGCTCCGTGCTTGTTTGTGCACACTCTCATGGCGGGTTGTACGTATTCCGGCAGAGGCGGCTGCTGACCTTTGCACAGGGCTCTAATGCGTGTTGGGTACTGCCTGGATACTCCACTGTGCAGCGCATGTGCACTGCATGGGTAAGTTTAGGGGCTTGGATAGTGAACAGAAGTCATGAAATGCATACGGTGACAGTAGCTAGGGCTTCCAGTGGGCAGGCCTTGCCACGGGTTGGCAAGGTTGCCCTTGTGGAACGGGTGGATTTCTATTAATTAGTGGCGGCGTCATGATGGCGGCCTTTCCATGCGGTGTGCATGCCGCTGTTGCTGGCATGGGGCGCAGGCGCTCTGCCTTGCCTCGGCACGGGAGCTTTGCTGCCCTGTACCTGTTACTCCTCTGTGTAAGTATTCAAGGTCATTGCAGAGCAGGCTTCTAATCTTGCCATGTGGTGCAAGGGGACACACTTGCGAAAGCGGCATGTTTGTATCCAGGTCCTACCGTTACGTGTGCGGCTGCGGGGGTTTGCTCCTGCATAAAGCGCTTGCAGTGTGCCTGCAGGGGTCTCTAACTACTCCAGCTTCGGCTTGCCTTCAAGCAGTCCCAATTTGTCCACAAGTGTGTTCCTGATCTAGTCCATACTTGCAGCTAGCTTCGCTAGCACGCTGCGCGGCTGGGCGGGCTTTAAACGCGCGTGCATCTTGCAATATACTGCCCATAGACAGCCGCAATAAGTGAGCGCAGCAGAGCGCTGCTTCGCTTGCCGACGAGCTGTACCGGATATCCTGCCGGGTCGGTCAGGCGCAGCGTGACCGCGTGCTCCGCGTGGCGCTCGCGCGGCGGCGGGATCTCCACCACCGCGCGCCGGAACAGGTCGTACCTGCGTGCGCGCGCCGGCGTCAGCGGCGCGCGAGGCAAACAGGGCTTGCGCGGCACCACAGGGCGAGACCCCAAAGGGGTTCTGCACACATGTGCCTGCGGCAAAGGGCGCCTGGCAGCTCTTGCAGACGGCGCTGCCGGCTGCTCGCAGGCGCGGCGCTCCGCTGACAGCCAGGCAGGCACAGAGCGCACATACAGGTGAGAGAAGGGTACCAGACACAAACTTGAGGTTTGGGAAATAGGGTTAGGGATAGCGGCGCGCCCAATGATGCCGATGACCGGGCCCGGCGCGCCGCGCACGAGCCCGCCCAGCGCCATCTCCATGAACAGCGGCCGCGCCATGGTCAGCGGCCCGACCGCCAGGCTCTGTGCGCGCCGGTAGCGGCACGGCACGCGCCCGGCGATGCCCGCCACGTGCAGCCGCCCAAACGCGGCCAGGCCCAGCGCGTCCGCCGCCGCCGGTTCGATCACCAGCCCGCTCGCGCCTGCGCGCGCGGCGCGGCCGCTGGTCTCCCGGCGCGCCGTCCCGGCGAGCACAGGCGGGGTGCGCGAGCGCCTTGAGGCGCCTTGGAACGACCGCTGGCGCAGTGTGACGATACTTCCCCGCTCGCCCGCGCGCTTGCGGATGCACAGCGCCTCGGCTAGCTTGCCTGTGGATGCTGCGGCGGCATGCACTTGGCGGCGGCCGGGCAGACGCGCGCAGGTGATTGGGCAGGAGCGGGCGAAGTTGATGGGCGGGCACGGGCGCAGGCGGTGGTGCAAGGGGCGGCGCGCCCGTGTCCAGGATCATGGTCCCCGAAGGGGGGGGGGGAAGGGGGGCGGCGTGCCCGTGTCCAGGATCATGTACCCCACGGCGCGCCCATTGATGAGCGGCTGCACCACCACGTGCCCGCTGCGCGTCCACCACGCGGCCGCCCCGCCCTGCAGCACGATTGTGCACGTAAGGCGAGCCGCGCGTGCCTCACACTGCAGGCAGCACTGATGCTGCTGCCAACAGCGGTGCAAGCCATTTATTTGACATGCGTGATACTTTGGTGCCTGAAGGATGAGTTGATCTTGGTGCCGCATAATGTGGTGGATGCACGGTATGGTTGCGGGGCGTTGTGTCGAGCCAGTGCTTTTGCTAGTATGTTGTACGCTTGCCGACAGCAAGTCACCATGCAGTAAGCGCACCAAATGGAGGACTGGGCTGCTCCTAACACTAGGAAGCAGCTCCGCCCTCCCCTTCTATGGGCGCTGGACCTAGCCGTAGCATGCAAAGCAGGCGCGCCAGCCGCAGGGCCCCGGCCGGGCCGGCGGGTGGCCGTCGCTCAGGCGCACCCTGATGCGCGGCAGCTGCACGCTCACCAGCGCTGCGCGCTCGCCCTCCAGCCCCGCCGCGCCCGCCGCGCCCGCATGCTCGGTGGTCGGCGGGTCGGCGCCGCCCGTGCCGGCCGAGGCGGGCGCGCTGCTGGACCGCAGGTAGCCAGGGCCGCGCGCAGCGGCTTTGGGAGGGGCCCCTGCTGGCCTCCCAGGCAGGGTCTTGGCCCTCTGTGGCGCGCCGCCCGCAGCGAGGTGCTCGCCCCGCACAGCATCAGCCCCCGCCTCCGGCGCGCCAGGCGCGGCTGCGCTGCAGGCCTGGGGCGCGCCACGGCCGCGACTGCCCGCCCCCCCCGCTGTCGGCGCGCCCTGCGCTGGGAGGCTGGGGCCGGCGCCGCTGGGCGCGGCGTCAGACGACAGCGGCCGCGCGCCAGTCTCAGCGTCAGCCACCGCGGTGCCCGCCGTCTCAGCGCGCCGCGGCTGCATCGCAGGCTGGAAGGGCTCCGGTGAATGGTCGTGCAGGGCGCCTAGGTGCGCGTGCGACACCGCGCGCATCTCAGCTTTACTGGTGTTCGGGGGGGGCACCCGCACTATTGGATCGTATGATGCTGCGTTGCTCGTCCTAGGCCTTTTAGCCGGGCGCTGTGGCCATGCAAGCACCGCCTGCATGTCTGCAGAAGCTCGCAAGGCCTTCAGGTCAGCGCGGCGACTCTAAACAAGGCCTACGTGGGATCAATGATCGGGGGCCCAAGGGCACCTCCTGCTGGGAGCGACGCGCGGCGCGCCAGCTCCGCTTCCACCAGCGCCGCCAGTGCGCGCGCCTGCCGCCGCCGGCAGGCGCCCCGGTCATGGGCATGCGCGCCGCAGCACCTCGCGACAGCCGCACGCATGTAGAGCACGCTGCTTCGGGTGCCTGCTATCCTGCACTGCCGCGTGCGTGTTTGCGCGTTGCCAGCCCTACAAACGGGGGGGCCACTGCGGCACATGACGGAGTGCAGCCAGCACCTGCTCGATAATGTCCTGGCTGGGCCCCGTCTGCTCCAATCGCGCCAGCCCCGCTGCCGCATGCTGCGCAGCCTGAGGCGCCGCGATTGCAGCGCCGCGGCCCGCCGCCGCTCCCCTGGCCGGCGCTGGTGCGTCGGCGTGCTCCCCCGGCGGCGCGCCCACCTTGCGGCCCTCAGCCAGCGCAACAGTGCGGCCCAGGCGCGAGGGCGGCCCGCCCGGTGCGCAGCCGCTGCGAGAACGCGCCAGCACGTGACGCCCATGCCCTGCGTCCGCCTCAGCGGCAGCCGCGCCGGGGGCAGGCGCGTGCGCGTCGCGCCTGGCTGCGCCACGGCCAATCAGAGCGCGGGGGCTGGTCGGGTGCACGCGCGGGGACGGCGCGGCGCTCGCTGGCAGCTTCGGTGGGCTGCGCGCCTCGCCTGTGCCGGATGCGTCGTTGCCCGCGCTGCCAGCGGCCACTGCCTGAAGTGCGACGACGCCGCCGCCGGGTGCGCGGTGCGGGCCAGCGGCGCCACTGTGAAGCTTCGGGCCGCTGCCGACGCGGCGCGGCGCGAGCTGCTGCGCACTGCCAGCCTCTGGCGGCGTGCTGCGCTGGGTGAGCAGCCGCGCCGGTGCGTGGGCGGCGGGCCGGCTCGCCGGCACGCCTGCCTCGCGGCCGGGGGTGCGCGGGGACCGCGCACTGCCCGGCCGCGGCGCGAGTGTCGCCACGCGCGGCAGGGGTGACTGCCGCGGCGTCCTGGCGCCCGGCAGCCTGCCTGCAAGCGCCCGTCCTGGCGTCCCGCCGCCCTCCGCGCCCTGCTGCGAGGGCTGCGCAGAGGCCGTGCGGCGCATGGCTGTCTGCGCCGACCGCGCCAGCGCCTCGGCGAGCAGGCCAGAGTCGGAGCTGCCGAGCAGCGCCTTGGCCGCACACGCTGGACCGGTCCCTGACGTTGCAGGAGCCTGAGGTCGCGCTGCCGGCGGGGTGCGAGCGAGGTCAAGCGAGGTCTGCCACTTTCGCTGAGAGAAGTCCAGCGACAGGCGGATGGCAGAGAGGAGCGAGCGGCCCATGCGCTGGCAGCAGTATGCAGGGATGGCTTGGAGGCCTCTTCGCAAGTAATCAAGATGGCCCGCGCGACAGCGGCTGGCTAGGTACTGCGAGCAGTCGGCACTTTTCCAAATGCGCTGCTGCCTGCTGCCTGTTTGTCCGTCCACCAAAGGATGCCGTTGAGTCGCAACACTTCCTTAAGTGAACCAATATAGGCGTTCAGCAGCCCGCCGGCCGATGGGGCACTTGGCACATCGAGTCTCGCGGGGCGCAAGTGCTGGGAGCACACCAACACCTTCAATCCAGACTGCTGAACGCTACCCAGATGGACTCGCGTGCGGGCGCCTGACTCTGTCGGCATGGAGGAGGCGGAGCCTGCTACGGCGGTGGAGACGCTGTTCAGCAGGCTTGATGCAAACTTCAAGGCTGGCAAGCAGAAGAAGTCGCTGAAGACTGTGGACGAAAGTGCGGCGCGCGCCAGTAGCCAGCTCTGCTGAAGTGCACACTCGTGTTTGACACTTGAGCAGCTTATGATGCGCCGCAGTTCTACGGCTGGCACCCGATGACTCGGACGCGCTGCGGGCGAAGCTGGTGCTGCTGATCGAAGTGTCGCGCTTTGACGATGCGCTCAAGCTGCTGGACACAGCGGCGCTGGCCGAGCAGGCGCCGTATGAAAAGGCGTGCGCCTCTGTTACTGCCTGCAAAGAGCAGGCCGCGCAGTCTGCTCAGCCAGTGACTTGGGGGGTCCTGCATAGCTAGACCTGGCCGGCTTTCAGTCGATGTTCCAGCGCAGGCGTCCACACTGCAGTGGGTGCAGCCAACCGCAGGCCGCTGTGAGCTTCGGCTTGTGGCAGGCCTTTTGCAAACGTATAAGCGCCCAAGCGCCCTGAGGCTGTGCCTCTGCTGAGGCGAAGCACAGCCCCACATAATTCCCAGGCCCACTGCATGTGATGTAGCCATGGCACGGCTGCAGCGCGCCTACTGCCCCTGCAGGAATGCCCGACTGGCTAAGGGGTTGTGCGCGGGAGGCCGTGCTGTGGGACCGCTGCAAACAGAGCTTGCTCAGCTCAAGTTGTTGAGCAGTGCGGTCTGCTGGCTGTTTTGCCAAAGAGGTGCACTAAAGCTGCAGTCAGGCCTGCAGTGTGTTAATGAGCACGCAGTCCGCTGAGGCGCTCGGCGCGCTGGCGGCTGCGTCAGAGGAGCTGCACAAGATGCGCTCAATCACGTAACGTGTCCGTTGGTGCGGCAGGCGTACTGCCTGTACAGGAGCGCGCGCTTCGCTGAGGCGCTGGGCGCGCTGACGGCCGTGCCGGAGGAGCGCGCCGTGGCGCGGCTGCAGCTGCAGGCGCAGCTGTGCTACCGCATGGGCCGCTATGCCGACGCGATCACCGCGTACAGCGAGCTGTTCCAGAAGCACAAGGTGCGGGGGTATGTTGGATTAGCCAACAGGTTAGCAAATGTCTAGCTGGCATGGAACGGTACAGCATGGAGCAGAGCAGACACTCGCTTGCATGTAGTCTCTCGCGGCAGCGTGCAAAGTCCTGCCCTATATGCTGCAGCCTCCTGGCTCTGTGTGTCTGCCGGCTGAAGCGCATGGGCTCGCGCGAGGCCATTTTCGCACGGTCTAGCCCATGTGCCCAGCAGCCGCCCTGTGTTGTTGCCTGGCCTGTCCGTTTCTCGCTATGGCTGGCAGGCGCTTCGAGATGGTGATCAAGGGCAGAGCACGGCTGCAAGTGGACCGGGAAGCACTGAGAGCTTCAGCGAAGCAATGTGTTGGTATAATTTTTGCACAAAGACAACCGTCCCTGGGTGACTTCCGCGGAGCTGCCGGCCAACATTCTTTGTGGCTGAGCTCCAGCGCGGGCGCTGCTTGCACATGCCGGCGCGCATGCGGGCGCCCAGGTCGCGACCGCGGAGCAGCCAACAAGCCAGGTGGCTGCGCTTCAGCGTGGGCGCCGCTCTCACGCGCCGGCGCGCGTGCGGGCGCCCAGGTCGCGACCGCGGAGCTGCGCGCAAACGTGCTGGCGGCGTATGTGGCGGGCGGCCGGTCGGCCGACGTGCCGGCGGTGATGGCGGCCATGAAGTTCGGGCCGCGCGACAGCTTCGAGATCGCGTTCAATGCCGCGTGCGCGCTGCTGGGCGCCGGCGACGCGCCTGCCGCCGAGCAGCAGCTGCTGCTGGCGCAGCGCCTGGGTGCGCGCGCAGCCCTAACCCTGACCCACCCTGTACGCTTTCGACACTGCACTGTGACTCTGCATATCAGTGCGCGTGTGCCGAGCATGCGCACACCGCTTGTGGCCTTCCAGCGTAGCAATGTGCCGGGGAACTGCGGGCGCACTCCGCTTAGCTCTATCAGACATCCCCCTACCGTCGCCAACCTCATCCTGTGGGATGCGTGGCATCTTGCTGAGCAGACACTGGGCAGGCTGCGCGAGCGGCCCCTGGTGCGCGGTGCGGCAGCAGAAGCAGACAATGCTGACGCCGACTGAAGTTCGTTGCCGGCGCCCCGGCGGCCAGGCCGCGAGGTGCTGACCGAGGAGGAGCTGGGTGAGGAGGCCGTGGAGGCCGAGCTGGCGCCCCTGGCCGTGCAGCTGGCGTTTGCGGCCGCGCTGCAGGGGCGGCGCGCGGAGGCGCTGGCCGGCTACGAGGTGCGGCCGCGCCGCCGCGTGCCCGCCCGCGCAGGCTGTCCCCAATGGCAAGCAACAGAGAAGCTAGCTGCAGGGGTGCTGCGCGGACGCACTGGCCGCCTGTGGCATGCGAGTGTGCTGCTGCATGCCTCGGATGCACTGTCATGTAAACCTCGCACCCTAGCGCAAGGGGCGGACTGCGCAGCTACTCACGCACATGATGTTGCGTGTGTGCCTGTCTGTCCTCGCGTGTGTGCCTGTCTTTCCTCCTGATCGGTTCTGAGCAAGTGTCGGGTGCCTCAGCAGCCGCGTAGTTGGTTACCGCAACGCCAGGTCTGCGGGGAGCATGCAGGCGGTACAGGCGGCGCGCACGGACGACGAGGTCACGGCGGCGGTGGCGGCCAACAACTGGGTGGCCGAGCGCGCGGCCGAGGCGGACGACGCCACGCCGCGCCGCGT
>JAABUX010008254.1_pt1 | contig 12048 bp, 10 predicted proteins | sample 5561851 | NCBI WGS metagenome assembly JAABUX01 (sample SAMN10711883, study PRJNA513361) | rock metagenome | isolation source: Antarctica rocks | place: Antarctica: Victoria Land, Richard Nunatak red sandstone | collected 2016-01-03 | reverse complement strand
ACGTGGCGGGATCGCCCGCTGCCAGCAGCGGCAGCGCAAGCAGCGCCAGCACTGCCGCTGGGCCCGCCCGCCCCCCGAGTGGTTAGCCCCGGGGCTGCAGAAGGGCGTGTGCCTGTGTGCAGGCTGGGCGGCGTGCTGAACACCGAGGCGTGAGCAGGCACACACGGGGAGCGGTGCACGACCACTGACGCCCGCAGAGCATCTACAGCTACACATAGCGCTTCCCCTAACACATCTGATGCCAAGCAACATAGCACGCGCTTGGAGCTCGGCGCGCACCAATGCATGGCGCGGCCGGCGTGAGGAAGCGCGGCCCGGTCCCGCGATACGCCTGCCGCGCCGCAATGCGGGCGTGCGGCCGCGCCGCGCCACGCACTGACGTGGCTGTCGGCGAGCACAGGGCGGCGAGCGTGATGCGCAGGGCAAGCTGCGGGGCGGTCATCAGGAGAACAAGTGCACCCTCTGCTGTTGTGCTTGTCAGCTATACGTACAGGCCAAGGTCGTACACACTCTCGTGCTCAGGGGTGAAGTGAGGACCGGCCAGCAGCCCAGGGCCCTCGGGTAAAGCCCCAAATTGGGGCAATCTAGCAAGGGGAGAGCCCCAGCTGCGGAGTGAGCACTGATACAACTGTCGAGCTCAGAGACTGCAGTCAGGACGTCCCGCGCTATTGGTTCCATTGTACCTGTGCGGTAGGACTGTGCATCCTCCCTACCTTTCTTCCCCAAAAAAACCAAATAAGAGCACCCGCATCTCTGTGTTGAGTCGAGCACTGGCGGTCAAGTAACCTTTGCAAGCAGTGTTAGGTGCAGGCACAAGTCACCACAGGAGGCAGGGGGTCTGGACTGCGCAGCTTGGCACATCCTGCTGCGCCAGCGGCGGCCGTGACGGCTCAATGCGGCCGCTGACAGAGGAGGCACGCACTTGCGCTATGAGTGTCCCCTGCACCTCCTGAGGCACCCACGCTGACAGTGCTTGCTGCGGGGTGCGCAAGGAGACAAAGGCCGTGTTCGAGAAGCTGCACAAGTTCCTGGGCAAGAGCATCAGGCACCTGGTGGAGCGCAGCGACGAGGACTATGTGCTGCGGTTGAACCGCAACCGCGTATACTATGTACGGGAGAGCCTCATGCGTCGCGCCACAAACGTGCGGCCCATTTCCTGGGCCGCTGGGGCTCAGGCATACCGGTTGCAGCCCGCGGCGTTCCCAGGCTGAGCTAGTCGGTGGTATCTGCAAGCCACGCTGGCGATAAGAGCAGGCAAGGTCTGGACCCTGCCAAACTGGCCGACAGGCTGAGGGTGGGCAGGAAACGGGCTTGCCAGAGCGCAGCTGTCCGTGCACGACGAGGGCCTGCAGGCGCCCTCACGGCTGCGCTGCCTGCCGCAGGTAGCCCGGGACAAGCTGGTGCACCTGGGAGCGTGCATAGGCAAGCTCACGCACAGCGGCAAGTTCCGGCTGACGGTGGGCGCGCTGGACATCCTGGCGCAGCACGCGCGCTACAAGGTGGGGCTCCGCGCGCGGCAAAGGGCGCAGCAGGGAGTGAGAGGACAGGGGAGTTGCACACCTGGTGCATGGACTGTTACCGTGCATGGACAGTCACCGTGAGAACATCCAAGGCGCACCACTACGTCCCAGGCTGCAAGGCTGGAAGTGCGCCAGTAGCAACCCGGCCCACAGCTCGCCAGGCGAGCCCGCCCCGTGATGACCTCAAAACTCAGTCTTCAATCTCGAGCGTATGCGTGCTGACAACCCTTTTCTCCAGCTGAGGGCGGCCGGCCGGCCCCACCAGATCGCCTGGACGCGCGGCGCCGCCCTGGAGCATACCGTGCCTCCCAGCCGCGCGCGAACGCGCCACGCGCGCGCGCGCACGCGCGCAGGTGTGGGTGAAGCCGACGGCGGAGATGCAGTACCTGTACGGCAACCACGTGCTGAAGAGCGGCCTGGGGCGCATCACGGAGGCCACGCCCGCATACACCGGCGTCGTCGTCTACTCCATGACCGATGTGCCGCTTGGTGCGGCCCTGCGGCCGCGCGCTCGCCGGCCTGCCGCTCCTGACGCGCGTGGCGTTGCCTGGGCATGTGCATGGGCCTGTGCAAATCTGGGCATGGCCTGTGCAAGGCGGTGGCGGTGTTCCTATAGAACTTGTACCTGCAACACAAGAGCTCCCGCATGCACGTGCAAGCGTGTCAGTGCGCTGGCCGGCCGCCGGCAGGCTTTGGCGTGACCGCAAAGTCCACCAGCGAGTGCCGCAAGATGGACCCCAGCGGCGTGGTCGTGTTCCACCAGAGCGACGTCGGCGAGTACCTGCGCTCCGAGGACGACCTGTGATGCACTGTGACGCGCTGCCTGCGCATTGGCGGCGGGTGGCGAGAGCTCGTGTGCAATACATGTAGAATAAGAGTTGGCAGGAGGGGCAGGTGGGAGAATCGGTGCTGGGCCGTGCTGTTCAGGCTGCTGTGGTGCCGGCCAGTGTTTGCTGGTCATGTTTTAGTTGCTCAGGTTGTGGGACTGCTGTAAGCGCAGTTTTCTTTTCAGTGCAGTCCGCATTGCGTCATGAATTTGGCAACAGGCAGCGTGCACAACCTCGGTGCTGAGAGCAGCGCCAGCTTTATGCCTAGCCGCTTCAGCGAGCCCACGCCCGCCGTCCAGGTGATGTGCCAGGCCTACACTACATGCATGCACCACCGCGCGCAGCAGACTCCGTCCCATGCTTTGCTCATGCTTCCAATTTACGCTGCTCCTCCTGCCCGCCGTGTGGGTATACGTTAGACAGGGTCGCTGCCATGTCAAGTGGCATGCAAGTTCTTACCTGTCCATACAGGTTATGCAGCACAGGATGCAGGTAAGCGGTCGCTTACCCACTGCAGAGCGCTCAATCAGGACTGTGTGATGGCAGGCGCAAAGGTGCGTGCTCAAGCTGGGGTTTGGGCGCGCCTGCATGGCTCGCAAGCGCAGCAGGATGGCGGCGAAAGGCGGCCGCGCGCGTGCGTCACGCTGCCAGCACTCGCAGATCAGCGCGCGCAGCGGCCCCGCGCATCCGGCAGGAATGCGCGGCCGGCGGCCCAGCACGCCCACCACGTAGATGACCTGCGCGCGCGCGCCGGCGGCCGGCGCATGGGCCAGCACAAGCGCGGGCAGCATGAACAGGCCTGCTTTGGTGATCTTGCTGGCATCGCTCTCAGGCCGGCAGGCGCTGCGACCGGGCCGGCCTTGCATGCAGCGCTCCTGCCTCAGGGGCGGGACCGCAGACCCTGACGCCGCATGCAGGCCGGCAGCAGGCCTCCGGGCGGCGCGCCTGCATGGGCGTGGTCAGCTCGGCCCACGGCAGGTCGCCCGTCAGGCACTCCTGCCGGCCCCAGCGTACTCGCACCGGCTCTGCCATGGCCAGCCCACCAGGGCTCACACGAAGCAGCAGGGCGCTCTCAGTCCAGACAGACAGGCGGCGGCTGCGTGTGGGAAGGCGCGGGCGCGCGGGCCGCTTGGGCGCACCCACAGCAGCATCCCGAACGCGTACCTGCGCAGCCCACGCGCCCGGCGTCAGGCAGGCGCGCGCGGGTCGCCTGAGCCTGGGCGGGCCGCGGGCAGACGCCCAGTGCGGTCAACGGGTGCGACACATGGGGCGCACATGTCCACCTTCTCTATTACCGGGTATAGAGAACCCCATTGCACCCTACCCTAACCCCACACTATAATGCAGGGCGCACATGTCCACCTTCTCGGTGACCTGCTGGCCCTCGAAGGCCTCCGGCGCCTGCGCGCCCGCCGCGCTCGCCGCCTGCACGGCGCTGCAGCACAGGGGCACAGACACAGAGGCATGCGCGGAAGTGCAGGCAAACAGACTGTCAGGCAGCCGCATGGTGGCAAGCATGCTGCATGCCATTTGTATGCGAAGCGGGGCCCAGCGGCGCACCATATAGGCCGGCGTACCCGCCGCGCTGTTCATCACCGTGGACAGGAACGTCCGGTCCTTCATCTTGGAGATGCCAAAGTCTGCGCGCGCGCCGGGCGGTGCACTGTAGGCTGCAGGGCGGCGCACTGGGCACGGCGGGCGCTCCCATGCATTGCAGCGAGCGGCGGCGGCGCCGAGACGCGCGGCACGGCGCCGTATCGCGCCGGCTGCCCTTCGCGCGCCGCGCGCGGCCCGGTCCTGGCAGAGCCGCGGCCGGGCGGCGGCGGGCGCGCACCGCAGACGACCGCGCGGCCGGCGGCATCCAGCAGCACGTTGCTGGACTTGAGGTCGCGGTGCACGATGGCTGGCTGGTGCTGGTGCAGGAAGGCCATGGCCTCGGCCACGTCCGCGGCCACCTCCAGCAGCTGGCCCCGCGCGCGCGCCCAGGTCGCGCGTCGGATCTATGCAGTCCGCCACGTTTGCGATGCACTGCATTGCACTGGTAGACCGGATCTCTGCATCCGACGCGGCAAGGACTTGGGAGGGCATGCGCGCATAGCTGCCACCGCCTGCCTGGGTGCCGCATGGCCGCAACCGTGCTGCTGACGCGAAAGAGCCCCTTGGTTGCATATACCAAGCTGAGATACCTTGCCGGCGCAGCTGGCTCGACAGGCGCAGCAACACTGCTTTTTCCGGTGCGTTAAGGCCCGAGCAGCGCAGGCGATGCGGCTCAGCGAGCTCTGCGCCCTGGGCGCGGGCCCGCGCACGCGGGGGTAGGCCAGGGGGCTGGCGCCGTGGCGGCGGCCGCTCCGGCGGTGCAGCGCGTCGAACAGCGACCCGCCGCCGATCAGCTCCTCCACCAGGCAGATGTGCGGCGGCACCATGCATGCGCCTGCTCCGGCAGCGCCCGCTCGGCCCCCGCTCGCAGAGCATGAGCCCGGCCCAGAGGCTCAGACGGCTGCGGCTTGACAGCGCATGCCCCCACCTTCGTGCTGACATTCCAAGTTCAAGCTACCTTGGGTTGTGAGACAGCAAGCTGGCTCAAGCTGCCAGCCTGGCCACACTGCAACACGCCGAGTAAAGCCGGCACTGCTGCTGCATGACACCAGCAGCGCTGAGGCCGCCGGCGCTGCGCAGGCACCCGTTCATGCAGCCGGGACATGTCAGAGGGCAGGGCTTTGGCGCAGGGTGAGGGCAGGCGGCCGCACCCAGCAGGCTGACGATGCGCGCGTGCTGCAGGCGGCTCAGCACGCGCACCTCGCGCCGGAAGCTGGCCAGCTCGGCGGCCGCGTCGCCCGGGAACGCCGGCCGCAGCACCTTGATCGCCACCAGCCGGCCGCGCCAGCGCCCTGCGGCCGCGCGCCTTCAGGCGTGGCTACAACATCTGCTCATGGGACAGCTGTGTATCCCGCACGCTTGGCCTTGCAGCAAGGGTGGCCGAGCAAAGTACGCGCCAGGTATACATACGTCTGTCTGCCTCATTACATTGAGGTACACATCGAGCTACTCACAGGGTGATAGGAAGGCATAAGCCGCATGCGAGGTGATGGGCGGTAGCCAGCGTGCCTCATTGAGCGCATGCAAGGGGCTCGCTGCACAGGGCATATCTCCTGTTGTCGTCACGCTGCTCAGGGCCGCACCGCGGAACACGGAGCCGAAGGCGCCGCTGCCGATCTTCTCCTCCAAGCGGACCTCGCTCTGAAAGTCGATGTCCGCGACCGCCTGCCGCCGCCCCGGCGCTCACACCTGCGTGAAGAGCTGTTCCTTTGCGTCTGCGCATGTTTCTGCTCTCAAATTCGATGTCGGCGGCGGCCTGCCGCCGCCCCGGCAAACACACTCTTGTGCACATCTGTTCCTTTGCGTCTGCGCATGGTTCTGCTCTCTAAATCGATGTCAGCGGCGGCCTGCCGCGGCCCCGGCGTGAACACTCCTGTGTACAGCTGATCCTGTGCAAAGCTGTTCAGTCGCGGCTGTTCATTGAGGTCGGCGACGGCCTGGCGCCGCCCTGCGCGCAGTCGCATGCACCCCGTGAAGCTTCACGGTTGCTGCTGCTCACAATCCTGTACTCAAAGTCAGTGTTAGCGGCAGCCTGCCACATCCCTGCATGCAGTGGCACGCATCCTCTGCAGCTTTCAAGCTGCGGCTGCTCATATACTTTTCTTGCACGAGGAGGTCCATCAGGGCGGCACCGAGCTGCCCCTCGCCAGCCCTGGCACGTCCGCAGCGCCACCGGTGCCTGCATCAGCCGCTTGGCCCGCTGCGCGCCGGCCGTGTCCTGCCTCGGTCACAAAAGCCGCGCCCGCGCTGGCCTCCGACACAGCGGCTGCCAGCGCCGCCAGGGGACCCTCCACGCCATTGTGGCCCCCGTCGCCGGGCGGGGCCGTCGCGATCAGCCCCTCGGCACGCCGCCAGCTCGGCGCACCCAGCGCCACGCCCCACCCGCGCACCGCGCCGCGGCCCGGCCCAGGCGCGGACGCTGGGCGCCAGGGGCTGCCCGGCGAGCGGGGCAGCGCGGCGGCGAGCGCGGCCGCCGGCCACGTTCCGCGGCGCGCCAGGGGCCCGCCCGTGACAATGCTCGGCAGCCGCGCGCCGGCCGAGTGCGCTGGGCCGGCCTGCGCGGGCCGCAGCTGTGGCGGCAGCGCCGCGCCGGGCGCAGGCATGCTCGGCAGCCATCCAGCACGAACGGCGATGGGATAACCGGGCGGCGGCGGCGGCGGCGGCGGCGGCGGCGGCGGCGGCGGCGGCGGCGGCGGCGGCGCTGGAGGCGGCGGCGGCGGCCGCCGCGGCTTGGGCAGCTGCACGGCGGCCGCGCCTGCGCCGGGCGCGCGCCGCTGCGCTGGGGCCGCTCCGCCGCTATGGCCAGGGTCCCGCGCGAGAGCAGCGGGGCTGGGCGCCGACAGCGTGGGCCACGGCAGCAGCCGCCCAGCCGGGCTCCCACCGCGCGCGCCGCGCCGCGCGCCGCGCGTGACACCCCAGGCGCAGAGCGCCAGGCATGCCGCCCCGGCTGCTGCCAGCCCTGCTGCTAGCCCAGCCGTGGCCGCCGGCAGGGTTGCCGGCCGGGGCGCTGCCGTTGTTGTTGCGCTTGCAGAGGAGGGAGGCAGGGCGGGCGCAGCCGCGGAACTTGACACGCCTGGTGCCGCAGACAAGGCCCAAGCGTCCAGCCCAGCAGGGCCGGACCCCAGCACGGCTGCGGGCCCCAGGAGCCCCGGCGCTGCCGCAGGCAGCGCCCCGGCGGCGCCGCTGAGCAGGCCGCTCGGCGCCAGCGCGGGCACTGGCGGGCAGCAGAAGCTGAGCGCGCATGGCGGCTGCGCGCCGGGCAAGGCTGCCGCAGGGCTCCAGGCGGCATTGGGGGCGCCAGCGGGAGCGCTCGCCCCGCAGGCGGGCGGGGGCGCGGGCGCCGCCGCAGCGCCCTGACCACCCGCCGCGGCCGGGGAGGACGGGGCCTGGGCAGGGCATGCCAGCCCCTGCATGCTCACCGCGTCGATCAGCGGCGCCTGGCCGACGCCCCCGTCAGCGGCGCGGACGCTGAGCCGCGCGCGCGCGCCGGCGCCCGGCGCCAGCGGCGCCGCGCCCGGCAGGCTGGCGAGCGCAAACTGCTGCGGCGCGGCCGGCGTGGACAGGTTGAGGAGCGCGCCGCCCTGCAGCGCCGCGACATGCGCGACCGCCGCGGTCGCGAACGACCAGGCCAGCAGCCATGCCGGCACGGGCGCCTGCGCGCAGCGCAGGCTTCTGCCAGAGGACGTCTCGGAGTGAGCGCACTGCGCTGGAAGCAGGGCAGGGGCAGGCCAGGTAAAGGGCGGCGCTGTGTGATGAGCAGGCAACCGCGCAGGGGGGGGCACCTGCTGCGTGCTGGTCAGTAGCAGCTCCGCGCTGAAGCTGCCTGGCGCCAAGGTCTGCACAACGTACTGCACGTGCACGCCGCACTTGTCTGCGCCCTCTTGCAGGAGGCGCCCTGCGCCACACAGAGCGTCCAGGTTGCAAGCAGGGTTACGTACGTAAGTGAGCAGCGTGCGCGGAGTCTGCACGCTCACGGGGCGAGCATGGGCATACCTCTTGGGACGGTTTGTACGTCTGAGGCATGCCCGCCCTCTCTCGTCTCAGCTAGCGCTAGGTGCAACGGCGTGGACAGGTACAACAGGGCTGCTACCAAGAGCCGGAGCAGGGAGGGTAGCATGCCGATGTGGTGATCATCTCTTGGCTCACGGAAGAGCGCGGGCGACCTGTCGAAGCAGACAACACCACGTTTCGCAACAGTATGCAGACGCAGCCAAGGCAGGCCTTTCCTGTGGAGCCCGGCCCACATTCAGGAACAGTTCCCGCTCAAAGTTCAAAAAATTTTAAACCTAGACCTGCAGAACCTCGCCATCTTGAGTTCTTTGCTCCGGCAAGTGGGGCTGCAGGCTGCACTGGGGGGCCAGCCGCGATTGCCCCCACTACCTGATTACCTGCCGAGACAGCGCCGGCCACTGCCGCAGGCGCCCCAGCGCCTGCACGTGCGCCGGGCATGCCCAGCAACAAGGGCGCGAAGAGGAAGGCGGGCGGCCTGGCCGCGCACACGCGGGAGCCCAGCACGGACGCCGGCGACAATGCCCCCGATATGGAGGCCGGCGCGCGGGTCGCGCTGGAGTGCAACCTGGCCATCAAGGAGTTTGCCAAGGGCGCGCGGTGCGGCGCGGCGGCGCGCAGGCGGCCCGCAGTAGGGTTGCCTGTGGCCGGATTGCATCAGCCCGGCCCCAGGCTGAGGCCTGGGCACCGATCTGGGGCGCAGGCCCAAGGCCAAGAAGGCTCTGCAGCGGCTGGCCAAGGAGTTCCCGCACTCGGCCCTCCCGCACCGCTTCCTGGCGCGGCTGCTGTATCACGAGGCCTCGACGCTGGAGCCGGCCGAGATGACCCCGGCCAGCCGACGCCGGCTGGAGCTGCTGCAGGAGGCCCTGGCCAGCGCGGCCGCGGCCAGCGAGCTCTGCCCCGCGTCCCTGAGCTGTGCGCGCCGCCGGCCCGCCCGCGCGGGCTGCTTGCGGGATGCGCGCGCCGCGGCAGGCCCGCGGCGGGGGCCGTGGCGGCGCGCCGCGGGCAGGGATCCTGCCTGGGCGCTGCAGGCCGCCGCGGGGTGCCTGCAGGCGGCAGCGTCGGCGGCCGGGTGTGTGTACCGCAGCGCGCCGCAGCGAGCGGGCCGCGGGCGGCTGCGGGTCGGGCGTGACGGGGGGTGTGACGCGGGGCGCGCGCCCGCAGGCGCCGCGCTGCGCGCCACGATGGTCGTCAACGTGCTGGTGGAGGCCAGCACGCTGGGCGGCCACGGCGCGGCGCGCCCGGCGCTGCCGACCGGCGCGCAGTGCGAGGAGATGCGCGCGCAGTTCAAGGACGCGTCCGACGCGTGCAGCGCCGCGCTGGCCGCGCCGCAGCCGCTGCTGCGCGAGCCGCTGATCTGCATCGCCACCGGCAGCCAAAAGACCTCCGACCCGTGCTGCCTGGTGCGCACGCCGCGCCGCCCCCTGCGCCCCCCGCTGCAGCCTCGCGGGGGGGGGTTGTGTTACGCCGCGGCATCAAGGGGGCGCCCGACCTCGCGGCGTTGCCCGCGGACGCGGCAGCTCCGGGGCCGCAGGGCGCGCGCGCAGCGCCGAGCCCGCCTCGCGCTCTGCTGCAGCGCGCTGCCGCGTCACTCCCGCGGCGCCTGACACGCGGCGGGGCCGCCGCGCGCCGCGCGCAGCGCATCCAGGACAAGGTTTGCGCCTGGATGCGCGAGGAGCGCTGGGGCGCGCTGGCGGAGGAGAAGCGCGAGGTGCTCGTGTCCATGCAGGAGGTGCTGCGCAGCTGCCACACGCTGCTGAACACGACGCAGATCCCGATGAACGGCGTCGTCAACCTGCTCCAGCACATCCTCAGGCGCGCGGCCTGCGCGGCCGCCTGTGCAGATCCCCCCCGCCTGCCCCCAATGCGTGGGCTCTGCGGCTCCGGCGGCCGAGCAGGCGTGTCGTGGCGATCGGCTCTGGCGTCCGGCGCCGTGAGCGGCCGCTGGCCCATGTGTAGCGTGCTCGAGGGTCGCCGCAAGCCTGGGGGCCGTGCGGGGGCCTGAGGGCTGAGGGTCTGCAGGCGTGGGGCCTGTGCGGAGGGCTGTGCGGAGGCGCGCGCAGGCCGCGGCAGAGCGAGCGAGGCGCCGCGCGCGCGCAGGCCGCACCACGAGGAGCTGCGCATGTGGGCGAGCCAGCTGCTGCTGAGCAAGAGCTCGCTGCTGGAGGCGCTGCAGCAGCAGGTGGAGAAGCAGGCGGCGATGGCGGACCTGATGCGCCGTATGAAGCCGGCCGACGCGGCGGCCGCAGCGGCGGCCGCGGCGGCCGCGGCGGCCGCGGCGGCGCCCGCGGGCCTTGGCGCGCCCGCGGCTGACGGCGCGCTGGCCAGCCTGTCGCTCGACCGCGACTGGGACCATGGCAAGGTGTGCGCGGGCCCTGCCGCAGACCCTCGGCCTGGGTCCGGGGCCCCCGCGCCCTGCGCTGACAGCGCGGCGGCGTGGCCGGCGGCGGAGCGGGACGCAGGCAGAGGTGAAGCGCGCACAGGCTGTCGCGCTGCCCGACGCGTCGCACGAGAGCAACGGATCAGCCGTGGGCCAGCGGCTGTCTGTGTCCTGTCGGCGGCTGCGGCCTGCTGCCGCATGCTGGGCGCCCACAGGTTGTGGCGCAAGCGCTGCAAGGCTGCACGCCCTGCGCTGCGCCGCCCCGGCCTGACGCAGACGCGGGCGCCCACAGGATGCGGCGCTGGCGTCGCGGCGCAAGGCGCGCGGCAAGGGCGGCGAGCGGCGCGGCGAGATGACGCTGCAGGAGCGCTACAGCGACGTGCGCGACTTCTGGGCGCGCCTGCCGCTCGCGCGCCGGCGCTCGCTGCTGCGCGTGCCCATCCGGCGGCTGCTCGAGGGTGCGCGCGCGCGCTCCCTCCTGCCACCCTTTGCAACCACGTGCCTGGCAGCGCCGCCCGGCCCCCTGTTCGAGCGCGAGGCGGAGCGGGCGTGCCCTGTCCGGCGGGCGCCCGGCGCGACCGGGCCCCGCGAGCGCCTAAACCCGGCACCCGCGTCGGCCGGGCGCCTCAGGCCGGAGGCGGGCGCCTGAGCGCGCGCCGCGCGCGCCTGCGCGCAGGCATCAAGCGCGAGCACGGCGCGGCGGTGGCGGGCGAGGTGGAGGAGGGCCTGGAGCTGCTGCGCGACGCGGGCAACGCGCGCGCGTGCTACTGGGCGTGCCCGTTCTGCGCGGAGGCGGCCGACGGCGCGCCGCGGCGCTTCGGCAGCGCGCGCGCGTTCCTGGTGCATGTGGACGCGTGCCACGAGGGCGTGCAGCTGAGCGCGGACGGCGTGCCGCTGCTCTGCGTGGAGTGCTCCAACGAGGCGCGCCGCCCGCGCCTCGAGCCCCGCTCTTGCCTCGCGCAGACACGGCCGCGCCTCAGCGCCCGCTCCAGGGCGCGGCCGCCGGAGGCGTCTTCCGACTGGCCGTCTAGCGGTTGCCAGCAGCGGGCTGACGTCCGCCCACTGCGAGTGCAGCGCCGAATTGCAGGTCGCTGCTCTTCAGGGCAGACCGCGACGCTGGCAGCGGCGTCGGGCGCCGCCGCGCCTGGGCCGCGCTCGCGCCACACCCGGCGCTGGGTAAGGTATTTCGTAGGGTCAGGGCAGGGAGCCCAGGCGCGCCGCGCGCGCGCAGGTAGTCGGCACGCACTTCCAGAGCGTTGCGGACCCCGGCTGCGTCATGTGCCTGCGCTGCCACCACGAGCAGGCGCGCGCAACCCTCCTTACCGCCGGGCGCGGCCTCCGCGGCGCCGCGCACGGGGCCGGCGGCCGGCAGTGCTCGCCCCGCCGCTTGCTTGGTAATGCTTGCCCAGCGGCCGTTGAGGGAGGGGTCTGCCTAGCTACAGGGGCAGGAGCGCTCTCGCTGCTGCAGCGGCCGCGGCATGGCCCGAGGCCCCACACATGTCTGCTCTGCTGTTTTGCAGATGCACGGTGCACTGAGCGCAGCCGCCGTGGAGCGCACAGCCCATGCCCAATAGGACTGCTTGCCCAGAAGCGTGGGTAAGTGAGGATAGGGGACTGACTACGGAGTGGCGGGCGCGCAGGTGACGTCGGGCGGTGGCGTGCCGCCCGGCGCGTTTGCGCGCGTGGCAAGCCAGGACCCGGCGCTGCCGCCGTGCGG
>JAABUX010008253.1_pt1 | contig 12049 bp, 14 predicted proteins | sample 5561851 | NCBI WGS metagenome assembly JAABUX01 (sample SAMN10711883, study PRJNA513361) | rock metagenome | isolation source: Antarctica rocks | place: Antarctica: Victoria Land, Richard Nunatak red sandstone | collected 2016-01-03 | reverse complement strand
TCTTGAGGGCAGCTGCAGCCGCAGAATGCGTACCCCAATGGCTGCTTGGGAACTGCATGTCAACGGTTCTCCCCAGACGGCAGAGCAGGGGCCACGGTCGGGCCGCGGGCGCGCACACAAGCAGCAGCGACAGCGCGAAGCTGGTCAGGTTGAACGCCTGGTCGGCCTCCACGCACAGCGAGGGCCACTGCCCCAGGAACCCCACGCCCTCCTGCGCAGCCGGGCACCCCGATTTGACACAACTGGTGAATTGCTGATCATGAAGGGTTACTGAGGTTTACATTCTGTATCATTTTCACAGCTGCATACGCGCTCCACCCTTGGTGGAAACAGCATGGGCTTCAATCCACAGCATGGGCATACCCTCCGCCCATGTGGTCACATGCACCCTGTCATTCTCTTGACAGCCAGAGCGCTCGACAGGTCAGCCTATTCAGCACTTTCACTGACAAGGGCGCACCTCTCGCAGCGTCTCGTACACGGAGGTGACCGTCGCGACGCCAACGACCACCAGGAGCGGTTGCGCCAGGCCGCGCACTATCCTCGACCTGCGGCCCGACCGGGGTCTTGGCGGGCCCGGCCCCTCGCGCTACCTGGGACCTGGGGTGTGGCGTGGATACAGGGAGCCCGGGGACAGCACTGCAGCGGGTGGAGTGCTTGCCGCCTGGTCTGGAGGGCATGCGTGAGGTCAAGGAGCAGGGTGCGCAGGACGCAGCCAGGTGCAGCTGAGCGGGAAAATGGAGGCGCACTGCAAGAGGTCGGTCATGTGGCGCACGTAGCGCGCGGTGGACCGGTGCCGGGCCCACGCCTCAAAGTCAAACACAGTCCCTGCCCGAGCGGGGACGCAGCGTGAGGCGGGTACATCTTGAAGTGTGCTTCTTGTAGCACGTGAGTCGCTTGGAGCAGTTGAGTGAGGTAGATGGGCCCGCACGGCGGTACTTGCGGCTCTCCTCCTTGTACGAGTCGCCCAGTGCAACGGTGGGGCTCGCACGCGTTTGCAATGCAGCGCAATGCCTTCGTGCGCGGGTGCCAGCAGGCTGACGCCCAAAGAAACGAGTGCGGATGGGGGCAGGTCCCCTCGCTGAGTGGTGCGCTAGTGGCTGGGGGCGCTGCATCTGGGCCATGCCCATTGCCTGCATCAGTGCCTCCGTGACAGCCAATGCCTGCCTGCTGTCACCACCGCAACGCAGCAGGCTGCGGCTTGCTGATGTGGGCCCCTTCCTTTGCTCCGAGATAATGCGCGGAGAGGCAAATCAAGTGGCTGACTGCCGTCACGTGCACACAAAGTTCCGGTGCCTGTTCTGGCCTGCAAACCGTCTTGGGGATCCAGGCCATCATGACACACCTCAATCCGCATGCCAAACATGCACAGGCGACCACAAGCTCTGCTTGTGTGCGGGCGCGGGCGCAGGCACGGCCGCCGAGCTGAGCACAACTCGGCCGGCTGCCGCAGCCTGCGGTGGCGCAAACAGGCCGTCCCCGTCCTCCTCGTGTGTGGGTGCAGGGACCGCCCGCTCCTCCAGCACTGCTGCATCACCTGCACACAGCATGTGCCCATTCTGTGCCGGCTTTGCTTGTCCTGTGCGGGCTGGTAGGGCCAGAAACCCTGCACTCACGCACGCCTTATTAACGCGAAACAGATATGGCGCGGCCCCGCAGCACAGCACAGGCATACGCCTCCACGGTACCCATCGCCGGATATATTTCAGCCATCCCCACGGACGGGCGGCCGGAAAAAGAGCTGATGTGAGTGGTGCCCTCAAGACGCCGAGCTCGCCTGACCCCAGACATGCATGTGCCTGACAAGAAAACAGCACCCATCTCAATCCAGGCAGAAATTGGCAGAGCATTGGGCAGACCATGCTGAGGCGTGCCTGAGGCAGCGACCGCGCGGCGGTCGTCGGAGACTGCGACGCAGAGCAGGCGCCGCTCGGAGCCCCCCGGCACCGCGCTGTCGAGGGCGACGTCCATGGTCTCTGCATGCAGGCGCGCACAAGGCTCTGGGGTGCGTAGCAGAAGGATATTCGGTCTTGCATGCCGATGGCTAGCCTAGCAGGTGATGACAATGTGCCGGCCGCATGCTCACACTTCGTCGCTCACGTCCGCATGGCCATGCCAGAGCTCCTCTGCATGCCTCTGCTCTCGCGTCAACTTCAGGGTTCCAAAGCCAGAGCACTGCTGCTTCTGGCCAGGGAAGGGGCCGCGTCGCACCGGGGCCGGCCGCGGCGCCGGCGTCGAGGAGGTGCACGCGGCCGGCATCGCCGCAGACCGCCAGGCAGTGCCGCGCGGCCGGCAGGTAGGCGCAGCCGAATGTCGCGCCGGGCAGCCGCGTCGCCCACAGGGCGCCCTGCATCCTGCGCACGTCCTGCCACGGAAGGGCGCGCGGTCAATGGATGCAGGGTCTGCCACAGGTTTGCTGCACACCCTCAGGCGTCCGCGCCATGCCGCCGCGGCGCCCTGCAGCGCCCCGCATGCCGCGCACGTCCTGTCAGGTCACCTGGCGGGGCTGCTGCGGCGAGTCCCTGAGCAGCGTCAAGGGCGCAGGCTACCCTGGCTGGCACGCCAGGGCTCACTTGCGCAGCGCGCACTTGCACAAACACGCCCCTGCCAGCCTCTGCGGGAGAACGTGCTGTCCCAAGGGAGCCTAGCCATGTGTGCCTGCCGGCGGCCCGAGCAGCACGCGTGGCAGACGATGCTGCAGGCCAGGCGACGCGCGGGTGTTGCACAGCGCAACAGACAGGGTCACGCAGCCCGCGGCAGCGACCTCGTGGCGCCCCGCTGTCGCGCGCTCAGTGACCTGGGGGGGACAGGGGGGCCAGGGGGGCCGGGGGGCCAGGCGGCGGAGCGCGCACCAGCGCAGCCACTGAGCCATCGCTGGCGACCGAGGCGACCTGCCAGCCGTCCGGGTCCCAGGCCACGCAGGCGCCCATCGCGGCGTGCAGCCTGCACCCCGCACAGCGTGGCCTATGAGCAATGGCGGCCGCGCTGCCACCATCTGCGCGGCCTCACGCAAGCTTGTGGAGTTCTCAGCCATTGAGCCCCACAGTGGCCAGCAGCCATGCGGACATGCAAGGGATGTTGGCACGCACCGGCGCAAGGCAGCGGTGCAGAGCATGGCGCATGCAAAGCGCTGCGTATTGCCGAGCCTGGCTCTCTGCGCTAGGGATGGGGGTAGGGTTAGGGCAGAACATGGCGCTGGTTGCGCCCCACGACGCCGAGCCCTGTGCGGACCTGGTGGCCGCGACAGCCGCCAAGCCCTGCCCCGCCCCGCCGCCGCGGCTGTCCCACAGGCGCAGCGCGCCGTCGCTGCAGGCCGCGGCCAGCAGCGCGCCGGCGCACGGCGGCTGCGCGCGCACGCAGAAGACGTGGCCCGCCTGCCAGCGCTCGGGCATCGCGCCTGCCGCGCGCCCGAGGCACTGGTTACATGACCAGGTCGCATGCGGCGCCGTGCGCGGCGTGCGCGGGGGATGCGCGCCTGACACGCAGGCATGCATGCGCGCCAAGGTGGCGCACCCGGCAGCGCCTCGGGGCGGCCCCACGGCGCTCAAGCTTCCAAAGGCGCTGGCGGGGAGCAATCCAGCAGTGGTGGATCGCTGAGTCAGGTTGGGGCAAGTCAAGTGGGGCATGCATCTGGACGGTCTGGGATGCACCGCCCGCCAGGTCCGTCGTGAACGCCAGGGAGCTGCCGCGGGCGATGCACCGGCGCGTCTCCAGGTCCCACAGCAGGATCGCGTCCGCGCTCGCGGTGGCCATGCTCCGGCCGGGCGCGCCCAAAAATTCGCACGCATAGACCTCCTCTGGGTGGTCCTGCGACGCTGCCGGATGCCTCACCCCGGACCCCAGCCTTGTCAATCGCATGACACTGAGTGGCGGCCCAGGACAGCAAGCTGTGCCACAACCCTCTTGGCTGAAACTGGACAGAGGGCAGCGCGCGCGCGCGCGCGCAGCAATTCTGCGGTCCATGCGCTTCAAACCACCATGCTCAGGGCTGGTGTCCTACCCTGACCCTACCCTAAACCTACTGGCGCGCAGAGAGAGGGCAAGCCGCACCGCGAGCACTGCCACCTCCTCGGCGCCGTACCCCGCAGCGCGCGCGCCATCGCCCGCGCACGCGTCCACGCGCCACAGGCGCACGGTCGCGTCGGCCGAGGCTGCGGCGGCGCACCGGCCCGTCAGCCGCGCGTCCGCGCTGCTCTGCGCCGCAGCAGCCAGCGCCATGTGCATGCCAGCACCCATGCCAGGTCAGCGGCTGCTGCATCTGTGGCGCTCCGCTGGCAGCGGTGCTGTCGGGCAGCATGTTCCCAGACAGTGCTGGCCCTGGGGGAAAGAGCCCGCGGTTGTCTGTCATGTGCCAGCATGGATCACCCACACCCACAGCACAGCCGCGCACCGAGGCCGGCGCGCACCGGAGGCCAGCAGGGCGCCGTCGGGCGCCCAGGCTACGCGCAGCACGGAGTCGGCGTGCCCGTGGAAGGATGCCACCTGCTCGTACTCGCCGCCGGGGCCGCGGCCGCCCCCGCCAGCAGCGGCCCTGGGTGTGGGCACAACGGGGTCGCGCGCGTCGGGGTCGCGCGCGCCGCCGTCGGCGCCGGCGCGCAGGCGCCAGACCTTGGCCGTCTCATCGTCGGAGCCGGTCGCCAGCAGGTCGCGCCCCGCGGGCGCGAAGGCCAGGTCAAACACGCGCGCGTTGTGGCCTGCGCCGCGCCGGGGCAGGCCCCGCTCCGGCCGTCTGCTTATGGCACGTCACCAACCGGTCCTGGCTGACCGCTCCGGCCAGGCTGCGAGAAAGGCAAGCAGGAGAAGCGAGCGCGTGCGGTGGCGACCTCTCAGGCTGGGCGCGCACCGTATGCAGAGTAGCGGGCCCCGCAGCTCAGCGCTGCCGCCGCACACCGCGGGCTTGCGGCGGGCTGGGCGATGCTGAGGCTGCACAAGGCGGCGTTGCTATCCGCTGCTGTGCCGTCACACAGGTTCTTGTGCCTGGGGCCACATTCCCATGCGCTGTCCAGCGCGGGGCCAGCATGCTGTGGCACAGAGGAGCGGGGCGGCGGCGTGTCCGCCCGAGCGTCTGGGTTAGCATCCGGGTGGCTTGGCGCGCTCCGGGAGGCCAGGTCAGGGCTCAGCACTGCAGTAAGCGTGTCGCCGCTGTCCACGACGTCGCAGACGCGGTCGGAGCTGCAGAGCTCCGCGCCTGCGGGACGCGCGTCTCATGTTGGAGCAGCAGCGGACGCTGGTGCAGTGTTATTCGTCTCGAGCGCTCACCGCTGAGGGTCTGCAGAGCAATGACGCGCATGTCTTCAGTGTCAGCCTGTGCGCTCGCCACAAATTGCATGTTAGCGCCAAGGCCATAGCACAAGATGCACCCGCGTCCGTGCGAGGGCCCTTGCCAGGCAGCCATTCGAGTGCCAGCGCACCAGGCGGGAGCTGTGCAGCCGCTCCTGCACCTGCTGCAGCAGCCAGGTCACGCTGCAGTTGCCCTGGCCGCAAGGGACAAGCAGCCGCGCGCTCCGCACACTTACCTCGACGCGAAAGCTCGAGTGGGTCTGAGGCGCCCTGGGCATGGCTACACGCTGTTAGCGCAGCGTGCCAGTATCTGACGAAGTGACTTCGCCAGCACTTGGCAGCAGAGCGCTGCAGGGCTGCCCTAAATAGGCTCTCCTCTGGGCACAGCTCAAGGAGAGCCCCGCTGTGCTCAGTGGCGCCACATCAAGGTCGTGTTCTTTACAGTGCGCCTGTGGGCGCTATCGCGGTGGCTCTGCTCGGGTTTGCTTAGCACTCGCACCACCTGATTGCTGCTGGCGCAAGCGCGTGCGAGCGTGCGAACACTTGACAACTACGTAAGTAGCCGTGCTTGCGGCCGGGAATTTTGACAAGCTAGACACGCGGCTTCAGCGTATAGTTTAGAGCGTTTAGAACTTCTCAGGCTGCACCCGGGCGAGTGCCCGGGGCCTGGCACGCTTGGGTATGGGACCTCATTTTACCAGCTGATGCTGCTCGCCGGTTGAGGTGGACACGCGCGGGGCGCCGCGGCTTCGGAGGGGGGCGTCGCGACATGCGGGAGCCAGGTGGGAGGGCGTGAGCAGGCTGGCGCACTGGGCCCGGCGGGCGAGACTGGCCCCTGCTGCCGCGGCCCGGCGATCCGCGGCGGGGTGGGCGGGGGCGGATGCTGCTGGACACCGTCCTCTTCAACTCACTGGCGGCGCTCGTCCTGTTGGTCATCGCGCTGCTAGGCGCGCCGCTCCCCTCGCGCGGCGTACCTCAGCAGGCGATCTGACGGCGGCGCGCCGGGGTGGTGCCCGTTGCCAGCCGCGTGGCTGGTCCGGCCTGCTTAGTCACCAGCCGCGTTGCTCCTGCCTGGCCTGCTCTGCCGGAGCGCCCTGCGGCCCGTGCTGGGCAGCGTTGCCGCGGGGCGCGGGCCGAGCTCGCTGGTGATCCCGTTTGTGTCCAGAGCCCGCACCTGCCTGGCCCGCGCGCAGGCGCATACCTGCCGGTGGTGCTTGCGCACTGGGGCAAGCTGAGCGGCGCGCCGGGCGGCCGCAGCCTGGCGTTCGTGCTGGGTAACATGCTCAGCGCCGGCGGTGAGCGCCCCAGCTTCCCGCCCCAGGCTCGCTTGCCTGCCGCCATGGGCGATTTCCGTGTGCCTCATATGTGCAGCCGCAAGGCGCTCCAGCAGAGCTCGGGCGCGTGGCAGCGCGTGCACGACGTGGGCCTGGTTGTATTGGAGTGTGCTCGCGTGGTCGGGAGAGCGACACCAGTGCCCAAGTGGCCACTAGTGTGCAAGGTGCTGTACGTGCAAGCGCGGCCGGTGGTGCCACCAGGTGAAAGCTGCCACTGAGGTCTGCTGACGCGCTTGTTGGTTCACGACGCCGGGGGCGCGACGCGGCGGGATCACGCAACAGGCTGCGCGCCTGCCGCGGCAGTGATGGTGTCGGCCGGGTTTGTGCACCTGCTGGGGACCGCCATCAAGGAGCTGAACCCGATGAACACGTTCCCGCTGGCGCCGTTCCTGTGCGGGACGGGCTTCATGACGACGCTGATCGCGGACCATGTCGCCGAGACGCTGTCGCAGCGCGCTGGCTGGGGCGGCGGCGGCGGCCACGGCCTGTGCGCGCCGGCCGGCCCGGCGCGGGACGGCGACGGCCCGCTGCTGCAGCAGGTCATCGTGGCGGACGGCACAGCCGCGCCCGGCGCGCCCCGCCTGCGCGGTTGCAAACCCTGCGTATGCCCCGCCGGGCGCGGCGGGCTTGCGCTACCCTGAACGTCGGTGTGGCGCTGCCGCACTGCGTCACCCTGCTTCTCAGCGCAGACACCCCCAGCGTCTGGCCCTCGTCTTAGTCACGGCGGCAGCGTCCGCCGTAGGTCAGCGCAGGGTAATAAAAGCTCAAGCGATCCACCAAAGCTGAAGACGTGCTGATTTCTGTGCGCGCGCAGAGGCCGCCAAGGCCAGCGCGCTGCCGCCGGCGACCGCATCGCTGGGCGGCGTGCCGGCCGCCGGCGCGCCCGGGTACGGCGGCGCCGCGGGCGCCGCGGGCGCGGCCACGGGCGCGCACGCGTACGCGGCCGTAAACGGCGGCGGCAGCGACTCGCCGCGCAGCACCTCCTCGCGAATGAGCTTCGAGGTGGAGGACGCCGCCGCGAGGGTCAGCCCGGGTTTAGGGCTTGGAAACCCTGGCGCAGGCTGCGGCGCCGCGCCCGCCGCTGGCCCCGGCGCGCCGGCCGCGCTGCTGCTGCGCGGCGCGCCGGGCGGCGGCGGCGGCGCGGCGAACGGGGGGGCCGCGCGGTCGCCGCGCGGGGGTGGGGCGGGGGAGGGCGCAGGCGCGCTTGCATCGCTGGGCGGCGGCGTGGGCGGCGCCGCGGGGCGCGGCGCGCCCGCGGCGGGCGCGGGCGACGAGGACGCGGGCGGCGCGGCGAGGGATCGGCCGCCCATTGACAAGGGCAAGCGCGGCCGAGCGGGTGCGCCCTCGGCCAGAGGCAGCAGAGCGCGGCAGTTGCTCGGCAGGGTGGCCATTGGCACGTTGACAGCTCAGCGGCAGCCGAGCCGTCTCTGCCCGAACATCGGGAATGCTTCTTGAGCAGTGCCCGTGCCAGAGCTGGTGCATGCGCCCCACAGGTGACGACGTCACACCCGCGCCCATTGTCCGTGGGAGGCACACTCCCTTGCAGTGCAGCATTGCAAGCGAACTGGGCAAAACATGCCGAGTACAACGGTGCACCGGGCAGCCACAAATGTTCAACGCGATCGAGCAGCCGATGCTGAGTCGGCCAGTCTGCCAAGCTGCCTGCGGTCTGCGACCAGGGCGGGCGCGGAAGGAGCCCCCCGCGCCGGCCGATGCGGAGGGCGGCGCGTCGTGCTCGCGCGCGCTGCGGGAGCACGCGGCCGGCGGCCTGCAGCGGCGCGCGCACGCCGCGCTCGACGGCGAGACCGAGCGCCTCGTGGCGGCCGGCACGGTGGGCGCCTGCTCAGGATCTCCGGGCTGGAAAGCTGGTACTGTGGCTTCAGTGTGCATTTTCCAGGTCTGGGTCATGTCTGGGAGTGCTTTGCGTGATACAGGGTACGACCCAACCTCCAAGCGCGGGAGTGCCACCTACCCGCTGCCGTGTCCTGCGCAGTGACCAGCGGCCCGCCCTGCTAACGTCCGATTGACGCTCATGGCGAGGCTGGCCATGCCTGCGCTGGGCACGCTTGGTTTTGAATGGCACAGGAAAAGGGCATGTGCTTCAGGAGGTCAGGGCCGTCACTCGTGGCCTGCGACTGCGCAGGACTCTGCTGCCAGCGGCGACTGCGAGGGCGCGCTGCGGGGCCCCGCCGCGGCCGCCGGCCTGCTGACCGGGACGCCCAAGGCGGAGCACTCGCGCGCGCAGGCGCGCCGCTCTCCCATACTCCCCCGCGACGTGCAGTGCGGGGTGGCGCTGTGTCGCGTGTCGCGTCACTGATGCTGCTGCGCCGCCGCTTGCTTGGTGAGGGGTTGGCTTTGCGCGGCGGCCAGACGGCGGCAATGTTGCACGGCACTGCGGCCCTGGCTCCAGCCGCATGGATGGCCTGTGCGTGGGGCTCGGGGTGCTGCCGCGCATGACGCCGCGCGAGCACGTCTGTTCACCTGCGGCGGGCCTGCTCGCGAGCGGCTGCCGTGATGCCAGTCGTGCCCGCACGCGCAGGTGTCCTTCCTGACGGCGGCGCTGATGGCCGTCGCCCTGTGCTTCCACTCCGTGCTGGAGGTGCGCCGCGGCCGGCGGAGCGTGTCCGCTGTCGAAGCACGCCGTTGCAGTGGCGCTCCCGTGGTGGGCAACTTCTTGGCATCTGATGCAAACGCGGTGTTCAAGTATGCTGCCGTGGCGGGCGACGTGCTGCATCGCGTGGCACCACCTTGCACTCTGCGCATGGGCGCTGCGCCAGCACCGACAGAAAAGCGGGCATGCGGCGCTCTGTGACAGGGAGCGCTTCGGCGAGAACGCTGTCTGCCGCGGCGGCGCGCGCAGGGCATGGCGATGGGCGCCCAGGTCAACATCGTGGACAGCGTGCACATCTTCATCGCCATCGCTGCACATAAAGGCCTGGCCGCCTACGCGCTGGGCTCCTCGGTCGTCGACTCGCAGGCGCGGCCGCGCGCTTGTGTGGAGCGCGTCTCTGGGAGGCGGCATGTCGCGGATATGGTATACGAAGGGAGGTGGGGAGCATTTTCCAATGCGAATTTGACACCCGCTGGGGAGACTCCCTGGTTCCAGCTTGCGCGCCGCGCTGGCGCCTTGCCCAAACATGGCTGCGGCCGGTCATGCAGGGCTGAGCGCGCACCCGCCCCCCGGGCTGCGGCTGCCAGCACCGCCGCGCGGCGCTGCGCTCGAGCTGCTGCGCACGCCTGCGCGCCCCTGACGCCACCCTGCGCGCCCCTGACGCCACCCTGCGCGCGCGCCGCCATGCACCGGCCCGCGCGCCCGCCCAGCCGCGCGCGCGCCCGCGCAGGCCGGCATGCGCAAGTTCTGGACGGTGATCGGCCTGTTCGCGTCGGCCACGCCGGTCGGCATCCTGCTGGGCGTCGCGCTGTCGCGCGTGGCCAACAGCGACGGCGCGGCCGCGGTCTCCGCGCTCGCGTCCGGTGCGGTCGCCGGGCTGGGGCCGGGCGGCGCGCAGGTCACGGGCATGCCGTACGGCCGTGTCTGATCTCTGGCATCAGCGCTGCATGTGGGTGTGCGTGGCTGGTTTGGCTGGTGGCTGCTGCACCTGTCAGACTTGCTCATGTGCGAGGAAGCATGTCCTGCTAGGTCACTGTGTGTGTCTGACAGCAGAAAGGTGTCATGACAGTTGCTCTTTGATACCCATGCCGATCTGTTCCGCAGTACACCCTGATTGCCTCCCGCCTCGTATCCGAACAAGTGCCAAGCACCATGCATATGATGTTCAGTGTCATAGGGGTGCTGAGACAGCCGAGTGTCGTAGGGGTGCTGTCAGTGTCGTAGGGGTGCTGAGCTGTGTGCGCCGCACTGCAGGCACCTTCCTGTACGTGGCGTTCATGGAGGTCATCCCGCGCGAGCTGAGCCAGCCGAGCCACCACACGCTCAAGCTGGCCATGCTCATGGCGGGCTTTGGCGCCATGTCGCTGCTGGCGGTGTGGGCGTAGCGCCCGCCCCGCACGCGCGCTGGGCGCGGCCGGTCCGCCGCGCGCGCGCGCGAGCCGGCCGTGGCCCTGGCAGCCGCGCGCGCCGTGTCGCTGCTGGCGGTCGCATGGCTCGGACGCGGGCAGGTCTTCCGCCAGCAGTGCGGGCGCAGCGTGCTGTGGCGGCCGCTCCCTCGAGGGGTGCAGCGCGTGGCGAGGGGGGCAGCGCCTTCCGGCCAAGGCTGGCGTGCGCGCCTGCTGTCGCTGGCGCGGATTGAGCGGTGTCTGACCTCTGTGACAGGCGGCCTGAGGGTGGCAAAAAGTGTGCTCGTCGTAGCCTCCTGACATGATGGTCGCTAGCGTCGACTTATCTTCTGGAAGGCCCAAAGGTGTACATGGGTAGACAGAGCCACGCAGTTCTCCTGCGGAGGACAGTGGCAAGGCTCTGGCTCGAAAACGCATAGCAACAGCTGAGTGCTGCTTTCAGCGCATGGCAAGACGCTGCTCACAGGTAGCAATAGACAAATTTTACCGCTCCCAGCTCTCATGCAGCTGCCGCATTAATACGTATGCATCACTGAAAGAGCCAGGGGTGGCAGGTCTGATGACATGCTCCTCCTCCTCATATGTCCTTCCTGTGAGTGCGCAAGCGCGTCATGGAAGCGGCCTTGTTGTGTAGCAGCATGCTCCAGTGCAATAGGCGCAGGTGCACATGCAGCAAGGAACCGTGCTCTAACCACCCTTCTTTACACTTCATGACACATACACAGGCACCCTTCAGAGGCCTTGAACACCCAAAAGCCCGCCGAGAAGCAAAGGGCCTTGAGCGCACAAGCGGCCCAAACAGCACAAGCAGGCGCCTGCGCGCCTAACAGCGCAGGCAGGCAAACACGCATCATACCTCTGCACTGCAGACTGCCTACTACCTGAACGCTAATCCACCCTGCCTGGAAATGCACTCCGAGCACAGCCAGCACGTCCGTGGCCGCGCCGGCACGCTCGAGAAGGCCCGAGCTGGTACATGTGCGAACGCGGCTGGCTGCAGCCATACAAGGCCCTATCAGTCCCCAGACCAAACCTGCTCCTGCCTAGCTCAGCTGGGCGCGCATTGCAGCTGCGTAGCAGGCGCAAATGCGTAGCAGGCGCAAATGCGCTCCTAAGCCTTGCCCAAGACACTTGCACGCCCTAGACCTGACCAGCCTGCCGCTTGACACCGCGACCCGGCGCGCGCGCCGCGCCCGCTGCTGCAGCCACGTCTGCTGCCCCCGCAGGGTTGCACGACTCGCCTGGCTGGCAGCGCAATGCATGGTGCCGGCACCGCGCGCAGCCAGACAGCTCTGCAGGGTGCCCCCCGGGGTTTGCCGCCGCCCGCAGCACGCGCACCCGCGACTTGAGCGGCTGCTTCGGTGCACGGCCGCCTGCGGGCCGCCCCGTGCTCTCCCGCGAGGAGTGCCTTCCAGAGT
>JAABUX010008252.1_pt1 | contig 12050 bp, 11 predicted proteins | sample 5561851 | NCBI WGS metagenome assembly JAABUX01 (sample SAMN10711883, study PRJNA513361) | rock metagenome | isolation source: Antarctica rocks | place: Antarctica: Victoria Land, Richard Nunatak red sandstone | collected 2016-01-03 | reverse complement strand
CGTGCGCCGCGTCGTCGTGGGAACGGAGGCGACGGTTGCCACCGCGCTAGCGGCCAGCCACGGCGGGAGCACCATCAACACGGCCTCTATCGAGCGGCTCAATGCCACGCTGCGCGAACGCCTTGCCCCGCTCGCACGCCGCCGACGCACGCCGGCCCACGGCGCGCCCCTCGTCGAGAGCGGGCTACACCTGCTGCGGCTGTCCTACAATTGGTGCTGGGTGCACGAGTCCCTACGCCTGCGCGCCATCGGCACCGGCCGCCGCTGGGTCGAGCGGACACCCGCGATGGCCGCCGGCCTCACCGACCGCCCGTACAGCCTGGACGCGTTGCTCCAGACGCCGGTGCCTCCGGTCCCGCTCGCCGCACCCTGCGCACCCCGACGTGGACGACTGTCCGCGCGCGGACGCGTCCTCCCGTTCCCGTCGCCGGCCTCAGCCCCGCCCGAGAGATCCGCTGCATGACCACGGTTGCGTGTGGCTGTACCCAAGGCGTACGTAACCTCTGCCAATAGGAGTAATGCTAACGGAACAGCTTGCATGACCAAGCGATACAACGCGGTCGTCACGTGGCCGATGTAAGGGTCCCAGGCGGAAAAGACAAAAGAGACAGCATAGATCCCCAACTGACCAAGGAGAATCAAGAGCAGGCCATAGCCATGGCGGGATAGCCGCCGCGCGGCAAGGATCAGCGCGCCGATCAACCCGACCCAGAAAAGGCCGAACTCACTAAACGTGGTTAACTGGCTCATAAGAAACAGGAGTATCTGTGGCAGCCGGTCCACGTGTGCCAGGAATACGTGCGGCGTCAAGGGCAAGAAGTCACTCGTTGGAGAGTGATGTACTGCCGTGAACAGCAGCCACGGCAGCGGCAAAGCGACAGTCACAACGATAACCTGCGCTACGTTACGCAGACGCTTAGGCCGCAACCGCTCAGCCGGCAGCATCTCCCCAAGACAGTATGCGAGTACAACCAAGGCTGCGATGATGCTGCCCTCCTTCTTGGTCCACATCGCGCAACCGGCGAGAATGCCCATGAATACGGCGTCGATGGAGTGACGCAGACGCCACCACAACAGCAGATAGAGCGATGCTCCCCCCGCATACATCGTGAGCGGTACATCGGCATACCCGAGCGAGGCCTGCGTAGTCAGTATGGGCACCAATGAGAGCAATCCTGTCGCTACAGCCGCTGCTCCTCGTCCATATAAACGAGTCAGACCGCAATAGAACAGTAGGAGCAGAGCGCCGAGGCAGGCCGGTCCGATCAGGGCGGCCAGCTGTAGCCCAAGCGTGTTCGATATATGAAAGAGCGCCGCCTCGGCCAGGGGCAGGTTGAGCGGATACTCCGGGTGAGTCGCCGAGGAAACGGTGAAGTAGGAGAGAGAAGGGCCACCAGCGGCGAACATACGTGCTTTCATCGACCATAGCGCCCACGCGTCATAGCCCGCGAGCGGAGAGTGCCACGCCATCCACGACGATAGCGCCACCTGTGTAGAAGCTATCCCCAGCCCCGCGATCGTGGTCATGGTGACGCCCCTTTCAGTGTCTAATGCGCGCAGCTGATAGCCACGCGCGCCACGAGCACGGCATAAGACGTAGGCGCCCACGGCAACGAGGACTAGCGTCAGCCCAAGCGATATAAGGGTCGCTACGGCAATTGGTGTATGCACCAGGTAAAACGCGAAGAGGATTACCGAGAACAGGGCCAAGCTGACCGCCCAGCCCAACGCAACCATCTCAACAGCTAGCAATCTTAAGGAAACACGCTTCAAGAGTTCACCTCGACAAGCGTGCCGCTCAACTTTCGCAGCATGACCGGCCGAGGCGGCTTTATCGGCACATCCCATAGGGCGATATAGCCGGCATGCTGCTGACGCGCGAACCGCAGCAAAGTCTGCCACCGCGGGCTGCGGACACCCGGCGCATGGGCGTATCCGAGCCCAGGCGGCGTGTACACGACACGCGGATAGAGCACGAAGGCCGCCCGTTGGCCTTCTTGCGCGGGGAGGTCGCCAACAACGACAATACGGGCATCGGCGGCTGTTTCGGCACGAACCGACGAGAGGAAGTCGTCGAATTTGACGGGCGTATCGAGTTGTGGAGGAGCCGCTTGTAGATCAGTTCGTATGCCATACAGCGCAACAAGCAACAAGGCGAGCGCCATGAAACGCATTTGCCTGTATCCCGAAACGACAACCGACGATGTCATCTTCGTTCCTTTATACTACCCGACGATGCGATAGAGATCACAAGCGCCATCGTTATCGCTGGTAGCGGCGTGTAACACCAAACGCACGCGCTTATGATCGAGGGTTAGGGGGACATAGGAAGGTCGATACATAAGTACAAAGATAGTTTTTCCACCGATAGCCTCCGGAAGATGCTCCGATAGTTGTTGGGGCGAGACCGTCGTCAGAGTGATGCGTTGGTCCCCACTCAATAGCACTGTCAGTGGCCCGGTTACAAGGTATCCGGGCGGAATCAGAACATTGACACGACCGCGCGCCTCTTGCTGATGCAGGTACGACACAACACGCGTCACAGCATACCCCGACGGCCAGCCGGTCACGTACTGCCAGCGATCAAACGCTACCAGCGGAGTGCGGGCGGGCGCTGTAATGATTGTGACATCCGTGACGATTGACGGTGCGACGACGACACTTGTGCAGATGGCCGCGAAGACTATCGACGGCACGTTGTTGATTCTGCGGGTCACGTTATCGATTAAGACGACCAGACCGCACGCGGCGAGCACCACAATGGGGACTGCAACATAGACCAGGTGTCGCGGCGTGATGTAAGAAACAGGCGTCAGCACACGAATAAGCCCGCCCATCACAGCCCACACACCGACGAGCACCCCAACGCGCTCGTGACGCAACGACCACAGTCCACCAATTGCTAGCACAAGCACAACCGGCGTCACATGTAGCCATAGCGCGGCAATGAGCGTCCCGCATTGATTGGCGATGACTCTGGGGACAAGGCCGATGCCGACAAAGCGTGTTTGTACGTCATTCAGATGCCTGCTAGTGTCTCCCAGCAACAGCATGATTGGGAGTGGCAGGACACACAGGACGGCAGCGCTTAATGCTCCACAGCGAACGATCGGACGTAGCAATGGCAGCGTCGTCATGGCGGCCATGAGAGGTAACAACAACATACTCAACGCGAAAATCTTTGTCAGTGTCCCGGCAGCAAGACATAGGCCCAGGGCAATAGCATCGCGACTACGTCCAGAGCGCGATACCTGAATCGAGAAAAAGAGCGCCCCCGCGCCGCACGTCGCCACCAGTCCATCCGTCAGGACCAGACGGTTGTGAAAAAGCGTGAACGGGCACAGAGCGTACAACAAAGCGGCCAACAGGCCGGCGACGGAACCGCGTAGCGCACGACCAACAGCCCATACGGGGATTATGCCTACGGTACCGACAACGGCCGAGGCATACCTCGTCGCGAGCAACGGATCGGAGATGGCGCGGGTAAACGGCGCTGCTAGCCACGAAAAGAGTGGATAGACACCATGGGCAATAGGGACCAGCCACGTCGCTAAGTCCGGGGATGCGCCAAGAATGACGGCTGATTGCGCGCTATCGGCTTCATCCAGGAAGATAGGTAGCGCCCCAAGGTTGACGATGCGGAGAACAAGGCACAGGGCGACAACAACGAGCAGTCCCAGGATCTCCCGAGTTGTGGCATCCCATCGTGCGCCGTATCCGCGCGGCTCTGCCCGGCCGCTCAGCCGTTGTTGAGCTACGGGCTGCATAACCGTGTCGCCTTTTCCTTGCTCCACGGCCCACCGTGACCGTGGGCATTGCACAGCACCACACCGCTGACGTCACGCATGGCGAACCATGACGTCTTTCGTCGAGGTTACCGTGTCAAACGTCGATAAGCTGACGGATGGCAACCAGAAATGCTTGGGCGTTGCAATCACAATCCCGTACCAGGCGACATACAAGAAAAACCCGATGGGATCGCGCATGAAAGCATGCACGAGAGATCTAACCAATGTCTGCCGTCGCAACGTGAGGACACTGCCCGGAACGGCGCGATTAGTCATGGCATGACCCAGACGGCCACGAAGCGTTTGTTTCGCAAAATCGCGCAGGCCGGTGGCTGCCCTGATGAAGGCAACAGCATCGTTCCGAACGGCATACCGGTAACCGTGAGCGCGCAGCCAGCAGGTGATGTAGGCGTCGTCGGCTACGCCGTCCGGGATATTGAGGGCGCCGAAAGCCGGCTCCTTGATCGCGTAGACCGCCGACAGGTAGGCATGCCCTTGACGCTTGAGCGCGGCCACGAGCAGGGCCTGCGAGCGGGAGGCGCGCTCTCGCCAGCTTTGGGCCGGCAGGGGCTCGATGATACAGGACGCGCCCATCACGTCGGGGTCCTCGATCAAGAGCCCAATGGTCCTGGCTAAACAACCATGTGAGAACAAGACATCGGCATCGACGACGGCGATGATATCGGAGTGTGCAGCGGCTACAGCCGCGCGAATTCCAGCATTCTTGCCACTGCGCCGCGAGTTCCGCACCACGGCTACGCGCTGCTCCTGCCGCGCTAAGTCCTCGGCAATCGCTTGCGTACGATCCGCGCTACAATCATCGACCACGATGACTTTGTCGAGCGCACAGGCCGCAGGCCACGGCTCGTCCAGAACTTGCCCCACGGCCCGCGCGATGTTCAACTCTTCGTTGTAAGCCGGGATGACGACGGTAATGGACGTAGTTTGTGCGGTCACGACAATATCCTACTCTCTATCTGAGATAGCGTACCGCTCCAAGGTACTAGCTACTGTGGGCCAGACGCAATGAGACGCACGGGGGATACACATCCGAAGCCTATCGGCGACTCCAGTAGACGCGTCGAGCGTGACCACGACGGATTAGGTGGTCCGATTGATGACACGCCACGCCTTGACGACAAGAGGCGATGGTTTTGCTGTCCACCAGGGCATCAGGCTTCGCGCCAGTAGACCCACAGTCTGCAGCGGCCGATCCAGGACGTAGCGTGGCGACTCGAGCGTGGCCCGAAGCAAGGGTTGCACGATCTCGCGTGGCTGACCGACGTAGGCGGCAAGCGCGGCCTGGTAATAGGACACGGCGGAGTATGCGCTACGACGTAGACCCAGAATAGAGGGAGACAAATCGGCCTGCGCAAACGCCTTATTCAACACACGTCGTCGATCGAGGGCAAATTTCTGCACCTGTGCGGTCGTTTTGGCCGAGGCATGATCGCGCACTTTGGCGAGATACTCGCCAGGCAAATAAATGGCGGGGTAGCGCAAACCCAGACGCACCCAGAGATCATAGTCCATGGACATATGCAGGCTCTCATCGAGCAAACCAACGGAGTCGAGCGCGGTGCGTCGAATAAAGACGGTAGGCTGGGGGACAAAACCCTCGGTTGTTATGACGTTATGGATGTCGAACGGCCGGCCCCGTAAATTGCGGATGAAATCGCCATGTTCGTTGACCAAGAGAGCATCGCTATAAACCATGCACGCTGATGGGTTCTCTTGAAGCACCTGGACGGCGCGAGAGATGGCTCCGGGTGTATAGAGGTCATCGGAGTTCAAATAGGCGATAATGTCCCCGGTTGCACGCGCCCAACCCTTATTGATAGCGTGCGCCTGACCGCGATCCCGCTCGCTCGCCCAATAGGCAAGACGATCAGCGTATTTGCTGATGATGTCGGCGCTGCCGTCGGTCGATCCACCATCGATCACGATGTATTCGACACGTGGGTATTCCTGGCTTAACACTGAGAGAATAGTCTCTTCCAGGAATCGCGCCTGATTATAGGATGGGGTAACAACCGTGACAAGAGGAACTTGGTCGCCCTTGCCTCGTCCAATTGCCAACTGCCGCTCCGTCTGTAAGCTTACATTCTTAGCCATGCTTCTTGCCAATGAAGAGGTACGTGCCGTAGTGCGCTTGAGGGTTGCGGCCCTCCTCACGAGAAAGCACTTTCCTGAGTTCGACATCGAACACAGGTAGAAGCACTCGATCCAGCCCACAATGGTCTAACATAATCGGGTGGCCTACATCGTCAAGAGCAACTCCAGGATCTGTCTCATCTGTCAAATCCTGACCAAAAATGAACAACCCTCCTGCTTTGGTGATTCGCGTAGCGCTTTCAAGACAAAGTTGAGCATCGCGCACATGATCTAGCACATTAATCATGATTGTCAGATCAAAAGTGCCGTTAGCGAATGGCAGTTCTTCTGCCGGATGATCATCTAGAAGTACTTGGCGATTGCGGTATGCCGAGGCCAGCCAGCCATTCTTGAAACCGGCATAATGGCACGCCAAGGGGTCGCTACAGTAAATCCTTTGGATTGTGCGTCCGCGAGATATCAACCTTACATTTGTATATGGCCCACACCCCAGCTCTATCACGTTGTCGAGTTGCCCGGGAACAACTGCATAATTGTCGAATTGTTGCGCCCACCACTCATTCCAGTCATCTCCTACTGCATTTGCGTTGCCATGATGACGGAGAGCCAGCAGTATTCTGGCGGGTGGCGACGAGAAGATGGACCGATCGAGCGTTTTCCATACGTCTAACTCCCACGCTTGGGCTTGCAGCCATCGTTGCGGCGAAACTCGCCATGTAAGATTTGTATTTTTCTTCTGTTGCGAAATGCTCATCTTATCTCCCACTCTCGCCTCTGCCAAGTACAAAACGACGGCTCATAGTAGCCACGCTCAACGATGACTATGTCATCGAGATTGATCATAACGGATGGGTGCATCATGTCAGTGCTATGCAGAGCAAAGCCTTGTCTTCTTCCGTCAAGTCGCGATTCGCTATTTTCCTATACATCGCGCGGTATGTTCGCGCCGTCTTTTCCCATGAGTACTGCTTGAGGCGTATCAAGCCATTCTCACGCAACCGGTCACGGAGACATGGCTCCTTGAGTAATCGTAAGATGGATCGCGCCATATCTTCGACGGAAAGGGGATCGAACAACAGGGCAGCATCATGCGCCTGCTCGGCCAGAACAGGTATGTTCGAGCAGGCGAGGGGAGATCCTTCATGGAACGCTTCTAGTAAAGGCAATCCACCGCCTTCAAAAAGTGTTGGAAAGACCGTGAACTCAGCCAGGTGATAAAGCGCCTGTAGGTCTTGAGAGGATACATAGCCTGGGAACCGCACTTGGTTAGTTAGCCCACACTCGTGCAACTTAGCGCGTATAGTTGACCAGAAATCATTCCTGCGACCGGTACAAACGAGGGGTAGCCGTACACCATATCTATCCCGGAGCAACGCCAGCGCGGCAAACAATCGCTCGTGGTTCTTATGAGGCCAGGTTTGTGCGGGGTACAGTATGAAGGTAGAGGGCAAGTCATACTTCTGCCGGATTTGAGATAGGCTGGATGTGTGTAGGGGTAGCGCGAACTCGTGAGGAGGCGCTTTTGGAACGACGGCAACCTTTTGCATCGGAACGCCAAGAAACGTCACAAGATCGTCTTTCGATGCGTGCGACGGCACCTCGACCATTGTCGATGCGTTACACCATAACGGATACATATGTTGACGAAACGTGTTTCGGTAGGCATCAAAGAACTCAGGGTGATGCGCGTGTTGGAGGTCTTGAGGATTGAAGATTGATGGCGCGCTCGTTAGATGCATCCATTGATATGGGAAGTGAATGACATCAGCCATTAGAGACTCGATCAACGGGTCATATGAGCCAACGCTCCACCGTGGCTCCTTGAGGTGCGACAGTACTTGTCGTGCACCAATGTAGGCACGGTCGACTTCTGAGGAAAAGGGCTGCAGCAACCGCCGCGTCTGTGTACGCCAATGGGGTTCTGAGGCCACAACGGCGCGTGTATTAGGGCCAAGGCAGTGATTTAGCCAATCAGGCGCAAGCGGATCGGTCACAACAATGTACTGCTCATCACCTTCATTAAGACGACCAAGCGCTGCCACGGTTCCCATCACTGCTTGTTCGACCCCCCCGTTGATTTGAGGCAGCAAGCGAGCCATGATGACAACGGTAAGCTTGCGCGACGCCACGTCCCTACTCCTCACGCTGCCGTGTTGCGCTCATCAAGAAGTTGCAGAATTGAGCATCTAAAGTTCTGGTAGAAGGTGTCCCTGCTGTATTGTGTTAAGGTCACCTCACGGGTGCATGCTGCCTTATCACGCTGCCACTCCAGCGGTCGGGATGCCAGGTCCTGGACCACAGCAGCAATTTCCTCAACGGTGCATTGCTCGAACGTGACGCCAAAGTCAGCGGTATCTATGTTCGACTCTTTGCTGACGACGGGTATCAGCCCGTATTGCATGCAATCCAGCACGGAACCGGGTTGTCCTTCACCGCATGACGGCAATATCACGAAGTTGCACTTGCCGACGAGTTGGTAGAACTGCTGGCTACGTAGGCTGATATGTCCGATGTTATGGATATTGGGGCGTGAGTTCAGTTCACGTTGGTACAGGCGCGCGAATTCCGGGCTCAGGACCTGGCAGACGTATAAGTGCTCGTCGAGTTGAGAGAAGGCGTCAAGTAATAAGTCCAAACCCTTATGCAGATTTCCCGCACCTGCAAAGTACAGGAACCCGTTCCGACCCCGTGCGTAATCTTTGGATTCCGGATCATACCCATCGTCGTGATATGTCGCATTGTTTACATTGATGACGTGCGGGAATCCGGCATAGGACTGGCGCACATAAGAGTTGCCGAGGGCAATGATTCCGTCGGCATTAACGTTCGCCCACTCTTCACTCCGCGCGATTATCCTATCGGGTTCGATGCGAAAACCACGTCTCTGATACAAGTAATCTACGCGCGCTAGCTCCAATTCGTTCCAGATGCGCCAGTAGCTGCCAGTAGAGAAGTAAAGCTTGGTCGTCGTCCTGGGCAAAGCACGCGCAATCTTCTCGAAGTTGTCGCCTCCGTGACCGAGAAATAGGTCGTACGTGTGACGCGGACGGAAACGAGCATCATTGTACTCTACGATGTCAACCACGTAGCCAAGATCGTTGAGAACTTGGACAAGCGTGCGTGCTAGCCCAATATTGCTGAAACGAACATTGGCTGAATCATTTGGCGAAAGCTTGAATGGCAATGTAATGTATGACAGAAGTGCACGCTTTGGTGATAGTGCAGGCGTATCATCGCCGCTATTAAGTGCTGGAATAGAACTATGCAAACCGTACAAGCGCGTCGGAAAATGACGCTGTCTGAGGGTATGGTAGTAGTGTGCTGCCGGCGTTAGCACCTTTTTGAGAGTTATCGTTGTCATAATTTGCTTCCTATGCCTCTGCCGTCCTTGCGTCAAATTTCACAAGATCGCTATAGTGATGTGCTATTGGCGTGCGATGCATCCCTTTTGATAGAACGCCAAAGGGGTCATCGGTCGCATGTCAATTCCCACAAATAATCCTCAATCGAATACATGCCGACGTCCGTTAACGACGGGATACTCAGATGCGTTCTTGGTCCCACTTCACAACAGGCAGTACAGCCCCTAACCGTCCTTGTGCCAGCAGTGCTATGGGACTTCCATCGTCAATTACTTCGAAATCCCAAGCAATCGTTGGTTGAAACAGTATCTGCATTCCTGGTATGCTTGATGCCAATTCGATCCAATACTGACCGGGGCGCAACAGCTGTGGAAGCGTGCATGTTGCACGATATCTACCTTCCTCGTAGTTACCGTTACTTCCTGTAGGGATGTCAAGATTGGTGGAGCAAAGAATACAACCAAACTGATGACTCCAAATTTCTATTGCAATTTGAGCTCCTCGAAGTGGTTTCAATATCTCGTACTCCACCACAACCGTCACAGGCGTCGTGAAGTATATTGAATGGACGGCCTCACCTTCAGGACTGTGAACGAAGCACTTGGTCGGATTAAAGCCTTGATTTTCATGCCGGAATGTATCTAGATCAAGCTCCTCGTGCTTACCATGCAGACGTTGGCTGTATGCTGCGATTGCGTCTGCAGCCGACCCTTGAAACGCTACCTCACCTTGATGTAACAGCAATCCTTGTGAACACAATTGCTGCATTGCACCAAGATTATGACTCACGAAAAGTACTGTCCGACCATCACGGCTCACCTTACTCATCCGCCCCAAGCATTTCTTCTGGAACTCCGAATCACCCACAGCTAGGACTTCGTCTACCACCAATACATCGGGTTCTAGATGTGCAGCAACGGCAAACGCTAGGCGCATGTACATACCACTTGAGTAACGCTTGACTGGCGTATCAAGGTAAGCTTCGACACCTGAGAAGTCGACAATTTCCTCAAAGCGACGCGCAATGTCTGCGCGGCTTATACCCATTACTGCACCGCTAAGGTATATGTTTTCACGGCCTGTTAACTCAGGATGAAAGCCGGTGCCAACTTCAAGCAGCGAACCGACACGACCGTGTACGACAGCCTGTCCGGTACTGGGCTCGGTGATGCGCGAGAGCAGCTTGAGCAGCGTGCTCTTGCCTGCGCCGTTGCGCCCGATGATGCCGACGGCCTCGCCTTGCTTGACCTCGAACGAGACATCTTTCAATGCCCAGTAATCGCGAACTGCTGTCCCAGCAGTCCGTCCATCGGAGTGCAGCCGCCGCCGAAAGGAAGCTTTCACCCCACGCGCGATAGAGTCGCGCAAGCTACCATATGGCTCCTTAGGACCTGTTCCTATGCGGTAACGCTTGCCCAAGCCTTCGACTGAGATTGCGACGTTGCTCATTGTCTACACCAAGTCCGCAAAGGTCTGCTCCATGCGGCGGAAGTACACCAGTCCGCCGATCAGCAGCACAACAGTTGTTACAACAGAGGGCACGAGCAGCAGGCCGGGCGCGGCGCCAACGCCGAGCAGCGCCCAGCGGAAGCCCGAGATGACGCCGACCATCGGATTGAGCGCGTAGACGTATGCCAGGGGACCTTTGACCACGCTTGCCGAGTAAGCGACCGGGCTGGCGTACAACAAGACCTGCGTCAGGAAGGGGATGGTGTAGCGCACGTCGCGGTACTTGACGTTGAGCGCCGAGAGCCAGATACCGAATGAGAGCCCGGCGGCGATGCCGAACAGGATGAAGAACGGCAGGAACACCACCCCGATCCCAGGATGGACGTGGAAGAACAGCATCATCACCACATACACGACGAAGGCGACCGCGAGATCGACCAGCCCGGCCAGCGCGGCCGAGAGCGGAAGCACCAGCCGCGGGAAATAGACTTTGGAGATCATGCGCCCGTTCTCGACGAGGCTCTCGCCGGAGTTGGTGAGCACGTACGAGAAATAGGTCCACGGCAGCAGCGCCGCGAGCGTGAAGAGCGCGTAGGGCACGCCGTCCGAGGGCAGGTGCGCGACGTGGCCGAAGATGACCGTGAAGATGACCATGTTGAAGACCGGCTGGATGATGGCCCACCCCGCGCCCAACGCGGTTTGCTTGTAGCGCACCTTGACGTCGCGCCAGGCCAGGATGTAGAGCAGGTCGCGGTAGGTCCACAGGTCGCGCAGGTTGAGCGAAACGAAGCCACGCGATGGGCGGATTACCACGACGGGAGGCGCATGCTCGTGACGGACACCAGCAGTCGTTGCCCCATCGTCCTGTGGCAGCTCGATAGGGGTTTGCTCTGGCGCCTGCTGTTGTACTACCATCTCTTAATCATTATCCCTTCTTGCACCGCCGTATCATATCGTGCTACGTCCTATAGATAGGCATTTATTGGGGGGTGCGCACTAGCCCATTCGGGCTAGCTAACCGGTTACACGAAGACGCTCTTTGTCCTTCTTTAGCACCCATTGTGTCGTTTGAGCTAAAGCATCAACTGCCTTTCCGGCTATATGGAAGGGCGTGTCCATGGTTGACTATCAGATGACTTTTGGGGGATTGACTCATAGCCGTATTGAAGCGATAACTAGCGCAGAAGTACGTTGTTGGAGCGATACTCTCTAGGCTAAATGCTCGAGCTTGTTCGTGGAGGGATAGCATGAGGATGCAGACAACCGTCGGCACATCTTCTCCCAGTCCACCTAGCAGGGAGAGTCGCGGCGTCGTCTTGCTACTTACCATAATCGC
>JAABUX010008251.1_pt1 | contig 12052 bp, 24 predicted proteins | sample 5561851 | NCBI WGS metagenome assembly JAABUX01 (sample SAMN10711883, study PRJNA513361) | rock metagenome | isolation source: Antarctica rocks | place: Antarctica: Victoria Land, Richard Nunatak red sandstone | collected 2016-01-03 | reverse complement strand
ATGTGTGTCGTGAGGCTCAACAATGAAAAACCCATTCAAGGGTGCAAGCAACCCACCTTGAGCTGCTGGGCCAGCTTGGGCGCGAGCTTGTTGGACACGAACTCGGAGCGGGGCACGGTGCCGAGGGCCAAAGCGCTGAGTTCCGCCGTCTTGCCCTGCACCACCGCCGCGTCTGCCGCCAACCCCGGGCCCAGTCTAAAACGGAGGGCACAGAGCTTGAGTGCGTGTGACAGGAGGGGCAAATGGTAGGGTGAAAACTTAAGTTTAGGGTTGGGATTAGGGTAAAGAGTAGCCTTGTATCAGAATTGATACCCTGTTGCAAATGAGGTGCTACAAAATGCAGGGCTGAGCATGGCAACTGCTGCGCCAATTTTCCCAAGCCCATGTCACGACGTCAGCAACTTGCGCACCGATTGATGCCGTCCAACAGCTTTAAAGCCGCCAGCACGTCTGCCGTGCTGCTGTTCACCGCTAGGTCGGTGAGGGCGCTCAGGTCCTCGATCTCGTCCATCGCTGCCTGAGCCTGCAAACAAAATCAAAAAGCTGTGACGTTGAAGTTCGCCACGTGCAGAGGCATGCGCCTTGCTACACAGTGACCAATGTGTGAGTGCTGGAAGAGCAGCTTGTGCAGGCAGAGCACAACCAGGCATTGAGAAACATCAGATGCCGCGATGCTGGTGACGCGCTAGATTCCCGAGCAGATGTTGCAGCACGGCAGTCATTCGGGCATTTCAGCGTAGCATCAATCAGTCTGTGAGCACTGCATGACACAGGAGCCCAGCGGCATACCACGGCTTGGCCGCCGCCGTGCTTGATGCTCCGCACGGGGTTGGCCGCCGGCTGTTCGCCGGGAGCGGCTTCCGTGCAGGCGTCTGAGGCGTCGGACCCGTCCCAGCGCTCGTACGTGAGTGTGTACACCTGTCACGCATGAACAAAACTTCGCATGTCTGGATACACCGCCTCAGAATGCGTCATTGGATAGGCACAGCATGGAAAACTGCCGCAGCCCTGCGGAACAGTCGCTGCTAACGATGTAGTAAAAGGCCTCAACATCACATGGCGAGCTCATCCAGGGTAATGTGGAGATCCATAGTAACGCAGACCGTGTGCATCTGGCACCCAGCACAGCAGTATGCAAAGCAACGCGCTTCGACGCACATGCAATTCGACGGAGCACCCATGCTGATAGTGTCTCAGTGAAGCAGAGCAATATGCCACATGACAGCCGGTAAGCTTGAGCGACCACGTGCTCCATTCCATGCATGGCATGAGACGAAAGGCTCAGTGGTCCACCAACAACCCGAGCGCACCTCGTCCCACAAGCGGCGGGCCCGACGCGCCGCCTGCGCGGCGTCCAGCGCCAGCGCGTTCGATCCGCCGGCACCCGACCCGGCGCCGGTCGTTGCAGCAGCGGCGGCGGCCGACGCGGCAGCGCTATCTGCCGTCGCGGCGTCCGCCTTGGCCTGCTGGACCGCCTGGAGGATGGTGAAGCCGTGCGGCAGCCGCCTGCCGTTCAGCGAGAACCGGAGCTTCGGCTCGGCTCCCGGGCCGGTGCCCGCGGCCGCAGCCGCCGCGTAGCTGGAGGGGCCCGGGCCGATGCGCGAGCTGCCTCCGCCCCCAGTCGCTCGCAGCGTCGTCGCGTGGCGGTGCTGCTGCTCCGAGCCCCCGCCGCCGTCGGCTGCCGCCACCGCGGCTGCGACCGCCGCAACGCCGCGTCCCGGTCGGCCGTGAGTACCGGGCGCGCTGTTGCCGCCCGCCTGCGCCACATCGGCGACCGCGGCCGCGGCGGCGACGGCGGACGCCGCCGCGCCGCTGTCTGTGGGGGCTGACCGGGCGGCAAGCGGCGGCCCGACGTCCGCGTCGCTGGCTCCCAGCTCCACATCCACCACCTACGCCCGCGAGTGGCTGCTCAAATTTTGTGAATATGTCGCTTTACACAGTCAGCAACGCAACAAGCATGTGCGCAACAAAGGTGCGGTTTGTCCAAGCCCAGGGACTCCATTCCATGCACTGGCATCCAATCCTTGGCATGGAATGCTCACTACTGCGCCCTCGCATGGCGACTGGGCTATCTGTGGTAGGCTCCATACCAGGCACGATGTCTGCGTGGGACAGTGTGCGAGACAATACCAGACGCGCCTGCAGGCGGCGCACGCCGAGGGCGACGTCGCGGTCGTCATCATGGCGCCCACTAGCATCTAAAATCTCGTCATCGATCACGTCATCGTCGTCGTCGTCATCGTCATCGTCCTCCTCGCCCTCGTCGTGCAACATGTCCTCCTCATCGTCGTCGTCGCCGTGCATGTCGCCGCCCTGGCCATCAGCGTCCGCGCCCAGTGAGCCGTGCTCATGCTGCGCAGTTGGCAGGTGCATGCACTGATGTCACCATCTCCAAGCCATTGAGCGAGAGGCACATATGTAGAAGCACGCGAGCCCGGACGCCAGTATGCATAATGCATGAACGCGCACGTATGGACCGTTGGCAAATTTTTTGTTTGCATTCCGGGATGACACAGATTTGACGACCGAGCAGCACAAAGCGAGCATGACACTCTGCATATCAGTGGTTGGATCCAGGACCTTGCTGCCGGCATCGCATCACACGCACGGGCAGCATCGACAGGTACATGAGCTTGCACAGCTGCGCGGACAGGCTGGTGGGGTTATGAGCCCACATTCCTGCACACCCTGCCTCTCGAAGCCTGAGCCAACAGACACTTGTGACCCAGAGCCTCCTCGCCATTAGTCGATTTGTTGTTGCTAGAACGCACGTGCAGCATGATCATCTCCTCGTCCTCGCCGTCCGACATGCCCTGCTCCGGGTGCCCCTCCACGTCGTCGTCGGCGTCGTCCTCGACGGAGCCGCCCGGGTACCCGGCAGCGCCGTCGTCCACGTCCATCGGCGCGACCAGCGGCGGGAAGTCGGGACCCGGGTCCAGCGCTGGCGGCGTCTGCACAGCATGGACAATAACGTGGTCGTAGCACTTCCATGAGCCCAAAACGCTGCATCCAAAACGCTGCATCCAAATGCAACAGCTGTGGATGCAAGCAGCGTAGTCGTACCCTCGGCAGTTCCCGGGCTCACCTTGCTGCTCATGAGGTTACGTATGTAGGTTCTATCGCAGAGGGGAATTCTAGATGGAGCATCTCAGTGGAGCAGAGCCACGCTTGCCCTCTCACCTCGCGTTCTGCGGCGTCGGCCGCGCGTCCGCGAGCGCGCTGGCGGCCGCGGGCCTTGCCGGCCATCGCAGGTGCAGCAGCGGAGGCGTCCACCGACGGCGCCGCCGTCGCCGCGGCTTCCTGCGCCGCGCTGCGCCGCGTCGTCCGCCGGGGCGGCGGCTCGGGGATGTCCTGAGCCTGGCTGGGGGTGCGGCGCAGCCCGCGCGGAGCGCCTGCCATGCGTACGGTTACGCCTCAGCCCCTTTGTCGAGTGGTGCGGAAACCTCAACAATGTCAGTATCCACGTGAGGATGAGCGAAACACATGCCGTGCCGACAAACCTCTGATTCAGAAACACGGTCAACTGGGGCGGCACATCATGGCAAGGGTATGTACCTGTGGCTGCATCCGAGGCCGCTGCCTGCGGCTGCCTACCAGCGGCAGCCTGGGCGTCCCACGATGACGGCCCACCCCTGTCCGTCGCTGCCGCAGCCTGCACGACCAGTGGCTGTCTAGCTTGAAGCTCGACAACACCTCAAATCAAACGACACTTCGCACCGCCAATACCTCCACTGGCATCAAAGCACCAAGCAGGCGGCATGATTGGCTGTTATCACGACACCGGGAGCCCATTTGCAAGCTCACATTGCTGCGCTCCGCCTGCTCGCCGTTCGAGCGCCCGTCATCCGACCGGTACACGCGCGGCCACAGGAACTCCTCGACGGCAGACATGGTCGCCAGCGGCTCAATCAGCACAATCTGCGGTTGACGCACAGATCCATCAGTAGTGCCTGCGGGGTTTGTCCGGTGCAGCGCTACGATTCAAAACGCACCGCCTTGGTCCGGCTGACTGGGAAGCACACATGAACCGGCAGCAATAATGACTCGAGCTTGATGTACTGCCACAGACGGGATCCATGGGGCTTTTGATCATGCCTGTGCAGAGTAGTCGCGCAGCAAAGCGTCGTCGCCCGTGCCGCGGGACAGGCGCAGCTTGAACGGCTGGGAGAGCGCCGACAGGCCTGTGCTGAGGGATCCAATGTGCCGCGTCCCTGCGGCCGCATGCGCGCGCATCAGCTATGCTGCTGTCCGGAGTGTTCACCTGCCAACCTTCGTTATGCAGCAGGAAAAGTCCAGGATCGCGCCATGCACTGAGACTTCAGGCAGGCCCAACACTGGTTAAGCAGGCGAAAGAGAAAATTCACGAGGCTGTCATGTACAGCACGACTTCTTGGCAGCTGACCCGCTGTGATCGCATTGACCGCACCGAAGCCGTAGGTGCTGCTGTAGCGGTACCCCGCCGACAGCGACGAGGGCGGCGCTGCGGGGACCGGCAGGTTCTCCACGGCCGCCAGGCTGGCGAGCAGCTTGCGCACGAGGGCCAGCAGCGGCGCGCCGCCGCCGGCGCCGGTCAGCGTCGCGTCGGCGAACGTCTTGAGGCGCGCCAGGAGCTTCAGCTGCTTCTTGGCGCCCTTCAGGTCTTCGCCTGCATCACGGTCTTGCTGGTGACAACCAAGCCGATGAACAAGCATGCGTGTATCGGCATGGACTGCCCTGCATTGCGCCTTCGGCCTTCCTCGAACACCACAAACATGCAGCAGCTGTGGTGTGAGCGAGCTTGAGCGGAGGGTGCGTATGACAGGCAAGAGCGCCTACCTGTCAGGTGGGACTTCAAGCGTGACACCGTGCCGCTGTTGAGGAACTCGAAGGTGGAGATGCCCGAGTCATCCTGCGCCATGCATTGCAAATTTGAGGTTTTGCAGAGTCGCTGGCGCCATGCTCGACGACGAGTGGTCCAGAACAGAAATGCTCCGGATGCTGAGTCGTGAGTGCAGTGCTCATCATGAGAACATCCCTCAACCTGAGGAATGGGTGGTGGGGCAGGGCGGCACGCAGCGACGCAGCACAAAGCAGTAATGCAGAATTTGGAGAACTAGATTGGAAACTAACTCAGCAATCCTGGTAGATAATTATAGTACAGAAAGCATCGTTAAAGAGGCTTGTAATGTAAACACTCTCATCATAGCTTCAGCAGATTAAGAAATGGTTATTGCTAAAGGTTACATGCCTTATTCCAGCAGATATACCCATTAATTCTGTTTCGCACCTGGAGCGCCGTCAGCAGGGCGTCGACGCCGCCGGGCGCCGCCAGGCCGGAGCACAGGCGCCGCAGCCGCTGCATGCCCTCCGTCTCGGGCCGCGCGCCGCCGTCCGCCGAGAAGTACGCCTCCTGGAACGACTTGGCTTGCCTGCAACATGACGACAATTATGGTCGAATCAGCGCAGGTATTACTCAGGAGACGGGGCGGCCTGTCGCCGATTGCGGTACGATGTGAGGCTTGGAATGGATAATTTGAAGTCTAGTCCCAAAGCGAGACGGGCATACTTCTTTGACAGCCGTTCTCTGCGAGGGAGCGCTCCAGCGCGAAGCCGCACCTGGCCTGCTCAGCGCGCTGTTCTGCGGGGCTGGGGTGGCGCGCGACAGCGGCGGCGGCCATGGCGGCCTCCAGCTTGGCCTGCGCGGCCTCGCGGGCGGCCGCCTTGATGGCCTCCACCTCCTCCGCTGCCGTGCCGCCGTCCTGCAAAACGCCCAACAGTTTTCCACTCAGCATGGCAGCATGTGGGGCGGCAACACTGTGTGGCAGGCTGTGGTGACGTCAGCAGCAGTAGCAATTGCAACGTATCGGTACACTTGTACAGCTAGACAGCCTCTTCCGGGCTAAACCTGTCGCATGTCAGGCACAAGCAAGGTGCTTGCAAGCACAGTCGCCCAGCATTCCAGAGTTTGGCATCAACCAAGTTTTGTTAGCACTGCAAAATCGTCACGGCACGCAGCTGCCAAACTCAGATCGACTGGCCTCCTGGCAGCACGTCTCTGTGTGGGATTGAAGGACACCTTGGACTGGGAGCGCGTGACGCGGCGGCTGGGGGGCGGTGGCAGCACCGCAGCCTCTGCGCTGGGCGCCGCTGCTGCTGGCTTGGGCTCCTCCGGCACCGCCTTCGCCGCCAGCTGGTCGATCGCGTGCACGACGCCCTCCTTGACGAAGTAGCTGCGCTCAACAAGTGTGCGCAGTAAGAATGCTGCACTGCGGTCTCGGAAAGCAGCCGACAGAGATGCCTGACATGCGCCTGCAGGGTCACCGAATGCACACGCAGACGGAGACCAGCGCGCTGACTAAGACGTTCAAGCTGGGCAGGTTTCCTCGACATCATCTGCCGCTGGGGTAAGTTCAAAACGTGCATGAAAAAGAAGGCGATGAGTCTCACTTCCTGAAGACGTCCGGCAGCTTGTCCATGAGCATCTGGGCCATCTGCAGGGCGCTGGCGAGGGTGGCGGGGTCGTCCGACACCAGCAGCCCCGCGATGAAGCTGGACACCGGGATGCTGGCCAGCACCGACCTGCCAGTCACGGGCCTCGCATCATTTCGCCATTGCAACGACAGCAGCGACGACATAGGAGTGGTATGTGTCCACGAGTAAATTGTTTGCAGTTGTTGCAAGCTTGTGGATGACGCCGGGCAGGGCGATGCAGCATGTTCAAGAGGCAAATCTCATCATAGCGTCCCCTGCGTTGGGCAGGCTATGAGAGAGGGCATCATGGCCAGGAGCGCACCGCAAGGTGTCCGGGGTGGAGAAGTGCACCATCTTGGACAGCGTCAGCAGCGCCTGCGTGCGCACCTGCGGCTGCACCGTCGACGCATACACCTGCACCGCACCATGCCCAAGTCAGGCTGAGCTCACAAGCATGCGGAGGTCAGCCATTCGTGTTGACCCGGTTTACGGCAGGAACAGTGCAGCTCGCCAATGTGAAGCCACTGCAGTGACAGGCCTTCGGCACAATGGTAAGCAAGCTGTGTGAACACGCATGCGGTGCAGAGTGTTGGCTCAAGTACCGTGAGCTGTGGCCTTTTTAGGCTTGCGCGAGATTGATGCCTGCTTAGGGCAAGATGAGCACGGACCCCGTCGGCTGTCCGCCGCACCTCTAGCATGAGGGGCAGCAGGTCCCGTGCAAAGCCCTCCAGCACCGATGGGTTCTGCTCCAGGTACGAAGTCAGGGCTGCATTCTCGGCCGCAATGGCCTCTGCGCGGGCGGTCGCTGCGGCTGTGCGGGGGCCATCACCTGCACAGCCGCAGACGAATGTTGCATCATCACCACCATCATCAATTTGATTTTGGAATGAGCCATAGCCATACTTGTCAGGCTGATAGCCTTCTCCCAATACTAACCTGCTGAGCTTCATGTGGCATGTGCATCAATGTGTAGACCGATAATCATCTGCATCTCAGGATACACACCAGCGGCGCGACTGCCACTTGCAGCACAGGCCGCCGCCGCTGCCGCTGCTGCTGCTGCGGACGTGGCAGCCGACGCGGCCGCAGAGGCCTTCTCCTGCTCGGTTGGCGGCATCCGCGGCAGCAGATTGCTGGCCAGCGTGACCACCTGCCGGTGAGCCACATGTGACTACGGAAAAATCCCAAATATGCGACGACTCGACGGTTCATGAATGATGGCTTGAGTTTTGGTACGGTTCTATGAGGTCGTCAGATGCAGATCTGGGAAGGAACGGTGTGTGCAGCATCCTGCGGCACAGAAGCCAGCGGCAAGGCAAGACCTACCTCGAGCAGCTGGTCCGTGGAGCGCAGGACCGACGAGGCGGATGTGGTGGACGACGAGAACAGCGGCGACGTCGCCAGCAGCCGGCGCAGCGTGCCGGGCAGGCCGCCGCTCAGGAGAGCCTGCGACGGCATAAGGATAGGTGTGAGCAACGCAAGGACGTGTTCATGACGTGACTGGCTGTTGGAGCACGAGTGGCGTATCGTGGCATGAGCATCGGCACCCGCTCATCTGCTTGCGTGTTTGCGTGCGGTGGATTATCAGATATGGCCATGCAACGGTCCTGTGCGAGGAGCATGCACCTCTGCGACGCTGTGACTGCCCGCGGCGCAGGTGCCCAGCAGGCGCAGCAGGCCGTAGTAGGTGGACACCATGAGCTGCGCTGCCATGCCGCCGGTCTCCGACACCCTCACCTGGCGTGCCAATGTGACGTCAAGCATTGCTCCACATGGCAGATTAGTCAACCACGTCGGGGCTTGAGCTTGCAATGAAGGGTCATGTGTGCTATAATAGTATGCGCAAGATGAGAATGCATTGACGGTGTGCTATCTGTGGACGTGCCACATCGCAAGGGGCCAAAAGCTCACCAGCTGCATGGCGTTCCGGATGAGGCCGTGCTCGCACAGGACCTGCAGCTGCGCCGGGCTGCGCGCGAAGGAGTCCGCGATCCTCGACAGCGCCACACAGGCATGGTCCACCACCTTGTTGTCCTGCAGAGCGGCAGCGCCCAAGATTGCACGACAGACAGACCAGTGTTAATCAGCCTGGCCAGTGGACGGGCACCAGGCATTGCGACAGACGTCGTCCCTGGACCCACGTCGCACTCTCAAGACAACTGGCAGCGACGCAGTGAGACCACGATTACTGGGCGTCCATTGACAGCAAAAACCCCCTAGGGTCCTGCAGTGCTGACACATGGCGCACACCTCGTACTGGAGCAGGTTCGTGAGGATAGGGACGGCGGCCGCGACGGCCTCCACGTTCTCTGACGACAGGCCGCGGCACATGTTGGCGGCGGTGGCCACCGCCGTCCGCTGCACGCTGGTCTGGAAGAAGTCCAGGAACGACAGCACCGCCAGCAGCCCGCCTTGCCTCAGCACCGACTGCAACAGACGACGCGAGGCTCAAGAGTTGACTTTCCAACGGAGGTGCTCGAAGGCGAGCTTATGCACACTTTGCATTGTCGCCGTCGTTGTCATAGCTTATGGAGGAATCACCGTAATCGCCATCCTCAATACCTGACCATGGGAGGGCACAGGAGTATGGGATATGCCAAAACACCAGTCGCATGCGCCACTGTATGAGCGCTGTAAAATCGGAATTTGACAGGACATGTCACACGACCATACAGTGGTCTGCACTGCACCGGGCGCAGGACCCGTCCATACTCGCTTGGCCTCCCAGATGACTTATCATCCCCGGCCTCACCTGCGGGTGCTCGTACGACAGCTTCTCCAGCGCCTGCAGCGACTGCTCCGCCAGGTCGATGTACTCGATCGCCAGCAGGCGGCCGCACAGGACGGTGACGGCGCCGTGCCGCACGATTGAGGAGCAGGAGGCGGGCAGGACGTCGGCCAGGTGCGTGATGGCACGCGCCGCCAGGAGCATGATGTCCGGATTGTGCTCCGCGCTCAGGGACTGGACCTATTTGTCAAAGGCAAGGAGGGTACAATCTCAAGCACGTTCGTCACGAATGATGTGTTGCGTGAGCACATGCGAGCAGCCCAGTCCCGTTGCTGCGTGAGGCAGCAGCTGTTCCTCTGGGCTGGTGGTGACCACATGATCACATGCACAGTCAGCTGTCAACACAGGTCCGGCACCCGGTTCACCCCGCGCAGGCCTTTCTGGAGGTTGTCTGGTCTGCTTCAAGTGAAGCTTGGCAGGCATCGTGAGCTTGATGCACCCAAAGTGTCTCGGCCGTCTAAACTGATTGTGCACGTGATGCGGCTCCATAGCGCACGGCACGCACCAGGACGGGGACGAGCGTATCGATGGGGAACATGGACAGCGCGTCCTCGCTGGACACCGCCAGCAGCTCGCACAGCTCGTTGAGCGCCGCCAGCTGCGCCGTCTCGTCGTCGCCCTCCCGCAGGGCCAGCATGATGCTCTGTGCAGGGGCACCGGGGCTTGGCTTGACACACATGGCATGGTGCAGCACTGAGCAGGTTTGACGTGCGAACAGAGCGCGCCACTGTAGCGGTCTTCCGGGCAACAACGGCAGCTGAATTAAATAACATGATGTACGCTGGTGATGGATAGCCAACATTCTCGACGTGCACAGCTGTGTTGGCATGCAGGGCTCCCGTTCTGAAAGCAGGAGCCGCGTAAAGCCGCGCTGCGGGTCTGAACTCGTGAGCACAAGCCGCTGGCCATGGCGGCCGCCATGGAGGCCTCGGAAGCCGCTGAAAGTGGTGCACACCTTCATGCGCTGGTTGCTCTCTGCCGCACGGTGCGGCATGATGTCTTCCAGGCCGCCACCCAGCTTCCGCAGCAGGCCTTGCAGTGCGCTGCGACCAGACCGCGACGACGTGTCAGCTGTCGGCTGTGGACGCCATCAGACCGCTGAGAAGCAACTCAACGCTCGAGTGAACAGACAGATGCACAGGGAGCAAGCGGAACATTGGATGGTGTGTCAGCGCCGGCATGCTGTACCTGCTCGTCGCGCCAAGCCCAGCGAACGGATCCGCGCTCGCCGCCGCCTGCAGCAGAGCATCACAGGACTGGCGATGAACAGGCTGTGCACGGAGACTCTGCCTCAAATGCCTGCCTGGGGTGGGGCTGCCGGCAAGCGTCGTATTGCACAGCAGCGGGGGTCATTTGCACGTCATAGAGCACTGGGGCCAATCGTGAACATGAGGACGCATGCATGCATACGCGAGGCGTCGCTCCACTTGGAACAGAGGCTACTGTGAGGTTCACCTGCGCTTCAACACCCTCTCGTGCTGCGGTAGTGGTCGCGTTCTCTTCCGGTGCACCTCGGCCAGGCTGCTCGTCCATAGAAGGCCTGGAGCGGGCTTTTTTGGCTTTCGCGGCCTTTGCAGGCTGCTGGCGTGCTGCTTCCCCCACCGGCGAGCTGGGCCCAGCTACGGAAGAGCCTAAGGTCGCGGCAGTCGCCCTTGTCACGCGCGCGTTGGGATCCCGCTGGATTGCGACAGGCTCTGCAGGCCTCTTCCTCGACTTCGATGCGCTCCTAGGCCGCTTCGGAGTCGGGGAGGCTGGGAGTGGATCGGCAGACTGCGAGCGCTTGCGTGCTGCGCTGCGCGTTTCAGGCATCGTGGCTGGCGTAGGCCATTACTTAACGAGCCATGCCTGCACCCCCCACACAATGACTGACCCGCGCATGCACTTTGCAGAGCGCAGGCGGTTCCCAGCGGGACTGCCAAGTCTCTGACTTGCACAGAGTTTTGTGGCACTACAACAGTGTGACACGGCTTGCAGTGCCATTTGTGAGCTTGCAGCTTACGACTGCGTATTTGACACAGACACGATGCACGACAGGCGACACGCACGCGTCACAGAGCGATGACGGAAAGCACAGCAATCACGATGCTAGACCTGCTGTGCTCATCCTAGCTGGGCAAGGTCTGCCTGAGCTTTGAGCTTGACGGCTGTGGGGCTGCCTTCTGATGCCGGTCTTCGGGCTGCCATGCTGATGTCGCTGTCTGAATCATAGTCAGATTCGAAGCTGCCAGTCATGCTGACGTTCTCGAGCTCCTGCGCGAGCAAGTCACACAGCGTCCACTTGCATTATCGTAGATGGTAGCCTGCAGCGAACGGCAGCTGCCTCGCTGATGCAGCAGAAGCAAGAGCGTCACTGCACGGTCAGCGACGTGTTACCTTGGCGGCGACATCATGCACCGAGTGATCCGGATACCGCACGAGGTAGTCCAGCGTGAACACCGTCAGCGGGACTGTGCAGGCACCATACACGTCAGTCTCATCATGCCACGACGATGCAGCAGACAGCTTTTTGTGTAATCCCACGACAAGTAAGTCGGTCGCACATCTTAGCTCCGGACATAGCCACAGGGGTAATCCATCACACCCTGGCAGAAGTCTGCTGTTCGGATTGGGGCTTCAAGTCTATCAACAGACCGACGAAGAAGAGGCCACGTTTCACGGATCAGCAAGGGTGATTTCCTAAACAAAACACCGGAGCATATGTGCTCAGGTACCGCAGCATGGCGCGCGGGAAACAGGCACCTGCCAGCAGGAGGCCCCAGACGCCGAGGCTGTGCTCCGCGACCACCAGCACCGCGAGGACCAGCAGCGGGTGCA
>JAABUX010008250.1_pt1 | contig 12053 bp, 25 predicted proteins | sample 5561851 | NCBI WGS metagenome assembly JAABUX01 (sample SAMN10711883, study PRJNA513361) | rock metagenome | isolation source: Antarctica rocks | place: Antarctica: Victoria Land, Richard Nunatak red sandstone | collected 2016-01-03 | reverse complement strand
AGCGATCAGATAGCGCTCGGCGGGCTGGAGAAGAAGACCATCTTCCAGGGCATCGACAAGGGCCATTTCAGCTCCGCATTGCCGGAGACAATGGACGCCGTGCTCACCCACATCTCGTGCGCGCGGTTGCCTGCGGCGGCATACGCTCTGTGCCGTCGCCTGCACAATTGTTGCAGCTTGCCACTGCTGCAATCACCCCTTGCTGAATGATGTAAGTTTTAGCTGGACTGGTGCCGCAGGAGCAAGTATGGCAGCACGCTGAAGTACTTGGAGCATATCGGCTTTGGCCCGGACGACCAGGTCCGCCTGCAGCGCAGCTTGCTGGACGGATGATGCAAGTGGCGGGCGGAGTTAAGTGCCGGTCCGGGATACTGCAGGATTGGAACTTGAACGTGGGCAATTTGCTTTTGATGCGGCACATCGGCCATCAATCAATTGCAATGCGTGTATGCTAATCCAGATCAGATAGACGGTGTGATTGGCCACGTTGGTATTGACAAGGGGTAGCCGGGAGTGTCCGGCCACGCATGCTTGCCAGCTTGCATCAGAGCGCCAGGACATACTCGATCGTCGGAGGGCTGCTGCAGCATTTCATTCATTCGCAGAGCGCCAAGCCAAGGCGTGTTGCGCAGCAAGATAAGAAGGTGGCCTGGACCTGGCGGCCGCCCCCCCCTCCCTCCCCCGGTCCCCCAGGGGTCTGACGCTGCAAACGCCGCACGCTGCCCCACAGAGTCACCCAATGGCGTCGTGACGCATGCGCTGCGCGCTCTCTGCTGTCTGGATGTTCATACGTTCAGATGTGCCTGCTCGTCGCAGCACACGGGCGTCAAGGAGAAGCGACAGCAGCGGCGTGTTGCGAACCATGGCCTGCGTATGTGGAAGGTTGCTGCGGAGGCAGACCTGGCTTTCGCCCAGGTGCAGCTGCGGCTTGTACGCTCGCGGCGAGGACAACCTCAGCCAGCAAAGCTGCATGGCTCTCAGAGCTCCAAGATTGCTCAACTCGTTGCTGATGTAACTGGCAGGTCAACCAAGCGTTATACTCATCTGGCGGCGGCTCGGCTGATGGCAGTGACGCCTGCTGGCGGTCGATGTGGGGCAAATACCGCACACGCCGGAAGCAGCGGCAGCGGGATACTGGTGAGGCCTCGGTCTCACAGCAGCCTTTTGGCCCGCAGCAGCGCTGCTAATGGCCCTTCTCTGTAGAGTGTGTGCACTTGCGAGGGACGCTGATCAGCCCTTGGTCGGGGTGCAGCGTGGGGCCGGGCTCGGAAGAAGGCATCACGGACGGAAGAGGAGGACTTGTCAGGTCTGGAGGACCTTTGGGCAGAGATTATGAGCCAGGGTCCCAGGTATGCACACGTATTGCCACATTGCAAGACATCTACGCAAAGCTTGGGCACAGCTTGGGCGAGTGCGTGACAGCGCTGAGGCTTTGGCTCGTGCAGAGGCAATGGCGGGTTCATGTGGTCTGAGCGCGAGCAGACGCAGCAGCAGCAGCAGCAGCAGCAGCAGCGCGGGCAGTCGAGGCAGTGGAGCTTCACAGGCTTCCCATTCGAGTTCATGTGGGATGCCGGTGAGCCGAAGCCACGCTCCGAAGACACAGGCTCCGCACGGCAGCAGCAGAGGGCGCACCGGCAGCAGCAACGGCAGCAACAGCAGCGGGATGCGCAGGACTCACGGACACCACGTGCGCGCCCTGTGTTGCACAGCTTGTTGGTGTGGGGACGCACCTCCGCATGCTGGGGCGCACGGGAGCTTGCAGCTTCAGAATGCCATGTGTCAGCTGTCCTGCAAGGCTGGCATGCTCACGGACGCCCGCTGTGTTCTGATGCAGATCATACCCTCCGGCGGCATCTCAATGTGCTGGGGCTGCCGGCAGCAACTGCCCTCGACTCGCCAGCCGTCCGCCAGGCATACCTGAAGTCCGCCCGCGAGTGGCATCCTGACCGACATGCCGGGGTCGGCAAGGGTGCCGCTGAAGAGCGGTTCAAGGGCATCCAGCATGCGTACCACTCACTGTGCACGTATGTGCGCACGAAGAGGTTGCCTGATGACGGGTGACGGAGAGCCCAGCTGCTTCGTGGTGCCCAACAAACATGACAGCAGATCAACCAATTTTTAAAAGAGCATCGTGTACAGTGCCATTTGTCCCGTCAGCGGTGAGTGGTAACGCAGTAAGAACATAGAAGTTCAGCAACTGCTGCTGCGCTGCCGCTCCACCCTGTATCTGCTTGTAATCCTGCAGCTCCCACATGGCTGGCTGTTTGCTGGCAGCTTCGTGCGAAGCTGCTCCTATGCCAAGCAGAGGCAAGATGTTCCCTGGCGTGCGTAGAGTCATCAGCAGGAACAGTCCTCCTGCAAATGTAATTTTGATTGTGACGAAGCTGTCGGTGGAGGCAGAGCTGTAATTCAAGGTGTTGGGCGACATGAGCGCAAGACATGCAAGCACAGCAAAAATGCAGTAACAGCAGCCTGTGTGTCACCTGGAGTGAGCAGCCGGTGGGTCTCTGCCAGGTATGCTCTCGCAGCACTCAGGTCTCCGGCCGAGGTGTCGGTCCAGGCTGAGCCATTGCTGTCCGCTGGTTGCTCACTGGCGTCAGCAGCACTGTTTCTGTTGGCTGGCTGCTTGTCTGGAGCTGGATCTGTTGCGCTACCAGGATCAGAGCAGGCTTTGCTGGTGGGACTGCTGCCGTCCGTAGCTGCTGATGCTGCCAACTTGCTGGTCAGCAGGGCGTCCAGCATAGCTTTGTCCAGCACGACATCGAAGCTGCAGTCGTCCCATTTGGTTCTGCTCGTCACATCTGCCACCTCCCACGTCAGCAGTCCGGCTTGGCTCCTGCAGCACAGGAGCTCCAATGACCGTGCGGTGCAGGGACAGGCAGAAAGTCAAACCATGAGCCATGACTGTATCAGCGCATGCTGTCGTTTTGAGGCGGCCCTTCACTGTCGCGGGGAGCAGGCAGTACTTGAGGGCTGGTGTTCACCCATAGAGCTCGTTCATGTTGTCAATGACGCCGGCCACATAGTCGACGCAGGTGACATGTCCGAAACCTGCGGCAACCATCTGCGGACCGAGCTCGCTGTTGCCGCAGCCTGGCAGGAGCACCCTGCGGGCCGGCGCGCCCTCCGCGGCTGGTGGCATGTGCTGCCTGAGCAGTGGCTCCAGCTCGCCCAGGTCGCAGTACCACTCGTTCGTTTGCTCCAGTCGGAAGCGGTGGTCCCTGCAAATGGAACGGAACCAGTACAATGCTGCTGTGATGCGCCGAGATGCAGGGTTCAGGCTGTGAGGCTGTGGCCATGTTGCTCATGGTCATGATGGGCCAAAGCGGTCTGCATAAACTCAACAACCATTGAACAGCATCGCGTCTACGTGCCAGTATGCTTGGCTGCTGTAGTCCGCCATGCCGAGCCTCCCGGCGCACGTCGCCGCCTCGCCCTCGCCGACATCCCTGAGCGCCCACAGCAGCGACAGCAGCTCCACTTGACCGTCCGGCTGCCGCCAGGCGAAGGGAGCCAGCTGGAAGCCCGGCGCTCGCCCGGCGGGAGCAGCCCTGATGCGGCTGCCGAGCTCATCCATGATGTACCTGGAAGTCCACATTGCATATTTTCAGAACCCATGAGCTGATTATGGTCAACAACATGAGGATGACTCGACCCGCTGGATCCGTACCGAGACCATGAGATAGGCCTTCAGTTCTACACGGGGGCGCTGGCGTAGAACCACGTGGACAGCACGGAACGGTCAAGCAGGGCCCAGCATGTGTGACACCTCGCCCCAGATGCGCTTGCCTGTGCTTCCGTGTGCTGGGTTGCCCGCCGGCAGACTCTTGGAACACTACTTCGTACACGACCTCGTGGAGGCGACCCACCACCTGCTGCATCAGCGCGTCGTCTCCAGCTCTACTTTCGTGCGCCTCGGCCTCGGCTGCCGCTGCATCATCAGCTGTGTTGTTGTTATGCCTTGCCATGGCGCCGTCCTCAGCGGCTGCACCTTCGCATGGTGTGCTATCGGCAGCTGCTGCTGCAGGTTCCGTCGCATCTGGATGCGCCTCGTCCTGGCATGTGACCTCCAAGATGGCCGCGATACGCTGCAGCAGGTTCGGGTAAGCACGCATAGCTGCAACAGCATCGCTGACTTCGGCAAAGCTGAGCGCATGGTCCAGGAGCCAGACGTCTTCGGCAGGCGCCATGTCCTGTGGCTCATCGACATCGGCGCGGTCTGCCCTGCTCCATGTCCAAGACCACACGCGTCGCAACGTCGCTGTGGAAGTGATGATGATGCTTGGCGCACATCCAGTGCGGCGACGGTCCACTGGGGACGCTCTTCGGAATCAAATGCGAAGGTGAAGGCGTTGCCGCCATCGAAAGCTTGTGAGGTCAGCTTCTGCGCATCGCAAGCAGGCTGAGCGCGCGACGGAGAATATGCTGCGCGGCAAGGCGGGGCGAAGCCCCTGACAGCGTGCGTTTCCGTACCTCATGCAGGAGCGGCCACAAATGCTCTGGACAGCCCAGGTGTGCCAGTTGTGCACAGTGCGCCTCCACGAAGAGTGCTATAGCATCGATATTGGCATCGGAGGCGACCATAAGTTCGTGTTGCAACTACAATACCACAGCAAGTGTGCTGCACGCGGGGCTCTTTCAATCTGCCCGCTGCAGAGATTTTGCTGACGCCAGCAACACTTGGCACATCAAATGTAACTCTCACCAGTATCAGAACGTGCACATAGTAGAAGACGAGATCCCGCCGTGATGCGCCAGGCCTCTGCAACTCTTGCTTGGCCTTCAGCGGAGTCATGAGCAAGCCGTCTGGCGGATCGCGACTGGAAAAGCTCTTGGCACTGCTAGAATGTGCGTGGTGCTCTGCATGCATGGGGGCTGCCAGAGACACTGGAAGGGGGACGCCCCTACCCGCTGTCGCGCGAGCTCCTCCTATATGCTACGCAGATGGATCAACCCCCGGGACGAGACGCGCGGCAGGCGAGCAGGTGGCCAACATCGTCAAGGCTCACCCGGGCCAGCTCCCCTCCATCATCCGCCAGGCAAACCTCCCCTTTCCACCGGCCTCTCCTCGCTGTATCAAGCCCTGCACTGCACCTAACCTCGATCTGTGTCTGTGCTCTGCACAGGTCCGCCACGGGCTGCGCAGCAAGCAGTGGGACACCAGGGTGGCGGCTGGCGAGTGCCTGGGGCTCATCGCCGAGCACTGCGAGCACCACACGCCCGCGGACCTGCTGAAGGCGGCGGGCGTCGCGGACGCCGTCAAAGCGGAACCCGGTGACCACGCCAATGGCGCAAAACTTGGCGGTCAGGACGGCGAAGAGGCTGACGCGCCGCTGTCGTTCCAGAACTTCCGCATCGAGCAGGTCATGGAGAAGGGGTCCCTGCTGCTCGCCTCGGGTGGCACGGTGCGTTCGGCTTTCTGCAGGCGCCGTAGTTGCCTCTCGCTAACGCCATCAGCACTGCATGCTCTGCATGCTACAGCCATGCGCGCTTGTGCGGTGCAATTACCCGGTGGCAAAGCATCCCCTGCACGTGGTGACGAACCCAATGAGCAGTAGCCGCGTCGCGCGTCCGCGGCAGGAGTTTGACGTGGCGGTGGAGGGCGCGACCCCCGCGGAGCGGCTGGCGAAGCAGCGGCGGAGCCTGCGCAAGCGGCTGGGCATGGGCGGAAGGCTGGACGAGCTCATGGAGACGGACAAGCTGATCAAGGACGAGGACCTCCTGCTCGCCGAAGGGCCGACGAGCAAGAAGGGGAAGGACTCGACGGAGGCCGCTGAGCTGCTCACTAACATGGAGGGTGCGGCAAGCTGTTTGCTTGATTGTGAAGCTTGCACATGCAGCACCCTCGATGCGCACTTAATGGGGCGGTGCCGAGATGCAGCGACGTAGTGGCGCATAGTTGCATCACTGCTTATGCTGCACAGTCAGGCGAGCAGCACGGCTGGCATGGAGTCTCTTGATGTTCGATGCCTGCATGCTTCGGCAGGGCTCAGCGCTCGAGAAAGGAACCGTCTCAAGCGCCTCGCAAAGCAGAACCAGAAGCGCGGCGGCCCCGCCGAGGCCCTTCCTGCCGCCAAGCGGGCAAAGGCAGACGCCAACGGCTCCTCAACGGTACTTCACCACCAGTCGTGCTTCATAACACATTGCTGCCGGCTGCCGTCTGGCTCGCACTGTGCTATGCTGCTTTCGTCAGCGGGAGCGTCCATGCTTCAGGGGGTGACTGCAGCAGCGCATCGGCATGCTGGCCAATACCTCTCCACATTACGCTCCAAGACACAGTAGACCCCTAGTATTGCGTGCTCAGGCACCGATGACCGCAGCGGAGCAGGCAGCATCAGCGGAGGACGAGGCGGCGGCGGCCGCAATCGCCCGCGGCGCGTGGGCCTTCCAGCAGCTGGCAGATGACTTGTGCTATGATGCGCTGGACCCCGCGTGGCACGTTAGGCACGGCGCCGCCCTGGCGCTGCGCGAGATCCTGCGCTCGCAGGCCGCCGCGGCCGGCATCGAAGCGCCAATAGCATCAGAGCCATCCGGTGAGGGCGGCAAAAATCCTGCGCATGGTCAGTCATGTTGGCTGTCTACGGCCAAATTACTGGTAGCTTTGTATCAAGCAAGGGCCGTACAGTGCAATGATGCCAGTACATCCCGCTTGTGCGCTGTTCGCTGTATTGCTGCCCTAGACATCTGCTCGACGGGCTCCGATCGGAATTGACTTGCTGCAGGATGGGGTGCCTCAGACGGGCACGGCAAGCGACGGCTGACCGGGATGACGGCCGCTCATGCCGCGGCGGCCGCGCAGTCGAACGCGACATGGTTGGAGGACTGCGTCATCCGCCTGATGTGCGTGCTCGCGCTGGACCGTTTCGGCGACTTCGTTGGCGACCAGGTACCGGCCCAGGATCGGCGTCACAAGCGGAGCACAGCAGCGTTTCAGGACAACATAGACCCTGGAGATCGGCATGTACTTCTGACTCTGTTTTCTTGCACCGTCCGCACTGTGCAGCCAGCCTTGTGTGGCCGCGAAGATGTCTTGACTTCGTGCATGGCGAGACGAAGCCCTGCACGCGCATGGACGGAAGCATGGCTTTTTGTCAAGTGCCGACCACAGTAAGACGACAGCGCAGGACACCCACCAGATTGCCTTCCTGTGTAGGTGACGGCGCCGGTGCGGGAGACGACGGCACAGGCACTGGGCACCGCACTGCTGCCGCTGCGCCTGCCGGCGCTGCGTGGCGTCGTGGGTCTGCTGGGCCGCCTGGTCACAGCGCCTGTCTGGGAGGCGCGTCGTGTATCCGCAGCTAACAGACACCTGCGGGCTGAGGATCTTTACTCCTTGCCCAAGTTTACTTTTAGTTTCTGCTTTGGCCCTCGCTTTTCTTGCTTGATGAGATGTAGTGTGAAATCATGCAGGCGCGCCACGGCGGCTTGCTGGCGCTCAAATACCTGCTAGCTGCGCGGCCAGATGCTGCCGCGGAGCTGCTGCCGGACGCCCTGCCGTCGGCCATGGTCGGCCTCCAGGTGTGGCGCTTGATATGGCCGCAGCGCACAGCTAGGCTTCAGGCTGCATAGCATGTGCACATCCTCTTTTGCATAAGTGCTGTCTATACATGATACATGCTAGCGACATGACTACCATGACGGCGAAGCGGCTCGCGAGTAGGCCATCATCGGCAGCAAAACCAGCTTTGAGCAGCACATCCGCGGCGGTGCAGGACAGCGACGACGACGTGCGCGCGGTGGCCGCCGAGGCGCTGCTGCCGGTCGCTGCGCAGCTGGCGTCAATGCGCGCCGCGTCGTCAGCGGCTCTCTCAACTCAGCTGTGGGACATCCTGCTGGACGTTGACGAGCTAAGTCCGTCCACAGGCGCGGCCTCAATGCGCTCAAGCAAGCTCTGCAATTGTTCAAACCTCCCCCCCAATGACTCTGCCAAGACCGTGTAGCATCCCTAGCACACTGGTTTGTTGGGTGCCATCACATGTGTCAGCTTCCAGTCTGCTTGCATCGCAGCGTACATGCAGAGGATGTCCGTATCCCTACTGCTCCCGGTAACGATGAGCATGCCACTTAGCGTGACTGACTGCTGGGTATGCGCAGGCAGCGTCATGCAGCTGCTTACGAGGATGCAGTCCTCGAGCACGAGTGGTCCCGCCAGTGATGGGGGCTTTGCTGCACGGGTGCCGCGCCTGTGGCCCTTCTTTCGCCACACGCTGACTTCCGTACGCCGGAGCTGCGTGCAGTGCCTTCGAGCCCTGCTGTCTGCCGACACAGGTGACGCCCCGCTCACACGCCGCCTCGTCACTGATTGTGTCATGTCAGCTTACACTTGTCATGAATCATGGCAATGGTACCTTCAGGCAGCATGAATGCTGTTCGGCGATGCTGATATTACTGCGGGCAGAGCACCTCGGTCAGGTATGCTTCTTGCTGCTCGCGCAGGTTCCAAGTGGGTGCACGCGGTTGCACCGACTGCACTGCGACTGGTGTTCCAGAACCTGCTCCAGGAGCAGGACGACGCCGTCAGGGAGGGCAGCCAGGCGCTGTGGTCGACCCTGCTGCAGAGGCTGGGAGCCGCCGACATTGTCAATGTCTTGCCAGCTGACACACTAGAGGTACTACCCTGGAGTGGCATGCGGATCAACTCGGCAAACATGTTGACTCGGCCTCCGCAAATTAGTTATCACCATGTCAGGAGGATGCAGTGCCGAACAGCTATGGTGCGCTTGCGGTGCACATGATGGTTGATGCGAAAGTTGCTACGCAGGCTCTGATTGGGCTGAGCGTGACGCCGTCTGGACGGCTCCTGAGGCAGGACCTCCTGCTGGTGGTGCCTCCTCCGCAGCGGCAGCAGCACGCGAACGGCGGGGAGCAAAAGGCGACTGCGGGTCCGCGGGGCGACGCCGGCGGGGACCGCGTCTCGATGGCAGCGCCGGTCGGCTTGCTGGACGCCGGAGGCGAGGCACATGCCGCTCGGGCGCGGCTCGCTGCTGCGCAGGCACTGGGACAGCTGGCCTTCATGTGCAGATCAGGTGTGATCACGGCGACAAGGCATCTCTGTCCTGCACCTGACACGCAGCCGCAGCTTGCAGCACGCGCCGTCAGGACATTGCCACCATGCAGCGCATTGGCAAACTGGACAGCTGGTTGGCGAGCACTTGCATGCATCAGGGAAGACATGTCATGACGGTGGCAGGCTCGGCGTAACACTAGGTCCTGTTTGCCTGCAGACAGCAGCCCAGTGGCCGAGCAGCTCCTGGCGCAGCTGCAGACGCCGAGCGCGACCGGCCGCCTCGTGAGTGCGCTTGCCGTCGCCGCATGGGCGCGCTCGGCCACGGCGGCGGATCAGCCTGCGTCCGTGCCAGCGAGCCTCACGGCACGGATCCACGAGCTGCTCGCTGCGGCAACACCGTCGCAGCCAACACCAGGTTCTCATCGTGGAAATTAGTTTTGGAGATTGCCGTCAACCGTGTGGTCATGAACACTACTTGCCGCTTCAGGTAGGCAGGCACAGGGTGTCATGCCTTTGTGACGGGTTCGCTTTGCAAAGGTTGCATCGCTGACGGAGACACGATGATGCGTCTGTGGTGAGGACCCACCCATGACACGATCTGCTGCAATGCAGGCTCCTTGGAACCGTATGCTGAGCTGGCGCCAAGCTACGCACGGTTGCGTGCCGAGGTGGAGAACCTGATGGTGCAGTGCCGCGCGGCGGGGCTGGTGGTCACCGGCGACCTCGGTGGCGCGGTCAGCGTGGACGCTGCCGCCGCCATCGCCGCCGCCGTGCCCAACACGGTCGAAGGTGCAACTGGGCTGCAGGCCAGGCTATGGTGCATTGCCTGTGAAGCCGGCATACCGGAGCCTGCCTGCGAAACACTCTGGCGGCTTCGTTATGCACCTGCGCTGCGCCGCACGCTGGGTAGCTGCGTGCACTGACGCCTGCGGAACGCGTACCAGCAATTGCGGGTCATTGGCAGGCGACGCGGTGTACCTGGCGCGGCAGCGCGTCGCAAACACCGCGGCGGCAGTGCAGGCGGCGGAGGCGTTCGCGCACGCCTCGGCGCTGGCCGCGCTGGCCGGCGCCGCGGTGGCCTGCCGCGCGCTGCCGCCGAAGCTCAACGGCGTCGTCCAGGTGCGCGACACACTCGCTCTCAGTCCCTGACCCAGCACCACGCTTCATGCGCTGTGCTGAGTCGCCATGCCTCAACCATGTCAATGGGCTTTCTTTGCTCCGATACCTTACCAGAGCAATGTTTGATCTCCTGCAAAACAGACGGTATGGCAGCTCTCACGGCATGCACCTTGACCGTCTCTGACTGATGGGGTGCAGCCACTGATGGGCGCGGTGCGCAAGGAGCGGGAGCCGGCGCTGCAGCGCGAGGCAGCGCGGGCGCTGGTGGAGCTCGTGGCCGCCTGCGTGGAGCGGAAGCCCAGTCCGAGCGACAGGTGCCGCTTGCCTGCGGCAGGCGCAAGAACTGCTTGATGACAACGATGTACGTGTGGGGTGTCTCATCTGCAATAACACCACCGACATGAGGGTCCGGCTATGACGTAGGATCATCAAGAATGTGTGCACGATGGCCTGCGCCGACCCCGCCGAGACGCCTGTCGCGTCGCAACCCGAGCCGCCGAGCGACGACGAGGAAGCCACCGGGACGACAAAGCCGGGGAAAGCTGCTGCCGCTGCTGACGCCGCAGCAGATCCCGTCGCGGAGGCTGCCATGGTGGCAAGGAGGGTGCGCGACGCGGGCAGCGGCCAAGCTGATGTGTTTGCTTCCTTCGTGCATGCCCATCCTTGGTGCATGCCCATCATGCAGCGGGTGGGTTTAGGGCTGGCATGCAATTCACTGCAAGATGCTCTCATACACCACATTGGCTCGGCATTCACCTGGCGCGTTGTCTGGCATCCATGTCCTGGTGTCCCAAGCCTAAGTGGAACGTGGAGCCTGCTATTGATTTGCATACGTCAAGCATCGCCTGAAAGCGCTGCGCCGGCTGCCCAGCCAAAGCTTGGTGTGCCGGCAGGGCGCGGAGATGGTGCTGGTCGGCATGGCGCAGCAGCTGGGCCCGCAGCTGCAGGGCATCGCGCCGAGCCTGTGGCAGCACATCGCAGGGCCGCTGCTGCCGGCGGGCGCCGCGGAAGACGCTGCTCCCTGCGCGGAGCCTCCCAGCGGCGATGTACAGGTGGAGTAGCATCTTGGATGTTGGAACCAAGCGCAGGATTTGTGTCTTGCACAACAAGCTTGCCGTACCAGCTGTGAGGCTCTGAGAGGACATGCTTTACACAAAAGAAATTGCTTCGCATGTGGGCTGCCCTCACCCTCAGACATGGTCACCATGGCACAGGCCGTCATCAACGCGCTCCAGCTGGCAAAGATCCTAGTGCCGGCCTTGGACCCCGCTCTGCGCCCTCTAGCGGCCCCGCTACTGCCGCGCATTGCCGGCTGCAGCTGCCACAGCGCGCGCGCGGTCCGCTCTGCAGCCGCGGCGTGCGCGGCCACCCTCGCGGCGGCACAGCCGGACGCCACGCTGCCAGTGCTCATCAGGTGCACCGCACTTTTGCGTATTCCTCCCTTACTTGGGTCCGATGAGCCCGAGCTGTGAAGTTTAACCTACGTTCTGTGCTGTTTCTGCGCCCTCACATCGCTGAGTACCAGCTCCAATGCCGACAGGACGTTGGTGCCACCTTGCATGACTCGCAAGTGCTGAACAATGCCCCAACGACCCTCACATACCGCCATGACTAGCGCAGGTACCTGGTGCCGATGCTGGAGACTGGTGCCCCCGACCTGGCTCGGCGCGGCGCCACGGAGCTTGTCTCGCTGCTGGCGCAGCGCCTCCAAGGTCCGCCATGCACAGCATGCCATTTGCGTCATCTGAAACAATCACCGGGACTGTCGTCCGAGTGACAAAACGGAAGTCACATGCCAATAGTTCGGCGTTGAGCTTGATGACACAATGCATGCCGACCTTGATACGGCAGAGTGTCACGGACACCTGGCGCGCAGGCTCGCTGGCGGCGTACACGCAGCTGCTGCTGGTGCCGCTCATGGCGCGCA
>JAABUX010008248.1_pt1 | contig 12056 bp, 9 predicted proteins | sample 5561851 | NCBI WGS metagenome assembly JAABUX01 (sample SAMN10711883, study PRJNA513361) | rock metagenome | isolation source: Antarctica rocks | place: Antarctica: Victoria Land, Richard Nunatak red sandstone | collected 2016-01-03 | reverse complement strand
GATAGAAGCCGCCGATGTGATAGCGCACGCTATCCGACAGGCGGCCGCCGTAATCGGCGTCGATCCGGTATTCGCCGTAGTCGAGACCGCCGGTGAACTGGACCGCGCCACCCGGCTGCTCGCCCGTCTTCGAGATGATGTTGATGACTCCGCCAGGCGCGTTCGACACGAGTGTCGAGGCCGATCCACCGCGCACCGATTCGATACGCGCGATATTGAAGTCGGCGCGGCTGAAGATGTCCGAGTTGCCGAACGTGATGTCGCCGAATTCCAGGACGCCCAACCCGTCTTCCTGAAGCTGGACGAACTTCGCGCCGCCGGTCGAGACGGGCAGACCACGCACCGCGATGTTGGCGTTGCCCTCGCCGCCCGAGGATTCTGACCGGATACCGGGCAAGTCGCGGAACAGCTCGGCGACCGAGCGCGGGGCGTTTTGCTGCAACGCCTCGCCGCCGATCGAGCTGACCGAAATCGACGTGTTCAACCGATTGACGCCTCGCGCAACTGCGGTGACGACGATCTCGCTCGTGTCGTTCGCGGGCGTGTCGGTCGTCTGCGGCACGGCGGTGTTGGCGGGGGCCGGAGCGGGCGCAGCCCGGGGCGAGGCGTCCTGCGCGACGGCGGCGGTGCTGACGGCGATCGCAAGCCCGCACGACGCGAGCAAGAAAGTGGCGAGCTTCACGGTATCTCTCCCAAACGCGGCCGGTTTGTCGGCTTGCAACCCGACTGAACGAGAGCGCAATCGTTTGCAACAATAATTACAAACGATTGCGCCGAACATTCATGTATAACGGCGAGAGTGCGCTTTCCCAGCAACACTGCCGTTTGCAAACGTTTGCGCTTGACCGTAGCGTTGCACCGATCGGGAATGCGGAACACCGCAGCCCATCCCCGGGAGGACCGCCGTGAGCCTAGACCTGTCCGCGCTCAAGCCGCGCCTCTCGCTCGGCCGCATCGTCAGCATGAACATCGGCTTCCTCGGCCTCCAGTTCAGCTTCGGCCTCCAGCAATCGAACATGGCGCCGATCTACAGCTACTTGGGCGCGGACGAGGCGACGATGCCACTACTCTGGCTCGCCGGGCCGATGACGGGCCTCCTCATCCAGCCCCTGATCGGCGCGATGAGCGACCGCACGCTGACCCGGCTGGGCCGCCGCACGCCGTACTTCCTCGTCGGCGCGGTCGTCTGCAGCCTCGCGCTGTTCGCGATGCCGCACGCGCGCGCGCTGTGGGTTGCCGCCAGCCTGTTGTGGCTGCTCGACGCGGGCAACAACGTCACCCAGGAACCCTACCGCGCCTATGTCAGCGATCGCCTCTCGCCCGCGCAGCGCCCGCTCGGTTTCCTCACCCAGTCCGCCTTCACCGGCCTCGCGCAGACGCTCTCCTATCTCGCTCCCTCGCTCCTCGTCTGGGCTGGCCTGAACGCGGACGCGCTCGACGCGAACGGTATCCCGGTGATCACGCGCATCGCCTTCGTTATCGGCGCGGTGCTCTCGCTGACCACCATCCTGTGGTCGATCCTGCGCGTCCCCGAACTGCCGCTCACCCCATCAGAGCGCGCCGCGATCGTCGCCGATCCGCTTTCCGCAGGCTCGACCTGGCGCGAGATCATCGCCGCCGCGCGCGACATGCCGCTGGCGATGCGCCAGCTCGCGCTTGCGATGCTCTGCCAGTGGTTCGCGATGTTCGCCTACTGGCAATACGTTACCTTTGCGGTAGCGCGCGGCGTCTTCGCAACCGCCGAGCACACCGGGCCGGGCTTCCGCGCCGCCGTGCTCGCCTACGGCAAGGCGGGCGCGTTCTACAACGCCATCGCCTTCGTCGCCGCCTTCGCGCTCGTGCCGCTCACGCGCCGCATGGGCGCGAAACCCGTCCACGCCGCCTGTCTGGCGCTGAGCGGCGCGGCGATGCTCGCCGTCCCCGAGGTGCGAACCCAGGCATGGCTGTTCGCCCCCATGGTCGGCATCGGGCTTGGCTGGGCGAGCATGATGGGCAACCCCTACGTCATGCTCGCCGACGCGATCCCGCCCGCGCGCACGGGCATCTACATGGGCATCTTCAACATGTTCATTGTCATCCCGATGCTGATCGAGATCGCGCTGATCCCGCTCCTGTACGACGGCCTGCTCGGCGGCGACCCGGGCAACGTGCTGCGGCTGGGAGGTCTGCTCATGTTCGCAGGCGCGGTCGCGACGATGCGCGTACGCTCGAACGCGGGACGCGCGACCAGCCCCGTCACCGCGACCGGCGTTACATCGGCGCCATAGCGGCAGCCCCAAGTCGCCGCTCGGGCGCGCGTCGAAGCTAGACACCGTCACACCCACCAGCCGGATGCCCATCTCGGCGGGCAGAACCGAGCGCACCAGCTCCACGCTCGCCTCGCGCAGCCGAGCGTGCGTATCGACCGGGGTCGGCTGGCTCCGACGTCGCGTGATCTGGCGGAAGTCGGCATATTTGATCTTGACCGTCACGGTGCGGCCAAACGCGCCGCGCTCCTCGCACCACCCCCACACGTCGTCCGCCATGCGCAGCACGCCCGCTTCGATATCGGCCGCCTCGGTCAGGTCCCGGCTGAACGTCGTCTCCGATCCCGAGGACTTGCGCACCCGATCGGGCTCGACCGCGCGGTCGTCCTCGGCGCGTGCGATCGCGTGGTCCATCCGGCCGAGTTGCCGAAATGCTGCTCGAGGAAGCGCATCGACCGTGCGCGTAGATCGCCCCCCGTCTCGATGCCGAGCCGCTTCATCTTCGCCGCCGTAACCGGACCCACCCGTGAAAGCGCGCCACGGGTAACCCTTCGACCCAGGCGAGCCCCATCTCGGGCGTGACGGCGAACTGACCGTCGGGCTTCCGCTGATCGGACGCGAGCTTGGCCAGGAACTTGTTGTACGACACGCCCGCCGACGCGGTCAGGCCGGTATCCTCGAAAATACGCGCGCGGATCGCCTTCGCGGTCGCCCACGCGGTCGGCAGCCCGAGCCGATTGTGCGTCACATCCAGATAAGCCTCGTCCAATGACAATGGCTGGATCAGGTCGGTATAGTCGGCGAAGATGGCATGGATCTGGCGCGACACAGCCCGATATGCTTCGAAGCGCGGTGCCACGAACACGAGGTCGGGACAGCGCCGCAGCGCGGTCACCGACGGCAACGCCGAGCGAACCCCGAACCGCCGCGCCTCGTAACTCGCCGCCGCGACCACACCCCGCGCCGCCGCATGACCGACCGCGACCGGCCGCCCGCGCAAACTCGGATTATCCCGCTGCTCAACCGATGCGAAGAAGGCGTCCATATCGATATGGAGGATTTTGCGGACCGGCGCGGCGCTCATGCAAGGCTCATAGCGCGATGGGAACAGAGTGGGAACAGGCGAGTGGGCTTTTATCGGGGGGCGTCGGCTCCTTGGTAGGTCGCTCTTTCGCAAACGGACTACTTGCTTTGTAGGATCGGGTTCGCAATACGTTCTGGTTGTGGTCTGCCTTCCCCTTCAAGTTGACCCAAGACAAAGCGGGAAGCGCGCCTCGATACCTACTGCCGTGAACTTCGTGGACTTCGCAGGCTTGGCTAACCTACTTCGGCGAGCGCTTAGCTAGAATGCGCTGCAACGTACGACGATGCATCTTCAACCGTCGCGCTGTCTCCGAGACGTTCCTGCCGCACAGTTCGTACACGCGCTGGATATGCTCCCAACGAACGCGGTCGGCGCTCATCGGCTCTTCAGGCGGCAACGGCTTGGCATCTGGCTCGGCGGTCAGCGCCTTGACGATATCCTCAGGGTCGGCGGGCTTGGCGAGATAGTCGATCGCCCCCGCTTTCACCGCGGCAACGGCGGTGGCGAGATTGCCGTAGCCGGTCAACACGACGATGCGGATAGAAGGGTTTTGCGCACGCAGTTCAGCAACGAGTTCAAGGCCGTTGCCGTCGGACAAGCGCATATCGAGCACGGCATAATCGGGATGCAGGGAGGCCGCGACGGCGCGTGCCTCGGCGATGCCGCTCGCCTGACCGACCTCGAAACCGCGCCGCTCGAGCGTTACCGACAGGCGCTGGCGAAAAGGCAGATCGTCCTCGACCAGCAGCAGCGGTGCGTGATCGATACTCAGCTCTTGCGCGGGGGCGACAGCGGTGGCCATGGATTATCCTCGGGTGAATCCTGAACGAGATGGTGACGGGGCCAGCGGATCGCCACCTTCGCGCCGCCCTGCGGCAAGTTGGCGAACGCCAGACTACCGCCGGTGCGTTCGAGCAGTGTCGTGGCGATGAAGATGCCGAGCCCGGTACCGCCCGCACCGCTGCGCGACGGGCCCAGGAAGGGTTCGCCCAAATGCGGCAGCAGCGCGTCGGGAAAGCCCGGGCCATCGTCGCTGACCACGATCTCGACCGCGTCGCCGATCGTGGTTGCGCTGAGCGAGACTGCGCGCGCGGCATGGCGGCGCGCGTTCGAAATGATGTTGGCGAGGCCGTGCAGCATCTCGGGCGTGCGCGCGACGCGGGCGGAGGCGAGCGTGGGAGCGACATCGACCGACACCTTGCCGCCCTCCCCCGCCGCTTCGGTGAGCAGGATCGGCAGCGTGACGCGCGGGAACGGGTCTTCGGCCTCGGCGCGGCTGGCGATGCCGACAAGAATATCGCGCGAGCGCTTGGCTTCGGCGACGAGCAACTTAACGTCCGCGCCGTGCTGCGGATCGTCGGCGAGCGCGGCTTCGAGATCGCGCGCGATGAGCGTGATCGTGCCCAGCGGCCCGCCGAGTTCGTGCGCGGCGGCCGCGGCAAGCGATCCTAGTGCGGACATTTTCGATTCGCGCTCGAGCGCGGTCTGGGTGGCGATCAGCGCCAATTGCCGTCGGCGACCCTCGGCCGAGACCTGCCACGCGTAGATCGATAGAAAGATCATCGCGAGCAACAAGCCGAGGAAGATGCCGAGCCGGTAGAGCGGCGGCAGGAAGATCGGGTGGCCCGCCCATGGCAGCGGCAGCGCCCATGCCCAGAGCGCGAACAAGATGCCGAGCGCGGTCATGAGCAGCGCAGCAGTGGCTCGCGCGGAGAGCAACGTGGCCGAGATCGTGATGGGCACGATCAGCAGGACGCAAAACGGATTGGCGAGGCCGCCGGTGAGGAACAGCAGTACGCCCAACTGCACAAGATCGAAACCTAGATGAAGCAGCGCTTCGCCACCGATCAGCCGGGCGTTGCGCGGGTACAGCGCGACGAGGCCGACGTTGAGCAGCGCCGCCGCACCGACGGCGGCGAGCGTGGAGGCGAGCGGGAATGGGTAGTCGAGGAACAGCGCGGTGAGCGCGAGGGTGAGCAGTTGGCCGAAAATCGCGGTCCAGCGAAGCCGCACCAGCGTGCGCACGCGCACGCCGGGCTGCGCGAGCGAGGCGGCGACGATGGGACGGACCGTTTGGTTCACGGCTTGTGGCCGGGCGGCGCGGCGGCGGACCCGGTTGCGGCGGGCGACGCGGGCTTGGGCGTGATTGAGAAGCTGTTCGCGGACTTGGCGGTGGCGGCCGGCTTGGTCTCGTCGAGAATGCGCGCGACCATCGTCGAGTGGCGATCCTGCTTGGCGTAATCGCGCGCCGAAAGGCCCGCGACATTGTCCGTCTTGTCCGGGTTGGCGCCGTTCTCGACAAGCAGGCGCACCATCGAGGTGTCGTGGTTCTGCACCGCCTTGATCAGCGCGGTCTCGCCGCCCCGGTTGGTCGCGTCGATCTCGGCGTTGACCGAGATCAGCAGCTTTGCACCTTCGAGAAACCGCTGGTCGGCCGCGACAAGGATCGGGGTGCCGCCGCTGCGGTCACGCGCGTTCACGTCCGCGCCCTCCTGGATCAGGAATCCCATCCAGCCGAGATCACGGTCCTTGGTGACGAGTCCAAGGCCGGTCAGGCCGCTTTCGCCGTCGCGCGTGTTGACGATCGTCGATCCCGGGTGATCGGCGATCTCGCGCGCCTTGAGCACATCGCGGTCCTTGACCGCCTTGATAAAGTTGTAGCTGTCCCCGCCCAGCTGCGCATGCGCGCCACTGGCGATCAGCAGCGCCGCGATGATGCCTGTTGCCAATCCGCGCATGATTTGGTCTCCACTTGTCCGCTCGGTACGGCAACGCCCATAATGGACGCAGATGGTAGGGCAAATGAACACAGGCGCTGGGCGGTCAGTCGGGCGGTCGCGCGCACCGCTGATCGCGGTCGCACTGGCGCTGGCGGCGATAGCGGTCGGCTGGCTGTTGTTTGGACGCGGGCGTCCGGTGGAAGCCGGGCCGCTGGCGGGATCGGGGATCGGTGGGCCATTCGCGCTGATTGATCAGGACGGGCACGCGCGGACCGACCGCGATTTCGCGGGGCACTACCGGCTGATCTACTTCGGCTACACCTTCTGCCCCGATGTGTGTCCGACCGATCTGGCGAGGAACGCGCGCGCGCTCGGGTTGGCGCGCAGCGTGGCGGACAAGGTGCAGCCGATTTTCATCACGGTCGATCCGGCGCGCGATACGCCTGCAGTGCTCAAGCAGTATGTGGCCAACTTCCCGCCGCGGCTGATCGGGCTGACCGGATCGGCGGACGCGGTACGGCGCGCGGCGGCGGCGTACAAGGTGTATGCCTCCAAGCAGGCGGTTCCCGGCGCTTCGGGGTCTCTGATGAGCCATACCGATATCACCTACCTGATGGGGCCGGACGGCGCGCCGATCGCGTTCTTCACCGGGGCGGACAGCGCGCAGAAGGTGGCGGACGATCTGGGGCGCTATGTCCGATAGGCCGTTCTGGGAGACGGTGCCGCTGGCGAGCATGAGCCGCGCGCAGTGGGAGAGCTTGTGCGACGGGTGCGGCAAGTGCTGCGTCAACAAGCTCGAGGATGAGGTGACGGGCGAGGTGTTCCCGACCAACGTGGCGTGCAAGCTGCTCGATGGGTGGAGCGGGCGCTGCACCGATTATCCCAATCGCAAGCGGCGCGTGCCCGAGTGCGTGCGCCTGACGCCGGAGCTGCTGGGGACGCTCGAGTGGTTGCCGGGAAGTTGCGCCTACAAGCGGGTGTGGCGGGGGCAGGGGCTGGCGGACTGGCACCCGCTGGTGAGCGGCGATCCCGAGAGCGTGCACCGCGCGGGCATCTCGACGCGCGGGTGGACGGTGAGCGAGGACGAGGCGGGGGAACTCGAATATCACATCATCGAGGATGGGGAGATTTGAGGGGGCGCGAAGGTCACGAAGGTCAGACACATCGCCCTTTTTGTGTTCGCGGCCTTTCCGCGTTCGAAATTGGAATAGGTTGAACTCGAATATAACCAGAAGGGTTCCTACAGTGCAAGGGACGATGGTCAAAACGTCTCAGCCTGTGTTGTCTCAACTCTGCCTGGTCCACGCTTCTGCTGACCCTCAGTCTCATAATTGAGCCCAGTATATATGCTGAGGTGGTCCTGATAATGCCCTCGCTAGACAATCTGGCCTGCGCAATGGCGCGCCGCAGTCTTGGGCGTGATAAGCAAGCGGTTTATCGATGGAACAAATAGTCGCGGAGCCTGAATGCCATTCCAAAGAAAGCAGATCCGCTAATGAGCAAAGCAGAGCAGAGCCGCTGGTTTGTCTAGGTCGCGCAAGCTATAAAGCCCATGGCGGACTAAGTCTCACAGAGGCTGGTCACGCAATGGAGCAAATACTTACACGTCAACGTGAGCCGTCAGCGACCGAGAAAGAGACGAATTAAATCAAGACCCGAGTTACGGGTAAGTCTCAAGATCGGCTTAGCACGAACAATATCTTTGAGTCTTCCGACGATGAGGAGATATCAAGCCCGCTTCAACAACCTGCCTCTTGCTATAAAGCGGGTGTTCAGGCTCAATCACAACGTCACTTCCTCCGCCGAAGATGGTACAAGGCGCAACATCTAGCGCTCTCTTTCAAAGCTGAGATGCGAAATAACCACGCCTTGTCGAAGCACCGGACCGCGCTTGGAACCGGGCCCTTCGGCGTTGCTCAGGAGAGCCTTCGACAAGCTCAGCCTGAGCGGATGATTAAGGATGCACCAGCTCCAGGACAGGTCAGCGCGGAGCATCCACCGCCTGGCGATCGCGCAGCACGCCGTCCAACCAGCGTTGATCGAGGCGGGGGTCGCCGCGCGCGACCGTGGGTGGCGGGGCGTCGCCGCCGGGCGGGGCCTCGCCTGGAGCGGTGTCGGATGGGGCCGCACCGTCGGGGCCGGGTTCGCCGTCGGGCGGGGGCGCGGTGCCGTCGGGCGGCGCGAGGCCGTAGGTTTCGGCGTCGGGTTCGCTGCCGGCGGCGTCGGCGGGGACATCGGTGGTCAGCACGCCGCCCGGCGTGCCGCGGCTGGCGCGCGCCATGTAGGCGGAGAAGGCGCGCGCGGGGGCACGGCCGCCGTAGAGGCCCGCGACGGGCTTGCCGTCGTCGCGGCCCATCCACACGCCCGCGACCAGATCGCTGGTGAAGCCGAGGAACCAGCCGTCCTTGTTCGACGATGTCGTGCCCGTCTTGCCCGCGAGTTCGCGGCCCATCTGCGCCTGGCGGCCGGTGCCGGTCTCGACAGCGGCCTTCAGAAGCACGGTCATCTTCGCGGCGACATCGGGCGAGATCAGCGTCGCGGGCGTGGCGGGATCGCGCGTCCACAACACCTCGCCGCCCGAGGTGGCGACCCTGGTGATGCCGTAAGGTCTGGCCTCCTGCCCGCCGCTCGCGACCGCCGCGTAGGCCGAGGTCATCTCGATCAGCGTCGCGACGTTCGCGCCCAGCGCCATCGCGGGCCGCTCGTCGATGGGGGTGGTGATACCCAGCCGCTTGGCGATCGCGGCGACGTTATCGAACCCCGCCTGCTGCGCGAGCTTGACCGCGACGGTATTGACCGAATGCGCGAAAGCGTCGGTCACGCTCATCGGACCGTCGAAGCGGTGATTGTCGTTGCGTGGGCTCCAGCCGTCGATGGTGATCGGTTCGTCGACGACGGTGTCGGTCGGCTGCACATTGTCTTCGAGCGCGGCGAGGTAATCGAACAGTTTGAACGAGGATCCCGGTTGGCGGCGCGCGACGACCGCGCGGTTGTAGTTGCTGTCGACGTAATCGCGCCCGCCGACCATGGCGCGCACCGCGCCGTCCTTGGTCATCGAGACGAGCGCGGCCTGCGCGCCCGCCGGGGTCTCGCGCGCGATCGCGGCTTCGGCGGCGGCCTGCATCTGGGGCTGCAGCGTCGTGGTGACGACGAGCGGCTTCTGCGTCTCGTCGGTCAGCTGATCGAGCTGCTGCAGCGCCCAGTCGGTGAAATAGCGCACGTTGTTGGCCTTCGCCTGCGGGGCGAGGTGGAGGCGGGCGAAGTCGACGCGGTCGGCGGCGGCCTGCGTGATCGCGCCTTCGCTCGCCATCACCGCGATCACGGTCGCGGCGCGCGCGCGCGCGGCCTCGGGATCGGTTGACGGGGCGTAGCGCGAGGGGGCCTTGACCAACCCCGCGATGATCGCCGCCTCGGGCAAGCTTAGGCGCGTGGCGGGATGGCCGAAGAAGCGGCGGCTGGCGGCGTCGATGCCGTAAGCGCCGCCGCCGAAATAGACGCGGTTCAAGTAGAGTTCGAGGATCTCGTCCTTGCTGAAACGCTGCTCCAAGGCGAGCGCGAGCGCCACTTCGCGCAGTTTGCGCGCGGCGGTCTTCTGCTGGGTGAGGAAGATGTTGCGCGCGAGCTGCTGCGTGATCGTCGAGGCCCCCTGGCGGTTTTGGCCGAGGCGCGCGTTGACGCTGAGCGCGCGGGCGATGCCGAATGGATCGATGCCGAAATGATGGTAGAAGCGCCGGTCCTCGACCGCGACCATCGCCGCCTTCATCGTGGACGGGATCTGGGCGGAGGACAGCCACTCGCCGTAGCTCGGGCCGATCGTGGTGATCGGCGTGCCGTCCGCGCCCAGCACCTGGACGGTCTGGCCCTGCGGGGTGCGCTTGAGTTCGCCGAAGCCGGGCACCTGGAGCAGCGCGATGGCGACGGCGGCGGCGAGGGCGAGCAACGCGAGGACGAGGGCGATCAGGCCGAGCTTGATCAGGCCGGTGAGGAAGGCGATCGGGCTGGCTCCGGACGCGGGCGATGCACCGTGTTAGTCGGGGAATACGGCAGCTGCAAGGCAGGCGCGGCTGGCTCGTCCGATCGTCCTCTCAGCCGGGCGGGTGGTTAATGCCGGTGCTCGCGGCGCAGTGTGTAGCGGCCGCCCGCGAACGGTTCGAAAATCTGCGCGGCGGCCGGGTGTTTGACGGGTTCGCCATTTTCGTCGTGGACGAGATTTTGCTGGCTGACGTAGGCGACATAGGCGGACTCGTCGTTCTCGGCGAGCAGGTGATAGTAGGGCTGATCCTTCGCCGGGCGGATCGGCTCGGGGATCGCCTGCCACCACTCCTCCGAGTTGGCGAACTCGGGATCGACATCGTAGATGACGCCGCGGAACGGGAAATGGCGATGGCGCACGAGTTCGCCGATGCCGAACACCGCGCTGGGCAGCGCGCGCGGCTCGGGCGCAAGCGCGTCGGGCAGTGCGGGAGGCGGTGAGGAGTGAGGGGCGGCGAGCTTGGCGATCATCGTCTTTATTCCGGTGAGTATGCGTTTCACGAACGCCAATGTAGGAGTGAACGTCCGGGGCTTGAAGACGGCTTGGCAGATGGGGCCACGGCGGACTATATGCCGCCGCGTATGGAGAGGTGGCAGAGTGGTCGAATGCGGCGGTCTCGAAAACCGTTAAACGGGTAACCGTTTCGAGGGTTCGAATCCCTCCTTCTCCGCCAGTCTGGCCGAATAAAGCGCAGGATACTCTGCCTTTTTCTTGAAGAGCGCGGTCCGGCCCCACTTCTGGCCCCACTAACAGTTGAGAAGAGTGAGAGCGCTGCTGCGCGCTCCACGACGGATGTCAGGGTGAGAGAGAGGCTCCCGCCCTCGCCGTCGCGGAGGTCTCAACATGATAGAGAAGGTTCTTGCGCCCGAAATGGGCGTCTCTGCGCGCCCAGTCACCAAGGGCTTCAAGGTGGACATCTCGCGCGGCGAGCGGATCGGTCGCGTGTCGTCCGAATGGTTTTCGCGGCCTGATGACGAGCGGTTTCTATCGTTGGGCGCGCTGCACGAGGCGGTGCGCACCCGCGCCGAGCGCGCCACCGCCCGCACGGTCGAGACACGCTCAATTCGCGTCGAGGCAAAGGTCAACGACGTGAGCCGCCTCGCGCTCGCGATCCCTGGGCGTGATACACCCGTGATGCCGACGCACTGGTCTTTCGGCCAACTCTGCGGGCTGGTCGGCGCGCCGTCGGGCTATCTGCGCCAGCTTCCCGCGCCGCTGGCGGGGATCAATCTCCAGTACGGGCTGGCGTCGAACCGCGCCGAACTGGTCAAGACGCTCGAAGCCGACGATGGCCGGGTCGAACTGCGCGCGGTGACCGGTCCCGATTACGGCCGCATCTGGGACCACGAGCTGGTCGGCGCGGTGATGCGGATCGCGGGTGATGGGGTAGGCGACACGCGTTGGAAGGTGCCGGGCACGCTCGACTGGTCCACCATGGTCCATAATCCGTTCGTCGAGGTCACGAAAGACACGACGACGCTTTACGCGAGCGACCGCGACGTGTTCCTGTTCCTGGTCGACGACACGCACCCGATCGAGGCGGGCAAGCTTCCGAACGGCGATCCCGATCTGTACTTCAGGGGTTTTTACGCCTGGAACTCGGAGGTCGGCTCGAAGACGCTCGGTATGGCGACGTTCTTCCTGCGCGCGGTGTGCATGAACCGCAACATCTGGGGCGCGGAGGGCTTCGAGGAGCTATCGATCCGCCACAGCAAGTTCGCCGCGCACCGCTTCGCGCACCAGGCGGAGCCCGCGCTGGCGCGCTTTGCCGATAGTTCGCCCGGGGCCTTCGTGAGCGGCATCCGGGCAGCGCGCGAGCGCATCGTCGCGCGCAGCGACGAGGACCGCGACACGTTCCTGCGCAAGCGCGGCTTCACCAGGCAAGAGACCGCGAAGATCATCACGACCGTGCTCGGTGAGGAAGGCCACCCACCCACGAGCGTGTTCGACTTCGTCCAGGGAATCACGGCGGT
>JAABUX010008246.1_pt1 | contig 12057 bp, 10 predicted proteins | sample 5561851 | NCBI WGS metagenome assembly JAABUX01 (sample SAMN10711883, study PRJNA513361) | rock metagenome | isolation source: Antarctica rocks | place: Antarctica: Victoria Land, Richard Nunatak red sandstone | collected 2016-01-03 | reverse complement strand
ACTTTGGTGAGGCACTCGCAGCCCTGCTGGGAAAGGACGCCCCGAACCTGTCGCCATCGGTGGTCGCGCGGCTGCGGGGCGAATGGGAGGCGGACTACATGCGCTGGCAGCGGCGCGACCTGTCGGCCCGGCGCTACGTGTATGTCTGGGCCGATGGTGTCTACTTGCAGGCCCGCATGGAGCCGCAGGCCGAATGTATGCTGGTGCTGATCGGGGCGACGCCGGAAGGCAAGAAGGAGCTGCTCGGCTTCCAGGTGGGCGTGCGGGAAAGCACGCAGAGCTGGCGCGAGCTGCTGGTTGACCTCAGGGCGCGCGGCCTGGTCGTCGCGCCGGAGCTGGCGACCGGCGACGGGGCGCTCGGCTTCTGGAAGGCGCTGGACGAGGTGTCGCCCTCGACCCGGCACCAGCGCTGCACCTTCCACAAGAGCGTCAATGTCCTGGACAAGCTGCCCAAGTCGGTCCAGCCCGCGGCCAAGTCGGACCTGCGCGAGGTTTGGAACGCGCCGGACCGGGCGACGGCCGAGGCGGCGGTTGCGACGTTTGCCGACAAGTATGGGGCCAAGTACGAGAAGGCAGTCGCCTGCCTGACCAAGGACCAGGACGCGCTGCTGACCTTCTACGACTTCCCGGCCGAGCACTGGGACCTCGGGCGCAACGCTTGGCGCGACCACCTGCGCACGTCCAACCCGATCGAGAGCGTGTTCGCCACGGTCCGGCACCGGACGGTGCGGACCAAGGGCGCGCTGTCGCAGGACACCGCCCGGCTGATGGTGTTCAAGCTGGTGATGGCGGCGGCCAGGACCTGGCGCCGTCTGAAGGGCGAGAACCAGTTGCCCAAGGTCGTCCAGGGCGTCACATTCCGCAACGGCGTCGAGGTCACCAACACGCCAGCACAGAGCGCCGCCTGATCACGGCGTCACCCAGATTGCAGCATAGCTCGGCAGAAGCGCCGGTAGTTCTTTGGGGACAGAAAGAGTCGTCAGCTGTTAATCAGCGTAGACGTCAGATCCAGAGGAAAAATGAACTTTCAGCGCGTTATGGCGCTGGTCAGCGTCGAACCCCACCGCTGGCCTAGAGGTCACGCCAGCCTAGCCGACCCTAGCGAACGGGGTCTAGGTCGCCAGAGGATGTGCAAGAAGAGAGAGTGCCTTCACCAATGATGGTGCTCATTCGCTGCCGGACGGGCGAGCAACCTTTGCATCCTGCCGCCGCTTCTCCGCAAGAAGCACCGTTTCCACATAGTTTGGCACGGAGCGGTTCTGGTCCTCTGCTGCTTCCTTCACAAACTGCGGGAGATCGGGCTTAAGCCTCAAAGTGAAGGCATCGCGTTCGGACATTCAGTACTCCGGTTGCAAGCGTTGCATGCAAGGCTGGTCAGGGTGGCCTGATCTTCGCCCCATGATCAGAACATCACCACCCGATGCGGAATCGTCAAGGCGCCTCGATCCGCACCGGAACAATTTGGATAGCATGTCGTGGAAACACAGATCCTCTCACTGGTGCGCCGCCACCTGCCTTCGAGTATCCCGGTTCTCCTCCCGCGCACCCTCCGACGATACAAACGCTCGTTTGTAACGTTAAGGGGTGCGTGGGAAGAGAACCAGAATGCTCAAAGGAGAATGGCTACGCACCAATAGGAGGGTCTGTGTTGATACTATATGCTACCCAACTTGCTCCGGTTCGGATGGAGGCACGTTGACCACATCGCATCAGACAATGATAATCTTGTCATAGGGCCAAGGTCAGGCCACTCTGACCAGCTTTACATGCATCGCTTGCAACCGGAGTACAGGATGTCCGAACGTGACGCTTTCACCTTGAGGCTCAAGCCCGATCTCCTACAATTTGTCAAGGAGGCAGCCGAAAACCAGAACCGCTCCGTGCCAAACTACGTGGAAACGGTGCTCCTTGCGGAAAAGAGGCGGCAGGATACAGAGACTGCTCGCCCGTCTGACAGCGAGTGAACAACATCATTGGTAAAGGCACTCTCGTGCCGGAGGAAGCAGTTCTCACGCGCGTCGCGGCTTCGGTTCTGGGAACAACCACGGGTGGTGGCGGTTCATGATCGCATCAAAGCCCTCCCGGCGAGCAGCAACGTTGCTGTGTGTGAACAAGCGCCGAACTGGGACCCGCTGGATCCGGTCCTAACGCACTGGACGGGGGTAAGAAAGCAGCACCCAGGTCGAATCCCGGCCGGCGCCGACCGGAACCCGACCTGTCTGCCACCTATCATTGTGAAATCAGCCTGTTTCAACCACTTTCGGGAGAAGTCCAGCTTCGTCGCTTGTTTACACTCTCAGCCTCCCGCCATGGTCTCAACCTGATCACCCCGGAACCTGATAAGAGCCTCTGAATTTACGCCTTGCAGGCCGCTTGACACAAGCTGGCTGGAGTTGATGTTGTCCCAGGCATTGCAAAGCGGCTGCGGCCTGCCGAACAGGTAGCCCTGGAGTTCGTCGCATCCCTCCGCCTTCAAAAGGCTGAGCTGTTCAGCTGTCTCGACGCCCTCCACAAGAACCTTGATGCCGAGCGCCCTGCCGAGGCCGATGACCGCACGGACGATCTCGACACCGCCCCGCTCGCTGCCGATGCTGCGGATAAATGATTGGTCGATCTTCACGGGAGTGTCAAAAACCTAGGGCAGCCCGCTTGCCGGTCTCAGGTTGATCAGCCTGGCTGACGCCTGACCACGAGGGCGGCAGGCGTGATGCAGTGGACGGTGCGGTTGGAGACGATGACAAGCGCGGGCGAGGTGACGACGGAGCTGGTGACGTTCAGCCGGCCGGGGGTGGTCAGCACGCTCGCGGAGATCGGCCTGATGCTCGCCGAGAGCAAAACGCTGTTGGCCAAGCTGCAGGCGAGCATGCTGTGCGGGCAGGTGTCGGAGCATGCGGCCCACCACCGGCCTTGTGCGGCGTGCGGGGCGCTGCAGCCGTTCAAGGACCGGCGCACGCGCCGGCTGCAAACCCTGTTCGGCACGGTCGACGTCGAGGCGCCGCGGTTCAAGGCGTGCCGCTGCCGCGTGACCACGCCCATGGCGGGAGTGACGGTCTCGCCGGTCTGCGCGCTGTTGACGGCCCGCTGCACGCCGGAACTGGAGCGGGTGCAGGCCGAGTTGGGCGCACGCACCTCGTTCCGGGACGCGGCACGTATCCTGGAAGCCCTGCTGCCAGCCTCGCCTGCAAACCAGGAAGGCGTGCGCATCCGCACCCATGCCGTCGCCCTGCAGCTTGAGGCTGCCGACCGGCAAGCAGCAGCGGGGATCACGGCTGTCCGGAATGCGCCGGACAAGGCCGCAGCGGCAGACGAACGGCGGCCCGTCGTCATGCTCGATGGCGCCTACATACGTGCCGTGCCCGGTCACCAGGTTCGGAACTTCGAGGCGGTCTGCGGCAAGGTGGAGCGAGAAGGACAAGCGCCACCTCGCCAGCCTACCCGGCGCTTTGCCTTGGTGCGCAGCGTGGCCGAGCAGCCGCATGCCCTGCTGCGCGCGGCGCTGCAGGATCAGGGCTGGCAGGAGGGCGACGCGGTGACCGCGATCAGCGACGGCGACCCCGCGTTGCCGGCGCTGGTGCGCTCGGCCACGGGCGGCCCAGTGCAGCACATCCTGGACTGGTTTCATCTCTCCATGCGCGTGCAGCACGTCGAGCAGGTCATGGGCGGCCTGTGCGCCCTTGAGCCGCCGCTCCTCGCCCCGCTCGACCAGGCTCGGATCGATGTGGAACGACTGCGGCACCTTCTCTGGAACGGCCACAACGAGAAGGCGTGCGAGGCCCTGGGCCGGATCACGAACTGGGCCAAGGACGCCAGCGTGTTGGACGACCCCGCAATGGGAGCGGGGGCGAAGCGCCTGGTCGCGCGTTGCACGGAGCTGCACAACTACATCGAGAACAACAAGGGCGCGCTGATCGACTACGGCCAGCGCTCCCGGGCTGGCAAGCCGATCTCGACCTCACGTGCGGAAGGCACGGTCAACAACCTGGTCAGCGCCCGCATGAACAAGCGACGGCAGATGCACTGGTCGCCCCAAGGCGCCCACCGCGTACTTCAGGCCAGGGCCGCAGTGCTGGACGGACGCTTCGGCCACCACGCAATCCAGCTCGCGGCGTAGCGCCCCAGGTTTTTGACACTCCCGACCGGCTGGTGGCCGCGGCGCGCGAGTGCTGCCGTGCGTTGAAACTGGAACCGTCCTTGCCCGGGCGCCTGGAGCAACTGGTGCGTTCCGCCCTGCACCGTCAGGAAGAAGCTTGCTTCCACCCTCAGCCGTAGAACAGCCGCGGCAGCCACAGCGCCAGGCCGGGGAACAGGAACAGCAGCAGGATCATCAGGAACGGCGCGGCCAGGAACGGCACGATGCCGCGGTACATCGTGACGGTGCGGATGTCCGGCGCCTGCGCCTGCACGACGAACAGGTTCATGCCGACCGGCGGGTGGATCAGCCCGACCTCAACGACGATGACGACGATGATGGCGAACCAGGTCGGGTCGTAGCCGTAGCTGGCGACCAGCGGCAGGAACACCGGCACGGTGATCAGGATCATGCCGATGGCCTCCAGGAAGCAGCCCATCACGATGTAGGCCAGGATCACCAGCGCCATCACCAGCCCGCCGGGCATCGCCAGCGCGCGCGCCTGCTCGGCCAGCAGGGCCGGCAACTGGGTCTGCACGATGAAATAGGCGAACAGGTTGGCGCCGATGATGATGACGTACAGCATGCAGCTCGTGACCACGGCGCCCTCGACCGTGCGCCCCAGCTCGCGCAGCCGCAGCCGGCGCCCGACGAGGCCGAGCAGGATGGCGCCGAGCGCGCCGATGGACGCCGCCTCGGTCGGGCTGAACACCCCGGCGTAGATGCCGCCGATGGTGACGACGAACAGCGTCAGGAACTGCCAGGGTCCCCGCAGCGCCGCCACGCGGTCGCGCAGGGTGGCGCCCGGCGCCGCCGGCGCGTCCTGTGGCCGCCGGGCCGCCACGATCAGCGCGGTGAGGATGTAAAGCGCCGTCAGCAGCAGTCCCGGGATCAGCCCGGCGGCGAACAGCTTCGGCACCGACTGCTGCGCGATGGCGCCGTAGATCACCAGGATGATCGACGGCGGGAACAGGATGCCCAGCGTGCCGCCGGCCGCGATGGCCCCCGTCGCCAGGCTGTCGGCATAGCCGGCGCGGCGCATCTCCCGCAGCGAGATCGGCGTCATGGTCGCCGCCGTCGCGATGGATGATCCGCACACCGCGCCGAAGCAGGCCGACGCGCCGATGGTCGCCACCGCCAGGCCGCCCCGCACGCCCGACAGCATGACCTGCGCGGCCTTGAACAGGTCCGCCGACAGCCCCGTCCCCGCCGCCACCCCGCCCGTCAGGATGAACAGCGGCACGACCGACAGGGTGTAGAGCGAGGCGCTGTCGAACGGCGCCTGTCCCAGGGTTGCCACGGCGCTGCTCCATCCCGACAGGGCGACGTTGCCGGCGAACCCGACCAGGCTGAGCGCCGCCCAGACCGGCAGGCGCAGCAGCAGCAGCAGGAACAGCGCCAGGATGCCGGCCAGGCCGACAAGTCCAGGACTCATCCCGTGCGTCCCGCAGCCGGCGGCGGCCGGACCACCAGGGCCAGCGCCACCAGCACGGACCCGGCCATGCCGATCAGCGCCCCCGTCCACACGACCCAGACCGGCAGGCCCAGCTCAAGCTTGCGGTCACCGTACTCCATCGCCTGCAAGGCCGGCGCGACCATGGCCCAGGTGATCAGCGCCAGCATCGCCAGCATGACCAGGTCCGCGGCGGCGATCAGCAGCCGCGTCCGCCGCGGCCCCGCCAGGTGGTCCACCAGGTCGATGGCGATGTTCTGCCGCCGCAGCAGCGTCGCCGGCAGGCCGTTGAAGATCACCACGGGCAACAGGCTCTCGACCACGTCGTGGGCGCCGGCGATGGGCTGGCTGAACAGGTACTTCAGCACCACGTCCGCCACCGTCACCGAACCCATGACGACAAGCGCCAGCATGGCGACGACAAGCTGCACCGACGCGATGCGCGAGACGATCCGCATCCTATGCCCCAGCGCGGGAGACGGACGGGATCATCGCGTATAGTCCTCCATGAACTGCGACGCCGGCTTGCCGGCTTTGTCCAGCAGGGCGACGTCGTCGCGCACCACCGGCTGCAGCGTCGTCCGGAGCTTCTCGACCTCGGCAGGCGCCAGCGTATTGATGCCGACCTTGGCGGCGCCCATCGCATCGCGCCCATGCTGCTGCGCCAGGTCCCAGCGGGCGCCGAACGCTTCGGCCGCAGCCGGGCCGGTGGTGTCGTCGATGATCGCGCGCAGGTCCGGTGGCAAGGCGTCATACTTCGCCTGGTTCATCGCCAGCAGCAGCGTCGAGGGCAGGAAGGTCGGCTCCATGACGTGCTGCGTGACCGAGGCCAGGCCGAAGCTCTCCGCCGCCTCGTAGTTGAACACGGCCCCGTCGATCACGCCCTTGGACATGCCGTCGGCGATCTCTCCCGGTGGCACCTGCAACGGCACGGCGCCCAGCGCCCGCAGCACCTTCGCGTGCTGCTCGCCCTGGAAGCGCATCTTGAGGCCTTTAAGATCCGTCAGGGAGTCGATCTCTTTCCGGGCCGTGAAGAAAGTGTTCAGCGGCTGGACCCCGACCCACAGCAGATGCAGGCCGGCAAACTCCGGCGCTAGGTACTTCGGAGCCAGCTCGGTGATGCGCCTGGACATGGCGGCGCTGGTCACGGCTCCCTTCGGCTCCACGAATGGCAGGCTGGCCAGCTCGGTCATTGGGTAGCGGCCCGGCGTCGCGCCGGTCAGCCCGACCGCCATGTCGGCCTGCCCGTTGCGCGCCAGGTCGAACTGCCGCTGCACCGGACCCAACTGCGAAGCCGGATAGATCCGCAGCTTCAGGCGTCCGCCCGAGCGGGCCTCGACCACCTGCGCCCAGTCCTCCAGCACCTTCTGCACCGTGTGGTTCGGCGGCAGGTAGTGCGAGACTTTCAACTCGACCGGCGTGATTGGCGGCACGGCTGGCTGGGCGTGGCCAGCCATTGCCGATCCCACCGCCAGCACCGTAGCGGCGAGCAGGCGGTTTGCTCCCTTGAGCATGGTTCTCTCCCTTTCTTGCAGTCTTGTCGGCTCAGGCGTGTCCGGTGACGCGCTCCAGCAGGGGGCCAGGGTCCGGCAGCGTGTCGCCGCGCCAGGCTACATACTGGTCCGGGCGGATGAGGGCGAAGCGGGCCTGGTAGCGGCCCTGCAAGCCCGGCTCGTCCAAGGTGAGCAGCTTCAATGGGATGCCGCGGCGTTCGGCGTCCTGCATCAGCGCATCGGTGCCGTCGTCGTTCTCGGTGTTCGGCCCCTTGCTCGTTGCAAGCAGCGTCAGCCCTGGGCCGAAATGGTCATACAGCGACGACCCGTCCGACAGCCAGGCATGGGGCGCCAGACTGCCCGGGCACGCCGAGGGCACATAGTCGGCGAAGTGCTCCGGCGGCGGCTGGGTGCCGTCCGGCACAAGGACGGGCGAGTTGTCGTAGCGTGCGCCGAGCACCAGGCCGAGCGTGTAGAACTCCCGCCCCTTGGAGGACTGGATCAGCTCGCCCACCTCGCGGCGGGTCGCGTCCCCGGCGGGGCCGGGTTCCTCAAGGGTGGGCCGCACAAGCTGGTTGCCGACGACTGCGTAGTTGACGACGGACTCCCGGATGGTGCGCTCGTGCACCGGCCGGCGCTCCGCCTCGTAGCTGCCGAGCAGCGCCGCGCCGCCCCAGCCCTGCAGCCGCGCCGCCAGCTTCCAGCCGAGGTCCACCGCGTCGCCGATGCCCATGTTCATGCCGAAGCCGCCGAACGGCGGGTGCAGGTGGCAGGCGTCGCCGGCCAGGAAGATGCGGCCCCGCGAGTAGGCGTCGGCGATCAGGCTGTGCGCCACCCAGGGGTCGGCATGGACCACCTCGACGGCGAGGTCTTCCAGGCCGGTCCCGCGGCGGACCAGCTCGACGGGATCGACGGTCGCCGGGTCCACGTCGTTGGCCAGCTTGGTCGCCATGAAGAACCACAGGCCATGCTCGTCCATCGGACCCAGCAGGCCCGGCACGTCGGCGTTCACCATCCAGTACATGATGGCGGGGCCGTGCGGGTGCCGGGCCGCAAGGTCGGGCGCGCGGAAGATGATGCTGTAGTTCTTCGCCACCCCGCTTTCCCCGGCCATCCCGATGCCGAGGAACCCTCGGACGAAGCTGCGCCCGCCATCGGCCCCGACGAGGTACTGGCTCCGCACCCGCCGCACCGTGCCGGACGGCATGTGCGCGACCTCGGCCGTGACGCCATCCTCGGCCTGCTCGATGGCGCGCAGCTCGGTGTCGAACGCCACCTCCACGCCCGGCAGCGACACCGCCTCGGCGCGCAGCACCTCCTCCAGCGTATACTGCGGCACCCACTGCGCCTCCTCGGAATACAGGTCGGTGCGGACCCGGCTGCCGTTGAAGGCGTTCTCGAAGCGGCTGAGCGCCGGGCCGTTCATGCGGGTGGCAAACACCACGTTGGGCGGGTAGTCCGGCGGGATCGGCGACGCCTGGCGCAGGGTGTCGGCGATGCCCCAGCGCCGCAGGTGCTCGCGCGTCCGCACGTTGGTCGTCTTGGCGCGCGGGCTGTAGCCGACGCGGTCGTTGCGCTCGACCGCCAGGCAGCGGACGCCGCGCTGCCCCAACTCGATTGCCAGCGAGAGGCCAACCGGCCCCGCGCCCGCAATCAGCACGTCCACTTCGGTCATGTCGTCCAAAACATGCTCCGTTATGCGCCAAGTTCGTGGTTCGTGATGAAATCGGCGGGCGGCGTCGGCCCCCAGACGTAGAAGGCGTCATGGCCGGGATGGTCGGCCGCCTCCCACTCGCAATCGACAGGGATGTAGTCGATGTCCGACGAGTACTCGCTGTAGCTGCCCCAGGGGTCGCGCACGTAGTGGAAGAAGTTGGAGCCGAGCACATGCCGCCCCACGCCCCAGCCATCGGAGAAGCCGCGGTCGGCCATCTGCATCGCGCCCAGCCCGACCTCGTGGATGCTGCCCACGTCCCAGCTCAGGTGGTGCAGGCCGGGGCCGCCCGACTTGGCGAGCGCAATCATGTGGTGGTCGCTGCCATGGATGCCGTGCATGAACGCCACCCCGTCGCCGGACCGGTCGGACAGCCGCAGGCCCAGGACGCGGTGATAGAACTCGATGCTGCGCAGCACGTCGCTGCTGAACAGCAGGATGTGCGCCAGCCGGCGCGGCTGGACGAACGGCGCACGGGACCGCGCCGTCGATCCCTGCACGCCCGGCGGCGAGGAGTGGTTGTGCTGCACCGCCTTCTCGTTGGGCGACGACTTCTCGGCCACGCGCATCTCGATCAGGGTTCCATCGGGGTCGCGGAACCAGATACCGTTGGACTCGAAGCCCGCCGGCGGGTCGAGCTGCTTCACGTCGAACCCCTGCAAGCGCCCGCGCAGGCGCTCAATGTCCTCGGGGTAGGCGCCGAACGAAACATAGGTCAGCTTCTTTGCGGCGCCCTCGCCGACCCGGCCCCAGCGGTGGTCGTTGCCGAAGGTGTACAGGCCAAGCCCGTTGCCTTCCTCGCGCACGTCCAGGCCGAAGCCTGCGTAGAACGTCTCGGCCTGCTTGAGGTCGGGCACGATGAAGTTGAAGTGGTCCACGGAATGCACGCCAAGCTCGCCGGGGCGGCGCGGACGGGGCGCCAGGCTCATGATCTGCGTCATCTTGTCATCCTGGAAGCCGCCTCTTGCCGTGCGGCCTGGTTGAAGTGCTGCTAGGTTGAAACGGTCAGGCGGCGCTTTGCAGCGATGCCGCTTCGTCGGCGATGGGGTTGCGGAGGATGCCCAGCCGCTCGACCTCGACCTCGCATACGTCGCCGGGCTTCATCCACAACGGGGGCTTGCGGGCCAGGCCGACGCCGGACGGCGTGCCGGTCACGATCAAGTCGCCGGCTTCCAGCGTGATGGCCTCGCTGATGATGGACACCAACGTTTCCACGTCGAACACCATGTCGCTTGTCGAGGCGTCCTGCACGACCTCGCCGTTCAGCCGCGTTTGCAGCCGTAGGCCCTTGCAGCCCGGCGGCAGCTCGTCGGCCGTGACGAACACCGGGCCGAAGGCGCCGGTGCCGTCGAAGTTCTTGCCCATCGTCCACTGCGGCGCCTTGAACTGGTAGTCGCGCACAGATCCCTCGTTGCAGATCGTGTAGCCCGCGACGTGGCCGAGCGCCGCCGCCTTGGCGATGTGCCGCCCGGTGCGGCCGATCACGGCGACCACCTCGCCCTCGTAGTCGAGCTGCTGGGACACCAGCGGCCGGATCATCGCCGCCCCGTGGCCGATCATGCTGGTGGTGAAGCGGCCGAACAGGGTGGGGTAGTCGGGCTGCTTGAACCCGCTCTCGGCGGAATGGTCGGCGTAGTTCAGGCCGACGCAGATGATCTTGCCAGGCCGGGCCAGCGGCGGCAGCACTTCGACGGCTGCCTCGTCCACTGCCTCGCCCTGGCGTAGCCGACCGTAGGCGGCCCGCAGCGCTTCCGGGCCGGCAGCGATCAGGGTGTCGAGGTGGCCGGGGAAGCCGGCATCATCCTCGGTCATCCCGCGATGGTCCCGCTGGCCCTCGACCACCGCAGCGAGGCCGCGTCCCCGTGTCCCGCGAAATGCCATGAACCGCATCCTGTTCTCTCCCATGCCAAGCGTTCAGACCGCCATTGCCCTTTGTATGGCACCGACGCTGCGATCTGTCAGCGATGGCAGATTGATTGCGCCACACTGTTCCAGGTATCAGGCGGAATGAAGCTTCACCACCTGCGCGACGTCGTGGCCATCGCCGAGCGTGGTGGCCTGCGCGCCGCCTCGCGCCACCTGCAGCTCGCACAGCCCGCGCTGACGCGCAGCCTCGGCGAACTCGAACGGGAGCTTGGCACGCCGCTGTTCGAGCGCCACGCCCGCGGCATGGCGCTGACCCCGGCCGGCGAGGGCTTCGTGCAGCGCGCGACCGCGATCTTGAACGAGGTCCGGCGGGCGCGGGAAGAGGTCGAGCAGTTGGGCGGCGGCGTGTGCGGCAAAGTGGCCATCGCGCTGTCCATCGCGCCACACATCGCGCTGCTGCCCCGGGCGCTGCCGCCCTTCCGTGCCCGCTACCCGAACGTGCAGGTGCGGGTGATCGAGGGCATCTATCCGACGGTGGAGGCCGGGCTGCGGGACGGCAACATAGATTTCTACATCGGGCCGGAGCCAGGCCGGCCCGTGTCGTCGGAACTGCGGCAGGAGACGTTGTTCTGCAACACCCGAACCGTGCTGGGCCGGCAGGGCCATCCCCTGGCGGGCGCGGCCTCGCTGGCGGAGCTGGCGGACGCGGAGTGGGCGACGACCTCGATCACCGAGCAGGCCGAGGAGGAGATGGGCGAGCTATTCCGCCGGCACGGCCTGGGTTCGCCGCGGCTGGCACTGCAAAGCCAGTCGGCGCTGACGCTGATCGTCAGCCTGGCCTGCACCGACCTGCTGGCCATGGTGCCGGTGCAATGGCTGGATTTCGTGCCGATGGCCGGCGTGCTGCAGGCCATCCCCGTGCGGGAGGCGCTGCCGGCGGCGGATATCGTGCTGATCCGCCGGGCCTCGCTGCCACTGACCCCGGCGGCGACCTACCTGATGGACATGCTGCGCCGGGGCATCGGCGCGGCAGTTGCGGGACGGGACGCGCCACAGCCCGGCCCGTTCCGGCCCGCGCGGAGGCGGCCCGTCCCTGCGCTGCCGGCCCGCCCAGGATGACACGCACGGCCTTCACCCGATCCGTGGTCCTGCCTCAACGGGCCGCGCCGAGTTGCGGCGACGGGTTGGCCTTGTCCGCCTCCCGCAGGAAGGCGTCCACCACCGTGTTGAACCCCTCCGCGCTTGTGAGCTGCACGAAGTGGTTGGCCGAGCGCACGACCACATGCCGGCCGCCGGTCAGCGCCGCCGCCCTGGCGCCGACGGCATCGAAGAATGGGCTCCAGCCGCCGGTGACGACCAGCACCGGGATGTGCGCCCGCGCGATGGCCGCCGCCGCTTGCAG
>JAABUX010008243.1_pt1 | contig 12062 bp, 10 predicted proteins | sample 5561851 | NCBI WGS metagenome assembly JAABUX01 (sample SAMN10711883, study PRJNA513361) | rock metagenome | isolation source: Antarctica rocks | place: Antarctica: Victoria Land, Richard Nunatak red sandstone | collected 2016-01-03 | reverse complement strand
CGTTAGGGCGTGCCGACCATACCACCGTCGTCAACAGCCGCGCGCGGGTCGTCGTAGCCCTCGCTGGCGACACGACGCTGCACCAAACGCTCGCCGGCGCGCGGGATATCCTGAGCGGCGGCGTCACGCACGCGCGCCCGCGCCGCGCTCAGGGCATCCGCCAGCCCTTCGCCGGGGCCACGCTCCGGGAGCTGGCCGAGTACCGCTACTGGCGTCTACGCTCCCTCCACCCTAACGGCAGCGGAGGCGCGCGATGAGCATGGTCATGATGGACACGGCCCCTGCAGAGGGGTGGACCTTTGGGGGCGTCGCCACGCTCAACGGCACGCAGATCCCCGACGCCTACTTCGACGAGGTGATGGCCCCGCTGGGACCCTCGGCGTTCATGGTCCTCATGTATGTGGCGCGCCGCACCTTCGGGTTCAAGCGCCACAGCGACCAGATCAGCCTCGACCAGATCTGCGACGGGATCGTCACCCGGGATGGACGTCGCCTCGACCACGGGACCGGCCTGGCCAAGTCCACCGTCGTGCTCGCCCTCGACCGCCTGGTCGCGTTCGGGCTCATCCGCAAGGAAAAGAACACCGACGCGCGGGGCGGCCAGCTCGCCAACACGTACCGCATCGTGTTCAAAGACGCGTGCGTGGCGGACCCGTCCCCCCTATCCGGGACGCGGCCAGCCCCCGTGCGAGAGGCGGCCACTCCCTCTGTCCGCGAGGCGGACAGCCCCCGTCCGAAAACCGTACAGGCCCCTGTCCGCCATTCGGACAGACAACAAACAGTCGAGACAACAAACAGTCGAAGACACACAGATAGATCGAAACGAGGGGGGCGCGTCGAGCGCATAACCTCCTCTCTCGATTCGACCGATTCGCTGACGGTGACGACAGAAAACACCGTGACACAGATACCGGCTGGCCACGTGGTGTCGCCCGTCGGCGAGCGCGTCGCCCGCTTGTCGGCCGAGTTCGGCGACGACGCGCCCCACGCGAGTCAGACGCGGGCGCTGAACATACAGCGTGCGGCCGGCTTGGGCGACGCGGCCGTGCTGCCCCTGCTCGATGAAGCCGCGGCGATCACCCGGTCGCAGGCGTCGGCAATTACGAAGCGGGGCCGCAGCGGCACGGTCATCCGCATGCCCTACCTGCTCGCCACACTCCGGGGCCTTGCCGAGACGCCCGACGTGTGTCCTGCCACGGACCGGCCGACGGGCAGCGCGTCGGTCAGGCCCTCGGCCCTTGCTGCACGAGACGTGGACGATGCTCCGGCGACCACGGAGGCCGCGGTGGTGTGGCGGGCCGTGCAGGGCGAGGTGCGGCGAGACCTGACGGCGGAGAACTACGCCGCCTGGTTCGCCCCCACGCGAGCCGTCGCGCTGGAAGAGGGCGTGTTGCGGGTCGTGGTGCCAACCCCCTTTCACCGGCAGTGGCTGGAACACAAGCTGCGGGGGTGCGTAGAACGGGCGTTAGGGCACACGGGCTACGCCGCGGTGCGCATCGTGTACGACGTGGCAACATCGGGGGAGGCCTCAGCGGGGGACGACCACGCCGCGTGCGTCGATCCCGTCGATCGCGTTGTGTCCATCCTTCTACCATCCGCCGTCGCCACGCCGCCCCCGGTCGCCGCTGCGCGGCCACCTATCGCGCCGTCCACCCCTCATCCTCATCCGTGTCCGACCACGGCAGCCGTCGCCACGCCGCTCCCGCTGGTGGCGTGCCCCTACTGCCGTGCCGCGCTGTGCCGCTGCCGCCTGGCGGACCACCTGCGGCGCGTGGTCGCGGCGGGGGTGGCGGTGGCCCCCGTGAGAGCCCCGTGACGGGAGGGACCGGGCCCGCGTCGCCCCCGCGCGCCGCGTCGACCGCACCGGGTAGGATACGGAGGATGGCCTGCGCGTCGTGTCGGTCGTCGCCGGGAGGGGGGCGACACGTGGGCGCGCACGAGAGGCCGGTCACGGACCGGGAGGGCGGGATGGAGGACGAGCGCGGTGCGATGGACGTGACGACGGTCGTGGTGATCGACCACCAGCCACTGTTCCGCGCCGGCGTCCGCCACGCGCTGGAGCGGGACGCGGGCGCGGGCGCGTGTGCGGTCGTGAGCGAGGTGGGGGACGGCGCGACGGGCGTGCAGCGCGCCACGGCGTACGAGCCGTCTGTGGTGGTGCTCACGGTCGAGCCTGGCGGGCTCGCCGGGCTGGAGACGATCCGCGCGCTCAAGCGCGCGGTCCCGGGCGTGGCGGTGGTCGTGCTGACCGGCCGCACGGACGCGGAGACGCTGTTCTACGCCATCCGGTACGGCGCCATCCGGTACGGCGCCGCGGCCTACCTCACCAAGGACGTGGACCCCGCGACGCTCGCCGACGCGGTGCGTCAGGTGGCGCGGGGCCGCTACCTGATCAACGACAGCCTGCTCTCCGCGCCGACGGCGGCCTCGCGCGTCCTGGACAGTTTCCGCGACCTGGGCGTCGGGGCCGACCGCGCGATCGAGCAACTCTACATGCCGATCTCGGCGCGCGAGGTCGAGGTGTTGGAGTGCATCGCCAAGGGCAACAGCAACAAAGAGATCGCCCGGGCGTTGGGCATCAGCGATCAGACGGTCAAGAATCACATCGGTGCGATCTTGCGCAAGCTGGCGGTGAACGACCGCACGCAGGCCGTGGTCCACGCGTTGCGGCACGGCTGGATCGACGCATGATGATGGCCCCGCGATAAAATGGTGGCCCCGCGATAAAGGGGAGCTCATCGCATGAGAGTAGGACGCGTGTTGAGACGGTCGGCCAGTAGCACCCTCAACGCGCGTCGTGGCACCACGATCGGTCGCCCCCGTCGATCGGGGCGCGTACCATCTTCCCGGCGCCGGGAAGATGGTACCATGCGCTCGAAACATGGTGGTCAGCGGTAGGAAGATTCGATGACGCAGGAAGTGGGCAGGAAGATTCGATGACGCAGGAAGTGGGCAGGAAGATTCGATGACGCAGGAAGTGGACACGCCTGAGGCCGCATCGACCGATGCGCTTGCCGCGGGGAAGACACACCTGATTGACTTCGAGTCGATCAAACATGTCAACCCGTATGGAATGGAATACTGGAGCGCGCGGGAGCTCGCGCCCTTGCTCGGCTACACCAAATGGGAGCGTTTCGAGGGCGCTATCAAGCGCGCCATGACCGCCTGCGCGCAGGTCGGGGGGATCGTGGGCGACCATTTCCCCGCGACCGAGAGGACGGTTCGGCTCGGCTCGGGGGCAGAGCGCGCGCTCAAGGATTACGCCCTCTCTCGCCTCGCCTGCTATCTCATCGCCGAGAATGGTGACCCACGCAAGCGCGAGATCGCCCAGGCGCAGGTCTATTTCGTCGTGTCCACGCGGCAAAACGAGCTGCGGCACCTCGGCGAGCAGCGGGACGAGCGTATCCGCCTGCGCGAGCGCGTGTCGGAGAATAACAAGAAGTTAGCCGAGGCCGCCCATGGGGCGGGCGTCCTCTCGCGCAGCTTCGGCGTCTTCCAGAACGCGGGATACCGCGGGCTCTATGGCGGTCTCGACCTCGGGGCGATAAAGGCCCGTAAAGGGATTGGGGCGCGCGAGGATCTCCTCGATCGGAGCGGTCGGGCGGAGTTGGCGGCCAACGACTTCCGCATCACCCAAACAGAGGAAAGGCTACGCAAAGAGGGGATCATCGGGCAAACCAAAGCGATGGATACGCATCACGAGGTGGGGCAGACCGTGCGTCGAGCGATCGAAGAGATCGGGGGGACGATGCCGGAGGATTTGCCCCCGGAGCACTCGATCAAGCCTGTGATCGAGGCGCGCCGTCGCAGCCGTAAGAAGATAGACATCCCGCAAGAGGCGGTGAGCGAGACAGAGCCCCATCAAGGAAGCCTATTCGACTAATGTAGTGCACGTCGCACCATAGGTCGTGGTCGTGGTCAGACTATAGGGGGATGACGTCTCCCGGTATAACACGCGAGTAGTGCGGTGCGAGAAGGATGGCATGTGACGACGTTGACCGATGTAATGGCACAAACGAAAACGGCGCGGGGGTTGACCCCCATCGCACCTATCGGCGTGCTCGACGTGGACGGCTTGCACCTGCCCGACACGCCCCTTGTCCCTATCAGAGGTGCCATCCGGCACGTCGGCGACCTTTACAACGGCGCGCGGCGGCACAAGCTCACGCAACTCTGGCTGACGGACGCCTGGATGCGCGCGGCCGGGCTGCCCGATGCGCTCGACGGGGTGGGGCCGTTCCGCGAAGTGCGCCACCCGTTCGTGAGCGACGGCGTGGCCGAGCTGCACGCCTTCCCGACGGCGCTCACGCCCTGGCTCGACCTGCGGAAGAAGGGCGAAGCCGGCTCAGGTGTGTCCGTCGTGTTCCCGCTGTACGACGAGCACGCGATCTGGGACCTCGACACCGACGGGGCGACGCTGCTGACGGCGCTCCTGGCCTACGCCCGCGCCCTGGGGACGCCCTACTACCGCTCGCCCGGCCGCACCGGGCTCGACCTCCTGCAGGAGCTGGGCAAGCGCGGGGCCGACGCCAGGCGGGCGTACCCGGAGCGGCTGCCGGCGCCGGCGGGGCAGGCCGACACGGTGGCGGAGACGAGTTGGCTGCGCACCCTCTCGCCGGCCGAGCGGGGGAAGGCGTACCTGCACAGCTACGACAAGAACGCGCAGTGGCTCTCGGCCGCTGGCGTGGTGGAGCTGGGCCAGTCCGGCATCGAGGAGCGGCGCGACGCGGCCGGCACGCTGCCCTTCGACAAGAAGCTGCCGGGGTACTGGCTGGCGCGGATCGCCGGCGGTGAGGAGCGGTGGGCCTGCACGCCGACAGTGGCGTGGGCGTTGGAACGGGGCCAGACCGTGGCGATCACCCAGGCGCACGTCTGGACGCAGCATAGCCGGGCGATGGAGACCTGGTACGAGCGGCTACGGGGGGCGCGGACGGCGCTCTACGCGGACATGACGCTGGCGGGGGCGCTGGCCCTGCGCGCGCTCAAGCTGACCTACAGCCTGACGATCAGCGGCTTTAACAGCGTGTGGCAGCGCGAGCGGCGCAGCCCGCTGTACCGGCCGGACTGGCGGCACCTCATCATCGCGCAGGCCAACGCCAACCTGTCGCGGGCGCTGCACAAGATGGACGCGGCTGGCTACACGCCCGTGGCCGTCCACAAAGACGCGGTGTACCTCGTAAGCGACGAGCCAGACCCGGTGGCGGCGTGCCCGCCCTCGGTCACGCTCGGGACGGGCCTGGGGCATTTCAAGGTGCAGGACGCGGCGATCCCCCTGGAAACCGTGCTGCCGGCCTTCGATGGGACGCGGGGTGGGATCGGGACGCTGTTGAAGCTCTTGAAGCCGCTGCGCGCAAGCACGGCCGCGCCGACGGACCAGGGGGCGGCGTAGCATGTCGGACCTGGCGGAGGACCTGGCGCGGGCCTACGAGGCGCGGGTGGCGGCGGCCGAGATAGAGCTGACGCCGGCGGCGATCCGCGCCGTGGTGCGCGAGTTGGGGGGCGGCGAGGGGCGCGCGCAGGTGGCCACGGGCAACAAGGAGTTAGCCGGCCAGCTCGGCATCAGCGTCCGGACGGTGCAGCGGTGGCAGAAGGAGGGCGGGGAGGCACGGTCGGTGGCGCGCTCGACCCCTGGCTTGCGGATCAGCGTGCGGGGGATTGCCACGGCGCAGCAGCGGGCGGCCAACGCGCGGACCTTCCGGGAGCGAGCCATGGAGGAGGGGCTGGACGTGGGGGCGTGCCGCGTGATGGTGCTGGTCTATAACGAGGAGCGGGCGCGGCCCCGGACCATTGGGCCACAGCACATCGCCGGGACGAATGAGGGGCTCATCGACGCGCTGGATGCGTTGGAAGATGGGAATGCTACCGCCGCAGCCGAGGCGTTCGGCAACGCGTGGCTGGGAACGTACGGGCTGGACGTGGACGCGGAGGTGACCGACGTGCTAGGGGTATTCCAAATAGGCGCGTAGATCATGGCGATGGCGGAGAATAATCCTGGCAGCTAATGATGCTGCAGCAACCTCATCGACGGGCGTGCGTCATGCACGTCCATCGAGGCCAATCATCGAGCGTACGAGACGGCACTGCCGACGGGCGTGCGTCATGCACGCCCGTCGGCAGTGCCGTGATACACTCCCGCTAGAGCGAAGGGGAACAGTATGGGAGACAAAGCAGAGCCGCACCAGAGGGCGACAGCCGCGGCAACGAAGACGGAACGAAGACGGATCGAGGAGGCCACGAGACCGCCCTTGTGAGGACCGAGCAGCGACGCGTCACCGTCCTTGCCGAGGATGAGATCGTGGCGGTCCGGACGCCGGACGGGGCGATCTACCTGCCGGTCAAGCCCCTGTGCCTCAACCTGGGGATCAACGATCGTGGGCAGATCCAGCGCATCCGGCGCGACAAGGCCATGGCCGAGGGGTTACGCCAACTGCGGGTGGAGACACCGGCGCGCGGGCTACAGCCCACCCAATGCCTGTTGCTCGACTTCGTGCCCTACTGGCTCTCGACCGTGGACATCGGGCGCGTCCGGCCGGACGCGCAGGAGCGCCTGCTTGCCTACAAGACGTGGGTCATCCGCAAAGTCTTCGAGGCCTTCCAACAGGAGACAGGTATCGGGCGGGATGTCGAGGTGGCGCCACCCGCCCACGATGAGGTGCTCTCGTTGGCTCATATCCGCGACATGGGGCTGGCCATCGCGGCGTTCGCCGCGCAGCAGATCGCCTTCGCCGCACAGCAGCAGGCCCAGGATCGGCGCATCGACATCCTGGAGGAGGGGCACGGGCAGCTCGGCGTGCGCCTCGACCGCGCGGCCGGCGTGGTCGGCGGGCTGGTGCGCAGCGTCACGGCCCTGGAGCAGCGTCTAGCGCCGGGCAACGTGCTCAGCGAGGAGCAGGCGGCCGAGGTGAGCGATCGGGTCAAGACGGTGGCCGAGGCCCTGACCGCGCGGGACGTGGCGGCGGGGGCCGCGCCGCGCGACTGGTACGGGTCGCTCTACCGGACGCTCTACAAGCGGTACAACGTCGCCGGGTACCGGCGCATCCGGCAGGAGCAGTACACCGACGTGCTCTCCTGGCTCGCTGATTTCCACAAGACGGCCGCGCCCACGCCGCTGACCGACAACGGGGAGTAGCCGTGGCCGCGCAGCAGAAGACCGCAGCACATCAGAGGGACACGTTGACCAAGGCGTTAAACGCGCTTTCTGGGGAGTGAACAGGGAGGCTCGCGGGCACAGCGCATGGCACATGGCTCACCGCAGTCAGGAACGTTATACCGCCCTTGTCGGCCGCTATGCGCATCGCCTATAATTGGGCCATGGCCACGACCCGACGAGCCGACATGTTCACCGCGGACGGCAAGCCGTCGGCCGACGACCCGCGTGAGAACGGACCAAGGTTGGGCGACGAGCGCACCACGCTGGTCGAGTCCCTGCGCTGTCAACGCCTCACATTGGAGATGAAGTGCGCAGGTCTTGATGCGGAGGCTATGGCGCGGCGTTCCGTCGAGCCGTCGACGATGTCGCTGCTGGGGCTGGTGCGACACCTGGCCGAGGTGGAGCGGGGGACGTTCCGGAAGATGATGGCGGGACAGGACGTGCCCCGGCTGTTCTGCTCCGACACCGATCGTGACGGGGATTTCGATGGTGCGGTTCCCGACCCCCACGTGGTTGCGGAGGCGTGGGACGCCTGGCGTGCGGAGGTGGACTTCGCCACGCGGTTCGTGGCCGAGGTACCCAGTCTCGACATCACCGGCGACGATCCCTTGAATCAGCATGGCAGCGGTGGAGGGCCGATGTCGCTGCGCGAGGTGCTGGTCGGAATGATCGAGGAGTACGCCCGCCACATGGGTCACGTCGACCTGTTGCGCGAGCGGATCGACGGACGCCTAGGCCAGTGAGCCTGTCCGCGTAGCGGCTCGTGGCGCTGGTTGATCAGGTGGTGCGGCCGTGTTCGACGTGCAGCAGGACGAGGGCGGCTGCGGCGCTGTCGCCGCTCTTCCAGGGGCAGAGGCTGACGCTGCGTCGCGCTTTGCACGTGGTCTTGAGCAGCGAGGTCCCGCGTTCGCCGCTGGCCTGGATCCCGTTATGGACCTTGTTGTAGGTCTTCTGGGCGCCGCTGCTCCTCGCCGGCGTTCTTGCCAGCCTCGGGCGTCCAGGTGCGGGTCACCAGCCGCCCGCTCACGATCACTGAATCGCCTACATTCAAGCTCTCCACGGCGTGCTCCGCCCGGGTGTAAGACGTCACGTTAACTGCGCCAGGCGCCTGTGTGACACGGGAGGAAACGTCAGGTTCGGTGCGCGGGAAACGTCAGGTTCGGTGCGCGGGAAACGTCAGGTTCGGTGCGCGGGAAACGTCAGGTTCGGTGCGCCGATCCTGCAGAAACGTCAGGTTCGGTGCGCCGATCCGCAGCGGGTGTGTCTGGACCCGTTCACATGACAGACGTACTCCGTGGGAAGTTATTCCTCTGACAGGCACACGCCTCGTGTGCCACTTCACAGGGGCATTCGTCGCCTGAGCCGAAGAGCATACACTGGAGGATTTGGCAGCGCGCAGAAGTCCTGGGACAATGCACAGACCCTGGTGTCCTGACACATCTGCTGGCTTTTTTCGGCGGGCCATTGTAGTATCTAGGCAGGCGACGGGAGGGCGCCCCCGGGTCCGCGGGCAAGACTGAGTCTACCTCCTGACAACTGCTGCATTGTGGTGATCTCCCTCTGCCTGAGACGCGGACCGCAGGCGTATTGGGGGAGGTGTACCATGCCCCAGCAACTGCCAGAACGGCCCGACCTCGCCCAACTGCGCCGCCAAGCCAAGGAACTCTACCGGGCCGCGGCGGCTAACGACCCCACTGCACGCGTGCGGGTCGTGTCGGAGCGGGTGACACTCAGCGTGGCCCAACTCGCTATCGCCCGCGAATACGGTTTCGCCAGCTGGCCTCGCCTCAAAAACGAAGCCGAACGGCGACGCCTGATCGACAGCGGCGACGTCGACGGCCTCGCGCGCCTCCTCGCCACCGATCCGAGCCTTGCCAGAGACCGCGTGCATTCCCGCTTGTCGCACCCGACATCGACCGTATGGAACTACGTCGGCGTCGCCCGCTTCCACCAACTCCTCGATCATGACCGCATCGGCGACATCGCGCGCGTGCTCCTCGCCGCCGGCGCGCCCGTCGAAGGGACCTCCGGCGAGGGGGAGACCGCGCTCATCACCGCCGCCAGCTACGGCGAAACCGATATGGCCCGCGCCCTCATTGACGCCGGCGCCGACCTCGAAGCCACGGGCTACGCGGTTCCAGGCGGGACCGCGCTGGCCCACGCCGTCGAATACGGCATGACCGCCATCGTCGACCTGCTCGTCAACGCCGGCGCGGTCGTCCACACCATCGTCGAAGCGGCTGGAGCTGGCGACCTGGGAGACTTTCTCACCTCGGACACTCCCGCCGCCGACCGTGCGCGGGCGTTGCGCGCGGCGGCCGTCAATGAGCGACTCGTCGTCATTGACCAACTCTTGGCGGCCGGCACGCCCGTCGACGCCGAGATCGATGGGAGCACGGCGCTGCATGGGGCGGCCTGGGAAGGCAAGGCGCGCAGCATACGCCACCTTCTCGCGCGCGGCGCCGATCCCCACCGACGCGATAGCGAACACAAGGGGACGCCCCTCGATTGGTGCCGCCATCGGCACGCTGGTGTCGGCGATCGCTGGGGCCACGCCGAGGCCGAACGCATCCTCGAACCTCTCATGCGCCCCAGAGACAACTGACGCCGCGTGCTAGCGGTCAGGCACGGCGACCGCGAAAAGAGTATCGTCCGCCTCCATTGGTCAATTCGCGGACCCTTGACGCCCACACTTTCCCATGTTACGCTAGTTAAAGGATAAAAAAGCGTAACATAGGAAAGTAGCCATGGCGATCAAGGAACGGCGCATTAAATGCGCGGCCTGCGGCGAACGCGTGGGCGTCATGCGGGGTGAGCGCGGTCCCGTCACGGCCTACTGTGACGTCTGTCGGGAAGAGCGCACGCGCGAGCAGGCCCGGCAGCGCGTCGCGGCCAAGCGGGAGCGCGAGCGTATGGTGGGTGAGTGGGCGGGTGGGATAGGAGCGCGTCACTTTATCGAAACGGGGGAAACGGCCCTGCTTGTCTTCACGCGTCGGGGTCCGGCTCCGGGAGAGCTTTTCGACTACGACACGCGGGATCACACCGGACGCACTGGGGCCTGGTACATCAACCCCAAGCGATCCTTCGACCGCGTCATCATCTACCGCCGCGACGATCAGGCCCGCAAGAACGTCATCTACGTGGCGACCCCCCGTGACGAGAAGATGAAGGAGGGGCGACGCTACATAATCGAACTCACGGACGTTGAGGCGCGCGGGGACACCTCGGCTAGCTGGGCGCAGTTCACCGAGAGCAAAACGGGCTACAGGAACCCGGTCCGCTATCTGCGCTAGGCCTAGCGTGCGCCCGGATCCCGGCGACGGGCCTCTCCTCGTTATGCGACGCATGAGGCCGCGATGGACATGACCAGCCCGACGACGGGTAGTGCCAGTTGCCGCGCCCCTCTGTCCATCGGCGCCGGACGCCGCTCGTAGGGGCGTGGCATAACCTTGCGCCACTGCTCATCGTCGAGTTCCCACAATTCCAATTGGGGCGAGGCATAAGCGGTCCGGTAGAGGTGCGGGTCCGTGACCGTGCGCAACCGCCGGGCCTTGCGATCGTAGCGGTAGGCGTAGCGCGCCACCAGCGCCTCCCCGTGCGCGACCTGCAGGCGGCCGTCGTAGAGCCAGACCGAGACGCGCGCGCGGGACAGACCGCGCTCGGCGTAGATGTAGAGGCGCTGCACGCTCACGTAGCCGCGCTGGTTGACGACGCGCTCGACCTGCAGGTGCCGCAGGGCCCCGTGCAGCACGTCGGGCTCGATCTCCCGCGCGCGCACCCAGCCCAGGACATCGACGGGCACCCTCACACCGTCCTCCCGTTCCCGATGCGCCCAGTGCGGCGTTGTATTGTACGTCTCGACGAACCGCGCGTGCTGCTGCTGGATCTCCTCGAACCCCTCCGCCCGCTCGAACGTCGCATCAGCGAGCCTGAGTTGCACCTTGAACATCGCCTCGATCAAGTTTTCCCACGGTTGACCCTTCTCGATGTGGCAGACCTCGATCTCCAACGCGTTGAGCAGCCGCTCGTACGCATCCGAGGTGAAGACCGCTCCGTTGTCCGACACGATCCCCGCGGGGCGGCCGTACTCGCGGAGCGCGGCCGCGAGCAGTTGCAGCACGGCGATGGTGTCCTGATACTCCGTGGCCATCCCGGCCACGATCTTCCGGGAGTAGCCTTCCATAATACAGAGCGAATAGGCCCAATGCCCCGCGTCGTCCAGGCGCACCAGATAGCGGTAGTCGATGAACCAGTAGCGATGCCGGTGCGTGGGCTCGTAGGGTAGGGACTTGACGACGCCATCGGGGGCCGACGGGTCGGGCCGGTCGGTCACCCAGGCTGCGGGCGCGCCGTGAACCTGGCGATTGATGGCCATGGCGCGTCCCACGGTCGATTCGCTCGGCGGCTCCGTGCCCGTCCGCTTGGCCAGCAAGCCCCGCATCCGGAAGCGGCCGGCGCGGGGGTACTCCCGCTGCACGTCGAGCAGATCCTTCATGAAAGGCAGGCTGAGTTGGTTGGCCGGGTGCGCGGCGGGGCGGGTCCGCTTGTCCTCCAGCCCGACGAACCCATCGCGCTTGAAGGCGGTGATAATCTCCCAGACGTGCTGATGCGAAAGATCCAAGACCCGGGCGATGCTGCGCTGCTGCCAGCCCTCGTAATACATGCGCACCACGGCCCACCGCGCGCGGTAGGCGTCGTCAAACTGGTGGAAGCGCGTGATCGGTAAGGGCAACTGCACTGGGAGGTTCCGTTGGGTTCTGCTGACTTGACATGTTATTGACGCAAGGCCTTCGGTTCGGGTCGTCAGCGGTGGCATTGTCGTGGTCGCTCAGCACCCCGAGAGGCGCCAATGTACGCCACAGCGGGTAGGCGGCAGCGACCGAACCGAACGTCTTTCAGGCGTATCAGCAGG
>JAABUX010008242.1_pt1 | contig 12063 bp, 18 predicted proteins | sample 5561851 | NCBI WGS metagenome assembly JAABUX01 (sample SAMN10711883, study PRJNA513361) | rock metagenome | isolation source: Antarctica rocks | place: Antarctica: Victoria Land, Richard Nunatak red sandstone | collected 2016-01-03 | reverse complement strand
CGTGCTTCAGGACGGGCGCGTTGTCGCCGGGCGAGATCGCGGCCACCGCCGCGGCCACCAGGCCGCCCAGCACGCCGGGCATGCCGTGCAGGTTGTGCACGCCGCACGTGTCGTGCAGGCCCAGGCCAGCCTCCAGGCGCGGGCTCAGGCGCGCGTAGCCGGCCACGCTGAGCAGCCCCGCGGCCACGCCGACCGCGAGCGCGCCGCCGGGCGTCACGACCAGGTTGGCCGCCGAGCCGATGGCCACGCCGCCGGCCAGCGTCGCGTTCTGGATGTGCACCTGCGCGCGCCCCCTGGGGCTCGTTAGGGTGTAGAGCACAGGGCAGCAGCCTGCCCCAGCCCAGCTGCTACCAACAAAAAAAAAAGCCCGGGGCAGCGGGGCGGGGGCGACGCAGGTTGCACGAAAGATAAAAAAAAAAAAAAAAAAAAGGGTAAAGGCGCGGGCGGGCGGGCGGGCGCGCCATGTCAAACTTGTTGTACACGGCGGCGGAGGCGACAAAGGTGGCGACGGTCGCGCCCAGCAGCGACAGCACCGTGTTCACGATGCAGTTGAACTGCTGGAAGCCCGCCTTGGCGGCCGTGCCGGGCACGCCTGCGCTGACGCGCTGCCCGCGCGTCAGGCGGCCTGCTCGCCAGCAGGACAGCAGCGGCGCTTGGGGTTTGGGCAGCAGACACACGGCTTCCTGAGGTCCATGAGCATACATCGGGTTTATTTCAATGCATGGGCGGTGAGGCAGCGCCGCGCGCGCCGGAGGCCAGGGCGCCGTTGAAGCTGGGCCAGAAGATGAACAGGAAGACGGTGCCGACCATGGCGGTGATGTCGCTGCTGTACACCGCGCCGTTCTTGGGGTGCGCCGACCCGCCGGCGCGGTGCGACAGCATGAGCGATGCGGCCAGGCCATAGTACGCGCCGAACGCGTGGATGGTCATGCTGCCGCCGATGTCCAGGCCGGACAGCACCTGCATAGGGTGGGGTTAGAGCCAGGGCTAGGGCTGGCAGGCGCATGCGCATGCACGCACGCAGGCCGCGCGGCCTTGCGTCGGCAGCCCAGCATTCCAGCCGGCGGCCTCTGCATGCAAACACTGAACCCTGCACCCTGTCCAAACAGCACTGCAGCCCAGCCTAAGCAGCCGGCTTTCAACCCTACACGCCTGGGCGTGCCGAAGGGTGCGCGCACTAAAAAGCCTATCCTTCCTTTCCAACGGCGGCGCAGCGTGCCGGGCGGCGGGCGGGCCGCGCCTCCGTCGCCAGGTACGCGTTGGCGGCATACAGCGGCACCTGCAGCAGCAGCAGCCAGGTGATCTGCGCGGGGGTCGTCTTGCCCAGCACGGCGCCGAAGCTGATCATGGCCGCGCCCGCCGCGAACGCCGCGTCGATCAGCAGCGGCAGGTCCAGCTCAATCCAGGACCTGCCGCACCCACAACCCTAACCGTGCTCAAGCGGAGGCGAGGTCAAAGGAGACCAATGCCATCTCAGCAGCCGCAGGTCTCTTGCCTCATCTGCAGCCTTGCGCCCCTACTTGCGCCCAGAAGCAACCCTACTCTGCATGGCAAGCGAGTGCAGCACAGGGGCCTGCCCGGCTGGGCAGCAGGGTGACCCTGCGCGCACGCACGCTGCTGGACGCAGGGCCGCACCGCTTGGGCCCCGTCAGGACCTGCTGTGTGAGGCCGAGGGCCAGGACGGACGCCAGGATGACCAGCGCGGACGTGAAGTAGTTGAGGCCGATAGCGCTGTAGCTGTACCGCCTGCAAGCAGAGAAGCTCTGTCATACAGAAGAGCCAAACCACGAGGGTGTAGCGCAGTCGCAGACGTATCACTTGGGGCTGGCGGTCCGGCAAGGGAGTACCTCAAGAAGGTCATCAGGAAGCCGAAACCTGCACACCAGGCGCGCCCCGCTCTCGCTCACAATCTGCAGCACTGTCAGCGCAGCGTGGGAGCGCCTGGGGGGGGGCGAGCCGCACCCACAAAGATCATGATCATGATGTGGATGAAGAAGGTGTAGTACTGGCTGACGTGCGCGTCGGTGGCCTCAACCGCCGGGTAGCGGACCAGGGCGAAGAACGCGCAGAGCAGGACTGCGAGGACCGCCACCAGCGGCGCGGAGAACAGCTTGCGCATCTGCCACGCGGCGTGGGTGTGGTCGCCCAGGAGGGACTCTGCCTCGGGCGGCATTGGGCTGCGCGGGCGCGGGCGGGCGGTCGGTAGGGCGCGGGTGCTCGCCGGGCCTGCCTCGGCGCAACTCACCGCAACCCAGCAGTGCGCAGAGCACACGCAGCAGCGGGCGGGCTTACCTATGAACGGGAGGTTCGCTTGTAAACTGCGACGTGGTTGCGCAGCCGCGGTGCTGTTAACCTAGGGACATCATATGTTTCGTCAGTCATGTTGCGGTGCAAATAGGCAGCGGTGTGCACATTCTGCAAAGGATTAAATACTATAGCGCAAATACCTGCAGGCTGCTTCGCAGCCAAAAGTCTCAAGGAAGCAGTGACTCTCAGACACAGCGCCAGGCGTGGAGGCCGCTCTCAGCGTCGTCGAGTCGAGGTACGACAAGGCGGGTGCTTGATAAGAGCGCAGAGTCTTTGAGCTTGAGCTGTCTCGACTTAGACCCCAAGCCCTCCTTTCATAAAGTCGGGTGAAGAGGGTAGGCGCGGGCTAGAAGGATGGCTATCCGAATGCTCGTTTTTTTTATCTGAGGAAGTAGGCGTTTGCAGCTCGTGCTAACGTAGTCGGCAGCCAGCACTCAGAATGGTGTGCCATAGCCCACTCTGTCCCACAACATCTGGGCTGCGGGGCGCCTCTGCGGCGGGCCCGCGCCCGCTGCCTGCGCACCCCCCTGCGCCGGCGCTGCCACCTCAGCGGGGCTCGGCGGCCTGCAGCAGCAGCGGTCGGAGGGGGCCGCAGCGGCGCCTGCGCGCGCACCGCGTGGAGATTGAGACCGGGAGCGGCCTGGTCGTGCTGGAGATGGAACCTGGCGAGACCATTCTGGAGGCGGCGCTGGACCAGGGCGTGGAACTGAGCCACGACTGCAAGATGGGCGTGTGCATGACGTGCCCAGCAAAGCTTGTGCGCCCGCGGACCGCCCGAGCCTGTCGTCTCCGACGCTAGAGGAACAGCCGTGCAAGTGCCAAGGCCCTGGTGTGTTCCTCGGCAGGTGTCAGGCCAAGTGGACCAGAGTGCGGGCATGTTGGACGAAGATGCAAAGGGGAAGGGCTATGCGCTGCTGTGCGTGTCTGAGCCGCAGTCAGACTGCCGCATACGCGTCATTGATGAGGTACGCCTTTGGCTGCTGCTGGCAAGGGTTTCGCGTTTCTTGTGCTGCACCACTACCGTCACAGGTATGTTCAGACAATGAAACACACTATTGATGTGATGCAGGACGAGATCCAGGAGCAGATGCTATGCTCTTCTGACAACGTATGAGCCGCGTACACTTCGCCTCCCTGTAATTGCTGCATATTGCGGTGTGAAGTCCTGGAGTGTTTTTGGAATAGCCATTCGCTGAGACAAGGGCCCTGTTGGAGCCTAGCTGTGCCTTGACAACAGTGCTCTGAATAACCAATGCAGTAATACTCATGCTGCATGCAGCTAGGTACACTGCCATAGATGCGCTGCTGGGAACAGAGGGCACACAATAGGCCGTAAGAGTGGTACACGTGGTCAGAAGCGCAGGCTGTTGCATTCATCTCTACCCGGTCGTTTCTTGCACAGCTAGCAGTCATTACCATGTTTTTTTTTGTGCTGCTGCAGTACCAGGAGTTCCAATAATGCCACTTGTAAGCCAATGCTCAAGCACACCAAGCCAGCCACAGGCTGCCCGCCAGCAAAGAGCGCGATCTGCAGCAGTCTGCATATTACGCGGCAAGTCAGGACAAATCAGGATTGCGGACACTCTACCCATGCGCACGTAAGGCGCAACCAGCAATTGCATCCTGATGACAAGTAGCGAGCACTCTCACCAATTGTAATAGAAGAGGAGCGCATGCAACATGCACGAGCGTGATCATAACGCTGACAACCTAATTTCAAAAAGTGTTTTGAGATGCAGGCCAATTGTCCACTTGCCGCAAGCTTTTAGCTCACCAGGTGGCCAGTGCGCCTGCAAGTGCGGATTGGTACAAAGTGAGCGCATGCTGTGAGTGCTCATGATGCGCTTTGCACGGTGGTAGCAAAACCTGGCATTGGCACCGCCTATGGAGTGCGTGGGCGCGCTCGACCAGGGCACGCAGTCCACGCGCTTCACACTGTACGACCGCGAAGCGCGCATTGTCGCCAAGTCCCAGGCCGAGTTCCCACAGCACCGGCCCCATGCTGGGTGTGAGAGCCTTGCTCGCTTGTGACACAGTGATATGCTGCCGCTGAGCCCTATGGCGCACTGGACAGACAGCTGGCTGCGCCGCAGGTGGTGCGAGCATGACCCGCTCGAGATTTGGGAGAGCGTGCGCGCCTGCATCGACGGCGCGCTCGAGGCGGCCCGGGAGGCGGTGGGGGAGGTGCGCGTGGTGGCGCTGGGCCTCACCAATCAGCGCGAGACCACGCTGGTGTGGGACCGGGTCACTGGCCGCTCGCTGCACAACGCGATTGTGTGGCACGACGGGCGCACCGCCGCCATCTGCAACCGCGTGAGCAAAGACGTCGGCAAGGTGCTACCCCGCAGCCGCCAAGACCCGCGCTTGCACCCTATTTCTCCAAGCAACGTTGATGACGGAGGTCCTCTCTGCCGCAGCGGACGCGTCAGTAGCGAGGCGTCTGCAGCTCCTGTACGCATCGCTCACCGCCGCGCTGCCGGCGGCGCGCGCGCGCAGGACCACTTCCGGCCGGTGACCGGCCTGCCGGTGAGCACCTACTTCAGCGCGTACAAGTGGCGCTGGCTGGTCGAGGAGGTGCCCGCCGTAGCGGAGGCCGCCCGGGAAGGGCGCTGCATGTTGGGCACCGTTGACGCGTGGCTGCTGTACCGGCTGACAGGCGGCGTCGACGGTGCGGAGCGGACCGCCCGAGATCACAGACCAGGGGTTACCGTTCTCTTGCAGGCTGTGCACCAACAGACCCGAACCACTCTGCACCTAGAGTAGCGTGCACGCTGGGGCACTGTCATTGTCATCACTGCAACTCTGCTCCTGACTGTTTGTATGTGTGCACGCCGTGCACAGTGCTCCCACAGCGCGCGCCTGGCGCCCGCGTACACACGTACGCTGCCGCCCTGCCCGCGCAGCGCGACCGCAGCACCCAGAGCCGTGCAAGCGCGCCCGCGCGCCCCGGAGCGCGGCGGCGCAGCCGAGGCAGGCCGCAGGGGCGCGCGCGCAGGCGGCATCTTTGTCACGGACGTGACCAACGCGTCGCGCACCGGGCTCATGGACCTGGAGACCCTAAGCTGGCACGAGCCGACGCTGGCCTACTTTGGCGTGCCGGCCGGCGCGCTGCCGGCGATCCGGTCCAACGCGGAGGTCTACGGCCGGGTCGCCGCCGGGCCGCTGGCCGGCGTGCCGATCGCCGGTGCGCGCGCCGGCGGCTTCCGGGCCCGCGCTCTCTAGCAGAGAGCGGATGGGCAGGACGTGTAAAGGCCTCCACCTGCATGCACTGCCATGCTGAAGTAGCCTTTCGACATGCTATGCCAGTGGGCAGGCGGGTCGGCCAAAGTGCACGCTGCCTCGTGGCTGGCTCCGGGGTGGAGGCAGCCACGCCCATGCGGCTGGTGTACGCAGAGTTCATGTTGTGCACCTGAGCTTCTGTGGACCTGCGCTGCGCGCTGCCGAGGAGGCCGTCCTCGAGAAGCATGTGCCAGTGCCCGCCCACACCGGGGCGCACAGCGCTTCGTGGCCATGCCCGGTCAGCAGCATGCCCGCTGGGGCCGCTCTCGTCCAGCAAGACTGTGAGACGCGCGCATCCGTTCGCCATATGCTCAGTGTGCTCAAACCAATTTCCTACTGCGGGCCGGGCAGGCTGCCTGGGCGACCAGCAGGCGGCGGTGCTGGGCCAGCGCTGCGGCCCGGGCTCCGCGAAGAGCACGTACGGCACCGGCTGCTTCGTGTTGCTGCACACGGGGCCGCGGCGTGTGCCGTCCGCGCGCGGGCTGCTGACCACCGTCGCGCACCGGCTGGGCGCGGAAGCGGAGCCGCAATTTGCGCTGGAGGTGCGGCATGTCCTACCCTAAACCGTAACCCTAGCAGGAGCGCAGGGCTGCGCCAGACCGACCCTAGCCAGAGCCGGGGCTGCTGCGGGTGGAGGCTGCGCGCAGTGCTGGCGGGCGCGGCCCATGCGTACCATGCAGTCTGCGCTCGACCGGCGGCCGCACGCGGGCGGGCCTCCTGCCGCCGTAAGCACGGGCGCTCCCGGCAGGGCCGTGCGCGCTCGCGCGCACGCCCGCGTGTGCTTGCCGCAGGCTCCGGCGACACAGGGGCGCCCGCTGCTGCGCAGCGCGCGCGCCCCTGGGGGCCCGTCACCGGCACTGCAGCGCCTGTTGGGCAAGCGCGCGCGCGCGCGCGCGCGCAGGGCGCAATCGCGACGGCCGGCGCGGCGGTGTCCTGGCTGCGCGACGGCCTGGGCCTCATCGGCGGCGTGGACGAGCTCGAGCCGCTTGCGCGCAGCGTCGACGGCACCGCAGGCGCGCGCAGGCCGCGCGCCCGGCCATCGCCAAGTCCTCCTGTGCATTGGAGAGCAGGCCTGTCGTGCCTGAGGGCAAGCCTGCTTCGCCAGCCATGATGCACGGCTCTGGCAGGCGCGCGGCCTGTGCGAGCCAGCGCTTCGAGTCTTCCAGGGCATGGCCTCTGGTGCAGGTTCGTAACACGCACGACCTCAGGGCTCGAGTCCTGCAGCAGGGCGCCCGCATGCCTGCAGGCGCCTGCTGCATGCATTGCGCCGCGCGCCGGCGCCTGGTGGCGCGCGCGTCTGCACAGCAGCGCCGTGCGGCCGCTCGCGCGCGCTCGTGAGCCGCATGCCTGCCGGGTGGGGCCGCGCGCGCGCGCCGACGCCGCTCCGCGGCGCGCAGGCGTGTTCTTTGTGCCGGCGTTCAGCGGGCTGCTGGCGCCGCACTGGCGCGCGGATGCGCGCGGCGCCATCCTGGGCCTGACCGGGTCGACGTGCGCGGCGCACGTCGCGCGCGCGCTGCTGGAGGCCCTCGCCTGGCAGGCACGCCCGCGCCCAGGACCCACAGGCGCGGGCTCCCCGCGCCTGCCGGCAGAGCGGAGGCTGGCAGCGCCGCGCACGCCCGTTCGCCACTGCTTCCAGTTGCGTGAGTGCAGTGCATGGCACAGATAGGAAGTGCGTTGGTGTATGCACTATGTCTGATCTCATGGCCATCGAGGCTCCCTGGTGGCAGGAGTCTCGTGAGGTGTAGGGCCGGAAGGCCCCCTCTTGCTGTTTCTGCTGCCTGAATTAGAAGCAATGGCAGGGTACGCAAACACGCATGAGGACGTCATGGGTCAGGCAGCTGCACAGGAGTGCATGCGCAATAGATGAGGCGAGCGGCAAGTGCCTGCGGTGTCGGCAGCCCCAGATGCAGCACGAGCGTGCACACGCGGAGCGCCGCAGACGCCGCGCTGGCGGAAGCGGCGCGCGCCTGGTGGTCGGCACGGCAGCGCACGCCACTGGAGTTGCGATGGTTGCCGCGCCGCCGCGAGCGGGCGCGCTGGCGAGTGGAAAAATGCACGCGCTGAGGGTGCTGGGCGGCGTGGCGCAGACGCGGGAGGTGGTGGACGCCATGTCGGCAGACGCGGGCTGCGAGCTCCGGCTGCTGCGGGCGGACGGCGGCTGCTCGCGCAACGGGCTGCTGATGGAGCTGCAGGCCGACGCGCTGCAGGTGCGGGCCCTGCTGCCCGGGCATCGGCGCGGCCGCTCCCGCGGCCTGCGCTCTGCAGCGCGCTCGATCCGCGCGGCCAAGCCGTGCGCAGTCCTCTGCCTCATGCGCTCACACCCGCTCCCGGTGCCCTGGTCCCATCAGGGTGGTTATTGCTGGAGAGGCTTTGGCCCTGATAATGCGAGTGTTTTTTACACAGTGCGCCTGGCTGCGTCATTCAGGCTCAGCAAACCATGCTCTGGGAAGGGCAGGAGTCCGCTCATATGCAGAGCCGCCCCATCAAATGTCACCTAGAGCGCGCGTCCCACATGACTATGCACACCGCGTTGGTGGGGTCCCGGAGCGGTCGCCTGCAGCGGACGCGGTTGTGCAGGTGGAGGTGCGGCGGCCTGCGGACCTGGAGACGACCTCGCTGGGCGCCGCGTTCGCGGCCGGCATCGGCAGCGGCTGGTGGACCGCGCAGTGGGTGCTGGGCGGCGCGGGCCAGCAGCAGGCGCAGGACACCGTGTTCCGGCCGCAGGCGTGGCCCTGCCCCACCGCCGCCTCCCTTGCTCCAGGCGGAGGCTTGCTCGAGCAGCGCGCTGCGGCGCCGGACGCTGAACCATGTCCGGGTGAGTGGACGGCCGGTGCAGAGTCTGTGCCCTGTGAGAGCTGCAGGTCACAGTTGAGCTGCTGCTCTCTGCACCGCAGGTGGGTGCCGACGCGGCGGAGGCGCGCTACGGCAAGTGGAAGCGCGCCGTGACGCACTGCTTGGACCTGGACCAGCTGGCAGACTAGGCCATTGCAGGCGCTGGTCGGCTTGTGTGTACAGTACCCCGTGCACCTCGCACAAGGTCAGCAGAGTGTCGCCTGACACACTGTAAACAGCTGACGCGCAAGGCATAGGCTTGCTCAGTGTCACACAGCGCACCGAAGGGCAGCACGTTTGCCTCTTTCACAACGTTCCAAGAAAGCAGGCAGGAACGGGGTCTAGGTGTTTACAATCGCCCGTGTCTCACAGTGCTCGCGGCACCCCGCCTTCACTCTCTCCACCTTTCTGCCTTGCTGTCCCTGCTAGCTGCTGTCCTAGCTCCTTCATACGTCAGGCAGAGCTCAGTCAGCAGGCACTCCAGGCCCTAGGTCTGAATGGGCTGTTGCGAGAGCGCCGATCGACGAGGATCAAACCTTCAATTAAACAGAGCCGCAGACCTAGTCCACACGTGTGAAAGGACGTGTGTCCGCCGTGGGTAGCGCAGAGACGGGAGAACCCTCCCGGGTGCCTGGCGCACGCTGCGGCCCGCGGGGGAGATGGCGGCCATTGCGCGCGGCGCGGTGCCGTAGGCGCGCGCGGCCTGCTCTGGCGACGGGCCGCAGCGGACTGCGCTGCGGCGCACCGACAACCTGGCGCGTGCTGCGGCCAGAGCGGCCGACGCGCTTGGAGCGCAGCCGGCCGGCCCGCAGCCGGAGTCCCTGGCCACCATCGCGCAGCTGTCCACGCTGGGGTCGCGCAAGTTTGGGGGCGCCGCCAAAGACCCGGTCCTCGACTCGCTCTGCCGCCTGCTCGGCAGCGTGCTGCGCTGCCGCGTGTCTGGTGCGGCTGCGCCGCGTCCAATGTGGCTCAACTGCGCTGTGTGTCACCGCGCAGTTCTGCGGCGAGTAATCAGCGGCTGTCAGAGATGTTGACGCCTGCATGTGAGCGCGCGCTCGAACAGTAGCCAGCCCCGCGCTCGCTCGGCGCAGGGATATGCCTGCAAGGCGAGGAGCAGTTGCTGTGCCTGGGCGAATGCAGCAACTGGCCGGCCGGCCTGGGGCTCAGTGGCTGGGGCGCGCCGAGCGAGAAGCAGACGGTGGTGGTCGCCGACACGCTGCTGGATGCCAGGCGCGCCGCAGGGCCCCCGCACTAGTGCGCTATCGCGGCAGTGCGCGGCGTGGCTGCCTTGCAGGCACGGCGGCCGGGCAAAGCAGCGCCGGCGTCGAGATGGTGTGCGGCAGCTGCTCAGGCAGCTACCCAGACGGGGGAGCAGGGCGCCGCAGAGGACAGCGCAGCGCCCTGCGTGGCAGTAAGCCGCGTGGCAATTTGGCGGCGCGCGCGCGGGCGGGGCGCGCCCCGAGCGAGGCGCGCGAGCCGGGCTATGTCGCGCGCAGGTATGCGCAGCATGAGCAGGTGGCGGGGCCGCCGCACGTGCGCCTGTTTGTCAGCACGCCGCTCGTCCTCTCCAACGGCGCCTGCGTCGGCACCCTGTGCGGCCCCAGCCTCCGCCCCGGCAGTGCGTTTTCAGACTGGCTGTCCTGCCGCCGGCGTCGGCCTGAGAGCCACCTGCACCCGCGTTGGCGCTTCGCACAGAGACGCAGATGTCACGCCCGCGATGTTGGTGGTGCAAGGCGGCGCCGTGCGGTGTTGCCGCTTGCGCTGGTGCCCTCCCGTACAGTACCACTGGCGCTCAGCTGCGCTCAACTGCCTTCTCTTCAACTTTACGCCAGCTAACCATATGCACACCAGGCCTATGTCCGCAGGCTGCAGCAGGGCTACCGTGTCTACTGCTAGGGCAGGGCACTCATGACGGGCGCGTGCGGCTGGCCAGGAACGTGCTGGACATGGCGCCGCGGCCGGACGGCCTGAGCGAGGGCGACATGAAGACGCTGCTGGAGATGGCGACGATGGTGTCGCGGCGCCTGGAGGCCGACATGGCGGCCGCCGCGCGCGCGCGCGCCAAGGACGAGCTGCTGCGCTCGCTGGACTTTGTGCGAGCGCCGTTCGCGCTGTGCGCGCTGGCGCCCGACGGCCGCCTGCGCATCCGCTACGCCAACAGCGGCTGGGCCTGGGAGACCGGTGCGGCCGCGCCGGCGGGCTTGCTCCCGCGCGTGCGCACCTGCGGTGTGAGTGCCATTGCCCTGCGGCCGCCTGCACGTCTGCCTTCGTCGGCCGCGGCCGGGCCTGGGCGCAGCGTGCGCTGATACGTGTTGCCGGGAGGCAGCCGGCCGCTGGTTTGAGTAATGACGCCTGACGCTTGCAGAGGGCGTTGAGACCTTTGAATCCTGCAACTCCAGCGATTGGGTAGAAAGGCTGTGGCAGGCTCGTCAGGCCATCCGCAGGACTGTGCACGCTCATGCATGGCGGCAGCCTGCACACCGTGCGTTTCACGAGTTGTGCTGCTGGGTACGCTGCCTGCAGTTCTATGTAAAGGGAGCCCCAGCGCATAAAACTGGCACAAGCTGACGTTGCCAGCATGCCGCGGCGCCTGACGCCCGCCGCCGAGCGCGCAGGCATGGGCAAGGAGCCGGTCATTAACAAGGACTTCTACAGCGTGCTCGAGGTCGCCAATGAGGCGCAGGCGCGCCCAGCACCCGCGCGCCGCACGCCGCGCCGGCCGCATCGCCGTTTGCCGGCGCCAAAGCGGCGCTCCGCGAGCGCGGCCTGAGCCGCTGCGGAGCGCCTGCTCCGGCTCCTGTCACTGCTGTGTCAATGACTAAACCGGCCATAATACTACCTCAGCCCTCTGTACAGACCCCGCTGAGCGCGGCGGCGCAGGCGGATGCGCAGGAGCGGCTGCTGAGCGGCGTGATGCTGGGCTCCGTCATCAAGCTGGCGGTGCACGCGCGCAGCGGCGTCCTGCAGCACCCCGTGCGCCTGGAGCTGCGGTGCGGCGCTGCCCGGCGCGCTGCGCCTGCTTGCCGCTAGGGTTGGGGTCAGGCTGACCCTGTGCAGCCGTGCCACCCGAGAGCTGCAGCACCCCGTGCGCCTGGAGCTGCGCTGCGGCGCCCGGCGGGCTGCTGCTGCTCGCAGCCGACGCAGCCATGCGAGCCAGGAGCTGTAGCAGCGCCTGTGGAGATTCAGCAGAGTCTGGCGCGCCGTGCGGCGCAGACGCGCTCCCTTGTGTGGACGAGCGGGCAGGCACCACGCGCAGCTGCGCGCCGCCTGTGAAGCGCATGCGCGCAGGCCGCGCGCGGCACGGCCGTGCAAGCTGTCAGGCGCCGGCGTTGCGTGTCGGGTCGGGTGGCGCGCAGCAGACCGCTGGCGAGGCTCACCATGCTGTTGCACGTGCCGCACCTTTTATAAAGTCGACGGTGATGCTGTGAGAGCGCTCATCAGGCCATTCGGGCTGCTCAGGCTGATGAGCGACGCAACCCCAACCTGGCCCCAGAGGCGCTAGGGAGGCTGTCCATGGCGACGCACGCCTGTCGCCACAGCTGCTGGGCGAGGCGCCCAGGGTCACCAGCTGAGGCCCGGCGCGCAGGGTCGCCAAGGAGGCGCTGTTCGGCGACATCGGCCTGTCGCCGCGGCTGCTGGCGGAGT
>JAABUX010008241.1_pt1 | contig 12064 bp, 11 predicted proteins | sample 5561851 | NCBI WGS metagenome assembly JAABUX01 (sample SAMN10711883, study PRJNA513361) | rock metagenome | isolation source: Antarctica rocks | place: Antarctica: Victoria Land, Richard Nunatak red sandstone | collected 2016-01-03 | reverse complement strand
TGGTCGACGCGGTGACGGGCGAGGAGCCGGAGGCGCCGTACCCGGTGAAAGAGGCGCTGTACCGCATCGCGCAGGAGGCGCTGCACAACACGGTGAAGCACGCGCGCGCCCGGCGGGTGGAGGTGCGTCTGCATAGGAACGCGGCGGGGCTGGCGCTGGAGGTGTGCGACGACGGCGTGGGCTTCGACCCGGACGACGCGTTTCCGGGGCGCCTGGGCCTGCACACGATGCGCGAACGGGCGGTTCGGCTGTCTGGGACGCTGGACGTTGCGAGCGCGGTGGGCGACGGCACGCGCGTCCGCGTGAAGATCCCGTGTTAGAGTGTTGAGTGTTGAGTGTCTAGAACTAGACACTCAACACTCGTCACTTCAACAAAGGATTGATCTCGTCGCAGGCCGCCTGCGTGGCATAGGCCACCGTATCCTTGTTCAGCCACAGCTTGGACAGGGCGCCGTTATCCAGCGCGCTCTGCACGCGCTGCATGTTTACCACGTAGTGGGGGATGCGGGTGTACGCGAGCGCCGCGATGGAGATCGTGTCGGCTTGCTTGTCCGGCGAGATGAAGGGCGCGTTGGAGTGCAAAACAGGCTCGTAGGCCGGGAGGTCAATACCGACCCGGGCGATAGCGATCTGCCCTAGTCCCTGTGAGATGGCCTTGCCGATCTGGTAGCCCAGGTCGCGCCGCGGCGTGCCCGACCAGACGCCGATGCCGGCGTAGCCGGGATAGGCGTAGCGGTGTTTGCCGTCCAGGGCCAAGGGCGGTAGCTGGACGCCCCAGCGGAAGGCTGGTGCCGACCCGCCGAGCAGCGGGGCATAGAGATAGAACCAGCGCTGTGCGCCCAGGACCATCGCCACCTTGCCCTTGGTGAAGAGAGCGCCCGACCAACCGCCGTTGGCCGTGATATCCGCGGCTACCGGCTGCACATGGTATTTGTAGGTCAGGTCCACCACCCACTGAAACGCCCGCCGCGCCGCGGGACTGGTCAGCGTGCACGCGGTACCGGCGCTATTGATGTAATCGGCGCCGAAGCTCCACAAGAAATCGAAAAAATTTGGTTTGTCGTTGGCGCCGGGTCCATCGTGTAGCATCAGCCCCCAGTGGTCCTTGGTGGTCAACCGTCTTGCCGCGTTGAGCATGTCGTTGAGCGTCCAGTGGGCCGAGGGGTAGGCCACATGCATCTGGTCGAAGATGTCTTTGTTGTAGTAGAGCACCGTCGCGGAGAAGCCGCGCGGCAAGCCGTACAGATGACCATGGTACGTCAGCCCTTGCAGCGCCTGAGGCACGTAGTCCTTGCGGTGGAAGGCGGGGTCCTTGGCGACGTAGGGATCGAGGTTCAGCAAGATGCCTTTGGATGCCAGGTAGGGTATCCACCAGTCGGGCGCGTAGAAGAGATCCGGCCCATCATGGGCGGCGATACGGGCGAGTAGTCCGGCCTCGTAGTCGCCCTGCGCGTCGATGTTCCTGATGGAAACGTTGAGCTTCTGGGCCACCTGTTGTGTGGCAACCACGTTGGTGTTGTACTCAGTCGTGCCGCCCCAAAAGTAGAAGGTCATGGTGGCCTGCGACGCGTGTAGGCGGCGCGCGCCGGTAAAGCCGGATGAGCCGGCGATCAGCAGTGCCAGCGCTATGGCTGCATACACCCTCTTCACGACGGTCCCCCTTCGTGCTCGGCCCGTGTGGCGCGGAAAGTTTTGTCTCGAGCCTTTACGCAAGCATACCGCAATCAGCGGCGATAGTAAAGCACGCGCGGCGCCTCGTTGCCTCGTGTTATGTCGCTGTTCACGATGCGCCACGCGATCGTGAAAGCGGACGGAGGACACGCTATCTCAGCACTATGACGGAGATGGCGCCTCCGCCATTCGCCCGATACCGCCCCCGACACGCCGGCACATACTAAAATCGTGGACGGCAACGTTTATCAAGTAGACGCATTCACACATCTATCAGGTAGTCGGTCCAATCGAGGAGGTACCATGCGCGATCTCACATTCACTCGTGTCGGTTCACCGTTGACCCTCGCCGCCGCGGCCTTCGTGGTCGCCGGCGCCAGCGGCGGCTTCGCCTACGCCGCCCATCACCCAAGCAGGCTATCGAGTCCGGCTCCTACCAGCGCGCGGACCTACGACGTCACCGCCGGCTATGGCGACGACGACTACGCCGCCAACGCCTTCACTCCTGAGATCGTCAAGGTCTACGTGGGCGACACCGTCCGTTGGCACGCCGGCGGCCTGCTCGAGCCCCACGACGTCGCTTTCGGTTCGGTTGCCGCCCTGACAGCCCTCGCCGCGCAGTTGCAGGTCGTTACGCCTCAGAAGAATGGGCCGCCGCTGGTCACGGTCGGCCCACAGTTCGCTTTCCCCTCGTCGCGCACGACCTACGACGGGACCGGCGTCGCCCACTCCGGCTTCCTACAGAAGGGCGCCGGCCCCATGTCGACCTGGAGCCTGACCTTTACCAAACAGGGGACCTATCGCTACTATTGCCTCTTTCACTCCGATCCGTCCGCGGCGGCCACGAGCATGAGCGGCGTGGTCGAGGTGGTGTCCCGGCCAGCGGCGGCCCACGTCTATCACGTCACGGGCGGCTACGATAACGGCACGCCGCGTGAGGTCACCGACGCCTTCTTCCCGGAGGACCTGACTATCCACGCGGGCGACACCGTCGTTTGGTCGCCGGGCGGCTTTCACACGGTAGCCTTCGGGGCGCCGGCCCTGATCGCCCAATTGCGTCACAGCTTCATCACGGCGGTCCCTCATCAGAGTGGCCCGCCCACGCTTGTCTACAATCCGCGGGTCATCTTCCCATCCGGCGGCGCGATCTACGACGGGACGGGCTTCGTCAACTCGGGCCTGCTCATCGCGCCCAAGCCGCACGCTTTTTCGCTGACCTTCACCAAACCTGGTGTCTACACGTACGGCTGCCTGGTCCACCATGGGATGGATGGGGTCATCACGGTGCTGCCGGCCGGGCAGTAATATAGTCGGAAGTCGATAGTCGATAGTCGATAGTCGATAGTCGAAAGTGAGCACGTAGCGCACATCGTCCAGCGTTTGCAAGTAGTGGGTGGTTATCCAGTACGCTCCCCACTATCGACTATCGACTATCGACCATCGACCATCGACCCTCGACCCTATCGCCATAGGTCTGTGGTGATACACTCCACGTATCAGGACCAGACGGATCTATCAGCGGAGGGATGATGAGCCATGGCTATGCGCGCCTACAGGACAGCCACCACGACGCCGGAGCTAGCGGCGGCATTCGCGCCGGCCGACGTCGACCTCTCCTCGTTCCCCACGAGCGACGGTAAGCCCATGGCCGAGAACTTCATCAACCAAATCCAGATGATCGGCCTACAATACGCGCTACGCCAGCTGCTGGAGAGGCAAGGCCAGACGCGCGCCGCTATCGGGGGTAACCAATTTCTCTACTACAACCCCTATAATAAGCGCGACAACCTCTCGCCCGACGTCTATGCCGCCCTCGACGTGGAGCCGGGCAGCCGCGACGCATGGTTCACCTGGAAGGAGGGCAAGGCGCCGGACATCGTGTTCGAGATTGCTTCTCCAAGCACATGGCGGCAAGATGTGAGCACGGCGCCGCGCGGCAAGCTGACCCTCTACGGGCAGTTGGGCGTGCGCGAGTACTACGTGTACAACCCCACAGCCCTGGCGCCCCCGCATCTGCGCGCCTTCGTGCGGCGCGATGAGGGCGCGGCCCTGGAGGAGGCGCGGCTGCTCCCAAATGGGGGCGTGTGGAGCGTGTTGCTGGGGGCGGAATTGCGGCCGGCGTGGGCGTCGGGGACCGCGTGGGAATCGGCGGGGACCTACCTACGGGTGATCGACCCGGTGACCGGCGCGCCGATTCGTGTGGGCGACGAAGTGCGGCAAGACTATCAAGCCGCGCGGGAGCAGGTCGCCGCGCTCCAACGGGACAACCAAGCCGCGCGGGAGCAGGTCGCCGCGCTCCAACGGGACAACCAAGCCGCGCGGGAGCAGGTCCAAGCCGCGCGCGAGCAAGTCCAAGCCGCGCGGGAGCAGGTCGCCGTGTTCCAGCGGGACAACCAAGCCGCGCGGGAGCAGGTCGCCGTGTTCCAGCGGGACAACCAAGCCGCGCGGGAGCAGGTCGCCGCGCTCCAAGAGCGGGTGAGCGAGGTCGAGCAAACGTCACGGGAGCAGCTGAGCGAGGTCGAGCAATCGCTCCTGGAGCGCCTGACCAGGATCGAGCGGACGTTCGAGGAGCGGCTGACCGCGTCCGAGCGGGCGCGCCTGGACGCCGAAGATCGCGCGCGGTAGGCGGTAGAGTGAGGCGCTTGTCGCCGCTTACAAGCGGTCTCCTTTTTTGCGGCGGGCGCGCAGGCGCGCCCGCACCCGCTGCCACAGGGCTCGGGCGCCGGCGGCGTGCTCCTCATCGAAGGGGCGCCGGCTGTAGCGCGCCTCCAGGAAGAGGTCGGTCAGGTCCGTGAGGTCGGGGTCGAGATCGGGCAGTTCCCGGCGCAACTGGCGCGAGTACTCCGAGGCGGTCTGCCCTGTGCGGCGCGGCAGCCCCAGCCGCCGCGCGCGTTCTTCGATAGACAGGTAGAGGTAGGCGACGCGTTCGCGTGGACCTAGCCGGCGCAGCGGTGTGTGGCGCATGCGCCGGTTGAGGGAGCCCACGCGCGCCCGGCCCAACGGGGTCAACTGTCGCACGGCCAATGCCACGCCGGCCGCGCCGCGCCGCAGCAGGCCGAACGCCCGCCGCGCCAGACGCCCGCACAGGGCCAGCGCCCGCGTCATCAGGCGTCCGACCATGCCGAGCGCCGGCACGCGCCCTATAGCGTTGTGCGACAGCGCGTAGGCGCAGTAGGCCACGACCGCCAACGCCACCAGCCAGAAAAGCAGCGAGCCCAGTATGTCCCCGCCGCCGTGCGGCGCGTGCGGCGCGGGCGGTGGCAGGGGCGGGACCACCGGGCGGCGCGGCGGGGCGGAGTCGTGCCCGAAGAGAGCGGCCAGCGGCGACAGCAGTAGGGCGATGAGCGCGTAGATGGCGGCGGTGATCGCCGCCAGGACGTCCACGACGATGCCCAGCAGATCGCCCAGCCCCAATGCGTAGCGGGTGGGCAGGACGAGCGCCAGGCCCAGCGACACCGCCACCAACAGGCCCAGCGCGCGCAGCGCGCGCAGCGGCAGCCCCGGCGTCACCACGACGCCGTCGATCGTCCAGTTCGCGCGCAGCCGTCCCAGCTGCGCCAGACCGGCCAGCATGAGCCCGCACAGCATGTAGAGCAAGATATTGGGTAGCGGGACCGACTCGTCCGGCGCGGCGAACGTCACCAGGCGCAGCAGCGCCGGCCCGTTCATGATCTGCCGCACGCCCGCCGCGCCAAGCGCGCCCAGGATGACCAGTAGCAAGCCGCCCTGCAGCCAGCGCGTCAGCAGGGCCGTCGGCGGCGGGACGTACGAGGCGCGCCGCGTTTCGTCGGCCGTCCAGTACAGGGGACTATCGGGACCCGGACGCGCGGCGGGCGCGAGGTCGGGCGGGTGCAGCGCGGCCAGGTCGCGCCCGTAGCCGACGCCCTGCGTCCAGGCCAGTGCGAGCACGGCCACGCCCAGCACGAACGAGCCATCGAAGATGTCCACGGGGCGGGCCAGCCAGGAGCCGAGCGCGGCCGCGATTGGCCGCCCCAGCGTGAACAGCGTGACGAGCCGCCACAGCATTACGAAGGGCGCCAGCAGCACCAGCCACTCGCGCCAGAGCACGCCCGACCATTGCAGTCGCTGAGCATAGAGGTAGCCGACCGCGGCCGTCACGGCGGCCAGCGGGATCAGCCCGGTCAGGGTCAGCAGTGGGGCCACGGCCGTGAGGAAGGCGGCGATACCGGCCGTGAGCGTCGTAGCCAGCGCGACGCTCAGGATCGGCGCGGCCACGGCCATCGCCAACTCCTGTGGGCTGGCACGGCGCTCGCGATAGAACTCGGGCAGGGCCGCCAGGTCGCGCCACAGCGCCGCCCATGTTCCTGTCGCCATGTAGATTATCTACCTCACGCGCGTTTCCTGATGTGGCGGCTATTCTCTATATAGTAGCGTTTGTTTAGCCAATGTGACTAGCGTACGCTCGTTTCCACCAGGGCAATCGCATTTAAATTTGGGCTTTGGGAGGCCCAAATCAAGGACTTAGTGCGGCAGTAGCGTATCATGCATTGCCTTTTTGTTCCGTGTAGAATTGCAACCCCAGGTACGGATGAGCAAATAGCGAGATGTTCGGCCGAATGAGCCGCACTATTACTAGCCAGCACGGTCCATTGTGGCACGAAAGCGAATTTAAATGCGATTGCCCTATCGTTTCCACCACTTCCTTAGGCCATGTCCAGGGATTTGAATAGACGGCGCACTTGTCGCGCCCATGCCCTACGTGATACCCTACAAGCATGAAGAAGACAAGTATCTACCTCGATGACGCTGATCTCGCGCGATTACGGCGCCTGGCGCACATGGAAGGCCGCAGCCAGGCGGAGATTGTACGCTCCGCTATCGCCGCGTATGATGCTCAACGCAAGCCGAATCGGACGTTCGCGATCGACGGCGCCTGGGAGGGTGATGGGACCTCAGTGGCGGACATCCCCGAGGAGGAACTCCTGCGAGGATTCGGAAGCTGACGCTCATCATCGACGCGGCCCCCATCATCGCGGCCCCCATCATCGCCCTGGGCAATGTCCGCGATCCTCGCCGCTCCATTGTCCGGCAGATCCTCAAAGAGGAGGTCGGTCCGCTCATTATTCCGGCTCCCGTTACCGCCGAGGTCGACTACCTCGTCCGCGAACGCGGCGGTCCCGCCGCCGGGCGGCGCTTCTTGCAAGATCTAGCCATGGGTAGCTTCTGCGTGGAAGGGCTGACCTTGGAGGAGCATGGACTGGCCCTTACGCTCCATGACCGCTACGCCGGCCTTGATCTTGGGATCGCCGACCTCTCGGTCGTCGTGCTCGCCCAGCGCTACCGTACACACCGACTCCTGACCTTCGATGAGCGCGACTTCCGGCCCATCACGCCGTTGCAAGGCGGCTCGTTCACCCTCCTCCCCGCCGACCTGTAACCATGCGCTGTTCCCGGACGCCACCTGTACGGCCCGGACGCCACCTGTACAGCATGAAAGATAAACAAAAGGAGACAGCATGCGCGTCTACGATTACGCCACCATGACTCTTGAGGAGCGCCGCGTGGTATGTACGCGCTCCAACGCCGACATCTTCAACAAACAGAACATCGACGGCATCCGCGCCATCTACGACGACGTGCGCCGCGACGGCGACGCCGCGCTCGTGGACTACCTGCGGCGCTTCCACGATGTCTCCCTCACACCCGAGGAGCTGTGCGTCACACCCGAGGAGATCGCGGTGGCGCGCCGCGCCGTGCCGCGCGCGGTGCAGGACGCCATCGCCGCCTCCATCGACAACGTGCGCCGCTACAACGAGCGCCTGCTGCGAGAGGGCGCGTGGCTCGAAGAGCTCTCGCCCGGCATGATCCTGGGTGAGAAGAGCAGCCCGATCGATCGCGTCGGGCTCTACATCCCGGCCGGTAAAGGCTCGTTCCCCTCGGTCATGGTCTACATGGGCACGCCGGCCGTCGTCGCGGGCGTGCGCGAGGTCGTCGTGGTCACGCCGCCCGTCAAGGGCGGCGAACGCGCGGCCGACCAGGCCGTGTTGGTCGTGTGCGATCAACTCGGTATCGGCGAGATCTACCGCGCCAACGGGCCGTCCGGCATCGCCGCGCTCGCGCTGGGCACGACCACGATCCGGCGCGTGCGCAAGATCGTCGGGCCCGGCTCGCCGGCGGTGCAGGCGGCCAAGATCCTGGCCCAGCTCGAAGGGGTGGAGGCCCCGATGCTCTACGGTCCGTCCGAGGGGCTGATCCTGGCCGACGACAGCGCCGACCCCACGCTCGTGGCGGCCGACCTCCTCAACGAGGCCGAGCACGGCCACGACTCCGCCGCCATTCTGGTCACGCCCGCGCGCGCGCTGGTCGAGGCCGTGCGGCGCGAGGTCGAGACGCAGTTGGCGGCGCTGCCGGAGCCGCGCCGCGCCTACGCCACGTCGGCGACGACGGTATACGGCGGCGCGATTATCACGCGCGACCTCGACGAGGCCATCGCCTTCACCAATGAGTACGCCCCCGAGCACATGCAGGTAGCCACGCGCGACGCGCTGTTCGTGGCCGCGCGCATCGAGAACGCCGGCGAGATCCTGGTGGGGCAAAACGCGCCCATCGCGGCCGCCAACTTCGCCGTGGGCATCCCGACGACGCTGCCGACGGGCGGCTTCGCCGCCGTCAGCTCGGGCATCACCGCGCACAGCTTCCGCAAGCGCAGTTCGATCGCCTATCTCACGCGCGAGGCGCTGGCGGGCATCGCCGACACCACGTTGGCCCTGGCCGAGTTCGAGGGCTTCCCGCAGCACGCCGCCGCCATCCGCATCCGCGGCTTAGGGCCGATATAGCCATGGCCGAGTCGCTCTATCTATGTCAAGGATGCGGATAGCGGCCGGCGCGCATAAGGTTTCCACGGCTGGTGACGCGGACTGGACTATTTAGGCGGAGTATGAAGACGGTGACGCGACCGATGGGCGTGAGTGGTTGGATAATCGGTCCATTGAATCGGAAATGATCACTCCATATCTGTGCGCGCGGAGAATAGAGGGGAGTGAGGGTGTCAGTCTCAGGATCAAGCGACGCGATATCGCTGCCCTTGGCTCGGTTGCACTCGAAGCAAGCATAGGCCAAGTTCTCGCTAACCGTCGGGCCGCGATGTTTGATCGCGATGATGTGATCGGCTTCGTGGGGGTATAGCGGTTCGTCGTCAGGCATAAAGCAGTATTCGCAGCGGCCTTGGGCGCGTAAGCGTACCTCGCGGCGTAGGGCGACACTGACGTCTTCCCTCACGCGTCGCGCACATCCTGCATCTGTTGATAGGCTTGCGACCGAATGAGCAGAACGATACGGTCAAGCTGCACACACTGATCAAGCTCATCGGCCTCGTCGGCGGTCAACGTCCCCGCCGACTTTTTCAGCAGGAGTTGACGTACGCGCGCCACGGTTTCATCCGAGAGCCGGAACGTCGCGATAGCTTCGCGGGTTGGACCGCTGGCAAAGAAGGCGACGACTTCGTCGTAGGCGTGCGGCAGAGCTACATGGTTCATCTATTTATTGCCCTCCTTGGCGTTATCTTCTCCGCGCCTCATGCCACAGTATAATGATACCAAAGCCTTGTCGGAGCGCGAGTGTTGAGGAGACGACGCCATGGCAAAAACGATGACCATAGAGCTACCCGATGATCAGGTGGAGCGGCTCCAGCGGCTTGCCCGCCGCCTCCGCCGTACGCAAGAGGAAGCCGGCGCACGCCTGATCGATGAAGCACTGCGCGTGGCCGAGTTCGCCCTCATCACCTTCCGCGACTCAGCCGTGGGGCGGCAGGCGTACATCCAGGGTGCGGGCCTGGCGGTGTGGGAGGTGATGATGCTCCTACGTGAGCGTGGCGGCGACGTACAGGAAACGGCCGACTATCTGAGCTGGCCGATTATACGCGTGCAGGCGGCGGCCAAATACGCCGCCGCTTTCCCCCACGAAATAGACGCCGCGCTCTCCGACAACGACTCCTACGACGAGCACAAGCTGCGCGCGGTACTGCCGCAAACGCGCGTTTCTTGTTTCAATGAGCAGGGGAGACTCGTCGAGCAGGGCGATAGAAGTTACCCGGGGAGAGGAATGTCCACGCCATGCCCCTACGACAACTGACACACGCCGTCGCCGCTTTTGCCGTTGTCGTCAACGCCGCCATACCGGCGGTCGCCAGCGCGCGGGGCCGCCTGGCCGCTGGCTCCGGCGTCCCATTGTACCGGCATATCTTCGTGGTCATGCTGGAGAACAGTAGCTACGATCAGATCATCGGCAATGCGAACGCGCCGCGCATCAATGCCCTGGCGCGTTCGTACGGCCTGGCTACGCGCTCCTACGGCGTCACTCACCCCAGCGAGCCCAACTATGTCGCGACCATCGGCGGCGACTACTTCGGCATCCAGGACGACGCGCCCTTCTCATCGACCGCCAACGGGGTCAACCACACGATCGACGGACCAAGCCTGGCCTCGCAGCTCGACGCGGCCGGCCTCAGTTGGAAGACCTACCAGGGGGCGCTTCCTTATCCCGGCTACGAGGGCACGCAGTATCCTCCCAGCGGCGCCGCGCTATACGCGTCCAAGCACGATCCCTTCCTGAACTTCAAGAGCGTGCGGAGCAGTCAAAAAGAGATGCGGAAGATCGTTCCCGACACGGCGATCACGATGGACCTACGGAGCGTCGCCATGACCCCCAATTTCAGCTACATCGCGCCCGACCAGTGCCACGACATGCACGGCACGGCGGGGTGCGCGGACAGCGCGACGCTGGTCAAAGACGGCGATGCGTACGTCGGACGCCTCGTCGCCCAGATCGAGGGTTCGTCGGTGTGGTCGACGGGCAATAGCGCCATCGTCGTCACCTGGGACGAGGATGACTACGCCGCTTCCCCGCCGCCCGGCTGTTGCGCCGCCAAGCCCGGCGGCGGCCACATCGCCACGATTGTGATCACTAACCACGGGCCGCGCGGCCGGCGCGATAGCACACCCTACAACCACTACTCCCTGCTGCGAACGCTGCAGGACGCCTTCGGTCTGGGCTGCCTGCGGCACACCTGCGATGCGGCCGGCGTCACGCCCATGACCGCGCTCTTCGCGACGACGCGGGGCCGGGCCGCACGACGCCATTGACAAGTATAATTGTTTCGTGCTAAACCTTGAGGCATGGCACAGATACGGGGCAAGGCGTTGAGCGGAGACAGTCGCGAGCGGCGGACGTCGATCCTGGCCTGGATGCGACTGGCGCGCGTCTTCGCCAAGATGCAGCGCGCGGCGGCGGTGCAACTGCGCCGCTGGGACCTCAGCGTGGCCCATTTCGATGTGCTAGTGCAGACCGGCCTGGCCGAGGGGCTGACCCAGCGCGAACTGGCGGAGCGCCTGCTCATCACCAAAGGCAACTTGTCCCAGTTGCTCGACAAGATGGAGCGCGACGATCTGCTGGCGCGCTGCCGGGAAGGCCGCGTGAACTGTCTGCATCTGACCCCACGGGGGCGCGCGCTTTACGACGAGGTCTTGCCTGCGCGACAGGAGATGGTTGAGGCGACCTTCGCGCCGCTCTCGGCCGAGGAGCGCGCCACGCTCCTCGCCCTGCTGCGCAAGCTGGACCTCGCGCTGGACTAAAGGACTCCGCTATGCTATAGTTTCGAACGAAACATAAAGCGCCTATAGTTTCGTTCGAAAGTGTTGTGGGCAGAGACAGAGAGAGGTAGGGACCGTCGACCATAGATGATGACGCCCCGGCGACAGCGCGCTCATGTAGCGCCACAGCGTACGGGATCACGTACGGACACGCATATCACGGAAGGACATCGCCATGACCCGTCTCTCGCGCCGCACCGCCGTCCTCTCAGGGCTCACGGCCGGGACTGCTGCCCTCGTCGCCGGCCCCGAAGCTCTCGTCCGCGCGGCCGCTAGCCGCGCGACACCCGCGGCCGGAGCCGCCGCCCCGGTCGCTGCCCTCGCCGCCCATCTGGACGTCGCACAGCCGTCGTTCCTGGCCTTCCTGCGCGAGGCTGGCATCGACACCGCGCTCATCGCACGAACCGGCGGCGGGGGCGGCTTCATCGCCCCCGAGCCGCCCTTCGCACCCCTCCCCGCCACCGCGCATGGTCCGACCATCCCCGCGTCGGGCTACCTCGTCCAGGAGATCCGTGGCGGCGTGTACTGGGTCACCGACGGCTCCTACCAGTGCATGTTCCTCGTGACCGGCCAGGGCGTGATCGCGGTCGACGCGCCGCCCTCGATCGGCCCCAACCTGCTCAAGGCTATCGCCGCGGTCACGAGCGAGCCGGTCACGCATGTAGTCTACTCGCACCTCCACGCCGACCATATTGGCTCCGCCCACCTGCTGCCCGCGAACGCGACCTACATCGCGCAGGCGGACACGGCGGCCTACCTGCGTCGTGATCAGGACCCCCGCCGCC
>JAABUX010008240.1_pt1 | contig 12065 bp, 21 predicted proteins | sample 5561851 | NCBI WGS metagenome assembly JAABUX01 (sample SAMN10711883, study PRJNA513361) | rock metagenome | isolation source: Antarctica rocks | place: Antarctica: Victoria Land, Richard Nunatak red sandstone | collected 2016-01-03 | reverse complement strand
CGGTGTTCCTCGCCAACGTGTACGGGCAGGTAGGGACTGCTCACGTTGTCCCTCAGAATGTTGAGCCAGTCGGTCAGTCATCGATCCGTGCTGCTGGCGACAGCAAGATGTTGACGGAGTCCTTCGAAGCTTGCGTGCTTGTGATTTGTGATGACGATCTGCTTGATGGCAGCAAAACTAGCATTTTGACAGCCTTGTCTGCGATTGAGCTGAGGCTCAATGCAGAACCATGCAATATTTCCAGTACGTTGGGTGTGAAAATCTGACTTGGAGAGATTGTTGTAGACCATCTACAACAGCGCGACGGCCGGGTACCCGGACAAGGGCAAGCGCTACGTCTGCTGGGCCCGCTCGCAGGTGCCTATGCGCACCGCAGCAACTCGCATTCGGTAGTCCTAGTCCTAGGCTAGGCTAGAGTCATAAATAATCTCCCTGTCTCTAGAGCAGCCCTTGTGCAGGTCATGGCTGCATGGCCTTGCAGACACCGCACCATGCGCACATATGCTTCCCAACGTGCCCAGCATTGCTGTGCTCTTGCCATAGCCACGTGACTTTGCAGGCTGCTCGGGAGGCGCGTTACACAGCACGCACTTTGCCAGCGTTGAGCCTGCGAATTTCCTGTCGCGTGGCGGGCAAACACCCTAGATTCAAGCGGCGATTGACGTGGTCGGTCCTGTTGCGCTGCAGACGCGGTACATGCTGGGCGACAATGGCGCACACAGCTACGTCGTGGGCTTCGGCAAGGAATATCCCACCTACGTCCAGTCCATGGGCGCCTCCTGCCCGGGGACCCCGACGAAGCCTATTGTGCGTCCCCAACTCCTTACCGTAATCCTCACCCTAAACCCTAGCACTAGTCCTACGTTTTACCTACGGCTCATCCATGGGCGCCTCCTGCTCGGGGACCCCGTCGCAACCCCTCGTGCGCCGCCTGACATCGATCCCGACCCTCGTCTCTTGCTCCAGCAGCCCACAACACATCCTTGCAGCTCGAAGCTGTCGTCCTGCTGGCTGCGCACGCACAGAGCTAGCGTCCAGCCAGGACCGAACCCTATGCTGGACCGCACAACAGTGTAGCGCTGAAGCCTGCAGAAATTGGCGTATCACATGTTTTCTGCTGGCAACATGCGAGCTTCTGACCCATACCCCCCATTACTCATGGTACGCGCTACCATTGTGACTGAAACTTCCCTTGCCATTGTCTGCAGGTTTGCAACGCGGCGGACGCGCTGTACGCCAACGGCGGCAACAAGCACGTCATCACCGGCGCGCTCATCGAGCTGTCCACCTTCACCGACACGCTGCCCACCAGCCGGACCTCCAACGACAGCCGCGTTGCGCCCGAGTACAACGCCGGCTTCACAGGTGCTCATCATTTGGACACCCTGTCGCAGGGTTGAGTCCCTCGAATTCTTGTGCGCACATGGTGTAGTGTGCGGAGCATCACGCGGGCTTTATATGTGCTTCCAGTTCACCCTGGCAGTCTCTTGTTGCCTCGTCCCACATTACCGCCGGGTGGCACGCAGCTCTGGCCGTCGTGCGGCACCACACATGCATCTACTTTCTGATCGTGCTCCGTCGAGTGCCCCGTGTGCGCTGGGTTTGTGGGTCAGGTCCCAGCGCGCATGCCCTGACCCGTGGCCGCAAACATCGCTGCGCAGGCGCCATGGCGGGCCTGATCAACGCGCCCGGCACCTGGGCGCAGTGCCTGCAGGGCAGCGGCATCCTGACCAAGGACCACGCCGTGTGCGACGCCACGGTCTGAGCGGCGTGCGTCCGGCTGAGAGCGCAGCTCCGGCAAGAACCTCGGCTGCATATGTCGGCGCTGCAGCGAACGGGATCTGCTGAGTGTTCGGCACGGCGCAAACAGACAGCACCGCGGATGCAGGCGTCGATGCTGCGGCAGCAAAGTCCCCACAGCTGTAGGGTCTGCAGTACGAGGACCCGCGCTAGCGCCGCCTGCTGCCCAGTCCCTCAGCAACCGCACAGCCGTGGGCATGGCAGCCGCGCTCTCCAGCACATCACAGCCTCGCTAAGCTCGAGCGTAGCCAGCACCGTGTGCCAGCTCAGAGCCTGCGAACAGCACCATGAGTAGGCCGAGAGACTACGTTGTCTGAGGGACAGCGCCCCACCGTGATCAATGACAGGGGTGCTCAGAGGGGGAGAGCGAGCCGACCGTGATACAATGTATTCGGCTAAGCCTCCAGCCCATGCACGTCAGGATGCCGGGGCTTCGTCAGCAGGGCAGACCAGAGCATGAGATGCTCTGTTGCAGCCAAAGACATGGGAGACAGTGCGCATGTGGTCCTGAGCCTGCAGTTGTGGTCCTGAGCCTGCATGGTTGGGCGCCTCGGTCTTCGGCTGACATGCGGATGAGAGGTGCTCACTCGTTTTGAACTGATCTGTGAAAAATTAGGCTGGTGCATGGTTGTGCAATGTAAATGATAGTTTTGCATTCTATACTCTGGACTGCTGCACACCAAGTGCTTTGCAGTGGTGTGCAGTGCATCCCATCTGGAATGACGCTGAGAAAGAGGTGTCGACTGAAGGGACATTGGAATTACACGCATATTGGCACACACTTGATCAGCAAAAAGCGTCGCGCACCCTAACCTCACAACGACTGGTACGTGCCAGCTAGGAACTGCCACACGCGGCACATGCTGCACGCTATAGTCTCACCCTAGCAAGCTGGCCGGCTTCTCCAGCACCCCCTTAAAAATTAGTCATCTACCGCAAAATCGTGCCCGAGGCCCTCGTTGCCACCAGGCGTGCTGGCTCAGGCCACTGTCATCGCTGCCCGGAGCTGGCGGAAGTACAGCCGTGCTGGTTGGCAGCGGGCTGAGCACTCATTTCTGAAGGATCAGGAGCCAGCACAAGGTGAGTCAGCGCAGCTCATGTACAGATCGCTGCTCGCATGTTGGCATGGCAGACACGGAATGCAGCCTGCAGACAGGCTTGCATCGATGCTGTCTGCTCTGCATGACGATCGCATGGCCCGGCGTCAAGGCGTCCAGGAGAAAATGAACGACATCGCTACAGCGCAGCAAAGCACCTCACCTTGACACCCTTAATAAGCTTCTCGGCATCATCTCCTGTCAGCGCGCCATACCCGCTGAACTCACCCTTGGAGGGCGTGCGCTTCTGCGTCCCGCTGCTGCCGTTACCCTGGAAGAGCTCGCCGCCGGAGGGTGTATCCCTGCGCACGATCAAGGCAAGTATCAGCCGCTTTTGAGACACCCGGCAGCACCAACCCTGTCATTGGATTTGTTTGGCCTCAAACACATCCGTCGGCATTATCCCACCTGACCTGCCCACAGCTCCCTCTGGGCTCGCAACGCTACCCCATGTATTGGTCGTTTAGAATGCTACCCCATGTGTAGCGCGTTCAGAGCAACTATCACAATCACCGCTGCCGCAGGTATCGTACATGCCTAGCAGCATGAATCTTCGCCACTTGGGATGCCGCCTGGCACGACCCACCTCCAACCCCTTGATCATCGTCAGGTGGATGATCAAAGTAGCACGGTGTGCGCTTAAGAGCGTGGGGACTAGGTGTCGATTACAGGCGCGAGCAGCTAGCTGCCGCAGACACAGGACGCGGCTGCTATGCTGGACACGCCCGTAATGGGAGCACGCAGCCCTCACCTCAACAGCACCAGGCAGAATTTGAAGACACCTGACGGCAAAGCGCCAAACGCATCGGGGGTTGGGTGCAGGCCAGGCACACTCCTACAAAGCAGAGCCCGGTAATGACGTTGCAAAGCCCTGACTGCTGCCTGATGGGACGTAGGTGCCGTCCAGACATACTCTCTTGATGCATTATATAATACTCTGCACTTCTGCAGTTCACGCCTCCCTCGCACAGTCAAAGTTCAATCTCACTCGTGTGGTCAAAACACGCAGAACGGAAGTGTGCGTATAGCACGCTGCTGAGGGCCCGGCCGCTGACTGCTGAATCAACCAGCGAAGCCCAGTGATGCACAGCTGACCAGTAGGGCTTTCTCTGCCGGGTCGAAGCGCCCAGCAAGCCAGCACGGTGATGATCTGCCGCTGACAGATCAGACGGGCGATCAGTGCATGCGCATGCTGAGCAGCTCTGCCCCGCAGGGACGGAGGGCCGAGGAGCGGGCAGGCGCTCACGACTCCTCGACGGCGCCGGAGATCTTCTTCTTCAGCTCCTCGATGTCCTCAAGGAGCTCCTCGCGGCTCGACTGCGAACATATAACATCATAGATTTCAGAGTTCTTCACTTTGAAACAATAAATGAAGTTTTAGCAATGGTTGTGTCTCCACCTCAGTAACTATAACTTAGTAACTATAACAGATTTGATAATGGCGGCTCAACTGCGCGTGTGCAGCGAAGACAGGCATGGATATCAGATCGTGCAGATGCAGACAAGAACGGTACATTCCGTTCGGTGTGTTACATGCCTTGGCAGCAGGCAGGCACTAGCAGGCATTTGAGGTCGTGATGAGAATATCTGAGCAGCCGGTGTCTGACAAAGTCTGAACCAGTGCGGCGGGCGGAAGGCAACGTGCGAGCACAGTCGCGCGGCTTACGCTCTCACACTCTCAAGTCACGACGAGCTGCATCGACGCATTGCAATGTAGTGCCGCACACTACCAGCTGGCACACCTTGAAGAGCAGGTACCGGTACGTGAACCAGACGGTGTAGCCCAGGCCGACCAGCTCCAGGAGCTTGGGCAGCTGCACAGAGCAAGTAAAGAGTCAGGGAGACGTTGTCAACCCAGTGCCACATGATGACTCGTGTGATCCATATCTTGGCTCATGACGCCAGCAAAGCACGATAACGTGACAGGCGCTGCAAGACCAGCGTGCACCAATGCAACACGTCATATGCTACATGGAGCCGCAGGACAATTATGCCTGCTGTACATGGAGCCGCTCAGCATGGTGTGCATGCCGTGATACGCCGATGGCCAGTCTTCGTGCAGCCAACAAGTCGGGGATGCCCGCCTGCGATTGGAAGCATTGGCAAGGCCTTCACGGCGGGTGGTGCGCTCACCACCGGCACGTTGTTGACGGCGCCGACGATGGTTGACGAGAACCAGAGCAGCGTCAGGGCGCCGGCGCCGTAGATCACGACCGCGGTCTTGTTCTCCACGCGGTCCCACTGCGCGGTCACAGGTTACTGCTGTCATCTCGTAGCGCAGTTCAATAAGCAGCTTTCTGCACACAAGCTGTCAGGGACACCGCGCTGTCACAGAGCAGGCAGGGATACCGTTTCTGCGCTTATGCCTTAAGACGATTATCTGCTCCAGAAGCTCAGCTTCAGGAGGCCTGCCAACAGCCAGCTGGGAGGGCCGGGCAGGAGTCCAGGTGGCGGGGGCGGAACTATCAACAGTACCTTGTCCTTGAGGTCGTCGACGTACTTCTCGAGATCCACCTGCGCCTCCTCCGTTGCCTCCCTCGTGTCCTGTGCCGCGCGCACTAGGATCGCCTTCCGGGCCTGCGACATGGATAGAACAGCCGCCGTTAATCAGCTGCATCGCAAAACACGTTCCAGACAGCCCCCCTGATGGTGAGAAGTGTCAGGCAGACACACGCCGGCGCCCGCTGCGACGGGGTCAGATCAGACTTAGCGGCCATGATGACGCGAGGATCGGAACCGTCTGCAGGCCGCGACGCTTTGAACTGGTGGAACCTTGTCACCTGCACTGCAGCTGGACGGACGGCCAGCCTGCTCCCGAACATGGCGGACTGCGCTGCGGCCGGGCAGCTGCGTGACACGCTCCGGGCGGGGACAGCGCTGCGAGCGAGCTGCATCGTAGAAGTCATCGCTGCCATCGTGTTGATTGCCTGGAGAAGAGAGGCGCTGATCAGCTGTGTGTAGGCGACAATCGGCGAAGATGGCGCAGCGATCCTGCAAGCGAGGGCACAGCAATGAAGAGGCTCTAGGTTCTTCGCTGCTTTTCGAGTTTGAGTCGACTCGTCATGTTGGTAGTCATGCGACGCAACGGCTCGTCCTGCTGCATTGAGCGCACGCCTGACGCACGGCTGCGTGACAAGACTCCCGATGCCGGGATATGCCATCGGTCAGATCTGGTCCTGGTATGGATGAGCATGCTGCACGCCTGCGTTGGACGCGCGCCGGGCTTCCGGGGTTGATCAGGAGCAGCTGCCGTGCCATGGCAGGCCGGGCGACAAAGCGCAGCGTCAGGTGCCGTGGCAATTGCATGCCGATGCTGTGGCGCAAGCCTATCGTCCTGAACACAGCAGCGATGGTTTTCCAGACGCGGCTACATCCGGCTTGTGCGCCTCAACTATCCTTTGAGCAGCAATATTGCAACACACGGCCGCAGCATGGACAGAGCGCCTGGCAGGGTTACAAACACGCTTTCAGTGTGCGCTTGTGTCACCGTCATGGATCAGCAGAGTCCGACGCTGCTCACTGCGGAACAACTCCGCATCTGCACAGTCGGCTCCCTGGCTTTACAAGGCTGCACGCATTGGACGTACTCCGTGCGCTTGCAGGCAAAGGTGTTATATGCCCGCCTGGCAGCGCCTGGTTGAGGCGGCCTGCATCGGCCTGGCGCTGATCGTGCTGCACGGCGTGACGGTCCGCTACGACTCGTACCAGGGGCGCTTCGAGCCGTACTTCATGGTTCGCCAGTGGCTGTACCAGCGGTACTACAAAAGCCACGAGCTGTTTCTGGGTATATCTGCGCTGCCCACTGCAGCGCTATTCAGCTTCCCGCGATGTGAGCCCAGACAACATCACTTGCTCAGCAGCACGGTCACAGTCGCTGCCGTGCTGTTCCGCCTCCGCTCTTTGCCGTAAATGCGGGCCCAGTCTCCATCCCGTTCCTCCTTTCTGACGATGATGTCCAGGCTTACATTGAGATGCACCCGCGGCGACGTCAAGGCAGGAGGGACGATGTGTACCCAATGCCGCAATGCTGCACCGACGAAGACTGCCTCAAGCGCACCGGATGGACGGTGCCGCACGCGGTCGTCACCATCCTGCGCACAGAAAACTACTTTCACATGTTTAAGGTGCGCATACCCGCCCAGTACCTGGTTCTTCGAGCAACAGGCTCCAGCGCATTCCTGCAGAGTGCAGGCGGTCGCCACTTTCGCTGATGAAGGTTTGCGCAGTCTTCTGCAGTCTGTCTGTCTGTGCTCTCATGTTGGTGGGCCAAGTAGTCAGCTCTGAGCATCACCCTGGCTGCACTATGGCAACATTGCCAACCATCCGGCCATCAGACTGGATCTTTGCCTCTGATGCCTTGCGCAGTCTTCCGTGAGCTTGTCAGGGTATCCAACATGCTCCCTTAGTCACTTGGCGTCGCTCTGTCGTGGGTCTGCTAGCGGTATGTAAGGCGCTGACCCCAGCTACAGGCAGACCGAGCTCTGCTCAGGCAGCGTGTACTTCGACGCTGTCGTGACCTAGTGCACGGCCGGTGCTTGCACCGACAGCGCGATCCGCTGCAAAACCGTGGTGGCGCCGTGGTTGACACACCCCCGCTGATGGCTGCTTGCGGGGTCGCAGAGGCTGGCGTGCTCGCTGGCGACACTGAACCCGGACCTCCCGCTGGTCGTGGTGGCGGTCCGCGGGGAGCTGCAGCCCGACACGCTCGCGGCGGTGGAGGCGCTGGCGGACGTGCGCTACGTGGAGCCCCTGCACTTCAACAACGTGTCCAGCAAGCGGTGCGTGCTTTCTGTGATGCTTGCTGGATGGATTTCGGACGCAGTGGGTTACGTATGTTACCAGTACTGCTATGCATTCATTCCTGCCCTTCCGCTGCAGCGTGTTTGTCTCCTACTCTTTCCCGTTGCAAGTTGGTGCCTGGTTGCTTGCGCTAAAAACACACAAGTGCAACTCATCCCTTGACGCGTGCTCGCCAGCTGGCAAGCATGCTTTTGAAGGCTTGCACTGCCATCAAGAATGGTAGCAATCAAATCCTGGCGTAATGCAGCGCAGTAGCGGCAGCAGCGGTGGAAACGCCCAGTCGTGCCGCGCACCAGTTCTCCTTGTGAGAGAACTGCCTGCCATGCCGCAGGTTCGGGTTGAACTGGCTGAAGCTGCGGCTGTGGGAGCTGACGAGGTTCGACGCGTTGCTGTACCTGGACTCGGATGTGGAGGTCCTTGGCAGCCTGGCCCCGGCCTTCCAGCTGCCGACCGCCTTTGCGGTCGCCCTCGACTCCAACAAAGCGGGCTACTGGTGGGACACCAGATCGCACTACCATTTTCCACTAAATGTCGACCACATACATACAAATTTAGAGCCCGAGTGCAAAGCACCGGCGAATCTACCCTCGCCTGATCCGTAGCCTTGCCCTCCACGCTGCGCCTATGCTGCTCTCGTGCCTTCCCGGCAGACTGCAGGTTGCCTCTGTGCCTCAGCATCGAACTTACCCACTTGCACCGGTCGCGGTAGGTATTCGGCCTTGGGCCGCGGTCAGGCGGGCGTGATGCTCCTGCGCACCTGCCCGCTGGTCGCGGAGCACATGCGGTGGCTGGCGTCCACCCAGCCCGCTCTGCGCTTCCCGTACCACGATGCCGAGCAGGACTTCCTGGACTGGTGAGGGCTGAACGCACCACACACCTGCACTTGTCTTGGTGAACAAGCCCCGCAAGAATCCTCCAAGCTGGCAGTGCCACCAATTCCTGTGCAGTCTACCGTCGCTATATGCAGTGCTGTGAGCCCGACAATGCACTGCATTCTTGTCATCGCGCACACCTGGCGGTGCGACTCACCACGTACATGTATGCGATGCCGCAGGTACTTCAAGTACACGCGCATGACGCTGCCGCTGGAGTACAACGCCCTCGTGGAGCACGTCATATGGTACCGTCGACGGGGCGGAGCCGACGTGGCGACTGAGGCGGAGCAGGAACAGAACAGCACAGCCAGCAGCACTGGGGTACAAGTATCAGATGCAGCGCCTGTAGCCCACTCGTGGTGGGGTCGCGGACGGAAGCTGGCCGGCATGCACGTCTTCGAGGAACCCGACGACGCGGCGGATTGGCACTGGCGGTACGTGCCGCACCCGGACTCCCTGCCCGTCGCGAGAGGCGTGTGGTATGAGGCGCGCACCCTCGGCGGCAGGCCGGTCAGGGTGCTCCACTTCGTGGTGGAGGCCAAGCCGTGGCTGCCCCGCCCCACCTGCCAGGCAGCGAGGCGCCTCGGGGTACCCTCGCCGGCTGCTAATGCGCGCGCCCTCGACGGGGCGTAGGCTTCGAGCTGAATGTGAAACGAATCCTGCGCAGCACTAGCGTCCCACAATGTATATCACGGTGTGCACTGGTGGTAAACAGCGCCATGGCGTCGCTGTGTAGCACATTCTCAGCTTCTGCATGTCGTTTGTGTCCATCGCATCCTGCATGATTGTTTTCTGCGGCTTTTGTGTCTTTAGTTCCCAGCTCATGCGGTCCTCCGCTTCCATGGCTGCCACCGCCAAACCTTCTGTCTTTGCTGTTCATCAGTCGGTCCCTCTACTTTATTATGTATTCGCGGATGATTGCTATCTGCGCGTCACGTGACGGTCACCAACACGATCGAATATTGTAGCATCGCATGTGTAAATGTGTACAGTCCTGCTGAAGCTGCGCAAGATGAAGGCGACTTGGCATGAAGTGAGGCCTGGCCGAGTGGGTGGACACCTTACTGCAGTTTGTTTGGCGCTCAGAGCGGCTGCAATCTCCTATCGTTGTGGAAGACGGAATGCAAACTCACAAGGCATCATGGCATTGTGGCTTTTGATGCATGCTGAGCACTGCGGCGGTGCGGCGCCAGAAGACGAATGCGAACGATAGCCCAGGGTCACAGCATGGCGCTTGCCGCTCAGCGCATGATAACCACGTTGGAGCCAAGTCGGCTGCGAGGCTGCGAATAAGCTCCGCGTCTGCGTCCTGCCAAACCGGAGCATGGGATCTGACGCGGCCATCCTGTCATCATTGGCAAAGCATCCGGTTGCGTCGCAGGCCACCAATGACCGTATCGTCGTGTGAAGAGTCGGCGGTCCATGGGCGCCCCGCGGGCACACACCATCGTCCACCTTCGGGACGTAAGTTTGCAGGCGGTGAGAAATTGCATCAGGCACGCTCGCTGACGCAAACATGGAATGCAAGCCCCCCCTCCCCCCACACACAAGATGGACAGATACCGGCCTTGGCATTGCTCAGTTGTTCAGCGCAAGCAGAGCTGCTGTCGACGAATCGCACATAGAACTCTGTCCATGCGTGATCCGGCAAGCGTCACGGCGCCGAGCCCTCATGAGTGCCTCGCAGCTGGTGCGGCGGGCGTCAGGGCCTCAACGATTCTGCCTAGTGCTGAGCGTCACGGTCGCAACAGTCCTGCTTCACGCGCTGACCGTCTCTCACCGGACGTACGACGACCGCTTCGCACTCTACTTCCGCAGCCGGCAGCTCTGGTGGCAAAGATACTATCAAAAGCATGACTACTTCCTGGGTGCGACACTTTGGCCAGTTGTCTGCAACACTTGCAGGTCTTCTTGCAAGCTGCCTCCAGCCTCATTCGTTCAACCAACTTGGACTGCAGTGCACTTGCAGGTCTGTTTATTTCATTCCTCCCCGTACAGTGGTTGATGCAGCGGTGCACGAGCAGGACAACGACACCCTGACGGTTGACACATTGCCTGCCTGAGGACTGACGACGCCAGTCATGTTTTGCGCAGGCAGGCGGGACGAGGTCGACCCTTCCCCGCGGTGCTGCACCGGAGAGGACTGCCTGCAGCGCAGCCGCGGGCGGCACGCGGTCGTCACCGCGCTGCGGACCGACAACTACCTGCCGCTGCTGCTGGTGAGCACGCGGCCGTGCTTAAGTATACACGTTTGTCCAGGCGGCACACTCCGCTTGTGCGGACCTCCACCTTATGCTGACTGGCAAAATGCTGTCGTGATCTGCGCAGAATGACATGCTCACGGAGGATCGCTGCAGCCACTGCCACTGCTGGCGTGTCATAGCTCCCTGCAATGCTGTGTAAGCACCGACAGAGTGCAAAATCCCGCCCTGTGTACGTCATTCATTGCAGCTTGCAGCCCCACACCGAAGGTCGGAGCAGACCCTTTCCGCGGTGTCAACAACAGGAGCTGGCGTGTTCCCTGGCCGCCAGCAACCCGGCGGTGCAGCTGGTGGTGCTGGCGGTGCGCGGGGAGCTGGCCTCGGCGACGGTCAAGGCGGTCGAGGCCGTCGCTATCATGCGCTATGCAGAACCCGTGTTCTTCGAGAGCCTATCCAGCACGAGGTGTGCGCTTGTGGCAAGCACCCAGATTCATTTTCAGGGTCACCTCCTCCAAGCACATGGCAGAATGCAATGCTGCCGTCAGGCTCACTACCAGCCATTCGAGACTCAGCAAGCACTATGAAGCCAACAGCATCACTGTGCGCTGCATGGACAGTGCTGCAGTCGCTTTGCCGTGCTGCTGCGTCACCACTGCTTGCTACAAGCAGCAAGCGGCATGGAAGCGGCTCATGCCCTCGTGCCTGATCTACGACGAGCTAGCCGCAGGTTCGGGCTGAACTGGTTCAAGGTGCGGCTATGGGAGCTGACCGAGTTCGATGCCGTGCTGTACGTGGACTCGGACGTGGAGGTGCTGGGCGGCGTGGCGCCGGTGTTCGACCTGCCGACCGACTTCGCGGTGGCCATGGACCCCAACAAGGAGGGCTACTCGTGCGCACCCTCGCATCATCATTGAGTCTCTGCCAAAGGAATGTGCTAAGCATGCGATGTTGGCCCTTGCATCGCTGCAGTCGCACCCCTGGCAGGTGCATGTCGCATCTTTCACGTGTTGTGCAACTGTACCGCTGTGCACATGTGGTGTCCACACAGAGCGACCGGCACACACATACCGTACAGGTAAATGTGCACCCACACAGTGCTTTTGAGACTGCAGGTACACGGCCATGGGCCGCGGGCAGGCCGGCGTGCTGTTCGTGCGGCCTTGCGCCGCCGTCGCCGCCCACATGCTGCAGCTGGCAGCGGGTTATCGCCTGCTGCAGTTCCCGTACCATGATGCGGAGCAGGACTTCTTCGACTGGTGCGTTGCCTTTCCCGGGCCGACATGATGGATGTC
>JAABUX010008239.1_pt1 | contig 12065 bp, 18 predicted proteins | sample 5561851 | NCBI WGS metagenome assembly JAABUX01 (sample SAMN10711883, study PRJNA513361) | rock metagenome | isolation source: Antarctica rocks | place: Antarctica: Victoria Land, Richard Nunatak red sandstone | collected 2016-01-03 | reverse complement strand
GCGGCGGCTGCTGCTCCCTCGCGCTGCGGCACGCCCAGACCCGGCAGCGGCGGCGCCCGGCCTGCTGCATGGCCGGGCGGCCGGGGCCAGGGCGGCCGCACGCTGCCGGCTGCCCCGTGGCGCCATCCCGCGCCGGCGGCTGCTGCCAGAGCTGCGCGGCCGGGCCTGCGGGCGCGCGCGTCGGCCGGGGCAGCTGTTGTTGGGCGCCTTTGTGCGCCGCGCAGGAGTTGGCGGCCCCGGCTGGAGCCGTGTGTGTGAACCCGCGCCTGTGCCCGGAGCACTGGGGGAGCGAACGGTGTGGCGCAAGCGTGTCCTGAAGTCTTGATGTGCGCGCGGGTGCGACCGGCTGCAAGTGCTGCGCTCGGTCTGCATGCGCTGCGTGTTCCAAGGCGGCCGTGAGAGGAGCGCTGGCCGCTGAGGGAACGGTTTCCTGTCCAGCTGCGCTAGGACAGGGACCTGTAACGCACACCACGCATCTCACGGATTGCAACAGTGGGCCCACTCACTGACTATTCCCTTGAATGGAATACATGCTTGTGTGTCCAGGGTAGGGGAAGAGTTAGCAGCAAACTCTCTGCTATGTAGGAAGCACCTGTCAGCGATCGCCTGCAAGTAGAGGAAGTCTCCGCAGTGCCCACGTATCAGACGTGTTTGCACGGGGCACCCCTTCTCTTGGCGGTGTTGAGGAAGTGAGCCAGTTGCGTCCGCGCGCTTGGTGCAGCAGTGCCGGCTCTTCGCTCGCTGCGGCCTGCTGGCCGTCCTCCCGCCTCACGAGCTCTGCAGCCAGCACTGTTGCTGGCAGAAGAGGGAGCTGCTCAAAGCAAGCCCGTTCCGGCTCGAACAGGCACCCCGTTGCTCCGCCAGCAGCCCCGCCGCAGCCGCACAAAAATGCGATGGCGCTCTGCAGAGCGGCGCTCCTGGGCGGCCTGCTGAGCTGCGTGCTCGCCCGCACGTGCGCCCGCGCGCCGCCCGCGCACGCGCTCTATTGCGCCGGCGCACCCGACGCCCCCGGCTTCTACGACGCTGCCTCGGCGCGCGGCCTCCCACGCTGGGGCGTCCCCACGCTGGCCTTCCTGCCGCACAGCGTGCGGGAGGGTGACCGGGGCGCGCGGCGCGCCGCCAGGGCGATGTGTACGTGCCCGTGCTGCAGCTGCCCGGGCGCTTCCTGGACCCGGCCACCTTCAGCACCAGCGAGAATGCGGCCAGCGCCAATAGCAGCGTGGCGGCGCCGGCCGGCTTTGCCTCGCTCCAGGCGCTGTTCCAGGCGCGCGCCTGACCCTGCTCTGGGCCCTGACCCTAACCCATCTGCTCCAGGCGCGCGCCTGTGGACGGGGCAGACTCGCCATCCACAGGGCTGGTCCTCCCCGGCGCATAAGCGCGCGAGCACTGCCCCACCCACCTGGCCCTGCACACACAGCTTGCCTGGGCATGGTCAGCTCTGTGACGCGGCGCAGGCTGACACCTAGGGCAGAAAGCTCGTGCCGGCGCCGTTAGCAGCCGGTTGTGCAGGAGGGCAGGCACGGCTCTGACGCCATGCCGTGCCCAGCGCTGGGACCTCGCGCAGCATGGCACCCGCTCCGCCCGCGTAGGGCCTCAGCGCAGGGCCTTGCGCACCGTGGCGGCCGTGTCACGCAGCACGGAGCCGGGCGAGCGCGCGCGCCAGGTGGCATGCGAGGGCGCCGGCATGGCCGGCGCCTTCCCGGCTGACCCGGCCGCGCGCTACGCCGTCCGGCTCTTCTTCTCAGACTACCAGGCAGCGGCGCCGGGCGCGCGCGTCTTCGACCTGACCATCGCCGGGCGCGCCGCGCTGCGCGGCTTTGACATCGCCGCGGCGGGCGGCGGCGCGCGCGTCGGCGTCGTGCGCACGTTCCTGGTGAGGCCATGTGCGACCCTCGTCGGGGGGCTCGGCATGATGTGCAGAGGGCCTGCGCTGTCGGTGCACCGTGCCTGCTGCGGTGTCTTCATGCGGGCAACCTGCCGTGATCCTGGCCTGCGCGACGGGCCGCGGAGACATGCGAAAACAACAAAGAAAATTGAAAGCTCATGCGTGCGCGCATGCGCGGCAGGTGTGGCCCGCAGCCGACGGCCTCATCTCGCTGGCGTTCGGCGCGGTTGTTGGCTTGCCCGAGCTCGCCGCGCTCGCTATTCACCAGGACGATGGGGCGTCCTTCCCGGACGCGCTCCCGCTGCCGCTGGCAGACGGAGGCGCCGCACCGCAGGACTGGCTAGCGGCCGCCCCGGTCGGCCCCCTGCCTGCCGCAAGCGCGCCCGCGCCGCCGGACGCGCCTGCCGCGGGGCCCGCTGCCGCAGCGGCCGAGCCTGGGGCGGCTCTGGGTGCCCCCGCTGCGGGCCCGACAGTGGCGGCCGCGCCGGTCGCCGCCAGCGGCTCCGCGCTCGGGGCCTCGCCGCCCCTGGCCGCCACCTTGCCCGCTGGCAGTGCAGCGGCTGGTCTGGCGTCCGGGCAGCCGCTGGCGGAGATGCGCGGCGACGGAGACGCGTCGGCCCCGGCGTTTCAGAACAGCACGGCGGCTGGACCGGCCAGCGTGCCAGACGCGAGCCAGCAGGCGGCGGCCGTGGCCGAGCCGGAGGAATCGGCCGCTGCCCCTGTGCAAGCGTCGGCGCCGTCCGGGCTCAGCGGCATGCCCGCGCTCCTGTCGCACGGGCCTGGCGCTGCGCCTGCAGCGAGCCTGCCCGCATTGCCGCCGCCGCCGCCGCCGCCGCCGCCGCCGCCGCCGCCGCCGCCGCCGCCGCCGCCCTCCTCCCTGCAGGTCGTGCGCTGGCCGCCCGTGGCCGCGCCTGCGCTGACCGAGTTCTATTCTGACCCCGCGCTGTCCGCGCTGCCGGCGCTACTGGCCGCGCAGCTGCCGCCGGGCGGCCTGGCTGCGCCGCTGGACATCAGCGCCGACCCCGGCGGCGGCCGGCGCGGCGGCCGCGCCGCGCGCGCGCCCGGCGATGCGCTCTTCACCTGGCTCGCCGTCTTTGCGACCCTGCCCGGCACGCGGCCCGCCGCAGGGCACTTTCCGACCGCGCCGCCTGGAGCGCAGCCGGCTACGACTGCCTCGTCGCACGCGTGTGGATGCCATTCTGTATCCGCAAAATCAGCAATGTTCGTCGTCTGCAGCACAGGCTCAGGCTGAGCGGACATTGCGGGCGCGCAGCAAGGCTGGCGGACCCTGCGGGGAGCCCGGGGTACCTCGCGGTTGACCCGGGCGGCGGGTACGCCGTGGCCGGCACCAGCCTGACCGCCGCGGGCGGCGCGCCGCTGTGGCTCGGCGCGGAGCGCGTCGCGCTGCTGCTCGTGCAGGCCAAGTGGGGCGCCTGTGCGATGGCCGTGCACATCTCGGCAGGTCACGCCGCCCCCCGCCCGTCGCCGGCGCGCATGCCGCAGGGTCTGGTCCTGTGTAACAGCCACTCGCTTGCTCACAGAGGAAACCTGGATTCAAAGCGCTGCCCCGGGCGCTGCCTCATGAGTTGCTGCGTTGGCCGGGGGCCTGCGGGCGTCGCGCGGGTGTGCGCTGTGCTCGACGCTGACAGCCCTAGGCGCGGCAGGCACCTTCCTGGACGCCAGCGGCGCCACCAACCCCAAGCTCGACGTCTCCTTCCCGTGGCTCCTGCCCAACGGCGCGGCCTGCGGCGCGCGCGCGGCCGCGCCCGCCGCCGCCCCGGCCGCGGGCCCGGAAGGTGCGGCGCCCGCCGGGCTGCCCATGGCGGGTGGGGGCCGCTGCTCGCTGCATGCGACGAGATGCTGGAGGTGGCAAGCATGGCACTGATCCTTTGGGGTACTACATTCCACAACATAGTCAGGGCATATCTGCTAAGCACCCCCCTTTCATCCCTGCTCGTAGTCAGCGGCAGACATCACCCCGCTGCAGTCACAAGCCGGGTAACACAGCAGCGCAGACGCTTCCGGTTCAGCGTCAGGCGCCGCAAGCGCCCCGTGCGCGCTGGCGCCGCGGCCGGGCGCGGTGATGTTCACGAGCGGGCGCACCAACCAGGCGGCCGGCCTGCTGGCGGTCGTGTTCGACGCCGGCTACGCGCGCGAGGCCTGCGCGCCTGCCTGCCTGTTCGAGGTGACCCTCGCGCGTCTGCTGCATGCGGCCGCACGTTGCAGGGCTGCGTTGAGACCACCGCAGTGTGCGCTGCATGCTTTGCGTGCTGCCACCCTCGCATGCCCTCACATGATGCGCTTGCTGCATCCCAAATCGGCATTGAGAATTCCGTGCATGCATATGCGAGCGCGCCTTTTCTACACCGGTCTCATGCACGCCAGCCTCTGCTTCTGAGGATGCTGCTGCGACCTCTGCTGCGCCAGGTCGATGGCCCGGCCGCCATCACGGGCTTCGCCGTCATGGATCCGTCCAGCGCCGACCCGGCCCCCACAGCATGGGCGCTGCACTATCAGGTTGGCGCCACGGTCCGCCGGCCCACAGCTGAACCCTCCGCGCTTGGATGTGCCTGCCGCGGCTGCCGCATTGCACTGACGTCACCCTGCAACACCAATCAAGGCAGCCGCATTGCCGTGCAGAGCCAGGCACGGCATGCATGGCCTCACCGGGCGCCGCGCGCGCGCAGATTGCCGAGGAGGGCGCGCCGGTAGGGTTTTCGCTGCGCGTCAGCCCCTGCTCCGACGCGCTCGCCTTCCTGGGCGCGCTGGTGCTGGGCACGCAGCCGCCGCGGCTGCTGCGCGTCAGCAAGGTGGCCGAGCGCGCGCTGCCGCTGCCGGCCGGCGCGGCCGGCGCCCCGCAGACCGCCGTGCAGCTGCTGTTTGCGTTCTCCGAGCAGCGTGCGCTGCCGGCCCGGCACATGCGCTCCTCGTGCCTGTGCTATCCCGGGATGCGCACCCTGCTCTCACCGCCAAGGGCCGCATGCAGCCGTGCTCCGCAAGCGAGCACAGCAGGGTGTCACTGCTCATGAAAAGTTTGCCTGTAAGCGCGGCGCCCTTCGGGTCTGCAGCCGCCCTTGCGGGTGTGCGCCCGCCCTTGGCTACGGGCGGGGCTTCCGGACCCACCTCCTGGGAGCGCGCATGCGTGCGTTGCAGTCACATGCGCGCGAGCGACCCCCGTCGATGACCCGGGCCCGGCGCGCCGGCGGCGCAGTGGACGGCTTTTACGCGGGCGAGGTGCAGCTTGTCGGCGCGCGGGTCGCCGGCGACGTCGGCCAGGACATCGTGCCGAACAGCTACGTGCTGTGGGTGGCCTCCGACCCCGGCGCGGCCACCTTCAGCGTCACGCTCGCGCCGGGTGCGCGCCCAGGGATACATGCTGACGCCCTTGCGGTACTAGTGCGCTGGCAGTGCTGGCCGCTGCAGGCGCGCGCTGCGCACTGGCATGCAGTGATATCATTGTCAGCCAGCACCTGTGTCTGCCTAAGCAGAGTGTGGCACCACTTCTCCAGCTACCATGCGGCAGTGGCAATCAGAACACCTAAAGTCGCGGCACCCACTGCAAGTGCTGCCGCCTGCCGTAGACGCCATTCGGGACGTGGCCGGCAACCCGCTCGTGATACCTACGGCCACGGTCATTCCGGTCATGGCCACAAGCAGCGCCACAGCGGTCACGCTGACAGCCGGCGGGCCCGCCGCTGGCTCTGCAATCGCCGGCACCTCGCCCGCGCCAAGCCCGCCGGACGCCGCCGTCCTGGGCTTGCAAGCCCAGGATGGCACAGCGTCGACCACTCCGGCCGACGCTGTGCAGGTGGGAGCCAGGACGCCCTTTCATGCCTTTCATGCCATTTTCCTTGCCGGTGACTTGCGCAAAGTAGAACATGTGGCGTACTTTGCATACTGCTACATGCACATGCTGGCATTGTTCTTGCTCGTGCAAGCAATATGACACGCCACGAACTCTGCCCTCAGCGCGCAATCCTAACCACGCAGGCTGCCAGCAGCCGGGGCCGGCATACAGCATCTGGCGCGATCGTGGGCATAGCCGTGGGCGTCGTGGGGGGCGCCCTGGTCTCCAGCGTCTGTGTAGCAGCCGGCTACCTGTTCCTGCGCTGGGTACCAGCCCCGCAGTGCTGCAGCAGCAAGCACACAAAGAGCACATGCGCAGCATGTGCAGCAGCCTGGGCCTTTCCTGGCTTGCTTCAAGGATTGAGCAGGATGCGTGGAATGAAGACCTATGCCTCACAGCTGCAAGGCTGATGTCATGATGCAACATCAATGAGTGATGCGTGTCTGGACATGATGTGCTGCATGGGGGCTGTGTCATTAAAAAATCTGGCATGTGCGCAGCGTCAGGCCTCCACCACCAAGGCATCCTCTGCGCCGGCGACCCCATGGCCGGGCTTCTTGACGGCCGCAGTGCTGAAGCGGGCAAAGCACGGAGAGGCTCCATCTGCCATTCATGTTGTGGCTGGCGACCCAAATGTGCTGTGAATTGCTTGTATGCCGACATGTTCGGTATAATATGAAGAATGTCATCACATCCTTAATAGGAGTCATGCTGTGCGTTCACATGTTAACAGAGGCATAGGCTCGTTTCCAAGCAGGGTTCGACCTAATTGCACCCTTGCATGAGGCCTCAACATAGCAAGGGACATCAACATGCATTGCTGACTCTACTCCGTCACGGACGCCATAGCATATGACGCCCTTGTTAGTCGCTGCTGCTATGGCAGCCTATACCAACAGAAAACCAAACCGAGTGCCCTGGACTCATGCACACAGCGCGCAAGGGGATGGCACGCGACATATCTCGTGATGGCACGCGACATATCACGCAGCACATGCACTGGCAGATTCACGACAGTGCGCAACACATGCGCTCGCAGGATGCATGCCGACTTGCAGCACGGCATGCAGGAAAGAATATGCACAAGGGAAAGCAGGTGATACAGCGTAGCACTGCACCCGTGCGCAGCGTGTGCACGGCAAACAAATATGCATCAAAAGCAATACTGCTGTCCAAGGAGTTGACAGCTAAGCATGCCATGACCATGTGCAGCTGTCCCTGACGCTTCGAAGACCGGGGAGCTGGGACTGGCCGCACTCAAATTAGGGCTTGCACATCTGCTACACCAGGGCCGCCAGCTGCTCCGCCTTCTCCGGGGCGACCTCGCTGAGGAAGGGGTAATCCGTGTAGCCCTTCTCCTGCACATGCCAGCAGCCGGCGCGCGTCAGCGCCGCATGCCACGGAACGCGTGCTACACACACTTGCTACACACACTTCAAGCTTTGGACAGGGAGATGAGCAGACCTGGTCCTGTGCGCACAAGCGCAAGTGCCCGCTACAAGCAGGCACCGATCCTGCACCACTGCGCACCCTCCCAAATGCAGCACGAGTACACACAATGTGAGCAGAGGCAGCTTTTTGCAGGCACGCCACCAAAGGAGAAGGCACAGCACACCGGGTCAGAGCTGTAGAACGTGCTCCGGTCATAGGGGTTGAGCGGCGCGTCCAGCGCAAAGCGCTCGGGCAAGTCCGGGTTGGCGAGGAACAGGCGCCCGTACGCGATGAGGTCTGCGCTGCCGTCGCGAATGGCCTCGATGCCGCGCTCGCGCGTGTAGCCGCCGGCTGACATGAATGTGCCCTGTGGGAACATCAGCCTTGGCAGCCTCGCAGCCTGGGTTTAAATTATACCCTCCGGGACTCCCCAGGCGGGCAACAAATACGCCAGCATGGGTCCCTACAAAAAGCAGCCACAGCAAATTCGGGAGCAGATTCAGCACTCTGCTGCCAGGGGGTGGCTTGCATGGTGCAGTCACGGCACATCCGGGACTTCCAAATTCAAGTTCTGCAAGCAGCACACAGGCGCTGTGCGTGCCTGCTGGCTGGGCTTTCCAAAGCGAGCACGGTCTGTGGGGGTGCATGCCTTGTAGCGGTCGCGGAATGTGGACAGCTTGAATGATGCGTCATGCTCCTCCTCTTCAGTGCCCTTGGGCACGCGCGGCTCCACCATGTGCAGGTAAGCAAGCCCCAGCGGGTTCAGCTGCGGGCATGCCAGGCACAGTAAACTTCAAGTCGGGATTTGCCTGCCAATGGAATTCATGTTCCGCAGCGCCTCATGCCAGACGAGGCACCTGGCTGAGAGGCACCGTGTGCATGAGCAATCACAGCTATGACAAGCACGTATGACGTGATGTGCAGTCCACATGTCTGCGCATTTTTCTGAGGAAGGCACTGGCCCTCCGGCGCCCACTGGCATGCCCCAGGAGTGTCGGCTGCCGCAGCAACACACAGCTTGCTGAGCCGCGCAGCCATCAAGCCTGCGCGCCTGGTCAGTCATGTAGGTGCCGAGTGCGACGGGGTCGTCATCGATTGCATCCAGGAACGTCGTGAAGGGCGCCAGACGGATGGCGGTCCGCTCGGCGCCCACCGCATCGACCACCGCGCGCGTCACCTGTGGCAGCAGGCGGCTGGTGGCCAAGGAGGGCGGATGGCGCTGCTGAACCAGCACTTTTCTGTTTCTGGACTGGACGCATGTGCGTTAGCAGCAGCAACGGCGCAACAGCAAGCGTGTCGCGTGTTCAGCCAATGCAGCCCTTGCTGTGATACCCCCACTTGCTGCAACATGAATCTCAACATGCGCTGTGCTGCTGCTGCCAAGCCAAGGCGCGGCAAGACCTCACAGCGCCTCCCGCAGCCCCCGTACTGCCGGTGATGGCGGGCGTGCGCACCTCCAGCGCAAAGCGCGCCCGGTTCTCAAGCGGGCCGCCGTACTCGTCGCTGCGGTGGTTGCTGCTGCTCTTCAGGAATTGGTCGATGATGTACCTGCACACGGTCATCCCTTGCACACAGGTTCTTCGACCGCTGACGCACTGTATACAGCGCTCAGCAGCCACGTGCCAGAAGGCAGCAACGAGGGCAGACTTACAGGCGGCCCAACAGTTCACACTGCGGGCCACAGATGTGCGCGCTCACCCGTTTGCTCCATGGATCTCCACACCATCAAAGCCTGCATAAAAAGGACAGTGGACTGGGCGTCATGGGGCGTGGGTGGCGCAAGGTGGCGCAGCTTGGCCATGGGTCTCCAATATGGAGGTTGAACCAAAGGCATAAGCACATTTATAAAAGCGGCAAGAATGCTAGCGGCTGCCTCCACTCAAGTGATAACAACCCATGGCCGAGCGGCCATGCAAGCTTGCTGCATGCACCTGCTGCAATCGCGTTACGTGCGCCGTCAGCAAACTGCTCCACGATCCGCGCGATCTCTGGCTGGTCGAGCTCGCGCGGCACTGGGTACGCAGCAGCCTGGCCGGAAGGCGTGTACACCTGGGCAGCAAGAGGCCGCGGCATAAGCGGCCCACCGGCTTTTGAATCCATTGGACGTAGTGGCTGTTGCTTGCCCAAGCCTGATGCCACTCCATGGCGCGCAGCGGACAGGCAGCAGTGGCGCTCCAACGACCATCAGCCGCGCGCGCGCCTGCCAGTCCGGGCCGATTGCGATGGCGGACGGCGCGGGAGGCGGCGCCCTGCATGCAGCCGCTCGCGCGCGTTCATCTCAAGGACAGAGGCTCGCCGGGGGCAGTATTGGCGGTTCACTCCTCTCCCAGCAGCTGGCGCAGACCGACCAGCATACACCGACTGCAGAGGGCCCTGGCCAATGCATCTGTTCTCATTCAGGAGGGAGGTGCTTTTGTCCTCGATGCAAATACGCAGCATGCAGACTGGCAGGTATTGTGAATACAGGCATGCCGGCCTGACAGATGAACCCCAACGTCGTTGGTGGGGAGGGCCAAGACGGTCAACATCATGCGCTACCCGGGACGAGAGCCAGATCTGCCCTGTGAGAGGCGTGTCACTCTGCCGCAACATACAAGAACCAGTTCGATGCAACCTCCAAGTAGGACACCCCCTCGCACCCGTGTGGCTGGTAGTCTGGGTGGGATGCCCGTCCGCAGTGCCAGAGCTGCAGGTAGAAGACCCCGCCGGCGGCGTGGACAGCATCTACCACAGGTCGCCATGCCTGCACAACCAAGCGCTTCCTCACTGCAGCCGCACAGCAGGTGCAGGGCTGCAGAGCGTGCGCTGTGACACGTAGCACAGAGCCCACTGTGTGTTATGCAGCACAGAGGCAAGGTGAGCACCTCGATCTGCTCCTGGGTGTAGATACCAGGCACCTGGCGGTAGCCGTGGCCCTCCTTCGCCACGCAGGTAGCCTCCGAGATCAACAGACCGCCCTGAGCAGGCCCCAGACGGTCGGAGGGGGGAGGTGCTAGCCACCAGGTGCGAGTGCATCCTCACTTCCTCAGCGCGCCAAAGAGCTTGTATGCGCCGCACCTGTGTGGTCCGCTGCTGGTAGTATGGGACTGCCTGCGGCTGCGGCACACCGCCTGCAAGCGCACGCGGGCTGATGGCCTGTGCAAGGTCGCCGGCACGTGCAGGTACAGGCACACGCAACTGGGCCTGCAGTAATATGCATTTGCGTGCACACTCACGCGGCTGGCAGCCATTGCAGCAAGGGCGCAGCAGCCTGGGGGACACCTACTGCCCGGCAGCGGGTCAGCGGAGCATACACGACTCTGTGCTGCAGCTGGACGCCCGCCATCTCGTACGGCGTGAGCAGCTCATTGGTGTGCGGCACTCTGCGCGGCTGCACGTCTGCGGCAACGCTGCACACCACCCTGGAGCCTTGGCACCTGGGCTGCCAGGGCGTGCGCAGGAGCGGGCTCACGGTGCGCATCCTCCCAGCTGAAGGCACCAACGCAGCTTGTCAATGCACTGCACACCAGCCGCAGTCGTGCAGAGCGGTTGACAAAGTGGACTCACCCGTGCTTGGTGCCGGACACCATTCACATAATTACACACCGGCACGAGCGGCCATGCTCCCTGCACATGCAAGCCTGATGCGATGAACTAATGAGTTGCGAACTCATTGGCGCACAATGAACACATTTCACCCCATGCGTCCTGAGTCAGGACTGCTAACACGCTGTAATTGGAAGGTTGTCTGACAGTTTAAATGATGGTGCACTTTGCAGGAGCTTAGAATTGTGTTGCGTTTGTACATGCGTTGAAGGGGCCGTGTGCATGGCATATTTGTTCTTTTGTCACTGCTTCTGCTTGAGGAGTCAAGAGAAACGACAAGCGCCGCATGCTGCGTCATGTGCAACTCTTCTCTATACACCATTGCAGCCGCCAATCACTGATTAAATGTTGATGCTGAGGCTTTCTCCAAAAATACCCATGCACACTTGCGCTTGTCAGAAACTCACCATGTTTACACTTGAGCCTCCAAAGCTTGTCAGGCGCTTACTAGCAATGTATGGTCCTGCACCATTTCACCTCACCTGCCTGGGTGCTGGGCAGCACCACAGCCTAGTGTACATCTTACTGGCCACACGCAGCCCTGCATCCCTGCTTCATCCCATGCACACTGAGTGCCCGAGGTGTAAGGACAGTCAGAGAACCGATGTGATGTCCTCATACCATGTATCAAGCTCTCCACAACCACCCTGGCCCTGGCATACCCACCATACCCCGGGCAGGCGGTAACTCTTGGAAGTAGTGCACAAAAGAGCTGCAGGGTTTTGCAGCCCTTTCCCTCCTAACCTGGCTCCTGTGCAGCGCACTAACAACGCGCTTGGTCCATCAATGCAGAGCGCGCCGCCCTTGCGTGCGCCGCGCGGCTAGCATGTGGGCGCGGCCGCGCACAGCTTGGCGCCTGACAGCGCCGCAGGCACCGTGCTGGCTTGCGGAACAAAGACAGGGGCGCTAGCGCGCAGACCGCCGCTGGGCTTGGCAAGCGCCGCCCGCGGCACAAACGGCGGCGCCTCCGCCCGCAGCTTGCTGCGGTGCACCTCCGTCGCTGCGCCAGTGCCGGAGCCCGGCGCAGCCGCGGCTGTGTCCGGGCGCGCGCCCGGAGCCGCTGTGGCCGCCACCTGCGGTGCCGCCTGCAGCAGCTGCAGCAGCTTCTCGCGCACATGCGGCACAAAGCCGCTCCCGTTGCTGCTGCTGCCCGCGTCGGCCGCAGGCGCGGGCGTTGCCGCGCCTGCCGCCGAGCTTGTGGTGGCCGGCGACGCGGCGTCGGCCACCGCGCTCGTTGCTGCGTCGCCGGCGGGTGCGGCAGGGGGGCTGCAGGGGCCGTCTGCGTCGGCCGGAGGTGCAGGCGACGTCGCCGCGCCT
>JAABUX010008238.1_pt1 | contig 12066 bp, 8 predicted proteins | sample 5561851 | NCBI WGS metagenome assembly JAABUX01 (sample SAMN10711883, study PRJNA513361) | rock metagenome | isolation source: Antarctica rocks | place: Antarctica: Victoria Land, Richard Nunatak red sandstone | collected 2016-01-03 | reverse complement strand
AATTTCGATCTGTTCTGAGCGCACATGGGCAGGGAGACCGAGTAAAAGGATTGGTTGAATCATGGGCTAAGCGAAAACCAGAAGAGGGATAAGCGACAATATTCTTTCCTCAGTATACCACAAATTTATCATCGAAAGTGTGCATGAACCTCTCTCGACGACTTTCAAAAGCCCTTGTCTTTTGTAAGCGGGGTTGTAGGGTTAGGCTCGTACAGTGTACAATGAGTTTAACCACACGTTCTTGGTTCTCAGATCGGAGGGCCAGGAATTTTTTATAGTGAGGAGGGGTCTTTCTTTGTCCGAATTATTTCACGAGATTGAAAATTGCGTTACTGCTCCCCAAGGTTTTCGCGCGGGCATCACGGCCTGTGGCATCAAGTCAGATGGTGCGATTCCCGACCTGGCTATTTTAGCTTCTGATGTTCCCTGCGTCGCTGCTGGCACATTTACGACGAGTCGCACACGCGCAGCTCCCGTTCTCGTTTGTCAGGAGCGTCTCAAAAACGGGAAAGCCCAGGCGGTAATTGTAAACAGTGGCAATGCGAATTGCGCGACAGGTGAAATTGGTCTGCTCAACGCCTATCGGATGACTGAATACACAGCTACGTTGCTTGATCTTGAAAACGAGTTAGTGCTCTGTTCCTCGACAGGTATTATTGGGCGACAATTGCCAATTGAGAAGATCGAGACTGGCGTTAAGCAGATCAAACTACGAAACGATCAGGGTAATGCCTTTTCAGAAGCCATTCTGACGACGGATACACGTCCAAAGCGTATGGCATTAGAGTTCCAGATTGAGGGCAAGACGGTACGCCTGGGTGGTGTCACGAAGGGTGCAGGCATGATCTATCCCAATATGGCAACAATGCTTTGCTATTTAACTACCGATGCTGCAATCGAACATGAATGGATGCAGACAGAGGTACGTGCAGCCGTCGAAGATACCTTCAATATGATCGCAATGGATGGTGATATGTCGACCAATGATACCTGCATTCTCTTCGCGAATGGTCTAGCAGGGAACACGCCAATTCATGCTCAACATCCAGAAGCTGATACGTTCCGTAAGGCACTGCGCTATATCATGGAATACCTGGCCCGAGAGATGGCTCGTGATGGCGAGGGTGCAACCAAGCTGATGACCGTCCATGTGCAGGGTGCGCGCAATAAAGATGATGCTGTACTTGCCGCGAGATCAATTACACTTTCTCCACTCTGGCAATGCGCTCTCGCGGGCGGTGATCCCAACTGGGGTCGTATTGTTGCTGCTTTGGGGGCAAGTGGTTGTGAGCTCAATCAGAACACATTCGATATCGCTATTGGCGATGTGCTGGTAACGACACAAGGGATGGCGGCCCAGTACGATCAGCAGGCAGCGCGTGCAGCAATGGCGGGAAAAGATGTCACTATTTCAATTGATTTGCATCTCGGCGAAGGTCGAACAACGGCGTGGGGCTGTGATTTAACACACGGCTATATCGATGAAAACACACTTTATTCCCGATAAAGAACGAACAATTGTTAGCAGATAGATAGGTACACCGTACCCATGCAAGGAGAACCACAGATGACAATGGCAGAGTTAAATACCAACACTCGTGACTGGGTGGCACTTGAGCATCAGTATTATCAAGGAACATTTAAGCGTCAACCACTCACTCTTGTACGCGGCGAGGGTGTACGCGTCTGGGATAGCGAAGGGAAGGTGTACCTCGATTTTGTAGCAGGTATCGCGGTAAATATACTGGGACATTGCCATCCAGCAATTGTGAAGGCAGTACAAGAGCAGGTAACTCAGCTTGTTCACGTCTCGAATCTCTACTACAACACACGTCAAATTGAGCTTGCTGAATTGCTCGGCATTCAGAGTAAGGGGATGCGCTCATTCTTCTCGAATAGTGGAGCGGAGGCGAACGAGGGTGCAATCAAGCTAGCACGTAAATATGGGCGGTTACATCGCAACGGTGCCTATGAAATTATCAGCATGGAGCATAGTTTTCACGGCCGCACACTGGCAACGACGGCGGCAACAGGCCAGGCATCATATCAGGCATCATGGGTCCCCTTGCCCGACGGGTTTAAGCAAGTTCCATTTAATGATCTTGAGGCGTTGAAGGCCGCGACCAGCGAGAAAACAGTAGGTATTCTCATTGAGGCGGTCCAAGGTGAGGGTGGTATCTGGCCCGCCGATAAAGCGTTTATGCAAGGTGTACGCGACTGGTGTGATGAGCAGAACCTGGTATTGATTTGTGACGAAGTACAGGCCGGCATGGGTCGCACAGGTAAGTTCTTTAGTTGGGAGCACTACGTCACGCCGGATGTTGTAACGATGGCAAAGGGGCTGGCAGGTGGTGTGCCGATTGGTGCGATGCTGACAGGTCCACGCACAGATGTATTTGTAGCAGGCGATCATGGGACAACGTTTGGTGGCAATCCCATTGCGTGTGCGGCGGGTATCGCGACAATTAAGACCATTTTTGAGCAAAATTTGTTGGAGCATGTGACGCAGATGGGCGATTACTGGAACTCAAAGCTTGAAAGCCTCTGTGCGACGTACTCCTTTATCGATAGTCCACGCGGTATCGGTCTGATGAGAGCAGTAAACGTCAAACACGAGTTGGCACCTGTGATTGTGCAGAGAGCATTAGCACATGGCCTATTACTGAACAACACCGGAACGGGCACATTACGTATGCTTCCACCACTAGTGTTGACAAAGGCTGACCTCGACGAGGCAAGTGTGTTGCTCGACAAAGCATTGGCAGACGTAGCAGAAATGCCCATTGCACAGGCATAAATCTGTAATATATTGGTCTAACATATGAAGACAGCCAGTGTGATCTTCACGGTCTCACTGGCTCTTTTTCACCTAAAGGAAAGAAACCTTTATTTTACCTTGTATTCGAGAAAATCTGATACTTAGGTATCAGCCAAAAGTGCATGAGCAGCGAGTCGTCCGGGTGTTCCTGCGACTCCACCAGTGGGATTTGTGCCAGCCCCTGAAATATAGAGTCCTGCAATCGGCGTTCGATGGTTTCCTAGACGGTAAGTAGGTCGCATAGAACCCAACTGATCTAAAGAAAGATCGAGATACATCGGATGACCTAGGGGCCAGCGACTCTCTCGTTCCATCTCAAGCGGTGTGAATGCCCTTACGCCTTGGATAGTCTGCTTGAACCCTGGTGCTCGCTCCTCCATAGTATCCAAGCACTTCTGAACGAAGGTATCAGACGCTTGCTCCCAACCTCCTCGAATGCGCCCAGGAGCCGAAGGACACGCAAGATAAATCGTATGGCACCCCTCAGGAGCTAGCGAGTTATCAAGAGCAGAGGGAGTAAAAGCATATAGTGGAAGAGACTCTGGCAAGAAGCCTGCTTCCGCCTGGATGAAACCCTGGCTCATTTCTTCAAGTGTATCGACATAACTTTGCAGGCCATGATAATCCTCTGGTATGCTATTTGGATAGGGCGGCAAACGGTCTGTAGCAACATGAACAAGTGATTGAACAACATTTGATGTGCGAACTGAGGCAAGATCGGCTCCGTCTTGCCCTCCAAGAGGGGGATCGAGTAACTTGAGGAGGGCGATTTTGGGATGAATTGCCGTAATCACTGCATCTGTCTCTATCCTCTCGCCACTTTCAAGGATGACCGCACGAACCCGTTCATCGGGTGCTTCAATGCGAGCAACAGGTGCGGATGTTCTCAAACGTCCGCCGTAGGAGTGCAAACGTTGAATGAGTGCATTGATGAGGGCTCCCGAACCTCCTTTCGCATGCCACTGCCCAAAGAGATGATAGGCGGCTTGCCAAAAAGCGAAGAGAGCACCACCAGGAATATTAGGACCTACGTTGCCATGGGCTGCAAAAGCACTGATTGGTCCTCGTGTAAGATCGCTTCGGAGCCATCGCAGGAGAAGCGAATGATAGGGACTGAGTACGTCACGCACCATCTCAACCGCGCCATGTCCATGTCGCACAGCGCCAATTAGGCTACTCATACGCTCTGGAACCTCTGCAATTCTCATCTCGCCGCGAATAGTGGGAAGCACTGCATGTACAACAGGAACAGCAACCCTCATGAAAGCTGCATAGGCATCAGCCTCCTGTTGATCATGTTCTGCAATGGAGGCAACTGTCGCTTCAATCGAGCGGTAAAAGCGCACACGTCGACCATCGGCACGGATTGCAACTGAGAATGGGTCCATTTCGATATATTCAAGGCCAGCACCTGCGAGATTCAACTCATCAGGGATGCACGTCATATTGAGAATGTTATGCGCGACAGCATGCGTGTCGAAGCGATAACCAGGAATACGCTCCTCCGTGCGAGAGCCGCCGCCAGGTGTTTCGTTTTGTTCCAAAACAAGTACATCACGGCCAGCACGGGCCAGATAGCAGGCGGCAATAAGTCCATTGTGCCCAGCCCCAATAACAATGACGGTTTGTTGTTTCTTCACAACTCATACCTTCTTTGATCTATATACAGAAGTTTTAGTAGCACTTCACTCATTTCTTCCACGTCCGTGATAGGTATACGTTTTGCAAGGGGAACTGTTGACTACACGTCTGATTAAATGAATTTGTCACAAAAGAGGAATACCGGCTTAAGACTATTATTTATCATATTTCAACGAATGAGCCAGAAAGCCCTTATCGAACGAATTTTTGGTGGCTTACCATCTCTCATCTAAGTAAGAAGTAGTCTTTGACCATCTACATATTTATACCATAATGCAACACTATAAGAAGCCTCGACAATTCGTTCATCCCTAAAAACCTACAAAAAGCCACAACTAGTGTAGACAACAAATTAGCCGCACAGTATAATAGACCAATAATTGTGCAAGATGTGTTCGTGGTGTTGCTGGAAAGGCTCTGCTACGCCCCGGAACGGAAGGATCAAGGAAGTTATGGCAGAAACAGACTTGGAAAAGATAGAGCCAGTTCCTCCCCTAGACGGTGGTATAACAGAGTCTGCTGGCTCTGGTGGCTTCCTTCATATAGAGGAAAAGCAGGAAAGTCCAACATCGCTATCCGATATCTCATCAGCAACACCTTCGGCAACAACAGTCAAAGCTACAACACCAATTTCGCCTCGTGCGATGGAGCGTGTGGGCACTGCTGAACATCTCGCGGCACGTCGTCCAGTACAGAATTTAGACGTGGACGCGCCGGATGTGAAGACTCGTTTGAGTGAGATACGGGCAGAGGTTACTCGCCTCGTTACAGGTTTGCGTTGGGGTGGTCAGTCAGTAGATGATACTACAGAGCGTATCATTCCACTGCTCAATCTTGGTCCTATTCAGCAATGGCGACCTGTGCTCATTCCATTCTTATTTGAGATAGACCGCGCGGGCAATATGATGCCCGTTTGGCTCAAGATCATTGAACGAGAAGAGCCACAAGACCTACCAATCACAGCTAATCCTGCCGAAACACCTATAGGACGAGCGCGCCGCTATGCTATCCTCATGTTAGGAAACTACAAGACACAGGATGGTGCCGATCAGAATAAAGCCGTTGGCTTTGCAAAGGCAAGCACCAGTGTCGGCGTTATCAGAACGCCAGAGTTTATCAAGGTCCTAGGCAAACTGGCAATTGACCCGAACACCTCGCTTTACGCAACGCAATCATTAGCAAAACAAAGTATCACGCCATCGATACAGGTACTTGTTAGCGCACTAAAAGATGCGGAGGGGTGGGCGAAGGTCGATGTGGTAGAGGGCATTTTAGCACTCAAGCAAACACAGTTTAATGAGATACTGCTCGCTAGCGGCCTTGATCGCGTTCCGGGACTGGAAAGTTATATTGCGGTACCTCTTTATCGCGCTATTCCATTAGAGGCTTACCTGCGGAGTGATGACGATGTTGCGCCCCGCCTCTTCCAGCAAGCTGCCCTCATTGTTGGACAGGTATTACAGGACAGTATGACACTTCCAAGTCCTGGAACGAATGAGCTACCTATCATTTTTGAAAACGATCTGTCAGCCCTTGCGAATGCACTTTTTGAAGGTGCTCGTCGTAGACCTACCTGGCAAACAGCACTTGCACTGCATCGCCTCGGTCTTTTCCTTGGCCGCTATTGGAGTGAAACTGCACGAGGGGCTATTCAGGATGTACGCATTATCGACCCCGTATATGCGACCTCACCCATGATGAATGAGGTGGAACGCTGGATGAATGGGCCAGGACGCGAAGTGCTTCTCTCCTCACTTCCAGATGCTAGCGAAGAGGCTTTTCCACTCATCGTTAAAACACTGGGAGAACTTCGTGATCCACGCGCAACCTCTATCCTCCTGACACGTCTTGACAGTACGAACGAACTCACAAGCCGTGAACAGGCACTAGCTCTAGCAACTGTTTGCGATACACTTGTTCGCCTGGGAGATCGGCGTTCTGTTGCCTCTATGCTACAGTTATTGAATAGAGCTGTGGACACCGATAGACGTGTTCAACAGCCCAAACGACGTGATAACCTCACCCCAGGCGATAAAGAGATTCCAGGCAGCATACTCTATGCGGCTGTATTACGTGCGAGTGGACAGTTTGGTGATGGGATGGCATTGGAGAACGCACTGCGTGGAGTACATGACTTCGATCCCTACGTCCGTACTCAGGCGATTGACGCACTCAAGCGCGTCGACCCTCGAGGCGAGGATATTCGTAGCCGCACATGGGGCCGTGAAGCACTCAGCGATCCGCGCGATACAGTAGTACGTGCTGCTTGCCAACTTGTCGTACAGTATCGTGATACCGATGCTGTACCTGCGCTCCGCAGCCTCGTTGATGTTCGTAATGATTTATCACCAGCCGCTTACGATGCCTTACGCCAACTGAGTATGTAATTTTTCAAGAATTTTTTGACCAAAAGCATAGAGTGCTGATGAGGTATGTATTCACCAGCACCCTATGCTTTTTATGCTCCTATAGACCTTTTGTCCCATATATTTGTTCACGCACTGTATACTGTCTTTATAAGGTTAGAAGGAACGTTTAGGGGTTGAGGTGGAAGGGATATCCTTTCATTGCTATACTCTCACCTTTCGTTATAGAGGGATATGGGATGACTATGTTGGTGGGGAAAACGCTCGGTGGGTATCGGTTGATACGCCTCATAGAGAGCGGTGGTATGGGTGACATCTATTTAGCCCAACATGCGCGAATTGGACGAAAAGTAGCAATTAAGGTTGTTTGTGGCGATCTGCGCTCTGTTCCGAACTCACCGGAAGGCAGACAGGCAGCAGTACGCTTTGAGCGTGAGGCACAAGCGGTTGCGGAACTAGACCACGAACATATCTTACCGCTATATCACTTCGGGGAAGAACAGTCGGATGGGGTAGGAATGCCCATCACATACCTTGTGATGCCCTACCTTTCAGAGGGATCACTGTGGAACTGGTTACAGCGACGCACACAACAATTTGGCTTTGGCTGGCCTATTTCAGCAGAGGAGGCTGGCTACTATCTGTTACAAGCGGCTGCATCACTGCAATGTGCTCATGACAATGGCATCATTCATCGCGATATTAAGCCAACAAATTTTTTAATTCGCGTTGAACGGGGTCCACTTAAAGGGGGGCAACAAGCCTATCTTTCTACCATTTTTCCACATGGTAGACCACATCTTCTGCTCGCGGACTTTGGATTAGCGGCTTTTTACCGCAACGGGCGTTCGCTCCATCGCTCAGTTGGCACACCACTCTATATGGCTCCTGAGCAATTTGACGATCCCTCGCTTGCAACATCCGTTCAGGTTGGTCCAGCAGCCGATCAGTACGCGCTAGCCGTCATGATGTATCAACTCATGACAGGCCACGCAGTTTTTGAGGGCACGGCAGCCCAATTGCTACATCATCATCATCATACACCACCAACGCCGCCGAGCGTCTCAAATCCCTTGTTACCACAAGAAATAGACGAGGTATTTCTGCGTGCCCTGGCTAAAAAACCAGAGCAACGCTACCCTAATATCATTTCATTTGCACGCGCCTACGATGCGACACTCCAAAAAGTTCTTCAAACACGACAAGTACGTGCTCAAGGACGTGGTATCGAGACACCACGCGAACTCTCGAAAGATACAAAAACAATAGCCGCACGAGTGAAACAACGCGAAGGTGCAACGCTTCCTCGTCATACACTGGGAAATATTGCTGTCCCTGTTCCCGTTGCGGCCGCAGTGTCAGTACCACGCCCACGCCCAACACAAGCATTCGCAACCACAACAACACATGTTGCAACGTTGGAGGAGACGCGAGTACAAAAACTCTCGCCATTGCCACCTGTACAAGAAAATGTAGACCAGGCATTTGTGCCAACAGTATCTCTGCCAGGAGTAGATCAACAAGCAGGAGCGGTGCGTGCCTTTTCTAAGTCTCCCATGTTTGGTGCAATCGTGCTTGGCATCATCTTCCTCTTGTTGCTTATCATAAGCTTAGTAGCAATGATGCTCCTCTTAAGTCATGGTCACTAAGTTTAGAAAAAGCATAGCTGGCATGTGAAATGGTAAAAGCAGATGTATAATCGTGAGAAAATGACAGAGGCAAGCCATTTTAGCCATATACTTAGTCTCAATGGGCTTGTCTCAGTCACGCCTCTTAATCTACCCTACAAGTTTATTGCTTGAAGCGGCTCTACGCCGTCACTATTGGCACAATTGGCAGCACAACATATGATGAATGCTCGGCATCATGTAGAATAGTTTGTTGTGCAACGGCAAGTTCGCTATCAGCACCAATAGCATGACCAGTATTGGGATTGCGGTCCCAGCGTGGGAAATTACTACTGGTGATATCCAGGCGAATACGATGGCCTTGCTTGAAGACATTACTGGTGGCCCATAAGTCAATCTCGTACTCGTACGGCTTCCTTGGCTCGATCATCGACGGTTTTTCACCTTGTGCAAAGTTGCGATAGCGGGCGCGAATAATACCATCCGTCAAGTTCTGAACATAGCCACCCGGATGCACGTCAACCAGGCGCGCAACAAAGTCGGTGTCAGGCGCACTCGACACAGCCCAGAGATGAACAGTAATTGGACCTGTCACCTCCATGTCCTGCTCTAGCGCAAGGGTACTATAGACAAGCACATCTTCACGACTCTCTGTTTCACGCTGATCAAACGGGCCGCCTGGAAACTCAGGAGTCATAAGGAGCGCACCGCCACGCGTCATTACAGGTTTAGCAGGATCGTAGACATAAGAATCTGACTGCGCAGTTTCTAATGTGTCCGTACTCAACACACCATCGCCATGCAATGTGTTTGCATGCCCACCACTATGCAAATAGTAACGTGTATCAACGGCACGTACGAGGGGCCATTCCTGCTCATTCCGCCACACATTCGCACCCATGACGAATAACTGAATAGGAGCTTCATTCAACATGCCCGTGTCTATTCCCTTGAGGAAGGAATCGAACCAGCGCACCTGCAAGCTTACAAAGTCAATCTTCAGGTCGATCAAGGCGGCACTTGCGCCGAAACCAAAGTTTAGTTCACCAATAGGATTGTTCACACCGCCATGTGTCCATGGACCAATCAGTAGTTTACTCTGTCGTGCCTCTGGTGTGCTTCCATGTTGGCGCATAATTCTGAAATTTTCAATGGTATCTTTCAAAAAGATATCGTACCAACCACCAACATTGAATGTGGGAGCGGTTACACGCTCATGCTTGCCTAGAATGGTAAGCGGTTCAGCATGCTCACGATCCATAGCGTACTCGACACCTTCAAAAAAGGCTTTTCCTACGTTGTTGCGTTTAATGGGTGCGAACTCTTTAAGAGGCAATGACCAGTATCCCTGAGAACCTAATGCATCAATGTCTTTAACAAGACCGTACAAGGCATAGCCAAGATGACGCGGGTCTGGGTCACCACGAAAGCGACGGAATAGCTCATCAAGCCCCATCGTAAGTTGCCAGCTAGCCGACGTACCTAATTCAAGCGCGCCACCTCGAAATAAGACACCATTCAAGGGGTCGTTCCAGGTGATAAACGGCACCATTGCTTTAAGTGCTGTTGGTTGCAGCACTGCTGAAGCCCACTGAGTGAAACCAAAATAGGAGGCTCCATACATACCAACATTGCCGTTGCTGTAAGGTAATTGCGCAACCCACTCTATGGTATCGACGCCATCAAGAGCCTCGTTACGCATGGGGTCCCACTCGCCTTCTGATGCTGAACGTCCACGTGTATCCTGTATGACTACGACATAACCACGCCGCGCGACCTGTACAGGGTCAAGCACTGATGTGCCACCAGGCAGGTCTTTCCCATAAGGGAGGCGTGTTAGAAGGACAGGCCATTGTCCTTCGCCTTGTGGACGATAAATGTTGGCACGAAGCGTAACGCCATCCCTCATCTTCGCTGGCACACCAAGATCCACGGTGATTTGCTGACCCATTTGCATAACCATATACAGGATATCTCCTCTTCATTTGTGAAGTTTTGTGAACAATGGCTCAAAGGCACCATGTGCGTATAATACAACGTAGTGCAGCCAAGGTGCTAGCAAAACTTGACACAGCTTTACCCAATTAGCTATACTCGCCGCAGAGAGCATTATATTTCATTGCACAACAAACACATTTTAGGCATTGGTAGAGTGGATTAAATGACAGAAGAGCAAACAATAGGTGCATACCTTGTAGTACAAATGGGACCGGTTGGCAAGCGCATTGAACTATGGAAAGAAAATACAACAATCGGACGAAGCCGCGATTGTGACATTTTTCTAGCGGATATTGCCGTTCACCGCAAGCAAGCGAGCATTGTATGGACAATTGCAGGTTATGTGTTGCGAGACGATAACGGTAGTAACGATAGTTTTGTGAACGGGCATCCTGTACAAGAAATACTACTTAATAATGGGGATCAACTTGTTTTCGGTAATAGTAAGATTACATTTCACGCAAATGAGGGTACCAGGCCTTTTCAGCTTCCTGTCTCGCGTAGCAATGAACGATATGCTGGGAAGGCTTCCAAATCGCAGGCAGCAGTAGCCGCACGCTTAGAGCTTGTAAGTGGGCGGACGGTGGCACGTAATGTTGAACTTTTCGCAACGATGACCATTGGGCGTAGCCGTGAGTGCAATATTTTTTTGGAAGACCTGGCGGTTAGCCGCCTGCACGCAACTATCAATGAACTGCCAGGTGGGGAATATGAGTTAGTCGATAACCATTCCGCGACAGGCACACGTATAAACGGACGTACAGTGAAACGTGGCGTGCTTCACAATGGCGATATGATACAAATTGGGGCAAGCACTTTCAAATTTTGTGTGTGATATACAAAATGATGAGATTGTCAAATTTACTAATCACGACTTGAAAAGTGTCTCCATTTCTTTTACACGCTCTGCATAATAATCAACGACAGTCCCATCGGGTCTTTGAAATGGTGGTGTATATGCGTATGTCTCGCGCATGAACTGCCGTACTTCCTGGGGTACATCATGAAGAGATGCCTCGGCGCCCCCTTGTCGTATATGTGTCGACGACATGTTACGATACTGCATCCCGAAGGGAAGAGAATGCACATAGTGGGCAAAGCGTTCATTTTCGGAGCGATGTAATAACATATCTAGTTCTTTCTCCCCATCACTACCGCGTGGTGCGACTAAAAGTTCCGCGAGATTGAAGAGAGTGACAAGCGATGCGTCACGATTTTCGTAGTAACGTGGGTCAAATATCTGCACGATTTTATCAAAACCCAGCAAGAAAAAAATACGTTTTACTCGTGGGAACGAGGTTCGAATCGCTTGCGCTTGCTCAACATACAAACCGCGATTGAAGAGAATAATCCCTGTATCGGGCAACCATCGATGTACTATTGTATCAAGCAAGTTGATGCGATCCAGCAGAGTGGGATGTTCGACCTTTTCTTTATCGACGATATGTTTGCTAATAGTTGCATAAAGATATGTTGGCTTATGAGATTGTGCGAATAGGCCAGCCTGTTTCAACAAAGCGATATGTGCATTAGTAGGTGGATTAAATGAGCCTGGAAATACAATAATGTTTGCATGAGGAAACGGTGAGCCTGGAACAAGTAAAGCCTGTGGCTC
>JAABUX010008235.1_pt1 | contig 12067 bp, 8 predicted proteins | sample 5561851 | NCBI WGS metagenome assembly JAABUX01 (sample SAMN10711883, study PRJNA513361) | rock metagenome | isolation source: Antarctica rocks | place: Antarctica: Victoria Land, Richard Nunatak red sandstone | collected 2016-01-03 | reverse complement strand
GACACTGTTAACGACACCCAGCTTCAGGCCGCGATGGCGCAGGTGCGGCAGAAGATGCAGGTCGCAAGCGTCCGTCCCTGGTAGCACCCCGGAACTCCCATGCCCAATGCCCCCCAGACATCCACCGGGCAGCCGGCCGGACCGCAGGCTGACGTAGCGCGTCAGCTTCGCGTCTTCAAGACGCTTGCGGCCGGCCTCGCCGCCGCGCTGCTGATAGGCGGCGGGGCGTTCCTGTATGTGCGGCATCAGGGCCAGCCGGTCACGATCTTGCTTGACGGCAGGCCGGTTGCTACGGTTCGCAATGCCGCCGCGGCCAATGCGCTGATTGCCGGGGCGGAAAAAGCCAAAGTCGGCAGTGCGTTTTCTGACGAAACGGTGGTTCGGCTGCAAAAGCTGGCGCTGGTCCATGCCGCTCCCGGCATGCCGCAGGACCCGGACGACGCCGTGCAGACGAAGCTTGTGCATCTGCTGAAGCTTCGGGTTCCGGCGTTTGTAATTCTGGTCAATAATCGGCCGAGCCTTGCGTTCCCCACCCCGGATGCGGCCACGCAGACCGAGCGTCTGGTTCAGGAGCATTGGGCGCAGGTGCCGCCTGCCGCTCCGGTGGTGGGCCAGCCCCAAATCACGCAGACGGTCGCGATTGAAAAGCACACCGTAGATACCAGCCTGCTGCGCTCCGATCCTGACGCCGCCGCCCCGTATTATTGGACCCCGCCGCCGAGCCGGACTTATATGGTCCGGTCCGGCGACCTCGGTTCGCGCATCGCGTACCGCTTTCACCTTTCGCTGGCAGACTTTATCCGGGCCAATCCCAACAAGAACTTGAACCGCTTGAAGCCCGGCGACATCGTCAATGTCCAGAAAATGCCGCTGCTGCTGACTGTGCGGGTCCGAAAAACGCTGACGAAAACGGAAAAAGTCCATCCCGGCGCACCCGCATCTGTCGCCGGCTCCCAGCGCGTGACGTACCTGGTAACTTATTTGAATGGCGAGGAAGTCAGCCGCGAAGCTCAGGGCGTCGTCATATTGCAGAAGCCGCAGACGGCGATGGAGTTGTGACAAACAAAAAAGCCCTGCTGATGAACAGCAGAGCGTTTCGCATTTTGTTCCAGGTGAACGGAGAGGGTGAGATTCGAACTCACGGAGGTTTGACCCTCACCCGCTTTCGAGGCGGGCGCACTAGACCAACTATGCGACCTCTCCAATTATGTCTAAGTCAGAAGAAATGGGGTTGACTGGAATCGAACCAGCGGCCTAAGGCTTAGGAGTCCCTCGCTCTATCCCCTGAGCTACAACCCCGTTCGCTTGCAATGCCATAGGCACGGGGCAAGTCTTCTGCCGACGGCTTATTATACCGGCTGCGTCTTTTGTTTGTCAACGTCATCATAGCAAGGAATTCTCATGCCCCTACGCTCGTCAGTGAAGACAGCTCTTTTAAGTCTTCTCTGCTTCTTTTCCGTCATTTGCGCCCAGGCCGATGCACCTGCGGCGGCTGGTTTTGTTCCGAATGCCGTGTACGCTAATCCCCACGCGCCGACTGAGGCGCGAGTCAGTGATTTGCTGGGGCGGCTGACCCAGCCGGAGAAGTTCAGCCTGCTGGCGCTCATTGGCTACGGGGACCCGTTTAAGCTGGATTTGCCAGCTATTCCCCGTTTAGGAATCCCCGCTCTGCGGACGATTGACTCGCCGGCAGGCCTGCGGGATGGACAGGATACGGCGTTCCCAATGGAAATTGTGATGGCGTCTACCTGGGATCCGGCGCTGGTCCGGCAGGTGGGGAAGGCGCTGGGAGAGGAAGCGCGGGCCAGGAACCGGCAGATTGTCTACGGCCCGTGCGTTAACACGCCGCGCACGCCGCAGGACGGGCGGTACTTCGAGAACTTCAGCGAAGACCCATTTGTCGGCACTCAGATGGCGACGGCGTATGTGGAAGGAATGCAGAGCCAGGGCGTGGCGGCTTGTATCAAGCACTTTGTCTGCAACGATCAGGAAACTGACCGGCACAACCTGGATGTCGCGGTAGACGAGCGGACCCTGCACGAGATTTACCTGCCGGCGTTTGACGCCGCCGTGCATCAGGCGCATGTCTGGGCGCTGATGCCGGCGCTGGGCCGGGTCAACGGCCGGTTCTGCGCTCAAAGCAAGCCGCTGATGACGGATCTGCTGCGGACGCAGTGGGGATGGGATGGCCTGGCGGTGTCTGATTGGGGTTCGGTGCATTCCACAGTAGACAGCATGAACGCCGGTACGGATGTGGAGATGCCGCAGCCGGATTTTTATAATCCGCCGGCCTTCACGCAGGCCCTGCAGGCCAACCAGATTACTCAAGAAGAGATTGACGATGCCGTGCGGCGCGTCCTGCGCCTGATGGTCCGCACGGGGATGCTGAACCCGCCGGTCACGGCGAACCCTGCCGCCGTCAACAGTCCGGCGCATCAGGCGCTGGCCCGGCGCGTGGCGCTTGAGGGCATCACGCTCCTGAAGAACGCGAACAACTTGCTGCCCCTAGACCGTCATGCGCTGAAGTCTATTGCCTTGATTGGGCCAAACGCCGAAGACACGCAGCTTGGGGGGCGCTGGAGCGCGGATGTGCATCCGTTCTATCAGGTCAGCGTTCTGGAGGGTATCCAAAAGAAGGTCGGCCCCGGCGTGACAGTGGCCTACGCGCAGGGCTGTCCGCGCACCGGAGCAGGCACGCCGGACGGGCTGGCGAAAGCCGCCGCGCTGGCCGCGAAATCCGATGTCGCTGTCGTGGTTGTCGGCACGGACAACAACTACGAAGGGGAGGAACTGGACCCGCCGGACCTGCATCTGCCGGGCGATCAAGAAAAGCTTATTCAGGCGGTTGCTGCGGCGAACCCGCGCACGGTTATCGTGCTGAACTGCGGGACGCCGCTGCTGACGGGAAGCTGGCTGCCGCGCGTGCCGGTGCTCTTGGAGACGTGGTACTCCGGGCAGGAAGCGGGGAATGCCGCCGCCGCTGTTCTATTTGGCGACGTAAACCCGTCCGGCAAGCTCACGGGAACCTGGGCTTACGCACGCGAAGATTACTCGGACTGGACGAACTATCCAGGCGCGGGCAGCTTTGTCCGCTATCTGGAAGGCGTGGATGTGGGCTACCGCCATTTCGACCAGGCGCACATCAAGCCGCTGTTTCCCTTCGGCTTTGGACTGTCGTACACGACGTTTGCGTACAGCCACTTGCAGATGCCGAGCGTCACGAAAATCGGCCAGCCGCTGACGGTACGGTTAGTGGTCCAGAACACGGGCAAACGCGCCGGCGATGAGATCGTGCAGCTTTATATCCGGCCACTCAGCCCGAGAGTAGACAGGCCGACTCGCGAGCTGAAGTCCTTTGCGCGGGTGTCACTGCGGCCCAGCGAAACAAAGACCGTGACGCTGACGCTTAGGCCAAATGCGTTTGCCTATTGGGACATCAAGAAACACGGCTGGCAGACAGACCCCGGTGCTTACGGGCTTGACGCCGGCGCGTCTTCGCGCGACATTCGCCTTTCGGGCGTGCTGCATATCGGGTACACTCAGTCGGAGGCCAAACATGTCTAAACTTCCGCGCAAGCCTGCTGTCCCTAAGCCAAGTGCTGTTAAATCGGCGAAAAGCGCTGCCCCAAAGCCGTTCGTTGCCAAGAAAACTTATCCGGCGAAGCCGCCGAAGGCTGCTGCGATCCAGCCCGCTGTCATCGCGGAACCCGAAGTCGCCGCAGATGACCTGCCGCTGTTCGCTGACCTGGCTCTGAGCGAGCCGGTCATGCGGGCCATCAACAACCTCGGGTTTGAAGCGCCGACGCCGATTCAGGCCCGGTCTATCCCGGTGCTGCTGGCAGGCCGTGACTTAATCGGGCAGGCCCAGACGGGAACGGGCAAAACGGCGGCGTTTGCGATCCCGATTATCGAGAACTGCGACAGCGCAAACTCCGCCGTGCAGGCGCTGGTGCTGGAGCCGACCCGTGAGCTTGCCATCCAAGTCGCGGGCGGCATTGTGGCACTTGCAAAGCACACTGGCCTGCGCGTCGTGCCGGTTTACGGCGGGCAGCCGCTCGACCGGCAGTTCCGCGCCCTGCGGGACGGCGCACATATCGTTGTCGGTACGCCGGGGCGGCTGCTGGACCATCTGCGGCGCGGGACATTGGTGGTAGACCAGGTCAAAGTCTGCGTCCTGGACGAAGCCGACGAAATGCTGGCATTGGGGTTCTTAGAGGACATGGAGACGATCCTCGCCGAGCTGCCCGAGCCGCGCCAGCTTGCGTTCTTCTCGGCGACCATGCCGCCGCGTATTGCTGCGCTCACCCAGCGCTTTTTGAAAGACCCAGTCCATATCGCGATTGATGCCAAGCGGCGCACGGTGGCGGCAACTAACCAGACCTATTACGAAGTCGCGCCGGGCCGCAAGCTGGAAGCCCTGGCCCGCGTTCTGGACATGGAAACGCCCGGCCCGACCATCGTGTTCTGCCGAACTCGTCAGGAGACAAACGACCTCGCCGATGCCCTGCGCCTGCGCGGCTACAGCGCCGAAGCGCTGCACGGGGATTTGGGCCAGCCCGATAGAGACCGGGTCATGCGCCGGTTCCGTGAGGGTCTGGCGGACCTGCTGATCGCCACCGATGTCGCCGCGCGGGGCCTGGATATTGACACCGTCACGCATGTCATTAACTACGACATTCCGTGGGATGTGGAGCAGTACATTCACCGCATCGGGCGCACGGGCCGAGCTGGGCGCACCGGCGACGCCATTACTTTGGTGGAAGGCCGGGAGCGCCGTCAGCTTCGGGCCATTGAGCAGATGACCGGCGCGGTCATCAAGCCAGCGCGTATTCCGACCGCCGCCGACATCGCTGCCCGCCGCCGCGATTTGTTTCAAGAGTCTCTGCGCGAGACGCTGGCCGCTCGCGGGTTTGACGGCCATCTCGCCGCCGTGGAAGCGCTTTCGGAAGAGTACGACCCCACCGAAATTGCCGCCGCCGCGCTGCAAATGCTGTGGCTCTCCCAGCACTCCGGCCCCGCCGATGCCGAAGAAGAGCTGAACGCGGCTTCCGAGCAGCCGGAAGTCGGCATGGCCCGCCTCTTTATCGGGCTGGGCCGTCAGGACGGCCTGCGCCCCGGCGATCTGGTCGGCGCGATCAGCAACGAAGCCGGTCTGACAGGCCGCTCCATCGGGGCAATTGACATTCTGGACCGGACGGCCTTTGTGGAAGTTCCCGCCCCCGAAGCCCAGAACGTCGTCGCCGTCCTGCGCCGGGCTACGATCCGGGGCCGCAAGGTCAAAGTCGAGCTTGCTCCGCCAGCTATGTCGCGCCCCGCTTCAGGCCGCCCCGACCGCCCAAAGCCTCGAAAGTATTAGATTAGCCCCTGGTCTTCCAGACCAGGGGCTTCGCCTTATTTTACGCCGGCCAATTCCACGTCAAAGACCAGCGTCGCATTCGGCGGGATGGCTGGCGTCGGCGGGTTTGAGCCGTAGGCAAGAGACCCTGGGATGACAAGGCGGCGCTTGCCGCCGACTTTCATGGTCGCTACTCCTTCGTCCCAGCCTTTGATGACCTGGCCCTGACCGAGAACGAAATCAAACGGTGCCTGGCCCCGGTCATACGACGAGTCGAACTTGGTGCCGTCCAGCAGCGTTCCCGTGTAGCGCATGGAAGCCGTCTGGCCGGCTTTAGGAGTTGCCCCGGTTCCGACCACCCTATCGTAGTATTTGAGGCCGCCCGGCATGAACTTCAGCGGGACAGCCTTGCCGTTGATGAGCGTCGTCATCGGGACTACGGTGTTGTCAACGCCGGGCGCTGTCGGAGTCTGCATTCCGGCAGGCACAGCAGCGTTCGGGGAAGTCGTGTTTCCAGAGTCACTTTTCGGGCCGCAGCCTGTGAAGATCGGCAGTATTGCCAGCGCGAACGTGAGTTTTCGTAAGTTCATTTTATGGTTCTTTCAGCCTTAAGCCGTTGAAGTATTGAGGCAGTTTGATCTGTTTAGAGAGCAGAAGTTACCCACGCTTTTGTGTTCACCAAGTCCAGAATCACATTGTAATGCGAGAGGAAGGTTGTTCCTAAGTTGCCATCCAGTGTGAGGTCAAGCACCTTCACGTATCCGCTGAACCGGCTTCCATCTGCGAGGGATGCCGTTAATGTTTGCGGAGCCGTATTCTGGGAACTCACTTTCAGCAGTCCGGCGAGATGCTTGCCGACAAGCAGAAAGCCGCTATTGTTTCCGGAATCCATCTCGAACCAGGCGGTGCCGTCTGGAGTTTGGACGGGCAGGTTGACAGTGAGCGCCAGCCCTTCCGCATCACGCACGAGATGAACCGGCATGGCCTTATGGCCCCGAATCAGCGTAGTGAGCGACGCTCTGCTGAGCGGTTCTAAGAAGCGGCCCGAGTAGGAGAAGAAGATCGCGCGTCCCGCGAAGATGTCTAAGCCAAGCGTGCCGTCAACATGCTGCTTTGTCCCCGGCGGCATGAACTTGTTCGTGTCCAGAACTCCGATCGTTGCGGCGGGATAAGAAGCTCCCGCGATCTGAAAGGTGACGTGGTCACATCGCGGCATATCCAGCCTTTGGCCGGTCATGCGGAAGCCCGAAATCTGTCCCCAGGGCTTGCAGCCGATAACCGCCGCGAACGCCGGCGTAATGCTGCTCACGCCGGTTCCACTGTCAAATATAAAGGTTCCGTCATGGCCCCGGACCGTCGCATGCAGGATCAGCAACTGCTTGAGAAACGGCTCCATTCTGATTTTGGGCACCGGCTCTGCGGAGGCAGCAATCGCCAGGGAAAGCAGCAAACAGGTGAGAGAGCAGCAAGCCGCGAAGAGCCGCATCGTTTTCATCTCAGGTTACTCTCCACTCTGTTCAATAAGTTTGGCGACGAGGCCGGTCCAGCCGGTTTGGTGGCTGGCGCCGAGGCCGGCACCGTTGTCGCCGTGGAAGTACTCGAAGAAGAGGATGTAGTCTTTCCAGTAGGGGTCGGTTTGGAAGACTTCGGTGCCGCCGTAGACGGGGCGGCGGGCGTTGTCGTCACGCAAAAAGGTGCGGGTGAGGCGGCGGGACAGCTCGGCGGCGACCTGGGCGAGCGTGAGATTTTGACCGGAGCCGGTAGGGAACGGGACGGTGAATTCCGGGCCGAGGTAGTAGTCGAACTTTTGCAAAGCTTCGATTAAAAGATAGTTTAAAGGGAACCAGATGGGGCCGCGCCAGTTGGAGTTGCCGCCGAAGAGGCCGGTGGTGGACTCGGCGGGTTCGTAGTCTAAGCGATACTCGGTGCCGTTGACGTCCATGACGACGGGGTGGTCCTGGTGGAAGCGGGACACGGAGCGCAGGCCGTGGGGGGACAGGAACTCGGTCTCGTCGAGCATTTTGGTCAGCAGGGTCCGCAGGCGGTTGGGGTCAACGATGGAGAGCAGGCGGCGGTCATGGTGTCCTGTTTCGCAGAGGTCCGCCACGCTTTTGCACATTGCAGGGCGGTTTTCGAGGAACCAGTCAATGCGTTTTTGGAAGTCGTCCATAGACGCAAGCTGGTCGTTGTCAATGGTGTCTACGGCGAGCAGGGGGATGAGGCCGACCATCGAGCGCACCCGCATGAACTGGCTGGAGCCGTCGTTGTAGCGCAGGACATCGTAGTAGAAGCCGTCTTCGTCATCGAACAGGTCGTTTCCCTTCCGGCCCAGGGCGTTCATGGCGTGGGCGATATAAACGAAGTGCTCGAAGAACTTGGTTGCCATGTCTTCGTAGGAGGGGTCGGTGCGGGTCAGTTCCACAGCGATTGCAAGCATGTTGAGGCAGAACATCGCCATCCAGGCGGTGCCGTCGGACTGCTCCAAATGCCCGCCGGTGGGCAGGGGCTGGGAGCGGTCGAAGAGGCCGATGTTGTCAAGGCCTAAAAAGCCGCCTTGAAAGACGTTGTTGCCTTCGGCGTCCTTGCGGTTGACCCACCAGGTAAAGTTCATCAGCAGCTTATGGAACATTTTCTCCAAAAACTGGAAGTCGCCTGGCTGGCCTAGAATGCGGGCCTCGATCTGGTAGACGCGCAGCGCGGCCCAGGCCTGCACGGGCGGGTTGACGTCGCCAAAGGCCCATTCGTAAGCAGGCAACTGGCCGTTCGGGTGCTGATACCATTCGTGGCCCAGTAAGAGAAGCTGCTCTTTGGCGAACTCCGGGTCAATGACGGCAAGCGGAATGCAGTGGAACGCGAGGTCCCACGCCGCGAACCAGGGGTATTCCCAGGTGTCCGGCATGGAGATGATGTCTTTGGCGTTCAGGTGCATCCAGTCATGGTTGCGGCCCGTTTCGCGGACGCCTGGCGGCTTCGGCTCGGCGGGATCGCCTTCGAGCCAGTGCAGGACATCGTATTTGTAGAACTGCTTGGACCAGAGCAGGCCGGCAAACGCCTGGCGCATGACATTTCGGACGTCCTCGGACAATTCGGGCGAGCCAAGTGGAGCATAGAACGCATCCGCTTCGGCGATGCGGGCCTGGAACACCTGGTCAAAGCCGGTGCCGAGCGGGTCGGCAACAAGCGGGTCATTGGTCAGGCGCAGCTTGAGCGTTGCAGACTGCCCGCCTTCCACAGTCACTTTGTAATGGGCGCAGGCTTTGGTGCCGGTCTGGGCCGGGTTGATTGCCCCCTGAATGCTGTCCACGACATACTCATGGAAGGCGTCTTTGACATACGGCGTCGGATTACTCGCGACGCCGTAGAGCCGCTTTTCGTTGGTATCGTTCTCAGTGAACAGCAGGTCGGGGCTGCCGCCGCAGAACAAAGACCGCTGGCCTAAGACATGGTGGCTGGCTTCGATGACGCCGTCCTTGGTCCCTTTTTTCATGCCGGGCTTCGGGTTCGGCCAGCCCCAGGTCCAGATGTTGCGGAACCAGAGGGTCGGCAGAATGTCGAGGGTCGCTGCGTTCGGCCCGCGGTTCGCTGCCGTGATCTGGATGAGAATGTCGTCGGGAGACGCTTTGGCGTACTCGACCGTGACATCCCAGTACTTACTGTCCGCGAAGACGCCGGTGTCTAAAAGTTCGTATTCCGGGTCGTGCTTGGTGCGGGCAGCGTTCGTTTTGACTAAATCCTCATACGGAAATGCCGCCTGCGGGTACTTGTACAGCATCTTCATGTAGGAGTGGGTCGGCGTGTTGTCTAAGAAGAAAAAGTATTCTTTGACATCTTCGCCGTGGTTTCCCTGCGGGCCGGACAGGCCGAACGGGCGCTCTTTGAGGATCGCGTCTTTGCCGTTCCACAGCGCCAGGCCAAAGCACATCTCCTGGGTGCTGTCGCAGATGGCCCCCAGCCCATCCTCGTTCCAGCGGTAGGCTTTCGAGCGGGCCGAGTCATGGGGCAGGTAGTCCCACGCCGCGCCGCCCTCCGAGTAGTCTTCGCGCACGGTGCCCCAGGCTCGCCCCGACACATACGGTCCCCAGCGCCGCCAGTCTGCGCCGGGCCGTTTTTCCCGCAAGTCTCTGAGCCGCTGCCGTTCTTGATCCAGTTCACTGTCAGTCATGCTCCTTAGTTCGGGAAAGACAGAGTGGTTTCCTGCGTGAGATGCGGCCCCCACCCCCGGCCCCTCCCCCATCGGAATGGGAGAGGGGAGTCAGAGTTGAAGAGGCAGCGGCGGTCGGTTGCAGGCCGCGCCGGGGGAGCGTCCGGTATGCACGTTTGGGCGCAGCGGGTTCGTTTTGGCAAATTTTGTGGCTGGCAATCAAGTCCCCGCCGTGCAAGTCCCCGCCGCCGGGTGCAGTTGCTCCGTGAACGGCCGGTCTGGGGGCACGGACGCCAACCGCCCTGCGGACGGGAGGATTAGGAGAAAGCTGCTCGGCGGCAGGCTCATCAGCGGGCGTGTCGAGCGGGGCGACGGACAGCTCATTGACGGCCTGGTTGGTGGACTTGCGGAGCTGATACAGGCGGTTGCGAGTTTCCATTGCGACGCCCATGTCGAGTTCGCCGTCGGCGAGGCATTCGCGCTCGGAGAGCTGGAGGCTGTCGAGCGCCTCAGCGCGGGCGCGGCGGGCGTAGAGGCTAGGAACATCTTTTGCGAGCATTTTGACGGCGGTGTCAATCTGCCTTTGCAGGGCCGTTTCATGGCGCAGGACTTTATCGAGCTTGTCCAGCCGTGTATCTTCGGTGAGCGTGTCGTCTTCAAAGAGTTGGGCCTGCCAGCGATGCAATCTACGCAGACGCCAGGAAGCCGCCGCGATCTTTTCAACGTAGTGGCGCTCTAAGAGGTTACCGGGGCGAAGCTGAGCGACAAGCTCGTCCTGGACCTGCTGGTAGCCGCCGGGGTCTTCGCCGAGGGCAGGGAGAACGATGTCACGGGCAAAGACGCCGTGGGTCGTGGCATTGCGGCTGGCGATGGCTTTGCCAGCGGTTGTGGTAGGTCCGGTACTGATGGGCATGGCCGTGTTCCTGTTCCGCTCTCCCAAGCGATAACTTATGTCTACTAGTATAGCGGGAATGGGAGGGAATGTCAAGGGCACAGATAAGAAGACCCGGATTAGAAATCCGGGTCTTTAGAAGTGCGATTGTCTGCCTTCGCAGACATAGGAAGTGCGCGGGCGATCTGGTTTGTTTCTTGCGTCGGCGGTGCGGTTTTGGTATAATGCGATAGAGGCAGCCAAGCGCTTTCGTCGCGTCTTATGGCGATGATAGCCGTATCTCAGGCGTCACTATGCCGCGCTACTACCATTACAATAGAAAGTAGAAGTCACAGATGGTCGAATTTTTTATTATCGTAGTTATAGTTCTTTTCATATTTGGAGCGATAGCAAGTAGTGGGGCGCGTAGTCAGGCGAAGACAGTATATCAGGCAAGCCTTAAGCAATTATCGCAGGATCCCACAAACCCGGAGTTGCGGCAGAAAACTTTAGAGTTAGGACGTAGATATTCTAACCTCACCCGAAACAACAAAGGCGTTTCACTCTTTGATGAGGTCGCATTGATGAACGACATCAATGCCGCATGTGGCGGTACGACTGCTATAGCGAAACCAGGTAGCCCCTCCAAAGCCACAGCAAAGCCCGGCAATTTTACCAGACCCACAGTTAATGTAGAAATGTCATTGCAGGATCGTCTTATGCGTCTTTCGCAACTAAAAGAGCAGGGGCTTGTTAATGACGAAGAGTATCAGGCGAAACGACAGCAATTACTCAACGAGGTATGAAGTGACAATTGATAAAGATCATAAGTATTATGGAGCCGCGTTGCTTCAGATTGCTGAATACGACCAGTTTACTGCTATCAACGCAGTCAAATTTTTAGGCAAGACTACAAGATGTTCGTTTGTAATCAACACTGGCATTGGTATTTATTTGAGGTATAGAAGCGAGACGAACCCAACCTGCCACTCCGAATTTAGTTTTCATTTCAACCAAAACAATTTGGAGGAACTAGAGGAACTGAACAAACGAATGGAGCATGTTTTTATTGTTCTCATTTGTGACGAAGCAAAAGGCATTTGTTGCATCCCTTACGAAATGTTTTGTGATTTGGTTGATAAACGACGTAAAGCTAAAGATGAAATCGAAAATATCTACACTATTCTGGTTACTGCACAGGCCCGGCAAAGTTTTCACGTTTACATAAATTGTCCTGGCAAGCGAAATACAATAATTTCTGGAAAGCATGTTGTCCCGCGCACCACGTTTCCAAAATGTCTTTTCGGATGACGAAGAAAGAACCGTGTGTTGAGACGCACGGCTATTGAGCGCGGACGCTGAGAAGCACCGCCTCGCGGAGCTAAGAGAAGAGGAATAGAGGTATGGGATTTGCGGCTTGGATGCAGAAGTACCGGAAGCGGAAGGCGATTGGGGCGTATGTGACCCGGCTGCGTCCGGCGCTGGTGCGCCTGTTTGGGAAGGCGGATTACTACAAGCCGGAGCAGGTGAAGCGGGCGGCAGAGGAAGCCAAGCTGCCGATGCAGGATTTATGTTATGGTCTAGCGACGTACTGCACCCCAGAGGATTTTGACGCCTATCATGCCAGCAGCGGCGAAGAGTGCAGCTATTGGGGAATGCGGGTGGAGGTGGCGGAGCATCATTTCCACGGCAACGTAAGCTTTACGCAGCAGGATGTCGC
>JAABUX010008233.1_pt1 | contig 12068 bp, 22 predicted proteins | sample 5561851 | NCBI WGS metagenome assembly JAABUX01 (sample SAMN10711883, study PRJNA513361) | rock metagenome | isolation source: Antarctica rocks | place: Antarctica: Victoria Land, Richard Nunatak red sandstone | collected 2016-01-03 | reverse complement strand
CGGCTGGTCATCACGTCGGCGACGCTGGACGGCGAGAAGTTCTCCGCCTACTTCGGCGACTGCCCCGTCTTCGACGTCCCCGGCCGCACGTACCCAGTGGATGTCATCCACTCGCTGGACAACCACACCGGCGACTACCTCCTGGCTTCCGTCGAGACGGCCATGTCCATCCACGCGGATATGCCTCCAGGCATGCGTCTGCTGGTTCGCATGTCATTCTCTGCACTGATGAGCTCATGTCTGTTTTCATGACTAACTAGCACGCCGCGCGATGTCAGGTGCTCCACCTCCCACTTTCTGAGAGCCAACCCAGGAGCAGTATGCGTTGTGGAGGCGTGCTCGCCGTGACAATGCCTTATGTGTCCGATGCGGTGCAGGTGACATCCTCATGTTCCTGCCGGGCCAGGACGACATTAACAAGGCTGTGAAGATGCTCAATGAGGGCGTCGCGGCGCTGCCGCCTGACTCCTGCATGGACCTGCTCGTCCTGCCAATATATGCAGCTCTGCCGCCTGACCTCCAGGTGCCTTTGCAGTGGATTCAGCCACGTGCATTGATTCAACGTATAGAAGTAGGCGGCCATCAGCAATCACGCTTGCACGTCAAGAGACTCTCACCCAATGGTGCGCCAGCCTGTGCACCTTGCACATCAAACAGAGCAGCACGGTAATACTGGTCAGGCTGCTAGGTCAACACACAAGCACACCATTTGAGTCGATGAACTCGTGCAGGCGAGAGTGTTCTTGCCAGCGCCAGAGGGCTGCCGACGGTGCGTAGTGGCCACCAACATCGCAGAGACGTCGATCACCGTCGACGGCGTGGTGTACGTCGTCGACCCCGGCATGATCAAGCAGAAGCTGTACAACCCGGCCAGCGGGCTGGACACACTCAGCCTGACGCCTATCTCCAGGTAGCAATGGTACTCTGATGCAGATGTAAAAGGTGCTTGTATGACTTAAGGAGCAGGCGTCGACCTGTGCAGTCTGCAGTTTTTGTGCTTTTCAGCCGTCAAGGGAGCCGCTAGCAGACCTCTGCATTTCAGACGCAAACCTGCGGGCACGCTTCGCTTGGGGCGTGATACTTGCTTACTGAACCACATTCCACGTCGGCAGGGTGCAGGCGACGCAGCGTGCGGGCCGCGCGGGGCGGACGCGGCCGGGCAAGTGCTTCAGGCTGTACACGGTCAAGTACTACGAGCGCGAGATGCCCGCGGCGACGGTTCCCGAGATCCAGCGCACGAGCATGCTGACGGCGGTGCTGTACCTGAAGAGCCTGCCGCTGGACGTCGACGTGCTCGCCTTCGACTTCCTCGATCCTCCCACGGTGAGATTCTTGCTGGGTCACTGCTTCGCTGGCCGATTGCCCGCACCGTGAGTCCTGTGGAGCATCAGTCAGGCACCGCATGGGAGGACACTGAGATTGTCAACCGAACCCTGCGATGGCCATATATGTTGTGCAGGAATGGACTCATCGAGCAGACTGGTTCGTTCACATTGGGTACGCTTCGGCACACAGGCTAATCGGCACACACTTGCCGACCCTGTCCCTTGGACAACCATGACTTCAACCTCGTTTCGCTTTTGCAGAGATCTTCGCTGGAGGATGCGCTTCGGCAGCTCTTCGTGCTCGAAGCGCTGGACGAAGATGGTCACATCACGCACATTGGCCGCCAGATAGTGGGCCTGCCTCTGGACCCGGCGCTAGCGCGCTCGCTCCTGGCGGCTGCCGAACTGGGTTGTGTGCCTGACATGCTCAGCATCGCGGCGATGCTCAGCGCGGAGAGCATCTTCACGGGTGGCAGGTGCGGGCTGCCTGCTGGGCAATTTCGGAGCTTGGCAAGCGCTGTTGGTCAGCGCTATGTCTGATCCATGACTCGCTGCAGGGCTTGGCTGCGCCAGCACCTGCAGTGCCTGTGCCAATGAGCGTCTGTGACTACCTGTATTGTTGTTAGTATCGCTGTTCGTATGAGTGACATGATAGTCTGTGTCATGGACCCTGCCGAAGCTCGCCTGCAGATGCAACCTGCACACGCAGGGGTCCAGAGCAGATAGCGTCAGGGCGCACGGATCAGCGGGAAGGCAAAGCCGGGGCTAGCTCGACGGTGTCGGAGGCCGGGCGTGAGATGCTGGCGGACCTCATGAAGGAGGGCTTGGGCGACCACATCCTGCTTCTGCGGCTGTACCAGGCGTGCAATCTCCGTACTCATCCCTGCAGAGGCGCTGCATTTCTCCATCACGGCCCACATCGTTTTTGCCACTTAAGTTGAAGACTAGCCGCTCTGCAGTGCTGCTTCGATGCAGTTGCTCGCAAAATACAATTTGCAATCCAATTCAAGACCGGAATCATTACGGGAGCGGGCATCTGAGGGCAGGCTCTTCCCACGGTGCTACAGGCGTGGGAGCGCACTGGCTTCTCACAGCCCTGGGCGCGGGAGCTGGGCCTGGACACCCGCGGCATGCGGTTCGCGCGTGATGTGAGGCGGCAGCTGGAGTCCATCGCCGGCCCGGACGGCGCGGGGCTGCTGCGCCGCGATGGCTGTTCCACAGACGGACCTGACGGTAGTACCAGCGGCCGTCAGGTGAGCTTTGCTGCGGTGCAACCGTAGGAACTACAATGCGCCAACAGCAGGATCTTGATGCACAGTCAGCACTTGAACAGGACTTGCAGCTCAGCAGCAGGTGCCGTCACCAATGGAATCTGTCCTGCATCGCGAAGAGGCAGAGCTGCTCATGACGACGCCATCTTGCCCTGCCAACTCTGCAACCAATCATGCTCAGTGCTCCAGCCGCAATAGCCAGGCAACAATCCGACGGTGTCGCAACGACTTCTTTGCTGCGCTGCTGAAGGCGGCGTTTCTGTCCGCAGGGTCGGGACAGTGCCGCAAGGCAATCCAACTACGTGTTCCGTGGTGGCGACGGTGCGGGCGGCGAGCCGTTCAGGGAAAGGGACGGCTGGCAGTCCGGCTCAGGCCCCGATCAGCAGAGGTGGCCGCGCGGCGAGGCTTTGCCCAGTCCAGGCAAAAGGAAGCGCGACACAGCTACAGAACCAGGTTGGCGCCAGCAAGCTGTGCTATATACTGTTTTGTTGTGGCTACGTGCCGGTTATATGAGGGCCATCTGAACTGGGTGAGCCACGAGGATCAGCCACATAGCAACTCAAGTATCGACACATGCATCTGCATCTGCTGGCGCAGGCTCCACGCTGAAGCTCCGAGAGGCTCTGGCAATCGGCGGCGCCAACAAGCTGGCGCGTCGCATGAGCCGGCACAACGGGTACAAGACCCTCGGCGACCACGCGACGCTGGCCCAGCTGCACCCGTCGACGGCGCGCATCGCGCCGGATGACGACGGGCTGCTGCCGGAGTGGGTCGTGTACAATGAGATGGTGGCCACCGCGAAGACGTTCCTCTCGAAGGTGTGCGCCAGGCATCAGGCGCTGCTCAAATGATCAGGTCGGAAGTGTGCGCCGCATAGTCTGCTGAATGTCTTCCTAGCTTTTGACACCGCTGCATGTGCCCGTGCAGGTCTGCCCAGTCGAACCAGAGGCCGTTGGCTTGGTCATACCGCGCCTGCGCAACGTCGACGTACGGAGGCTGAGTGGCGGAGCCACCACGGCCGCAGCCGTCGCCAAGGCAGAAGGTCCGGGATCTCCGAAACAACGAGTATTTGCGCTTCTGATGTGTTTACCTGCTGCCCGCCTGCTTGCTCATGCACGTTTGCATATCACCACGCGTTCATTCACGCATCACGCGATTGCTGGCTACACAGGGCGGTCCGCAGAAGTGGGTGCGTCAACACTGGCTCCTGCAGACTCGCTGACTCGCAAGAACACCGACGTGCATGTGGACGCCGCACGCGCTCGATTCCTGCAACGCAAGGCTACACGACCAACAGGAAAGCGAAGATGATGTGTAGAAAAGTATTCAAGGGCTGCATGTCGGCAGGCCACAAGGGCGAAGCGGCAAAGGAATTGCCACATTATTACACTGCTTTGAAACTGCCTGAAGCCTGAACATGCTGGACATACCATGCGCACGCACGGCAGTCAAGCATGCCGATATACCTGGCACAAAACTTGACTCATAGGCAATGACTGACCGTGCTGATACACTGGCAACGCGTGGTAAACGTGCAAGCTCTGATACTGCCGGGCTGAATCATTGTGGTGACAGCAATGAAACGTAGGGAGGCACTGATGTGGGCCACAACGCAAATCAATTCAAGTATAGTGATAAATTGCGGGAGCGCAAGACGCAGAAGTAGGCACAGCCATCTGCAACGTGCTCACACTGCACTATCTATTGCGTTCTCGCATCCTGAGGATATGATAAGTTGATCTGGCGCCGGATCTCATCGAGGGTGCGGGCCAGGGCTAGGGTTTCGCTGAGGGGCATGTCATCCATCTCCTTCCACCCTTTGACCACCGCTGAGTGCACAGCAGCAGCCTGCATCAACAAACTACGTCAGCACCAGGTACAGAACGACGAGATCTGACCGGGCAGAGCTGGATGTCGCACCTCATATGCTAAGCCGCTGGCTCCTGGGAAATGAAATCCACCGTCTGCTGGGCCATGGTCGATGCCTGGGATATCGGCGGGGTGCAGAAACTCTATCACCTGCTCAATGACACTCGAACCCGATGATAAGCAAGTGCCTCGCAACATCAACAAATTGCGCTATGAGCGCTCTCCCACAGGTGTGGTGCATACCTCTGGCTCGCTGCCGTGTTTGGTCAGGGTCAAGCGTTCCGGACAGTTCACGCGCTCGACGGCGATGTGGCCTTTGGTCCCGTAGATGTGCGCGACGCGGGGAGACATCTGCAGGAAGCTCCACTGCGCCGTACCCAATATGCGCTCTCCAAACCTGCGCGTGCGATCAACAAATCTCACTATGTCGCTCTGTAGGCTGATTGCGGCCCAAATGACGCTAGCAGTCCGCCAATTGACGGAATACAGCATGCCTCTCAACTCTCGGAGAACTCACAGATGATGACAAGCTCGTTATGGCGCTGACATGCGGGTAACACCTGGTGTTTGACCGAGCCACACAATGCGCACCTGAACTGTGCTGAGCCCGCGACATCGGGCGTGCCGTCCGCGTGCATAACGGCCATCGCCTGCACCTCGGTCGGCTCCGTGTGACCGAAGGCCCAGCCCAGTAGGCTGATGGGGTAGATGCCTGCACATCCTCAGCACATCTGTCCACATCTGTCCAGCTCATTTGCTGCCATGTGCCCGTGCTCAACACAGACATGCGAAACCCACATCTGCCAGCATCAGTGGCACAACGTTGGGGTTCAGGAGCGTCACAAACACAGTTGAGACAGCACGATGCGCACCGACATCGAGCAGTCCGCCACCGCCGAGCACGGGGTCGATCAGGCGCCTGTGAGCAAAGTCGGCGAGGAAAGCGCAGCGAGCGTCGCCCTGCAGAGGCTCGCCGATGGCGCCGCTGCGTATGAGAGCCCGCAGAGCCTGCTGCGCGGGGCAAAAGCGTCCCCAGAGCGCCTCCATGATGAACACACCCTGCACCGAAAGCGTACCAATGACATGAGACTAGGGGAATCACAGTGCAGGTGCCATGGGCATGTTCATAAAATATGTTCATATACTTCAGAACAGGCGACGAGTCAAGGCTGTTGGCCGACAGATCTTCCGCCAGGCGAGAGCATGGCAGACCTTCTGCTTGGCTGCCTCAACCATTTCGGTGGCCTCCCGCGCATTCATTGCAAAGCACTTCTCCACAATGACGTGTTTGCCCGCATCAATCATCTGTAATGCTGTCTCGTGGTGGCCTGCATGCAGCGTCAGGGTTAAGAGCACCGCCTGGCATGTGATGATCATCAATAGGTGGGGGTTCTCGGAAATGTGATGACGCTATGAGCCAGATTGCATGATACACACCTGGATGCACCATCGCCAAATGTACGATATCTACCTGCACATGGTGCAAGCATCAGCTGAGCTTCTGGTATAGTACAGCAACACACGATGTCCGAAACATGTTCAAGGCGGCCCGGCACCTCAGGATCGGCGGCGAGCTCAGCATAGGTACCATAGGCTCTGGGGATGTTGCGGCGTGTCGCAAATTCCTGTGCAGCACCTTCAGTCAGAGAGACTGCTTTTACCGTGCACCGTGCCGCACCATGGCTATCCGCCTGCAGCAGATCAATATGAGCACTAATGTTCGGTGTCAAAACGAATATTTTGCATGCACCTGCGCCCTCTGCAGGCTCGATAGTCCGTCGCTGGGCAGCACGCCATTGGCCATGTGTTTCTCAGGCAGCGCCCGATACACAGCGTCGTACTCGTCAGCCGCAGCAGCCAGGGTGGCTCCCGGCACTGTGCTGAGGACGCCAGCAAAGTCCTCGGCGAGCTTGCCACACCCGGCGACACCCCATCTCAGTGGCTGGCGCACTGCCAAATCCCAGTGACCCGCGCCTATTGACACAGCACAGACATGCTCCAAACGCGGACAACGGTGCAGGTTTGGTGAGAGCGCACTGAACACTGTTCGGCACAAGGTTTAGACTTAAATCACACGCACCTATCTCAACAAAGTATTTGCTGGACGTCAGCACATCTGTTGCGCTGCCGCAGCCATTCGTGGGACCCAGCTCCACTTCGATCCGCTCGAGGGACAGTCCTCCGGAGTGCTGTTCTAAGATATGCCAAAGGCGGTACGCCAGCGTTGGCTCACCTCCCAACACTCCGCACTCCGCAGCGAGTGGGCAAATGAGCTGTGGACCTGTCATGCTACCCCAGCTGTCTCTTGCCACGCCTCTGCAAAGAGGATGCGCGCAGTCGCCTGCACAGTGCGTGGCTTGCTGAGATGCAGAGGCACGGTCTATCAAGGGGAGACGGTCGGCCTGCGACGGATCGCGCAGGCACCTGATCACAGCTGTAGTGAGATGAGGCCCCGACACGGAAGGTGTCGACAGTCTTCGTTGTGCTGCAAGTGCACCCTACACACCGCAAGAGTTGGGCAACCGAATCGCGGCCCGAAGCCGAGCAACCGAAACGCTGCGTACGACGGAAGGATCCAAAGATGGACAGCCTCGATCAGTGAGACCGCAAGCTCGGCACTCTACTTCTGATCGGCTTGGTCGCAACCCGCCGCTACAGTGTACTGACCAAAACACACAACTCAATTACAAGTTTCACGCATCGCACAATGCATGAACCCACTACATACTCGCAGACACGCGCATGATGAGAGGGTCGAAGCATGTCACTAGCGACATCCGGTCTGTCGCTATGATCCGGGTCTGTTGACCAGACACAGGACATCGTCGTGTACAACATCGTGTACAGCGATACCTGCGCATACTCCCTGACGCTTCGTGTGGCAGATCGTCAAAGACGCTCACATGGCGCTGCAACGAATGGCTTGCGTGCTGTCGTCGTCGGCTGTGTCGGCGTGATGCAGAGCCTGCCCATCCCCACTGTGGCTGCGGGGCATTCAACGTTTGTAGGCGCTCGGCCAACCCATCCGCCGTTCCTGGCTCAAGCTAGTGACGAGCGGTTTACATGTACGCAGAGCGAGCGTCATCGGTTATCCACTGCAGCCTTACCATAGCAGGCACAACAGAGAGCCTGCCGCTCTGCATCTGCTGATTGGAACACCATGCGTCGTCATCACGTACAATCAAGGCGACCGCGACGGTGAGCGGCGAGGGGTGCGGCGTGACGGCGGCGTCCTAGAGCGGTCGCGGCCCACGTCCCTCCGCGGCTCGCGGCTGCGGTCGCGGCTCCGATCAAGGCTGCCGTCTCGACCCGCGCTGCGTCGCCCTGCATGCAAGCGACGACATATATAGGGCACACGTTCGGCAAGGGCTATGCAACAGCAAGTCGTCTGCCTCCTTTGCACATAGGATCCCGACTGTGGCTGTGGGCATTATTAAGCCAGAACAGGGCTTACAGCCCGCCCGGGGTTGTGCAATGCCTCGTTACAGTAAACGCTGCAGCACACACCGTAGTCGGGGGACGGGCTGCGCCGCCGCGGCGGCGTGCGCGAGGGCGACCGCCGTCGCGGGCTCAAGGAGCGACGACTGCTACCACCGCCGCCGCCGCGGTCGCTCCTCCGGTCATAGCTGCGCAAGCACACTCGGCGCATGTGAGCACGCTCAGCTAAGCCCATCGGCTCTGCACGCTCGCGATGCTACGCTAGCAGTTAATCGTGCAAGCTACATCATAAGATCCTAGCATGGCCGCTGAGTGTGCAACGGCGGCGTGAAATAGTCAGCCAGTCCCTTTTTGCCACTTGTACACCTAAGCTGAATCCACAAAGGGTATGTATGGTGGCATGGGTGAGCTCAGCGAGGGCACCTGTCCTCGCGTGCGGGCTGCTCCCACGGCCGCCGCCCGTCGGCCTCTCGCGCGACGTACTCCACGCTGATGGTGCGCCCGCCGATGTCCGTCAGGTGCGTCCCCTTCAGGGCGCGCTCCGCGTCTTCGACCGTGTCATACTGCACATAGCAAAGTTCAATTCATTATAGGCTGCGAACGACGCGTGAAATCGATGCCATGAGGCTATATCTGTAGAAAACAATTTCGCTATGATCCCGTTTGCCTAGTCGCAGGAACTGACATCACAGCTGCTGCTGAGAGGCACCCTGGTTGGCAGCCCGGATGGCAAACCTATTGATGGCAGCTGAATATTGCACGGAGATCAATTTGCAACATGGCAAGCGAGCGCAAGCAGGCATTGTCGTCCTGTGAGCTGCATAAGTAGGATACTGCGACGTCGTGGACAGTGTGAAACTCACCTGGATGAAGGCGAAGTTCTTCTTGATCTGCACCCGCTTCGTGCGCCCGTACTTGTTGAACTCGTGGGCGAGGTCGCTCTCCCGGACGCGCGTCACGTCGAAGTTGACCACGAACAGGGTGCTGGTCGGCGCCTGCTGCTTGCGCCGCTGCTCCTCGCGCCGCTTCACCTCGCCGTCGCCCTGAGCAGAGCTCGGCAATCGTCGCCCTGAGCGAGGTTGGCAAGGGAGCAGCCACATCCGATCCCCACCAGGCAACAGATGGCACATCAGCTCAACAACGCGAGGCGTGGGGAGCGTTGCTTCACATGATAGAATGAGTACTCCGAGCTGTAGACAACGCAGAATGACGCACCCTGGCCCACTCCACCTTCAGCCTCCGCCGCTTGCGATCGCCCCACTCCGTCCTGCATGCCAGATGCGCAGAATGTGTGCATACATTTCGAGTGCCGGACAGGTCAGCATCACGTGCGCCCCAAAGAATCAAAAAGCCGGCTGCGCACCCGTCGAGAGCCTTGATCGCGTCATCCCCATCCCGCTTATCGTACATGTAGACGAAGGCGAACCCTGTGCGTGTTAGGGGGCTCAGTCACGGATCATTGACGGGAAGCAGCATTTGCTTGACAGCGAGGTTTGGGACAGCTGTCGCACGCCAATGACAGAGCGCTACGTGCAAGACACGCCCTGCTGTGTGATCTACCCTACGAGCACGAGACAGCAATTGGTTTTGAGGCAGCGATCAGCATAAAACTTTGCAACTTTATACGCGTTGCCGCTCACCATGTTGCCCTCACGGCGGCGACGGACAATGCGTAGTATGGACGAGGCACGTTGTCAACGAACGTCGCGAGGGTGTGCGGAAGGACGATGTTACGGTAGTGCAGCGCTCGAAGACGAGTTTGGTCGTAGCGCGGAGAACAGGCAGACGATGGTAGAGCTCATGTTGTCAGGGTAGCCGCAGGCGATGTAGCGGTGCTGCAGGCCTGGCATCCAGTGACCATGTCGCCTCTGAGCCGACGCGTCGATCTCGTGGTAGACTAGGTCGGACCACGCTGCCATGCCATGCCGGCGGCACATGGCCAGACATCTGGCACGCACCCATCTTCATGTCGATGCGCTCCACGTCGCCGTAGCGATCGATCAGCCTCTCGACATCGCGCGACTGGGCTTCGTAGTCGAAGTTGCCCACGAACAGCTGCGGAAAGGGGAAGCTTCTGAGGTTCCGGGGGAGGGGGGTGGGTCCAGCTACCCCAGCTACATGAGTATCTTGATGTTGAGCAGAAACCAAGTTGCGGGACCAACTGTGGAGAATGCAGGGGTCTGACGGCTCACCGGGCCCGGAGGTTGATATTTGTCGCCACCCATGGTTGTTCTATCCCGACTGGCCCTGTCCGACAGCAGAGATTCACCGGCTGCTCGACCCTAGCAAGGGCATAAGCTTCTGGGATGACTTTCGCTTGAACTCGGCGGTGACAAATCGAGCATACAACAGCCGAGCAACCGATAGCTGACCCGTTTGCAGGGGCCGCCCGGAACGCTCGTTGCATGCACGTATTATCGTACGAGCTGTCGCAGCCGACGTGGAAGCGGCATGCGCGTACTGTTTAATTGCACGCATAGTATGCTGTGAAGTGCGGGACAGTGTGCGCACGGGCGTCTGGTACCATCGGCCACCATGGCGGCAAAGATCATATGTCCGCTGGAGCACGATAGCGGCGTGCTCTGGGGCGGACCGCCGACGCTGGAGTATAGCCTGTTCCACCTCCTGGCCGACAACCCCCTGGGCCTTCACCTCGGCCAAATCGAGCGGGCTCTCAGCCGGCAGCATGCCTCGGGCGAGAACGCGGAGCAGATTCTGATTGAGAGCAAGTACTTCTGCCAGACCGGTGCGTGTTGGAGCCCGACACAACAGCTACTTGCCTACACAAAGTCATGCATGTGGGGCGCGTCAGACGTCCATTGCAGTGCGTAGATACCATAGCGGCGAGCTATCCTGAACTCTGCCTGAGGTGCTTCTTTGCAATGCAGAGCGCGGCCTGTGGGACCTCGCGGTGCGCCGGCCGCTGCGGTGGGGCATCGCCGGGTGCGGCAAGATCGCCGAGGACTTTGCCGCCGCCCTGACCACGGTGCCGGGCGCTCAGCGCACGGCAGCAGCCAGCTCGTCCAGCGGTCTCTCCAGCCTCGAGAGGGCGCAGGTGCTCGACGCGCATGTCCCCGCTCCTGCTGGCAGTGCAGGTGGTGTTATGACTGCCATATCAGCGATCTTGATCGGTTGATTGGTAACGGGAGTGTGCCTGTTCGTCTTACATATACGTGCATTGAGGCACTCATTATGCACTCTGCAGCACGTTCAGAAGCAGACACAAGTCAGCTGGGCTGCGCAACCCAATCGGAGTCCATGGCTGCAGATCAACACACCCACGCTAGTTGAAATGCAGGCCTTTGCAGACGCACATGGGTTTGAGAAGGCCTACGGCAGCTACGAGGACCTTGCAGCTGATCCGAAGGTGCGCCGCAAAACCGCGTCATGACGTCCGCTGCGTGCGCTGCGAGGACCTCTGCCCCTGAGCAAAGCAGAGTGCTCGCAAATGCGCCACAACCAAACTGCACAGCACTTCTGCGTTAGACCAGACCTCAACCAAGATGAGTCCGACATGGCACTCAGCAGCAAGCTTTTCGTTCTGCAGGTGGACATCGTGTATCTGGCGATGCTACACACGGGCCACTGCGCCGCGGCGCTGCTCATGATCGCCGCCGGCAAGCATGTGCTGGTGGAGAAGCCCTTCGCCATGAATGAGAGGGAGGCCAGGAAGATGATCAAAGTGGCCAAGAAGAAGGTGCGACCCCTCCTTTCGCGGCGGGATACGCACCTATGTGGTCATCGACCATCTGTAGCAGGAACTCGTGATGCTGGTTGATGCCCTCTGTAGCCTGCCGAAGCCTCACACTCTTCCTGGACAGGATCATGCAGCAGTCCGCTATGGCAGGCTTTGGTCTCATGAATGTGGTCTTATTAATAACAACAATCATGCACGAAGGCATTCTGGCACCTGGCACGTAGTTGTTATGTCACCGCTCAGGGTGTTTTCCTGATGGAGGGCATGTGGTCGCGGTTCTTCCCGGCGGAGCAGGGGCTGCGATCCCTCATCCAGCGCGGTGCCATCGGCGAGGCGCTGCAGGCAGACGCCCGGTTCACCTTCGCAGCCAGCCAGGTTTGTGCAACATGCCCATGCTGAGACCGTCCTCACGACCCAAGTTCGCGCTTTGGCTTGGTCTGGGCAGTGACTACATGAGAGGGTACATAA
>JAABUX010008231.1_pt1 | contig 12070 bp, 12 predicted proteins | sample 5561851 | NCBI WGS metagenome assembly JAABUX01 (sample SAMN10711883, study PRJNA513361) | rock metagenome | isolation source: Antarctica rocks | place: Antarctica: Victoria Land, Richard Nunatak red sandstone | collected 2016-01-03 | reverse complement strand
ATGTCCAGGCCGAACGCCTGTCGGGCGTCGACCGTCGTGTCCGGGACACTGATGGCCGACGTCGGCGTGGAACGGGCGTCGGCGAGTGCAGCGATGTTGTTCATAGGCCTTGGGGTCCTGTGCAGTGTCCCGCCGTGCCGTGAGCCGGGCGGGGCAGATTAGCCCGCTTCGGGGCGGTTGCGAAAGCTCATCCGGTCGCGGCCATCCGGGGTTCGGCGGTCAAATGTTGCCTTACGGCGGCGTAAGCAAGGTTTATCGTCTTCAGCCGCTCCTCCGATGCCCTGTCGCCGCCGTTGGCGTCGGGATGGTGGCGCTTGGCCAACTCCTTGTAGCGTGCCTTCAGCGTGTCCATCGACACCGGCCAATCCAGGCCCAGCGCCTGCATCGGGTCGCGCAAATCTGGCGGCACCGACGCCTTCGGGGGCGTCGGCCCACGGCGCATACGCCCGGCCGAAAGGATGTGCAGCGGGTCGTGCAGCATGGCCTCGTCGAAGGCCTGCGCGCCGAGGCGGCCCAGCGGCCAGGTCGGGCGTTGCCACCCGGTGTCGGACCGGGTGTGCGCCTCGATCTCGCTGGCCGACATGCCTTTGTAGTAGTCCCAAGCCGCGTTGTACTCGCGTACGTGCTCAAGGCAGAACCACCAGTATTGGTTCAGCGTGTTGCGGGATTTAGGCGCGCGGAAGCCTCCAGCCTCGGGGCAGCCGGGCATGTCGCAGGGGCGTCCCGGCGCGGCCGGGTCGGGCGCATAGGCCCGGGGTCGCGGTGATCGGGTCATCCCGCCTTATGTGCGCTTGTTCCCTGCCGGGGCAAGTCCTTCCCACCCGGCGGGCGCCGCGCTAAGCCTCACTGCATGTCAGACCAGCCCCCCCGTGCCGAACGCATCCGTGCCCTGGTGTCCGCCGCCCTTGCGCCGGTCCTGCTGGACGTGCGCGACGACAGCGCCCAGCACGCCGGGCACGCCGGAGCGACGCCAGGTGGAGAGACGCACTACAGCGTGCTGGTCGTGTCCGACCGCTTCGCGGGCCAGGGCCGCGTCGCCCGGCACCGCATGGTCAACGCGGCGCTGGACGGCGAATTCGCCCAGGGCCTGCACGCGCTGGCGCTGACGCTCCGCACGCCGGAGGAGCAGGCGGCGTTGGCTCGCCGATAGCTCGTCGCCACCAAGCATCGAACCGCCGCGACCGGTCCATGCTGGAGCAGACCCAGGCCGTGTATGCGCGTGCGGGCGACATGGATGCTGGCTATCTGGAACAACGTATTCGTGACGAAACCGCTGGTGCCTTGAGCATTCGCGTTTTGATCGAACTCCCTGAAGGATGACGCTCTATGGTTAGGATCACGCTCCAGGAGCGTAGCGACCGCATCCGCCAGAAGCTGGACGCGGGCTACAAGCTGCCAGCGCCTGAGCTATTGGCGAACGACGGGCTGCGCCGGACCGCACGCAAGCGGACCCTACTGCGCACAGCACGCGATGCCGCCGCCGCCCAGGGCCAGACGCCGCCCTTCAAGGCAAACTTCTAGCGCCCAGCGACAAGAGAAGGCGTGGTGCAGGGATCGGATGACTGGTGCCGAGGGGCTGGGCGGCATAGGACACTGCCTCCTGTCCTGACCCTCGGATGCCCATCTTGCTGTTCCAAGGTGAACCAGGACCGCCGCTTCTCGCAATGACGGCGGTTTACGAGGCGACCGGCGTTGCCCCGGTGTAAAACTGCGGCCATTGCCGGGCGACGACGGGACTGTCGGGCGCGTAGGCCAGGCAGGTGCCCAGCATCATCGGCCTGGACGGCTTCTCGGCCGCGGGCGTGGGCTGGTCCGTGTTGGCCACGGCGTTCGGCGCCGTCTCGCGCTTGATGCGGACAGCGAACAGCGTCTGGAACGCGACGGTGCCCATCTGGCCCAGCAACTCGCGCAGGTGGGTGCAGCCATGCACGCCGCCGACTCGCTCGTTCGCCGCCTTCAGGAAGCCGCGGCCAATTTTCAGCCCGGCCAGCCGGGCGAAATTGGGCGCGGCGGTGGGGCAGATCGCATAGGGGCCGAACTCCGTCACCGCCTCGAACGCCGTGATCACCATTTCGGTGTTCAGCGTCATGCGCGCCAGCATGCGGTGCAGCGGCACCCCAGGGTCGATCTGGCCGCGGTCGGAGTTGCTGAAGGCATAGGTCTTGGTGTCCGTCAGCCGTGCTTCGATGTCGAACAGGCCATCCTCGCGGCGGTAGCCGCGCAGTTCGATATCACGCAGGTGCAACGGCTCACGCGGCACAGGTTCGCTCAGCGGCATCGGTCTCTCCATTCGCTGCATCGCAACATAAGGCGGAGCCGCCAACGTCGCTAGATGAAGCGCGCCAGCCGCACCGCAGTATGGCCACGGCTGGGCCGCAGGCTCGGCATCACCAGCAGGCAGTCGTCGTGCGGCGTGCGGATTTCGGCCGTGCCGTCGACAGCAATCAGGGTGTTGCGCCGGGGGATCACCTCGCCGCCGCGGTAGGGCTGCACGAAGGCGAAGGCGGCGGTGGCGGCCGTCACGGTCATCGTGACCTCGGCGCAGCGCGGGCATGGCGCCACGGCCGGGCCGTGCGCGAGGCCGGTGTGGCGCAGCAGGCCGGCGACGCAGGCTGCCGTGACCTCCACCGCCGCGGGCTGCCAATGCTGCCCGGCCTCCACCAGCGCGGCGGCAGCCGACCGGCCTGGCGCCGTGAAGTGCATGTAGTCGATCAGCCGGGGTCCGGTGACATGGCCGCTGTCCGCCACGACCAACTCCGGGACGCCCAGCCCCGCCGCGAGGGTGCGCCCTTGCAGGGTGGGGCCGCTCAGGATCAACGGCTCCGACGGCCAGAGCATGGTGTGCAGGTCCAGCAGCACGTCGACGGTGTCGATCAGCGGGCGCATCTCCCGCGCGCGGTCGAGTTCGGCGCCGCGGCGCGGGCTGTCCAGCACGGCCGGGTCCCACAGGCGGTTCATGTCCTCGTCCAGGAAGCGGGACGCGGTGGGCTGGGCCGGGTCGAACCGGGAGAACGCGGCGATGTTGGCGAAGCCGAGGGTTAACCGGCCCTGCGCTGGCTGGATGCCGCGGCGCAGCAGACCGTCCAACACGACGGCGCCGGCGATCTCGTTGCCGTGCAGCACCGCGACCACCGCGACGTGCGGGCCGGGCTGGCCGGAATTGAACGTGGTGAACCCGCGCACCCCCGTGTTGCCCGGCAGCCACGGCGAGATGTCCGGCGGCGCCAGGTCGACCGCGAAATACGGGATGCCGTTCTGGGCGGCGTTCTGGGCCGGGTCCATCGCTGAGCTCAGGGCGCCCGCCATTCTGCGCTGCGGGCCGGCGTGGGAGCGTGCGGGAGAAGCGGCGGGACGGTCATCGCGCCAGTCTATACGGCTTGCCGCGCTCGGCAACCGGGCCTGTGCCGGTTTAGGACTGCGCACCCATGCTGGCGGCATCGGGGAGGCCTGCTATAATCGGGACGGGCAGGGGGTGGCGCATGCAAGCTATGATGAAGGCGCTGGGATGAAGGCGCTGGGATGAAGGCGCTGGCCCTTGCCGCCGTCTTGGCGCTTGGGGCGGCTGGATCGCAGGCTCAGCCGGCGCACATGCAGCCGGCGAAGCCGACGCTGGTCATCGCGGTCAGCGCGCCGGTGACGAGCATCGATCCGCACTATCACAATCTCACGCCCAACCTCGCCTTGGCCCGGCACATCTTCAGCGGCCTGACGGACACCGATGGCCACGCCAAGGTGATCCCGGCGCTGGCGGAGAGCTGGCGGCTGATCGACGACCGCGCCTGGGAGTTCAAGCTGCGGCCCGACGCGCGCTTCCAGGACGGCACGCCGTTCGTCGCGGAAGACGTCGCCTTCACCCTCGACCGCGTGCCAAAGGTGCCGAACAGCCCGTCGTCCTACTCGGTCTACACGAAGTCCGTCGTGGCGGCCGAGGTCGTGGACGCCCACACCGTCCGCCTGCGCACCGAGGGGGTCTATCCGCTGCTGCCGAACGACCTCTGCCAGGTCATGATGCTGAGCCACACCATTCACGCCGGCGCCACCACGGAGGACTTCAACAGCGGCAAGGCCGCAATCGGCACCGGCCCCTACCGGTTCGTGTCCTACCGCCCCGGCGACCGCATCGAGCTGGACCGCAACGACGACTACTGGGGCGACAAGCCGGCCTGGGCTCACGTCACGACGCGCATCGTGTCGAACAACGCCGCCCGCACCGCCGCCCTGCTGGCCGGCGACGTGCAGATCATCGACAACGTGCCGACGCCCGATGTGGCGAGGCTGCGCGGGGACAGCCGGGTCGCGATCTCCGAGACCGTGGGCCTGCGCATCGTCTATTTGGCGATGGACCAGATGCGGGATGGCCCCACCCCCTATGTCACCGGACCCGGCGGGGAGCAGCTCGACCGCAACCCGCTGCGTGACCTCCGGGTGCGGCAGGCGCTGAGCATCGCGATCAACCGCCCCGCCATCGCCGAGCGCGTGATGGAGGGCGCCGCCGTCGCCTCGGGCCAGTTCCTGCCCAAAGGCAGTTTTGGCTACGTGCCGGGGCTGGACGCGCCGAAGTGGGACGCGGCCCGCGCCAGGCAGCTCTTAGCCGAGGCCGGCTACCCCGGCGGGCTGCGCGTCACGCTCCATGGCCCCAACGACCGCTATGTCAACGACGCGGCAGTCATCCAGGCCATCGGCCAGATGTGGAGCCGCGCCGGCATCCAGGCCACGGTCGAGCCGTCGCCCTGGACCAATTTCGTCGGCCGCGCCGGCAGGCAGGAGCTTTCGGTGTTCCTGGTTGGCTGGGGCAGCGCCACGGGGGAGGGTACCAACCCCTTGCGCTCCCTGGTGGCCACGGTCGACCCGGCGCGCGGCTTCGGCATCGCCAACCGCGGCCACTACAGCAACCCGGCGGTGGACGCCCTGCTGATGCAGGCACTGGGCACCGCCGACGGCGAGGCGCGGGAGCCGCTGGTGCAGCAGGCGACCCGGCTGGCGGTGGAGGATGTCGGCATCATTCCGATCCACATCCAGAAAAACATCTGGGGCATGAGGGCCGGCTTGCAGCACACTCCCCGCGTGGACGAGGAAACGCGGGCCATGGATGTGCGGCCAAAATAGATGCGGGCGCCATGACAGGCTGGCTCGTCCGTCGGTTGTTCCAGGCCGTCCTCGTCATTCTGGCGATGACGGTGATCGTGTTCATTGGCGTGAACGTGATCGGCGATCCCATAGAGATCATGATTTCGCCCGAGGCGGGCGCGGCGGAGCGGCTGCGCGCCGTGGCCGCGCTCGGCTTGGACAGGCCATTATGGCAGCAGTATCTGGCATTCCTGGGCGGCGTGCTGCGCGGCAACCTCGGCCGCAGCTTCGTGTTCAACGAGCCGGCCATGCAGGTGATCATGCAGCGCCTGCCGGCCACTCTCGAACTCGCGGTGGCGGCGGTGCTGATCTCGGTCGTGGTGGGCATTCCGGCTGGGCTGTATGCGGGGATGCGGCCCGACTCGTTCGGCGCCCGCGCCCTGATGGCCGGCAGCATCCTGGGGTTCAGCCTGCCGTCGTTCTGGGTCGGGCTGATGCTGATCATGGTGTTCGCGGTGCAGCTTGGCTGGCTGCCCAGCACCGGGCGCGGCGCGACCGCCACAGTGTTCGGGGCGCCGTGGTCGTTCCTCACCCGCGACGGCCTGCGCCACCTGCTGCTGCCGGCGTCCAACCTCGCGTTGTTCAACGTGTCGCTGATCATGCGGCTGACCCGCGCCGGGGTGCGGGAGGCGCTGCCGTCCGACTACGTGCGCTTCGCCCGCGCCAAGGGGCTGCGCCCGTCGCGCGTGATCGGCGTCCATATCATGAAGAACATCATGATCCCCGTCGTGACCGTGGTTGGCCTGGAGCTGGGCACCACCATCGCCTTCTCCGTCGTGACGGAGAGCGTCTTCGCCTGGCCCGGCGTCGGCAAGCTGATCATCGACAGCATCAACCTGCTCGACCGCCCGGTGATCGTCGCCTACCTCATGCTGATCGTGCTGCTGTTCGTCGCGATCAACCTGGTTGTCGACTTGCTTTACACGGCGCTCGACCCGCGCGTGCGGCTGGACCACCAAGGATGAGCGCCCTTTGAGCGCCACGGCCCTGGTGCGGGAGGAGACGCCGTTCCGCCGCTTCGTGGCCGACTTCGCGCAGTCGCGCCTAGCGCTGGCGGGGCTGGCGGCGATTGTGCTGATCGCGCTGGCGGCTGTGGTCGCGCCGTGGATTTCGCCACAGGACCCGTATGACCTGGCGCAGCTCGACATCATGGACGGGCGGCTGCCGCCGGGGTCGGCGTCGGCGGACGGGCTGAAGTTTTGGCTCGGCACGGACGACCAGGGGCGGGACATGCTTTCGGGCATCCTGTACGGCCTGCGCATCAGCCTGCTCGTCGGGGCCGGGTCGGCGCTGGTCGCCGGGGTGATCGGGTCGAGCCTGGGGCTGGTCGCGGCCTACGTCGGCGGCCGGACCGAGGCGGCGGTCATGCGGCTCGTGGACCTGCAACTGTCGTTCCCGTCGATCCTGGTGGCGCTGATGATCCTGGCGATCCTGGGTAAAGGGATCGGCAACGTCATGCTGGCGCTGGTGCTGGTCGAGTGGGCGTACTACGCCCGCACCGCCCGCGGCTCAGCGCTGGCGGAGCGGCGGCGCGAATACATCGAGGCGGCGGAGTGCCTGGCGCTGTCCCGCGCGCGGATCGTGTTCCGCCACCTGCTGCCGAACTGCCTGCCGCCGTTGATCGTGGTCGGCACCTTCCAGATGGCCCGCGCCATCGCGCTTGAAGCGACGTTGAGCTTTCTGGGACTCGGCGTGCCAGTGACGGAGCCGTCGCTCGGCCTGCTGATCGCCAACGGCTATCAATACATGCTGTCCGGAAAATACTGGATCAGCTTCTACCCCGGCATCGCGCTGCTGTTGACCATCATGGCCATCAACCTGGTCGGCGACCAGTTGCGCGACGTGCTGAACCCGAAGCTGCGGCGATGAGTGGAGCGTTGGGTAGCGCTGCCACGGCCGTTCCTGCCAGCGTGGCGGCGTCGGTGACGCTCGATGTGCGCGGGCTGTCGACGCATTTCGGCTCCCGCGCCGGCGTCGTCCGCGCGGTCGACGACGTTTCGTTCAGTGTCGGCCGCGGCCGGGTCATGGGGCTGGTGGGAGAGAGCGGATCGGGCAAATCGGTCACGGGGTTTTCGATACTGGGCCTGGTGGACGCGCCGGGCCGGGTGATGGCCGGGCAGGTCATGTTCGGCGGCCGGGACATCGCGCGCCTGCCCGACCACGAGATGCGCCGGCTGCGCGGCAAGCGCATCGCCATGGTGTTCCAGGACCCGATGATGACGTTGAACCCGGTGCTGCGCATCGACACCCAGATGATCGAGGCCGTGCAGGCGCATGACGCCGTGTCGCGCGTCGAGGCGCGCAGCCGTGCCCGCGACGCGCTGGGCCTGGTCGGCATCGCCAGCCCGGACGAGCGGCTGCGCTCCTATCCGCACCAGTTCAGCGGCGGCATGCGGCAGCGCGTCGCCATCGCCATAGCGCTGCTGCACCGGCCGGAGCTGATCATCGCGGACGAGCCGACCACGGCGCTGGACGTGACGATCCAGGCGCAAATCCTGTCCGAGATGCAGGCGCTGTGCGGGCGGTTCGGCACAGCGCTGGTGTGGATCACGCATGACCTGTCGGTGGTCGCGGGCCTCGCGGACCATATCGCGGTGATGTATGCCGGGCGCATCGTGGAGAAAGGCAGCGTGGACCAAGTGCTCGACCGCCCGTTGCACCCGTATACGAATGGGCTGATCGGCTCCGTGCCCAGCCGCAACAAGCGGGGGGAACGGCTGCGCGGCATCCCCGGCATGACGCCGAGCGCGCTGAACCTGCCGGCCGGCTGCGCCTTCCGCACCCGGTGCGCGCGGGCGGACACGGATTGCGAACGCGACCCGCCGGAGTTCGACGCAGGCGCCGGCCATGCGCACCGCTGTTTCCATCCGTTGGACGGCGCCGCCGCATGAGCAGCGCCATGCCTGGCCCCGTGCTGCTGCGCCCGGCGGTGGCCGAGCCGGTCATCGAGCTGCGCGGCGTCACCAAGCGGTTCGAGACGACGCCGGACGGCACGACCCGCCTGCTGCGCCGCATCCGCAGGCAGCCGGCCGCCCCGGTTGTCCGCGCGGTGGACGGCGTTGGCCTTGTAGTGCGCCGGGGCGAGGTGCTAGGCCTCGTCGGCGAGAGCGGCTGCGGCAAGAGCACGCTGGGCCGCATGGCCGCCGGCATCATGCCGCCGTCGGAGGGCCAGGTGCTGTATCGCGGGCGGGACCGCGCGACGCTCAACAGGGCGGACGCGAAGCAGGCGCGGCTGCGTGTGCAGATGATCTTCCAGGACCCGTATGCCAGCCTCAACCCCCGGCTGCGCGTCGGCGAGATCGTGGGCGAGGCGCCGCGGGTGCATGGCCTGATCGAGGGCGATTACAACGCCTACCTCGACGCGCAACTGCGCCGGGCCGGTCTCGACCCCGCCTATAAGCGCCGCTACCCGCACCAGTTCAGCGGCGGGCAGCGCCAGCGCATCGGCATCGCCAGGGCGCTCGCGGTGCAGCCGGAGTTCCTGGTGTGCGACGAGGCGGTCGCCGCCCTGGACGTTTCGATCCAGGCGCAAATCCTCAACCTGTTCATGGACCTGCGGCGCGAGCTGGACCTCACGTTCCTGTTCATCAGCCATGACCTCGGCGTCGTTGAGCACTTCTCCGACCGGGTCGCCATCATGTACCTTGGCCGCGTCGTCGAGCAGGCGGACGCCGAGGAGGTGTTCGCCGGGCCAACCACCCCTACACCCAGGCGCTGCTGGCCGAGGTGCCGCGGCTGGATGCCAGGGCGCGGCGGTTTACCGCGGTCGCCGGCGAAATTCCCAGCCCGCTCAACCCGCCCGCCGGCTGCCACTTCCACCCGCGTTGCCCGCACGCCTTCGCGCGGTGCAGGGCCGAGGTCCCGGCGCTGCGGGAGGTCGCGCCCGGCCACCGCAGCGCCTGCCACCTGAACGATCGCTGACCCGGCAGCGTATTACCCGTTATGTCAGCAACGTTCGATAAGCCTATCTTGCACCCGCTGCACCGCCTATGGCGCGGCCTGCCGCAGGGCGCGCGGCGGCGGTTGCTGATCCAGGGGACGGCGCTGCTGGCCCCGCACCCCGACCAGCCGGCCCCTCCCGCCCGCGCCGGCATCGCGGTTGCGGGCGAGCTTGACCGCGCATCGGGCCTGGGCGAGGGGGCGCGTCTGATGCTGCACGGCTTGGGCGCGCTGGGCGTGCCGGCCTGGCCGATGCGGCGCGGCGGGCCTTTGCCGCCGGACGGCGCGCCGCTGGTGCTGCACGTGAACGCGCCGCAGGTGCCGCTCGCGCTGCTGCGGCTGGGCCGGGCGGCGCTGCGGGGCCGCCGGGTCGTGGGCTACTGGGCATGGGAGCTGCCGGTCGCGCCGGAGGGCTGGCGCGCTGGGCTGGCCTTCGTGCACGAGGTTTGGGCGCCGTCGCGCTTCACCGCAGCCGCGCTTGAACCGTTGCTGCCAGGCCGCGTGCGCGTCGTGCCGCATCCCGTGGCGGCGTGCCCGCCGATGCCGTCCGCGCTGGGCCGGGCGGATTTCGGGTTGCCCTTGGATGCCGTCGTAACGCTGGTGTCGTTCAGCCTGGCCTCCAGCTTCGAGCGCAAGAACCCGCTCGGCGCCATCGCCGCGCACCGGGCGGCGTTCGGCGACCGGATGGACCGCGTGCTGTTGCTGCGGGTCGGGAACCCGCACCACTTTCCCGCCGACTTCGCCCGGCTGCGCGCGGCGGCTGCCCGCCCCAACATCCGCATCGACACCCGCACGCTGCCGGCCGCCGACAACCACGCATTGATGGCGGCCTGCGACATCGTGCTGTCGCTGCACCGCAGCGAGGGCTTCGGGCTGGTTCCCGCCGAGGCCATGCTGCTGGGCGTGCCGGTGGTCGCGACGGACTGGTCGGGCAATGTCGACTTCATGGACGCCGGCTGCGCCGCCATGGTGCCGGTGAGGCTGGTCCCGGCGCGCGACCCCCGCGGCGTGTTCATGGCGCCGGGCGCCGTTTGGGCGGAGCCGGACGTGGACGTGGCGGCGGCGCACTTGGCGCGGCTGGCGGACGACCCGGCGGCGCGTCGTGCATTGGGGCGGGCTGGGCAGGCAGCGGCACAGGCTCGGCTCGGGCTGGGGCCGCTCGCTGCGGCGGTGCGTGGGCTCGGCCTTGCAGTGCACGGCCATGGCCTTTCTGTCGCGTACGCTCCAGCATGAGGGTGCTGGTCTGGCAGTGGGGGCGGCGCGGCGCCGGGCCACGCTTCGCAGCCGAGCTGGCGCGCAACTTCGCCGGTGTGTCCGAAACGGAAACGCTGCTGTCGCTGGCGGCCGGAGCCGAAATCCTGCGCTCGGCCGTGCCGCCCGCGTGCGACCTGCCGTTCCACACCTACGACGGCGTCGCGGGCTTCGCCGCCCGTGCCCTGAGCGCGCCGTTGCTGGTGCCGCGGCTGGCGGCCTGGCTGCGGGACAACCGGGTGGACGTGGCGCTGTGCGCGATGCCGGCGCCACTCGACCTGCTGATGGCGGCGGCGCTGCGCCGGGCCGGGGTGCCGTTCGCCGTGGTGGTGCACGACGCGGACCTGCACCCAGGCGACTCCTTCCCGTTGCAGATGCGGCTGCAGCGCCGCCTGCTGCGCCACGCGGACGGGCTGTTTGCGCTCAGCACGCATGTCGCCGACCGGCTGCGCCAGCAGGGGATCGCGGCGGGGCGGCTGCTGGCGACGGCCTCCCTGCCGCCGTTTGCGTTCGGGGAGCGCCCGCCGCCGCCGGGGGCGCATGGCGGGCCGCTGCGCCTGCTCTCGTTCGGGCGGCTGCTGCCCTACAAGGGTTTGGACCTGCTGGCGGACAGCCTGGCGTTGCTCGGCGCGCACCCTGGCCTGGAGGTCCGGGTTGTCGGCAGCGGCCCGGAGAGCACGGTGCTGGACACGCTGCGGGCGCTGCCCGGCGTGTCGGTCGAGAACCGCTGGGTGCCGGAGGACGAGGTTGGCGCGCTGCTCGCCTGGGCCGACGGGCTAGTGCTGTCGCATCGCGAGGCCAGCCAGAGCGGCGTTGCAGCCGCCGCGGTGGCGGCTGGGCGCTGGCTGGTGGCGACACGGGTCGGCGGGTTGGAGGAGCAGCTTCGCAACGAGCCGATGGCGCTGATGTGCGACCCGACGCCAGCGAGCCTCGCTGCGGGCCTGGCCCGGCTTCTCGCGGGCGACGCTGCGGTTCCGGCCAGCGCGAACGATTGCCAGTCCGCGTGGCGCGGGGTGGCGCAGGCCATGGTGACCGAAATGTGCATCCTCGTCCGGCAATCGCAACGCGGCGCGTCGCCTTTGCCGAAACCGCTTGTCGGCAGCACTTTGCCCGAGTGACGCGACGCGGGCTGCCCACTTGGGCTGCGCTTGTCAGCTTGCCCAGGCCAGGCTTGCGTGCAAAGGGCTATACGCATGGACCATCTCGCCGCCGTCGCCACCCTCGCCCAGGACCTCGTGCGCCTCGACAGCCGCAGTGCCCTGTCCAACTGCGCCATAGCAGACCGCATCGTGCGCGAACTCGACGGCTTCGAGATCGAGCGGTTGGAGTTCACTGACCCGGCCGGTGTGCCGAAGTGCGCGCTGGCGGCGGCGCGCGGCACGGCCGGGCTGGCGCTGTCCGGCCACATGGACACGGTGCCCGACACCGGCTGGCAGGACGATCCCTGGTCCGGCCGCATCGAGGGCGGTGTCCTGCACGGCCTCGGCAGCGCCGACATGAAGGGGCCGCTCGCCGCCCTTGTCGTCGCCGCCCGCGCGTTGCCGGAGCGCGTGCCGGTGGCGCTACTGATCACCACGGACGAGGAGACCACGAAGCAGGGCGCGCGGCTTATTGTGGACAACAGCGCGCTGGCCCGCCGCTTCGCCCCGCGCGGCATCCTGGTGGCCGAGCCGACCGGCATGGTCCCGGTGCGCGGCCACCGCGCCCACATCGCGTTCACCGCGACGGCGACCGGCGTGCAGGCGCACAGCAG
>JAABUX010008229.1_pt1 | contig 12072 bp, 14 predicted proteins | sample 5561851 | NCBI WGS metagenome assembly JAABUX01 (sample SAMN10711883, study PRJNA513361) | rock metagenome | isolation source: Antarctica rocks | place: Antarctica: Victoria Land, Richard Nunatak red sandstone | collected 2016-01-03 | reverse complement strand
TCGCCCTCCGCCGCATCCTCCCGCAACCACCTCAACCCGCTTCAGACTGGGGAATATTCAAACGCCGCAAAATGGGGAAGTTTCAGTTGACGATGACAGCTATGTCATCGTGCAGAATAGGCCGTTACCTCAAGGGTCCTCAGAGAGCCAGAGTGACCGGCTAGACCGTAAACAAGCGAGCTGCCGTACACGCGGCTATGTCGCGTTAGGTTTGTGAAGCGCAGTTGCCTCTCCTCGGAACAACTGAGACGTACGTCGTCCTTCAACGAGAATGAGCGAGCGACTACCGTCCCGACGGCGCTTTATGTCTCGTTCGGCTATACCCAAGCAAGACACAAGCCGGAACACCTCTCCGCTCACGAATTCTGGTGGCACGTTCACAATTTGTGAACTATTATTAGGGATGTGGTCATCGTCACTGACAGACACCTGAACGAAGCAGCTGCGGAGCACAAAGACGCGGCCACCGATCTCGCAGCGTGGCGGAAGATCGTTGAGGCAGCCCGTTGGAAGAACTTTGCAGAGCTTCGCTCCCAGATCAGTGATGCGGACGCGGTTGATGGTTATATCGTCTTCAACATCCGGCATAACCGCTATCGCCTGATCACGGTAATTCACTACAGCAAAGAGGTTCCGGGTCGCACAACGCAGGGTCACTGCTACATTCGCTCTTTTCTGACGCACGCCGAGTACAACAACAAAGCCAACTGGGATAAGAGGTTCGCAAAATGAGCACACTCGCCAACCCCGTACACATGATTGAGCAGGGCGCGCCGCGGATGATTCACAACGACGAAGAGCTAGACCTGTACGGCAGTGCTCTTTTCGAGCTGACAGCCAAGGAGAACCCAACAGAGGCCGAGCTTGAAACGATTGATCTTCTCTCTCTTCTGATCGAGACCTATCAAGCACAGCATAGAACCCTTCCGGAGGCCGAGCCGATCGACGTCCTACGGTTTCTCATGGAACATAATGGCGTGCAGCAGAGAGACCTGATTCCCGAGCTGGGTTCTAAAGCACTCGTCTCCATGATCCTCGCAGGCAAGCGGAGTATGACCGTGCAGCACATACGCTCTTTGGCCGAGAGGTTCAAGGTTCCAGTGGGCGTATTCATTTAATCCATCTTCAGAACGGAGAGAGGGCGGCCGCCGAGCCGTTCGCTCCACCCCGACCCGAACCACTGCGCCTACAGATTCCAAGCTCCTCATGCGCTCCGCGCCCAATAGAGGTCCAATCAGGATCGAGCGCATCAGTATCTAGTCTTGGGCCAGACCGTGATTCTTGATGATTCGGGCAAGTTCGAGCCTCAGCCGAGCCTTAGCCAGTTCCTGGTCCGCATTCGGCAAGTCCAGGTCGGCAAACACATTACCGCTGCCTTCGGTCACGTCGTCAGCTTGGATTGGTTTGCGAGTGATTTTCATAGCTTAAACACCTGCCTTCAAACAGCTTGCTCATAGACGTACCTTTCACGATACGGGTAGGGCCAAAGCTTTCCTTGACAGCAAGAACTCCAGTACCTAAGTTCATTAGTACCGAAGTACCACAGTTCTAAGGAGCCCCACGTTGATCTTCGCCGTCGTCAGCCATAAAGGTGGAGTTGGGAAAACGACTACGGCAGTTCATCTCGCCGCGTACTTCCAAACTCTCGGATCAACCTTGCTTCTTGATGGTGACGCTACGCGAAACGCAATCAACTGGAGCCAGCGAGGAGCAGGGTTTCCCTTTCAGATCGCGCCAATAAAAGAAGCCGTGCAGCTCATGCCTCGGTTCACTCATACAGTGATCGACACCGGGCAGCGCCAAACGGCCGAGGATCTCCGTGCTGCCTACGCCACCTGCGATCTCATCATCGTTCCCTCAGTTTCGGCAAGCCTTGATACGGACGGCCTGGGACAAACCATCAGAGCCGTGCGGGAGCATGGCCCCGACAAATTACGTGTACTGCTCACCAGAGTGCCGCCAGACGCCGCCAGGGAAACGGCCGAACTGCGCGGGTTGCTACATCAGATGAGCGTCGAGATCATGACCTCAGAAATACCAATGCTCAAAGCGGGAGCTGCTGGGTGATCGTTTCGCGTACACGCTGGCCGTCCACGTTCCGCTGGCCAGGGACAATATCGATCAGCCGCACATGCACCTGATGTTCTCGGAGCGGGCCGTCACCGAGGCGACGCGGGAAATGCCCGAGGAGCGTTTCTTCAAACGCAACGGCGCGAAGAAAGATCCTGCCTGGAACGATCGGAATAAGCCGGAAGAGGTTCGCGAGAAGTGGGTCGAGATGATGAACGGGGCGATGCAGAAAGCTGGCATCGAGCAGCGCCTGGACGCCCGTTCCTGGATCGAGCAGGGACGCGGGGACCTCGCCTCCCTGCGGGAGGAAAAGACCCTTCAAGGGTATGGGCCGGAGGCGATGGAGCGCCACGCGGAGATCGACCAGATGCGTAGGGAACGGGCCGAGCTTCCGCCGCCTCATCTCGACCGGGCAGCCGCTATCGAGCACCTAGAACAGCAGGCCGAGCAGCAGATCGCCGGAGTACAGGAGCGCGAGTCCCAGGAGGTCTCTCGCCTGGACAAGTTGATTGCCGCCGCCCGCGAGTTGGCGTCCGAGGTAAAAGAGCGGACCGTCGCCGTCGCCCAGAATGTAGCCGAGCGGATGGAGCAGCTCCGTGGACGTTTTGAACGTTGGCGCGAGGAATATGCCAGCGGCAAGCCCGAGCAAAACCTAAACACTCAAAAAGGTTCTTTCGCCAGGGAGAACACCCACGAAGAGCAGGAGAAGCGGGCCGGGCCGGAGCTGGTGGTGGACTCGCAGATTGAGCAGGGCCGACAGGCCTTCCGGGAACGCTATGAGGCCTACCAGCAGGCGAGGGAGCCGGCAGTCGTTCCAGAGGCCCAGGCTCAGGCCCAGGAAGTGGGCAAGGAGCTTGCCGTCGAACCGGCGAAGGAGTTGGAGATCGAGATCGAGATCGAACATGAACAAGGTTTAGGTCTCGGGCTGTAAAGGCTGTGAGGAGCGTGGGCCATGGAGCAGCAGCAGCCGGAGAGCAGTGCCGGCTCCTGTAAAGCCCGATCCGCATGCCCCAGCTCACAAGGGAAAGACGAAGTAGGCACCGGAGAGCATGGCCCATCCCCAAGGCAGGCTATGGATTTGACGCTCTGCGAGCTTGGAACGCGGATGAAGCCCGCGTCCCACAAACCCACAGCCTCGACGACGAGTAATGGAATAAACCACTTGTACGAGATTGCGACTTCGCGGACGAGTGATAGAGCCGTCACTCCGGATGAGATGATGTCGTTCAGGACCGCCATGCAATCCACCACTCCTTCATCACACGTCTGGCTTCCAGTGTTCGATGAGCGGGATGTGAAAACGGAAGCAGGGACGGGATCATGAGGCACCGGCAACCGAAAGGGTCGGAAACAGATAGGCCAGTCCTAAACCACCGCGTCACATCCCGACTCTACCGTTTTCTGAGGGAACCCCAACTGGGTCGAAATCCGGCATTGAAGTATCTGGGTAGGTCGGCTCATTTGAGGACCCGCCAAGCTAAAGCAGAGCTTTCGACTGCACTCGAGCCCATGTTGTTTGTTCCAATCAAGACCTCGAAGTGGGGCAGGTTGCCGTTCTTGGCCTTGATCCGCTTTAGAAACGGCAGGAGCTTCGTATCATCTGACACAAAGTCCCAGGCAGCTTCGGTGCCCGACATGGATGTGCCTTCCAGAATGAGCACTTCTCCATCGCCGGTGAGATTTGGAAGGAACGCGACCACACCATAAACTCGTCGCTCGGGATCAGTTAGAGCCGATTCCCAATGGGCCGGCTCTCCTTTCTCGGGTGACCGATTCATCACAAAGAAAGCGTCTGAGTTAGGGTCATTTTGGAGAACAAAGTTCATATGCGGTTCGAATAAACGCACCCAAGGATTTGCTTGGGCAGCCCCGGAAAGGACCACGTTGGTAGATTTGAGATCATTTGGACGGAGGTCGCGTGCATACCGTATGTTAAGCACCGTTCCAAGTTCAGTTGCTGTGCGACTCAGGCCCACTGCCATTTCCAAATCAACAATTGAGGTATACCGTGCGTTGGCCGCACTTGTCTTCGCCGTTTGCAAGGCGTCGGATGAAGATGCTGCCGTTCGGTAATCTCCTCGGATGTAATCGTTGAGACTTGCCTCACGTTTAGTCATTCCTTCAAAGAGAACGAGCCCGCTATCCGCCGGTACGAGCAGAGTCGGTCGCGGCGCGCTAAACAGGTGTTGCCAGAGTGGGTTTCTGATGGACGACTGGCTCGAATGGGAAGCAAACGCGCCATTCCCACGAGAAACAAGGATTGCAATCAGGCATAGTATGAGGAAACCGCAAACGACCCACGGCAGCATATGACTGAGCTCCACCCTGACCGATTGTGGAGGCTCGCCTGGACCCTCAAGCGCCGCTGAACCTATATCCGTCCTTGCTGTTAGATCCTGCTCTCCCATGAAGTCCGGGTTTTCCGCTAGAGACGCAGGCGATTGCAGCTCCGGAACCCGACGCTGAAAGAGGGGCACATACCCTCCACGTGGCATCACGATCAGAAGAGCCTCATCGGCACCCTCGGTACTGAAGTAGGTCTCCAAGCGTTGCCGGAGCCGACTTGCTTGAGTTCTCACAATGCCATCAGTTGCGGAATCGTAAGCGGGCCGGCGACCAAAAACAACAGTTCCAATCTTTTGTTCATTAATCTGATCTGCTTTGCCGTTGAACGTCAGCTCACACACGCATATGAGAAATGACGTGAGACGTTCACTCTTCACAAAAAAGGAAGAGGATACAACACGTTTAACTAGCGCTCGCTGATGCTCGATCAAATCCTCAGACGCCGAGCCGTCTTCTTCGCTGATCGCGGTGATCACATTATTCCTCAGTTGTATGCCCAGAGTAGACAAAAGTTTATGAACAGAAGATAAACCGGCAATCTTAGGGTATGTATCCCCCATTATGAACAGATCGTAAGTTCCTCTATCTGTTGATCTTGGAGCATGTATCGGTAGCGTCGCAGTGAATTGTGTACACCGTGTCTCCACCCAGCTGGTATCCATGTGGACACGAGGCTAGCTAGAGAGTTTCAAGTGCAAAAGCAGCTACTGCTCGCCACATGTACGTTCGTTCACCGATGGAATCGTGAGCGCAACTTCTTCACACATGACTCATAACCTGCGGGTACGAAGGAGATCCTGTGATCCGTAAACTGCTCTTGCTCTCAATTCTCACCGCCTTGCCTCTTTCTCCGATTTGCCTTGGCCAAAGCAACGCGGTGGATGCTGCCCTGAATGGCTATATTCAAGACCCGTCTCACAGCGCCCTTCCAGGCGCCACAACGACGCTGACCAACATTCAAACCGGCACGACACAAACAGCGACAACAGACGCCAAAGGCTACTACCGATTTCCGCTCATCCCGGTTGGTAGCTACCAACTCACAGTAACGGCGCCCGGGTTTACGACCACGACCCAGAAAGGAATCAACGTTGCCGTCGGTCAGGATGCTCGCGCCGATGTGACGTTGACGGTTGGCAGCATGTCAGAGACCGTCACTGTTCAGGCAGACCCAGCCAATCTCGATACAGGCACCTCGACAGTTGGCGCGGTGCTCGACCAAAAGGAAATAGAGAAGTTGCCGATTCCTTCCCGGAATCTTTTTAACGAGTTCCTGCTTTCTCCCGGTGTAATCGGCAATCCGACCAGCACCTTCTCGACCACCCAGTTCACCTTTGGTGGAACGGAGCGCGCTCAATGGAATCTGGACGGACTTGATGACACCCAACACGGGACAAGTAGGCAGATTCGCCTCGTCATCGTCACCCCGGATGCTGTAGCGCAGACTCAAACTCTCTCGAACGGCTACTCCGCTGAGTTTGGTCGGGCCGCCGGGGGCCAGATCAACGTGATCCTGAAGTCGGGCACCAACGATCTTCACGGCTAAGCTATCGGTCAGTATCGTCCTATCGATCTCCAGGCGATCCAGACCCTTTTAAAAACTCAGACGCCGAATCGTACTTGGTACGACTATGCCTTCACTTTGGGCGGCCCTATCAAAAAAGACCGCCTGTTCTTCTTTGGCCAGTACGAGAACAACCCGTACACTCTCCCGAACGCAATCACGATCACGCCCACAAATGCAGCGGCCCTCCAATTGCCGAGCAACGAGATTGGCTCGGCACCATTTGGTGAGACCTATCGGACCCTCGTCGGAAAAGTAGATTACAAGGTGAATACCCGTAATTCCGGGTATGTCCGTTTTGCCAGATTTACCAATCACCAGCCGAACAATGACAGTGGCCTCGCCATTGTTGACCGGGGCTCGAGCTTTCTGGATCACCAGAACACGGGTGGGCTTCAGCTTGCAACCATCCTTTCCAACAATCTCCTCAACGAATTTCGTGTCGGTGGCAATCAACGTGACACAGGGAACTTCCCGGTGGTGAGCAGTTCCCCGGCCGGTAGCGTCCAGATCAACATCAGTAGCGTGGCAAACATCGGCTTTTCTCCCTTGACAGCCACTACCACTACCGAACGGAGCTTTGCCGTCGTGGACAACGTGACTTGGACCCGAGGGGCCAATACCTTCAAGTTCGGTGTCGAGTATGACCATGAGCTTTTTGACAACTTCGCGGCGACTGCCCCGACTTTCAGTTTCAGCGGTCTGGCGGCTCAGAACGGCAGGCCCGCAGTGGCTTCGCTTGCTCAATACCAGAACACGATCGCAGGGGCCACCGACCCCGCGACGGGCCGTCCTTACACCTACACCTTTCTGACGAGCTTGGCCGGTAACCCTCGCATTCGGCTCGCGTTCAACTTTATGAACGGGTTCGCTCAGGACGAGATTCGCCTGAGCCCATCATTTAGTGTGAACGTTGGTGCGCGGTATGAGGTGATCCTATTTCCTACGTTCGACGCCAATGCACCGTACGCACTTTCCCGCAGCGTTCCTAACGACTACGGCGACATCGCGCCCCGCCTGTCTCTCAACTGGTCTCCGGGCGCGAGCAGGAAGACGGTCGTTCACGCGGCATATGGCATGTACTATGATGTCCCGAGCCTGGCCATCTTCTATAACGCAGCTCAGCTTAACGGTGACCGACTGCTGAGTTACCAAGTAGCAGGAACGACTTCGGGCGCGCCTGTGTTCCCGAATGTCCCAAATTTCTCAACCAGCACGGGCTTCCAGGTAAAGCCGAGCATCACGGCTTTGGACCCCAATTTCCACAACGCCTATCAGCACCAGGCGAATTTGCAAATCCAACAGCAGCTCGGTAGAAACTTCCAACTCATCGCTGGATATATTTTCTCGGCTCTCCACCATGGTCTCTATTACGCGGATGCAAATCTAAGCCTAAGCGGAAAAGCCCTCGCGGACGGACGCCCAATCTACTTAGGCACCGCGAATCGTCCAAACACGGCTTTTGCGGCTATCAACACCATTCACAGTGGTGCGGGCACGAACTTCAACGCCGGCTTTCTGACCTTGCAGAAACGTTTCTCGAAGGGCATTGAATTCACCGCAAGCTACACATACTCGCATGCGCTGGCCAATAACATCGGAGAAGGAGGCGCCACGAGCGATCCCTCGAATGTGAACCGGGATTACGGCAACGCCGACGACGATACGCGTCACAATCTCGCCATCCAAGGTCTCTTCCGTCCAACCTTCTCAGAACATGCGCTGGCATGGGTCAACGGATTTGAGTTCTCATCGACAACGTTCATTAACTCTGGATTTCCGATCAATCCGATTGCCGGCACCGATCTCAACAATGATGGAGTGGTAAACGACCGGCTACCATTTGTCAGCCGGAACAGTTTGCACAGCCAAGGATTATCGCAAGAGGACGTAGAGCTCAAACGATATTTCGATCTTCGTGACCGATTTCACCTTTCGGCTTTCGTGATTGCAGAGAACCTGCTGAACACCAACAATCTGAACTGCAATACGTCAACTGGATGTACAGGTTCTGTTATTAACGCGGTCAATTCGAGCAACTTTCTGATGCAAACTGACGCCCGAACAGCACGCAATGTACAGGTAGGGCTCGACCTGCATTTCTAGTGCATCGTCTTTCCCGCATACCCATTACCTCTTCTCATCATCAAGGGTGTTCAGGGTAGGATCCCCTGCACAGCCCCTATGTTCAGGCAAATTCACCAGGCTAGCTTCCGTAAGGGACACAAGCTTCCTTTGGAGATCAATGCTAAGATTCCCAATTTCCGCCGCGTTGTGGCTAGGTTCAATCTCCTTACTCGGTCAAAGTGTGCCACCCGCCCCTACCGTACAGCCTGCACGGGATTACAACTACATCTCCGACCGACTCCTTCGCCAAAGGATCTTCCCTCTGCTGGAAAGGATTGATGCGGAACCAGACGTCAACGTAATCCTGGTAAATGATTCAGAGCTTCGCCAGTTTGCACAAACGCGATGGTCCAGGGTGTCGACAGTTGCAGACAGGTGTGGCAGTGATCTCTACTGCACGTGTGACACCGTCATCTTTAGCGAGCAGGAGATCGCCCAGGCCGCGAAGGCTTTCGAACACCTTTACCAGACGGCCCCACAGGTGCGCAACTTCGTAAAAAGGGCAATCAGTCCGGACGCCGAGCATACGTTGAAAACAAGCGACGATTCACAGAAAGGGTTCGCTTCTGCGTGGCAGCGTGCAGCCAAGGACATGAACTCAACTATCAGCACCTATTGTGAGGGCGAAGCGCCCAGGTACCCGAAAATTGACGGCGTAGCTTATGACGTCAACTCACAGATGTATCTTGGCCTGATGCGGACGATCCTGAGTGGGTTGAAGTTGGACGATGCCGGTGCTGATGCTCACCAAGCTGGGGCCTCTCTCTTTTTCACGCCCAGTCTGCGCTTTGTGATCAGGCTACTTCAGGCCAACGATCGGGATGAGGCCGGGCGCTTCTGGCCGCTCGAATCGGGGCAGAACAAGGCCGCCTTGGAGCGAGAGCGCACTATCCAGTGGTCGCATTACCAATACAGCGTAATCCTCCTGCTCGGAGAGGGCCCTGAACTACCCACTGTTGCACTCTCACCTTGGGCCAAAGAGCGCATCCGGCTTGGAGTTTTAGCCTACCGAGAAGGCAAGGCTCCGTTCCTGCTGGTTTCGGGTGGTTTCGTTCATCCGCTCCAAACGCCTTACTGCGAAGCTCTAGAGATGAAGCGCTATCTGATGCAGGTCTACGGTATCCCGGAAAGCGATATCCTGCTCGACCCTTACGCCAGACACACGACGACGAACCTACGCAATGCCTCACGCGAGGTGATCGGATATTCTCTTCCGACGGATCGTCCCATGCTTATTGTTTCTGACGCTTATCAAAGTGCATACATCGAAAGCGGCGCCTTTGAGGAGCGCAATACAAAAGAACTTGGTTATCAGCCGATCCAAATGCTTAAACGACTGTCTTCGACCGCCATTGAAGCGTTGCCAGCAAGACAGTCGCTCCTCCAAGATGCATCCGACCCTTTAGATCCATAAACTTGGGAATCCGCGCTGCACCTCTGCAATGTCGCCGGGGTTCATTCCTTCATGCCTTCCCGGTGGTTAAGCTCAGGTTAGTAAACAGGGGGTACAGTCTTAGGAACGAAACTCCGCTTTCCAAAGTCGAACCTCGCTGTTCGTGACAGTCCGGGTGCTGTTCACGCCAGAGCTCCCGGAGAAACGGCGGCCAGTCGTCTTGAACAAAAAGCGTCCGCGTTACCTTCGCGTGACAGGCCAGACAGAGCGTCAGCATGAGCTTTGGGTCGCCACCGTACCCTTGCTGGTACATCACATCTAGAACTCCATAGCGTTCCACAACACCATTGGTCAAGGTTCGTACCAGCACATCATCGACCGAAATCACTGTCTGATCGCCATGCACAAGAATTTCGTTTTTCTTGGACGATAGCTGGCCCCTGACCTCGGTCGTAGCGCCTTCAATCACGAATTTGTCAGGGAAGAAGTCTAGGTCCATGCGTCGCATTCCTGTCACCAACCCTACTCTAGCAACAGATGTGAGCCTAATCTCTGATGACAGCTGAGTGACGAGCACTCCCTCACTTTCAACGCATGATAATGTCCTTTATCATGCGTAAGAATTGGAGTAGAGTGCGGCTATGGCGCTGACCGTTTCCACCCTGCCCACTTCCCTGCCCTCCATTTTCAGCGCCCAGCCGCAGGCGAAGAAGCGGATGCGGGACTTTTTCAGCTCCCACATCCGCAACAAGAACACCCGCCGCGCCTACCTGGAGGCAGTCCGCCAGTTCTCCGCGTTCTGTGCTGTGCATGGTATCGAGGAACTGGCCCAGGTTGAGCCGGTCCACGTCGCGGCCTTCGTTGAAGACCAACTCCGGCAGTGCTCCAAGCCGACCGTGAAGCAACGGCTGGCTGCGCTGCGGATGCTGTTCGATTGGATGGTGGTGGGCCAGGTCCTCGCCGCGAATCCGGCCCATGCGGTGCGCGGGCCAAAGCACACCCAGCGGAAAGGCAAGACCCCGGTCCTGAATGTGGACGAGGCCCGCGCCCTGATCGACGCGATCGACACCACTTCCCTTCCCGGCCTGCGCGACCGCGCGTTGATCGCCTTGATGGTCTACACCTTCGCCCGCGTCGGAGCTGCGGTAGCGATGAAGGTGGAGGACTTCTTCGTGCAGGGGCGCCGGGGTTGGGTGCGGCTGCATGAGAAAGGCGGGAAGGAGCACGAGATGCCTACGCACCACAACCTCGACCGCTATCTGGAGGAGTACATCGCCGCCGCCGGCATCGCCCAGGACAAGAAAGGGCCACTCTTTCGGACCAGCAAGGGGCGCGGCGGCGAGCTGGCCGAGCGTCCCCTCCTGCAATCCGATGTGTGGCGGATGATTCGCCGCCGAGCTACCGAGGCCGGGATCGAGACGGAGATCGGCTGTCACACCTTCCGCGCTACCGGCATCACGGCGTACCTAAAGAATGGTGGACGGCTGGAGATCGCGCAGCAGATGGCTGCCCATGAATCGGCTCGCACCACCGGACTCTATGACCGGCGCAGCGACGAGGTTTCTCTCGATGAGGTCGAGCGAATCGGAATCTAAAGTCTCTTGATGAGGCGTTCTGATGGATCTCAACAAGTGTTTTCTTGTTTCTCTATACCATACATGATATAAATTGAGGCTGGATGCTCTGGACGGTCGAAACATTGAATGGCGCGGTTGACGCCGAACTAGAGGCACTGCCGGAGGATATGCAGGCGCGTTTCGTCTACATTTCGCGTCTGATCGAAGAATTCGGGCTGGAGAAGGTGCGGGAGCCGCATGTCAAACATCTCACCGGACCGCTTTGGGAAATGCGGCTGAAAGGCCGGGACGGCATTTCTCGGGCAATTTACGTCACGGCGACCGGACGGCGCGTTGTTGTGGTGAGGGCTTTCATCAAGAAAACCCAGACGACTCCGCGCAACGAACTCGAACTGGCGATGAAAAGAGCAAAGGAAGTGAAGCCATGACCACAATTAGCGAGCTGGACAAGAAATGGGCGAAGAACCCGAAATACGCCAAGGCATTCGCCGAGCTGGCCCCTGAATACGCGGTCGCACGGGCCGTGATCGAGGCGCGGGTGCTGGCCGGACTTACGCAAGAGGAGCTGGCGGTGCGCATGGACACCAGCCAGTCGGCCATAGCCCGGCTCGAAAGCGGTCGCACCCGTCCGACCACGGAAACGCTTGGGCGGCTGGCCATTGCCACCGGCACAGAACTCACGATCAGCTTTACCCCAAAACTCGCGTAGGAGCCCTTCCCTGCCCTGTCGGAAAGCCGAATAATAAGGAAATTGTGGATATGTGGCTATCCAGATATTCGACTAGCTGGCTTGTTGACTAGTCTGGCTATCCTGCTATTTTGTGTGCCGCATTGCCTGCAAGCGTTGTTACCATTTTCTGACTATCACGATAGCGTGCTAAGTGGATAGCCACATAGCCAGCTTGCCATAGGAGTAAACGATGAAAAAGCCTAAGGACGTTACAGAACTCGCCAGCCGCCTATCGAGTGCAGCCTCGACGCCGCTTGTCGCTGCG
>JAABUX010008228.1_pt1 | contig 12072 bp, 9 predicted proteins | sample 5561851 | NCBI WGS metagenome assembly JAABUX01 (sample SAMN10711883, study PRJNA513361) | rock metagenome | isolation source: Antarctica rocks | place: Antarctica: Victoria Land, Richard Nunatak red sandstone | collected 2016-01-03 | reverse complement strand
AATACGGCGGGGCCGATCTACCGCGCGCTCGACACGCCGGCTGGACCCGGCTCGCTGGCGATCGCCGCCGGGACGACCTTCGCCGAGGCGGCTACTGTCTCCGTCCTGCACCTCTACGCGCCGGGAGTCACGACCGTCAACGGCGCGACCGCGGGCGGGATCGTCGTCGAAGGGCGGGTGTAGCGATGTCGTACACGGGTGGACCGCCGGCCGGGGCGCAGCCGGCGATCTTCGCGCCCGACGGCGCGCTCGACGCTTGGGCCGCGGCCAGGGGCGCGGCGGGGCGGGGCATCGTGGCGGTGGCGGGGATCGGCGACTCGATCCTGCGCGGGCACTATGCCACGGCGCGCTCCAACGGCCACTTCTGGGCGCGGTTGGTGGCGGCGCTGCAGGCCAAGTATGGTAGCGCCGGCGAGGGCTTCAAGCCGGTGTCGGACACGCTCGACAACGCCTACACCTACGCCGGCTTCAGCGCCGTAGCGCAGCCGTGCTGGACCTATAGCGGGATGTGGAACCAATATGGCGCGACCTATGGCGTGGGCGGGCAGGCGCACCAGAGCCCCAACGGGTCGGGCGCGGCCACGGGCCTCTTCAGCGGGACCGGCGTCGACCTGATCGGGTTGCGGCAGCCGGGCGGCGGCTCCTACACCGTGACGATCGACGGCGTGCCCTACGACCAGTACGGCATCGCCTACGGCGCGGGCGGGAACGCCTCGGCCTACGCGGGTAACGCGGCCAGCCCCGGTCTGTATTTCTCCGCGCGCGGCCTCGCGCCCGGCCCGCACACCATCGCCATCGCGCCGCAGACGGGGCTGCTGTGGTTGCACGGCTTGGTCGCCTACAATGGCGTGGGGCGGGGCATCCTGCCCTACGCCATGTCCTACAGCGGCAAGAGCGCCTACCAAATGTTGCTCAACACCAGGGTGGACTCGGCGCGGGCCTCGGTCGAGGCGTGGGCGATTCCGCCGAAGTTGGTCATCGTCGAGCACATCGTCAACGACATGCAGCAGGGGGTGGCGTTCGACACCTACGAAGCGCTGCTGCGGCGGCTATGCGACTCGGCCAGGGTCGCGGGGGCCTCGGTCCTGTTCGTAATCCCGTTCATCGGGCCCATGGCGGGGGCCTGGGTCAACCTGGCGACGGCGCACGCCTACATCGACCGCGTCTACAACGTAGCGCGCCGCCACAACGCGGCCGTGCTCGACATCAACGCGGCGTGGGAGGCGCTCGGCCCGGCCGTCGCCGCGGGCTACATCGGCGTCGGCGACGCCCACCCAATCGACGCGGGCCACGCCGACATCGCGGCGCGGCTGATCAGTTTGCTGGCATAAGGAAGCCTGCGACTGAAGTCGCATGGCAAACGACGGACACTGAAGTGTCTCGCGCGGCATGGTGTGCGCCTACGTGTGATGATTTACTGCCTACAACAGCGTCCGAAGCGACTTCAGTCGCCGTGGTTTGCCATGCGACTTCAGTCGCAGGTTTAGGTTGAGTTAAGAAGGAGTGATCCATGGTCTACACACCGCCCGTCCAGGCGACGGCGATCGAGGGCTTGCAGGTTGACGCGAGCGGGGGCGCGCAGCCGGCGCCGAACCCGACGGTGCAGGCGGGGCGGCAGCTGTGCTTCGCGGGGCAGACGGCGAACGCGAGCGCGACGGCGGCGGCGAACCAGGCGTTGGGCGCGTTCAGCGTCCCGGCGGGGACAGCCAACGGCGGCGCGATCGTGGTCCCGAACGCGCTGGTCGGGCCGAGCTCGTACGTGTTCCTGCAACCGCTGGGGAACGGCGGCGCGATCACCGGTTTGGCCGTCACCGCGACGGTGGCGGGAGGATTCACCGCGACCGTGTACAGTTCGGGCGCGACGACGAGCGCGACGGATGTGTGGTATTTAGTGGTGAACTAAGCCTGCGACTGCGGTCGCATGGTAAACCGGGACGCGGCCTGCGACTGAAGTCGCATGGCAAACCACGGCGACTGAAGTCGCTAAGGCTGCTGGTATTTCTGTAGCTGCGAAGCGGGTTTGAGCGGGACGGGGGGCTGAAGGTCGGCGCGCGCTCGGTTAGCGCGAACATAGGCCAAGGTGGCAAGAAATTGTTGGTGCGTGACAATGCCAACGGCGTAGTAGCCTTTCGTCCAAAGGTGACCACCGAGCAAGTCCGCGCGCAGTTCGGGAAATGCCGAAAGGAAGTTATGCGCGGTGACGCCTTTTATGGTCTTGACGATGGTCGGGAGGGGGATGTCCACGAAGTCCTCGACAATCATGTGTACATGCGTTGGCATGACTTCCCAAGCGGGACACAAAATCTTGTGTACGCATATGACATCGCGCAGGCACTCGCGCATCATGTGGTCATACGCGCTGTCCTCGAAAATGGGCTTGCTATAGAGCGTGTGGAAGTTGACATGATACAGCGCCACTTTTGGTCTCCTTGAAGCAAACAGATGTTATCTGGCAAAGCGGTGTCGCGGAGGAGGCGCGTAGGAAGGATTTCTTCGACCATTAGGATACATCATTCCATGCCGCGACTTCAGTGTCCGTCGTTTGCCATGCGACTTCGGTGTGCCCCCCGATGGTGATCGTGACTACGGGTCTGCGCCACGAGTCTGCCCACGGGCCTGCGACTAAAGTCGCTGTGATGGTGAGCGCCACGGGCCTGCGACTAAAGTCGCATGGCAAACCACGGCGACTAAAGTCGCTTGGAGCGCTATACCACTGACACTTCAGTGTCCGTCGTTTGCCATGCGACTTTAGTCGCAGGCAGGCCGCGTTTTCAGTCGCAGGCCGCGTTAGGCCGCGCCTAAGGAGATTTTCATGACCCTTATTCTCTCCTACACGCCCGCCGGGACGCCGGGCGGGCATCCGACGCTGGTGGAGGCGGTGGCCGACCTGCGGCAGGACCTTTTCGACCGGGCGCAGGGGCTGGACGCGGGTGTGCCGCCGCGTTGGGGCGACGACGATTTGGCGCGTGCGCTCGACCGTGCGGTCGACGAGTATTCGTTCGTCGCGCCGCTCGTGGGCGCGGTGATGACGGCGACGCTGCCGGGGACGCGCTCGTACGCCTATCCGCCCGGCGCGTGGTGGATCGAGAGCGTGGAGTACCCCAGCGGGCTCTACCCGCCCGCGCTGGTCCCATTTGAGGAAGGTGTCACGCCGAGCCTGGGAACCCCGACGGTGGCGCCGACAACAATGGTAAGTGGCGCAACCGGCCCCCTCGACGGGACATACGCATGGGGCGTGACGTTCTTCAAGAGCGGCGGCGAGACGACGCTCGGTCCGCTCTCGGCGCCGTTGACGCTGCACGGAGGCACGGCCCTGTTGAGCGGGATACCGCTGGGACCGCCGGGGACGGTCGGGCGCGGCGTCTATCGGGCACGCGTGGAAATGGGGGCGCAGGCGGCGCTGGCCGGGCAAGTGCTCGACAACGTGACGACGGAGTGGATTGACGCCGTGCCGGACGCCCTGTTGGGCGCGGCGCCGCCCGCGTCCGACAGCACGGCCAACCTGGCGCAGTTCACGCTCAAGCTCCCGCCGGATCGGCTGCCCGTCGACACGAGCGGCGCGCTGACCGTGACCTACGCCGGCAAGCATCAATTGACGCAGGCGGGGACGAGCATCCCCGAACGGCACCACGACATCGTGCTGCTGGGCGCGGCGGCCTACGCCATGCTCTCGTATCAGGCGGGAACCAACGATCTCTTCGAATACCAGGACGGCGAGATGCGCGACCGCGTGGACGAGCGGAAAGTGCCGGCGGCATGGCTGACGGCGGGGACAAGCCTGCTCACGCGCTTCCAAGGCAAGCTCACCGAGATCAAAGGCCAGCGCAACGCCGGCGTCGCCGCCGTGGCGCGCTGGGGCGACGTCCCGGCGCGCTGGCGCTGGACATAACGGGGCGCGAGGCGTGAGGCGCGAGGCGCGAGGCGTGAGGCCTGCGACTGACGTCGCCTGGCAAACCACGGCGACTAAAGTCGCGGTCTCCCTACCGCGCTTGCGTCGCGACGGACAAACGCGCGGCAAAGACACTTCAGTGTCCGTTGTTTGCCATGCGACTTTAGTCGCAGGCCAACGGCGGTAGCTTGCCATGCGACTTTAGCGCAGACCTGTGTAATGTGGGTGACATGTGGGAGGCGGAGCGATGGACGAGGACGGGGCGACATGCCGCGCGACGCGGCGGGATAGGAAGCCGTGCCGGGCCAAGGCCGGCCCGTCGGGCTATTGCTTCGGGCACGACCCCGGCCTCGCGCAGCGCCATGAGGAGGGACGAAGCGTGGGCGGCCGCAACCGGGCGACGGCCGCGCGCGTCGGCAAGCTGTTGCAAGGCGACGGCGAGATAGTCGACGTGTTGGGCTTGCTGAAGACCGCCATGGTGGAGGCGTACGCGGGAACGCTGGACGCACGTTCGGCGGGGGCGCTCGCCTCGTTGAGCAACGCGCTGGTGCGCATGCATGAGATCGGGACGCTGGAGCTGCGCATCAAGGCGCTGGAGAATCGGGATGGGTAGCCTGCGGGCGCGGGTGGGCTTGTTGGAGGCGCGGCCGCCAGAGCAGCGGTACCCGGAGGACCTGCTCGACGATGTGGCGCGTTTCACGGCGGAGGTCGGGAGCAGCACGCTACGCCCGTACCAATGCACGGTGGCCGAGGCCGTGCTGGACAGCGTGCGCCGGGGCCGGGGCGACGTCATCACGGTGATGATGGCCCGCCAGATGGGCAAGAACCAGACGAGCGCGGCCCTGGAGTACTACCTGCTCGCGCTGTTCAGCCGCGCGGGCGGTCAGATCGTCAAGGCCGCGCCGACGTTCAAGCCGCAGATTATCAACAGCATGCTGCGGCTGGGGCGCGAGTTGGAGGGCCCGTACACCGCCGGGCGCTCCCGGCCGGTGTTCGGGTACGGGCTGCAGCTGGGGCGGGCGCGCATCCTGTTCTTCTCCGCCGAGAAGGGCAGCAACGTGGTCGGCGCGACGGCGGATATTCTATTAGAAATCGACGAGGCGCAGGACGTCGACGAGACCAAGTATCTGCAAGACTTCCGGCCGATGGCCAGCACGACGAACGCCACGACCGTGCTCTACGGGACGGCGTGGACGGAGGACTGCCTGCTCGAGAAGACCCGCCGGCACAACCTGGAGCTGGAGGAGCGCGACGGACGGCGACGGCACTTCGAGTTCGATTGGACGACGCTGGCGGCGCTCAACCCGGCCTACAAGCAGTTCGTGTCGAGCGAGATCGCGCGCATGGGCATCGACCACCCGGTGGTGCGGACGCAGTATTTGCTGCACGCCGTGCCGGGGTTGGGCAAGTTCCTGAGCGCGAAGCAGCGCGAACTGCTGCGCGGGCGGCATGATCGGCTGCGGGCGCCGGAGGCGGGCGGCGTGGTCAGCGGACCGAGCGGACACGGTGTCAGCGGACGCGGTGTCAGCGGACACGCGGTGTACGTGGCCGGGGTGGACATCGCCGGCGAGGATGAAGAGGCCAGCGACGCGGCGCTGCGGGCATTGAAGCCGCGGCGGGACTCGACCGTGGTCACGATCGGGCGCATCAGATGGAACGACGAGGGCGAGGTCGGGGTCGAAGTCGTCGAGCATTATTGGTGGACAGGGCGGGACCACCAGACGCAGCTGCAGGAACTGGAGCGTCTGACGCGCGAGGTGTGGAACTGCCGGCGGGTGGTGGTCGACGCGACGGGCGTGGGGGCGGGATTGGCCTCGTGGCTGGGGCGCACGTTGGGCGAACTCGTGGTGGAGCCGTTCGTGTTCTCGGCGCCGTCGAAGAGCAGGTTGGGGTTTCAGTTGCTGGAGATGATCAACACCGGGCGGTGCAGCGTGTATGGGGACGGCGGCGATGAGGCGGCCGAGTTGTGGGGCGAGGTGGGGTTGGCGCGGTACGAGATGCGGGAGAACAACCAGATGAGGTGGTACGTGGCGCCGCATGAGGGACACGACGACTTCCTGGTGTCGTTGGCGCTATGCTGTCAGGCAGCGCAGGGAGCGGCGCGGCCGGCGGCGGACGCTGTGGTTCGGCCGCGACGGATCGCGTATGGGGATTAGTCGCGGGTTTGACTGATTAGGCATGCCGGAAGGGCCGGCGGGACCTTTCCCGCCGGCCCTTCCGGCGTTTGTTTTCTTGTCCCTTGACACTTCTGTCATGTTTTCGCCAGGTCGCGGCTCGATTTTGTCAGCCTACCGCGAGCGGGGTAGGATACAATGGATAACAGTCCGGCGCCCCACTCACCAACGATCCGGCGCTTCCTCCCCGCGACCCGGCGCCCCTCCGACGATCCGGCGGCGGAGCCATCCCTCACCCGAACTTTCGCCGGCGGACGAAACGCGCGACGGCTTGTCGCGTCGTGACGCCTATGCTCATGGGCAGGAATGACCGCCATGGTTCCGTACCGCTGCCTCTTTTTGTGTTGCGTGTTCGCTTTGTGCGCGGCGCTGCTCCCACGCGCGGTCGCGCGGCCGGCCGTGGAACTCCGCGCGCGGACCGGCGTCGCCGTGGACAGGGCGGTGGGACTCCTCGACGGCGCCACCGTGCGTCTGGTGGCGAAAGTCGTGGGCGACGCGGGCGACGACGAGCCGGCGGGGGCGCCCATCCTCAACCCCGACCGGGGCGGCGTGATGGGGGCGGACCTCGGGGCGGTCGCCCTCTATCGGGGGCGCTGGTTCATGGTGCTGGGCGACGCCGTGTCGCCGCTGAACGACGACGCCGACAATTTCCTCGTCGCGACGGGGCCGGCCACGCGCGACCTCGCCGGCGGTATCGCCATCGACCATTACCTCAACACGGTCGGGAGCCCGGCCGGCCCCGTCGCCGCGCGCGCCCTCGCGCCCGACCCCGGCTACACCATCCCCGGCGCGCTCTTCGCCGTCGCCTGGCATGGGCGCGCGGGGCTGTTCGCCCAGGTCATGGAGGGAGGCGACTTCAGGGGCCACGACCACTGGTCGGTCGCCTCACGCCTCGCGCGCTATGATGAGCGGGCGCGCATCTTCCGCCCCTGGAAACCCGGCGTCTATACCTGGACGCGCCGGGACGCCGTGTCCAGCGACGCGACGCGCCTGCAATACGGCTTCGGGCAGGCCAGTTTCTGGGCCGACGAGCGGGCGGGCTACCTCTACATGGTCGGCGCGCCGACGAACCGCTTCGGCGGCGTCAAGCTCGCCCGCATCCCCCTCGCCGCGTTCCTCGACCCACGCGACGCGCGCCCCTGGTCGTACGACCTCGGCGGCGGGACGTGGTCGGCCCCGACGTCCGACGAGATGGCGCTCGACGCGCGCGTCCCGTGGCTGATTGCTCCGCGCGACCCCCTATTCACGCTGGATAAAGACTACGACACCGCGGCCTACCCCGCCGGGACGGACCAGTGCGCCGAACTCACCATCGCCGAATTCTCGGTCGTCTACGACCCCTACCTCGCCCGCTTCCTACTGCTCACCGCGAGCGCGAGCTGCAAGCCGGACGCCTTTTTGATCTACGCGGCCCCGACGATCACCGGCCCCTGGACCGCGCGCCCCGCGCGCGTCGCGGCGCCCTACGCGCGCACGCGGAGCGACTGGGACGTCTACGCCCCGTACACGGCGAGCGCGTTGCTGCGCGACGGCGGCAAGACGCTCTACCTGCTCGCGTCGACCTACAGCCACTACGGCGTCTACTTATATAAGATGGACTTCCCCGGCCCACCGCCCACTCCCTCTCGCCCCCCGCCCATGGCTAACTGGTCCCCCGGCTGCGGCCGGCGGCCCAGCGCGCCTCCGGGGGAGCCTGGGGGATGGCTCCCCCCAGACCCCCGCCAACCACGGCGCGTGGGGATAGACGGGCGTGGTCATAGCCAACTAGCAATCATAGCGCGACAAACATGACCGGATCATGGTCGCCGTCCCACGCCGCCGAGCAGGGCCGCGCGCTCCGGCTGGTCCAGGAAGATGCCGTCGTCACAGTCGTCGCGGTCGCCCGGCCGCCACAGCGGCAGGTAGACGATGCCCGGCGGGAGCGGGTCGAGTCCCGCGAAGAACTCCTCGATCTGGGCGCGGGGGCGCACGTAGGCCGAGGCGCTCGACCGCGCGTAGACCGCGCCCACCCCGTCGAGCGTCTCTTGGGAGAGGGGGTCGCTGACCGTGTGGGAGAGGGCGAGCAGGCTGCCCGGCGCCACGGCCTCGCGCACGGCGCGCACCAGATTGTGGGCCGCGTCGTCGGGCAGGAAGTGGAGCACGGCGAAGAGCAGGACGCCGATGGGGCGCGTAAAGTCGAGCAGGCGCCGTGTAGCGGGGTGCGCCAGGATCGCGGCGGGGTCACGCGCGTCGGCCTGGATCGCCGCGGCGGTCGGGACGCGCTTGAGCAGGACGCGGCTGTGGCCCACGGCCACGCCGTCGTTGTCGACGTAGACGACGCGCGCCGCCGGGTTGAGTTGCGCCACGAGCTCGTGGACGTTGCCGCGCGTGGGCAGGCCGGAGCCGATGTCGAGGAACTGGTCGACGCCGTGCGCGAGCATATAGGCAACGACACGCCGCAAAAAGGCGCGGTTGGCGCGGGCCATCAGGGCGACATCGGGGCAGGCGGCGCTCGCCGCATTGGCGGCGTCGCGATCGACCGCGAAGTTGTGGAAACCGCCGAGCCAATAGTCGTAGATGCGGGCGGCGTTGGGCCGCGCGGTGACCTCGGCGATCGCGTCGAAGGATGATAGTGTCATCGTGTCGTCTCCTTCAATCCTTCTTTAACGCCCGGAGCGTCGGCGCGGTCCAGGACCAGCGCGTGCTGTCGCCTCGCCTCATCTTCCTCCCCGCTGCATCGTAGCTGCCGAAGCGCGTACGCGCGCACGAGCGCGGGCATCGTCAGGCGCTGCGCGTCTCCGTCCTGTTCCATCACCAACAGATTATTGTCCACGAGCGTCGTCAAGTGGCCGAAGATGTCGCCGACGCGCGCGGCCGGATCGCTGGCCGCGTCGATGCCCGCGCAGACCGTCGCGGCCGTGTCAAACATGCAGCCGCCGGCGAGGACGGCGAGGCGGCGGAACACGGCCCGCGCCGTGGGGTCGAGCAGGTCATAGCTCCAGTCCAGGCAGGCGTCCATCGTGCGCTGGCGCGGCGGCAGGTCGCATGGCCCGTCCGCCAGGATAGCCGGCTGCCGCTCTAACCGCGCCAGCAGGTCCGGGAGCGGGAGCAGCTTGACGTGCGGCGCGGCCAGTTCGAGGGCCAGCGGCAGCCCGTCCAGGCGACGACAAATCTCGACAGCCGTACCCGCGTTCGCGTCGGTGAGCGTGAAACCCGGCGCGACCTCGCGCGCGCGCTCGACGAAGAGTTGCACGGCCGGGGACTGGGCGAGGTCCGCGGCGGTGGGCATATGCGTGGCGTCGGGGTTGGGCAGGGTCAGCGGCCGTAGCTCGATGTCCGGCGCGCCGCGCAGACGCAGCGCCACGCGGCTGAGCGCCAGGATCGTGAGGCCGGGGCAGGCCTCACAGAGGTCGGCCAGCAACGGCGCCGCGGCGGTGATGCGCTCGTAGTTGTCGAGCACGAGCAGCCGGCGCTTGCCCTGGAGGTCGTCGACGGCGGCGTCCGGCAGGGCCTGCCCGCCACAGTCGCGGACAGCGAGCAGATGGGCGTGCGCCACGGCGAGGGCGGCGAGCGGGAGGTAGGCCAGGCCATCGGGGAAGGCGTCGCGCGCGGCGTTGGCCGCGTGCAGGGCAAGGAGCGTCTTACCGGCGCCGCCGGGTCCGGTGATGGTGAGCAGGCGCGCGCCGCCACGTAGCAGCGCCGTCACGGCGTCGATCTCGCGCTCGCGGCCGATGGGGTCGACGAGCGGCACAGGCAGCGCTTGTGTGGGCGGGAAGAGGCCGGTGAGCGGAACAGATGGGGCGACCTCGGTATGGGAGGGGGCGGCACGCGGCCCCCGGCGCCGCTGTTGCGCGGCCGCGTCGACGAGCGCCGCGCGCTGCTGCTCCGAGAGCCGCAGGGCCTCGGCCAACAGCCTGACCGTGTCCGGGCGCGGGGCGTACCGCGTGCCCCGCTCCAGCGTACTGATGGCTTCTACGCTCACAGTGGCTCGCTCGGCTAGAGTCTCCTGCGAGAGACCGGCGGCTTGACGGTGCTGTTTCAGGAATGTCCCGAACGCGGATACCTGTGTGGGGCTCATAACGTGTACTCTCCTCGTGCCCTTGGACGAGAAACGATTGCGACTTTGACCATGCTGTGCGCTCATGATAGCACAAGCCGTCGCGTCGTGTTTGGTGGTGCCGTAGGACGCGCCCGTACCTTAGCGATTGTACGGGTATTGTACGGGGTAACTGGACGGTTGTCCGTGGTCATGGCGACGTGGAAGGTGCATCATAGGAACCAGGACGGCAGCTTGGTCGTCCGAAGCGGGCATGAAGCATTTAGAAATGGGGGTGAGACAGAAAGTCAAGCGGAGCACGATGGTACGAGGGGAACTAGTGAAGTAGTCGGTGCGCCTTATTAAAGGATCGCAAACACACGGTAGGGAGGCAAAAATGAAGGGTTTTCATAGGACATTGGTTGCCATAAGCGTGACGTTGGCGGTTAGCCTGCTGCCAAACACAGGATTTGCGAAGGCATTCGCAACTAGCTCTGCCGCATCTGACGGACCTAGTTCGCCCCCATCGGTCGTAACGTTCTCTCCCAAATCACAAACGAACGCTCCCCATCCCCTTATACTTGAGGGTCCCACCTGGTCATGCGTGGTTGCCGCTTTCGGCTCAAAGATTTATTCAGGGCAGACCTTGGGGGGGAGCGGATACACTTCATGCACGGAGGGAATGCGCGAATTGGATCTCCAAGTCCACGCTGAATACTGCGCGCCCATTCTCTGGGGATGCGTTTTCCAAGACGAGGGGCCAATGGGGATAAATTGTAACCGTCCCACCGCTCAAATATGGTGCCCGACGAATCAGGCCTATCCACGGGACGTATCAAATGGTCAGCTGTGGGCGGTGGTCGTCACGGCGACCGCCATTGATTACGAGCACAACATCGCCACAGGTACTGCTTCGGAGCAGGTACAATTCTAGTAATCTCTTGGAGTTACTATTAGATCAGGTACCGGGTTGGGGGCGCCAATACCCCCAACCCGGTACCTGATCTAATGGCAGTTGAGTTGTGGTTAGTGCTATTGGATGCTATATGAGTGTAAAAACACCTGAAAATGCTATCGAAGCTCTAAGCTACCTTCTTGAGCAATGGGCTGCCATGATAACCAATCAACAGCGGGAGGGGGCGTCCCGTGAACTCTTCTCCGTGTGGCACAAACTTGCACATGTTCTCTGCGGCCCGGAAACAGAGAGGCTGCGGACATTTTTGGACGAAATAGACTACTCCTGGAAGCAAGGTCGTCCAGGCTATCCTCCAGTTCGCGCATTAGAACAACTCCTGCACGATCTCGAGACAATAGGGGGTCGCAGTCTATTCGTCGCCGTTTCAATCCGCCAAGTCATGGATCAGTTGATTGCCTTGTATCAGCCTGCGGAGTCAGAGGAATGGGCTATATTAGCTGACAACATACTTCCCAAGCGAGCGTTAATCGGCCACATGCGGGATGAAATGCCGGGCCCACGTAGTACATTCGGTCCCCGGCCCCACCCCTAACCCCTAACCACGGCTGTACATCGACACGAGGGTAACATCACGACCTACGGCTACAACGGCCAGGGGCTGCTCACCAGCGCCTCGATGCGGGAGACCGGGATTGGGGCGCGTCGAGCGCTGCCGCCAACTTGTCCCGCGTGTAGGCGCGTGCGCGGCGCGACTCGGCCAGGGTTTGCTCATAGGCGCGCCCTCCTCCTCGGCCTCATGGCGGGACTCGACGACGCGCCGCCGACGCTCCGGGTCGCGGTCCGGGTCGCCCCTGATGTCCCTCCACGGTCGCTGTCCAGCCATTAGGCAGCTTCAACTCCTTGGAGTTGCTTACCTCCACGCTCAACTCTGACGTGCAGCGTAAGTTTTCTCCTAGCAGCTTGTCGGAGAGAACGACGCTGTGGCTGGCGCGGCTGGGGTGCTGCGGTCCGATGAGGCGCACGGTCGGTGGTCGCGCGTGCATGAGGCAGGCCAGCGGCAGGGCACGGCAGCGGATGA
>JAABUX010008224.1_pt1 | contig 12075 bp, 13 predicted proteins | sample 5561851 | NCBI WGS metagenome assembly JAABUX01 (sample SAMN10711883, study PRJNA513361) | rock metagenome | isolation source: Antarctica rocks | place: Antarctica: Victoria Land, Richard Nunatak red sandstone | collected 2016-01-03 | reverse complement strand
TGTGGCGGGATCGCCGGGCATGCATGCAATTTTTAGAGGTACCCCAACGCCCGCGGACGGCCGCCGAGCATGCCGTTCCCGAGCGCGGCATCGATTTGGGGGTACAGGCTTTCCATTCTCCTTAAGACCGAACTGGAAAGGTCCTGAGTGCTGTCCGAGACGCCTTCCGACACTCACCACCGCGCCCTTCCGTCTACGGAGATTGCGCCGGGCGTTGCTCAAGTTGAGGTCCTCTTCGTCAATGCGTATCTGATCGACGTTTCGGCCAAGTCGTGGGTGCTCGTCGACACCGGCCTCCCGAATTGTGCCGGATGGATTCGGCGATCGGCGCAGCGGCGTTACGGCCGCAACACTCGACCCGAAGCGATCATTCTCACGCACGGACATTTCGACCACGCGGGCTCGGCACTTGCACTTGCGAGGGGTTGGGACGTGCCGATCTACGCGCATCTGCTTGAGATGCCGTACTTGACCGGCAGATCCGACTATCCGCCGAAGGACCCGACGGTGGGCGGTGTGCTCGCGCAGATGGCCCGCACCTTTCCGGATCGCGGCTACGACTTCGGCGACCGGGTCCGCGCGCTCCCCATGGATGAAACCGTCCCTGCGTTGCCGGGATGGCGTGCGGTGCACACGCCGGGCCATACCGCGGGCCATATCTGCCTCTGGCGCGAGGCAGATCGAACGTTGCTTGCCGGCGACGCGTTGGCGACCGTGAACCAGGACTCGCCGTTCGGGATGGTCGTGCAGAAAGCGGAGTTTCGCCGGCCGCCCGCGCCGTTCACGACCGACTGGGGCGCGGCGCAGTCGAGCGTCGAGCATCTTAGCGAACTGCGGCCGACGACCGTGAGCGCGGGCCACGGGCCGCCGATGAGCGGGCCGCATGTCGCGACGGCGCTAACGGACTTCGCGCGGCGTCTACGGCCACCACGCCATGGACGTTATGTCGCACAGCCGGCGATCGCGGACGAGCGCGGTGTCGTTTCAGTGCCGCCGCCGCCGCCCGACCACGTCAAAACGGCCGCCGCCGCAACCGCGATCGCCGCCGCGGTTGCGGCCGTCACGTTAGCGCGACGACGCAACGGCTCAGGCTGAAGCCGCACGCCGTGCACGACGACCCGTATGGCACTGTCTTGCATGCCGAACGGATCATCGCCGGCAACACGATCATGCTCGGGAACACTCGCGATGACGGCTACCCGGTGTGGCCGTCCGTGGTAACCGGCTCGCGGCACGTGTAAGGGCTGTCGAGAAAGAGATTCCACGCCGCATTTCATTACCGACTCGTACGCGGCAAGCCGAACAGATTAGTCCATGCTAATAGCCTCATTGGTCCGACAGCGTGCTTGCACTTGCTCGACGCGCTTTATAAGCGCCTTCGTTCCTGCTGGCGACTTGCCGTCCCGAAAACGGTCGAGGCTGTTGAAGAAAGCGGCGTACTCGAGTCGTCGGAGAGGCGATCGCTGCGGCGTTTCCGTCCTTCAAAATTAGCACGGAGCTGCAGCCGAGCTGCGACAATTTCTTGACTCGTGCGTGCCGGCGTCGCCTCAACGTCAACAATGATATTGCTACCATTATCGATGAGGTAGTTGTCGTAGTAACTGAGATGAATCGGGGCGCCCTTAGAAGCCCAAGCTGCATCAGGATCGGACGTTGAAACCTTGCCGTCGGTATCAGTTAGTGACGGTGGCTTGCCTGGCGGCGAATCCGGATGACTCTCATCATCCTGCGTTTCAAGTTCTAACAGATATTCTTCAGCCGTCCGCGAGACTTTGGCCGCTTCAGGCAACTCCTCGCGCGGGATGCGACTCTGTGCGCTCGCGTTAGCGGCAATAATCGTGCCGTCGACGGAAAACCGCTGTCCCTCAACAAGACCGACATCGATGCATTGCCGCACGATTTGTTCGGAGAAATCGCGAAACATTGTCGACTCACGGAAGCGACCTTGCCGGTTCTTTGAGAACGTCGAGTGATCGGGAATCGACTGATCGAAGCCGAGGCCCGTGAACCAACGATATGCGAGGTTTAGTCCCAACTTCGTCCATTAGTCGACGTTCGCTCGTGATCCCATAAAGATAGCCGATCAACAATATCCGCAGCAAAACTTCCGGATCGATCGATGGCCGCCCGACGTCGCTATACAGCGGACGCAGTTGCGTGCGCAGCGCGCGAAAATCAATGTGGCGATCGATCGAGCGCAACAGATGATCGGCTGGAACCCAATCATCGAGACAGAAATACTGAAACATTGCGGTCGTCTGCATCCGACTGCCCATCATCGTACTCGGTGACTCCGCTCTCAACACCGCACGCGGCTAAGCCATTGAAACGATTATACATCAACGAAGCAGAGCAACCAAGCTTTTTTCAACAGCCACGGGTCGTTTATGGGACGCCTTCGTTCGAAGGAACTCTCGCGCAGGCGCGCTCGAGAAATGAATCCAGCCTCCGTCAAATTCTCACGGATGCGTTGGTAAAATCTTTGTCGACGACCGCTCCCGTGTTCACGACGGCCTCTCTCTCAAAGATGAGAATCTCTGTGCCGTCGTCCGCGACTGGGCGGTGCTCGACAGCTTTCGGAACGCGAAGCATCTCGCCAGCGGCGAAGCGCTCGACATGTTCCGTATCGCCGATGCGGTAGTGCATCGAAATGGCTCCGCGAAGAACATAAAATAACTCATCATCGTCCGCATGGTTATGCCACACGAACGCGCCATCGATTTTGACGGCTTTTTTACCGCGTAGTCGCCAACAGTCGCGAGCGTCTTCGGTGACCAGCGGTCGTCGAACGAAGCAAACTTCTCAGACAGCGAAACTTTCTGTAGTGGGTTCATGTCCTGACTCGCCTTTAGGAGCCGCGGACTTTACGCCGCTTCGACTGCGATCATCTCAGCGACCGTCTTCGGTTCAGGAATCAGATCGCCGTCAATGCGCATTCCCTGCAAATGCAGCGTGATTGCCTCAACGATGCCGCTCTCGATCTCAGCCAGCGTGGTGCCAGTCGAGATACATCCTGGCAGGTCGGGAACGTAGGCGGAGAAACCTGTCCCAGTCGGCTCGATGACAACGGCGTACTTCATGACGTCCATCCCGCTTGATGATATATGCTGCGCAACGTCCCAGGCGCCAGTTCGTCGCCCGGCCGTCCCGGAACGGTAACTCGACCGGGTTTGATAGGATGCTTGAACTGTCTGTGCGAGCCTTTTGTTTCGACCAAATACCATCCGTCGTCCGCGAGTCGGCGAAGCAACGTCTCGAACCTTCGGTGGCACTTTCGACAGATTCATGGCCCTCGCGGTGCCATCCTGGAAAGCACCGGAGGTCCCGTAATCGAACGCGTCTCAAAAGGGCGCGCGGCGAGAATCTAGTCGGTTGCACTCTCGGACGGAAGAATGCATACATTTCAGAGCGTGGAAAGACTCTCCGAACACGTGGGTAGGCATCTCCGCAAGCTTCCGACATGTGCGCCGGACAGCTCGACTCATCTGCTTTGCAACGTGGAAATTTTATCCGTAGCCTACTCGCGGGACCCGTCGCCGCAAGACTTCCTGGAAGTCCGTTAGCGTCGATCCGTCGACAACGTTACCGTTGCCGGGCGGGACGATGGCTGTGCCGAATGAACGTTCCGCACGCCTCGCGCGATCGTCTTCGCTCGTGCGCGAAACGACGTACGCGACGACGCGCGGACTCGTGGGGCGACTCCTCGATGCCCTTTCCGTACGAGCGTATTATCGCTCATAGAAGATCCAAAGCCGACGTACGTTCTGCGTTATCCGACGGGCCCAATCCCGGAGCGAGATCTGGGCCTTCGTAAGTGAGGGGCTCGTCGGCCCGAGCGCCGCAAGCGCCGCGCTCTCTCCCCAAATATCGACGGCGTAGGCGCGCCGCAGCCATTTTGGAGCCTCGCAGAGCCCGGCAAACGCCGGCCTTCTGCGAGGCTCCGCCGAAAATCAGGCCACGTCGAACCGATCGAGGTTCATCACTTTGGTCCACGCGGACACGAAGTCGCGCACGAACTTCTCTTGCGCGTCGTCGCTTGCGTAGACTTCCGAGAGCGCGCGGAGCACGGAGTTCGAACCGAAGATGAGGTCGACACGCGTGCCGGTCCACTTGAGCTCGCCCGTCACGCGATCGCGTCCTTCGAACGTCTCCTCGCCTTCGGAGACGCGCTTCCACGTCGTGCTCATGTCGAGCATGTTGACGAAGAAGTCGTTGCTGAGCGTTCCGGGGCGCTTGGTGAAGACGCCGTGTTTCGAGCCGCCGGTATTCGTTTCAAGCACGCGCATGCCGCCGAGGAGCACGGTCATCTCCGGCGCAGTCAGCGTGAGGAGTTGCGCGCGATCGACCAGCATCGCTTCGGGCGAAACGCTGTACGCCGCCTTGCGATAGTTGCGGAACCCATCCGCCTCCGGTTCGAGGACCGCGAACGCTTCGACGTCGGTTTGCTCCTGCGACGCGTCCGTACGGCCTGGCGTGAATGGAACCTGGACGTCGCCGCCCGCGTTTTTCGCCGCCTGTTCGACGGCGGCGCAGCCGCCGAGGACGATTAAGTCCGCAAGCGAGACCATCTTCCCACCCGATTGGCCGCCGTTGAAATCCCCTTGGATCTTCTGGAGCACGTCAAGCACGCCGCGTAGCTGGGCCGGCGAATTGGCGTCCCAATCTTTCTGTGGCGCGAGCCGCAGGCGCGCGCCGTTCGCGCCGCCGCGCTTGTCGGAACCGCGGAAGCTCGCCGCCGACGCCCACGCCGTCGAAACGAGGTGCGAAATCGACAGTCCCGATGCCAGGATCGTGCTCTTGAGCGCGGCGATGTCACGCTCGTCGACGAGCGGGTGCGTCACCGCGGGAACCGGGTCTTGCCAAAGCAATTCTTCGGCGGGCACCCACGGGCCGAGGTAGCGCGAAACCGGCCCCATGTCGCGATGCAGCAGCTTGTACCACGCCCGGGCAAATGCGTCGGCAAACTCGGCTGGATTCTCGTGGAAGCGCTTCGAGATCGGAGCATACTGCGGGTCCATCTTGAACGCGAGATCCGACGTGAGCATCATCGGCGCATGCCGCTGCGCGGGATCGTGCGCGTCCGGGACGGTGCCCTGCGCCGATGCATCCTTGGGCGTCCATTGGTGCGCGCCGGCCGGGCTTTTCGTCAACTCCCAATCGTACTTGAAGAGAAGGTCGAAGTAGTCGTTGTCCCACTTGGCCGGCTCAGTCGTCCACGCGCCTTCGAGGCCGCTCGTGATCGTCGCAACGCCGTTGCCGGTGCCGAAGCTGTTTTTCCAGCCCAGCCCTTGTTCTTCGATGCTCGCGCCCTCGGGTTCGGGACCGACGTAGGTCGACGCATCGGCCGCGCCGTGGACTTTTCCGAAGGTGTGTCCGCCGGCGACGAGCGCGACGGTCTCCTCGTCGTTCATCGCCATGCGGCCGAACGTCTCGCGAATGTCTCGCGCCGAGCCGAGCGGGTCCGGATTACCGTTCGGGCCTTCCGGATTGACGTAGATTAGGCCCATCTGCACCGCTGCGAGCGGGTGCGCGAGTTCACGATCGCCGGAGTAGCGCGCGTCGTCGAGCCACGTTTTTTCCTGACCCCAGTAGATGTGTTCGTCGGGTTCGAAAACATCGGAGCGACCACCAGCGAAGCCGAAGGTCTTGAAGCCCATCGACTCGAGCGCGCAGTTGCCGGTGAAGACGATGAGGTCGGCCCACGAGAGCTTATCGCCGTATTTTTGCTTGATCGGCCAGAGCAGCCGGCGCGCCTTGTCGAGGTTCGCATTGTCCGGCCAGCTATTGAGCGGCGCAAAGCGTTGCATTCCGGAGCCTGCTCCGCCGCGGCCGTCACCCGTGCGGTACGTGCCTGCGCTGTGCCATGCCATGCGAATGAAGAACGGCCCGTAATGACCGTAGTCGGCCGGCCACCAGTCCTGCGAGCGCGTCATCAATTCGAAGACGTCCTGCTTCAGGGCGTCCAAATCGAGCTTCTTGAACTCCGTCGCGTAGCTGAACGCCGGGCCCAGCGGACTCGCCACCGCAGAGTTGTGGTGGAGCACCCGCAGGTTCAACTGGTTCGGCCACCAGTCGCGGTTCGTCAACAATCCGGCTGGCTCGTGCGTCCCCTTCGGGACGCCGTGCGGGACCGGGCAACCGCCGTTTTGTGTATTTTCGGTTTCGAGCATGTGCCCTCCAAGTTATGACGACGCTGGTATCGATCAACGAGCGAATATCGAACACCGTACCACATCGCAAGGACCGAGTAAAATCGATTTTTTAGAAGGTACTAACAGGTTTCACCGATGACTAGATCAGCGTGCCACCCATCCCTATTTCGTCGCTTTCCTTGCGCGATCTCGAATACGTCGTCGCAGTCGCCCGGGAGCGCCACTTTGGCCGTGCTGCAGAATCGTGCGGGATCAGCCAAGCGACGCTGAGCGAGCAAGTGCGCAAGCTCGAGTCGATCCTGGGCGTCGCGCTGTTCGAGCGGACGAAGCGTAAAGTCGAGCCGACGGTCCGCGGGGAGGCGATCCTACAGCAAGCCGAGTCGCTCCTGGGCGACGCGCGGCGCCTGCTCGACGATGCGTGCCGCAGTGCCGAGCCCCTCTGCGGCGAGCTCCGCCTCGGCGCGATCGCGACGCTCGGCCCCTACTATTTGCCGTCGGTTATCGGGCTCGGCCGCCGGGAATTCCCTCGGCTCGCGCTACGGTTGCGCGAAGCGACGACCGACGACTTGCTCGTCGCGCTCCGTCACGGGGAACTCGACGCGATCCTCGTCGCCCTTCCCGTCCCGATGAACGGCCTCGTCGCCGAGCCACTCTTCTTCGAGCCATTCCGTTGCGCGTGCCCGAGCGATCACGACCTCGCGCGGCGCGAACGCGTCCGCTTGCGCGACCTCAAGCGCGAGCCGCTGCTCTTGATGGGAGACGGCCACTGTTTGCGCGATCAGGCGCTCTCGCTATGCCAGCAGTCGCCGTTGTCGAATCAGAGCCGTTACGCGAGTTCGCTCGAGATGCTGCGGCACATGATAGCGGCGGGAGAAGGTATCTCGCTCATCCCGCTACTCGCTGCTGGAGAGCACACGGCAATGCACGGCATGATCGCCTATCGTGCGCTCGAGGACGCGCGCGCCGGACGTACGATCGCGCTGGTTTGGCGAGCGACTGAGACCCGCGCGAAGGATCTGCGCGACATCGCGGCGTTCATGCGCGGGGATTCGCCCGCCGGCGTTCGGGCGCTAGGAGCCGCCGAACCCGCGTTGCCGAGCGCGTCGTGAACCGCGTCAGCGCAGTTCACGACCGCTTGCATGAACGCGACCATGGTCGAATGGAAAGCGTTGAAGCCAATTCGATGCCGGAGTCAGTTCTGGAGAGCGCTGAGCGCATCGGATTGGATAGCAACAAACGCATCGGCGTTCGTTCGTCGAGCGATCGGTGGGCACGTTCGGCATTGTGGTCGGTCAGCCAGGCCTCGATGATATCGCGCGCTTTGTTACAAACGTAGAGCGCGCGCGAAAGCGTGTACTAAGGAGTCAGCGGACCTTCCTTGTCGGACGTGCCGGCCGGGTCGAGGAGCGCGAGCTGCCGCGGTGTGTCGCGACCGTCGTCTGACGATCTCATTGCTTTGCGTATCGCTTCGAACGGAAAGCGGGTCGCGAGCATCGACTCAAACATCTGCGCGTTCCGAGCCGCCTGACCGCGGCGATGGTTGTTAAAAAATGCGAGGACTTCTTTGACGTCCTGATGCGCCGCCAGATCGACGAGCCGGTCCGCCCATGGGCCGAGCTCTTCAGCCGTGTACAGATGATCGTAGCGCGTGACGTTGTCGCCGCTCCACCACTGCGCGTAGTTGCGCCCATGAAAGCGGACGTAGGCTATGTCCGATGTCGCATCGGTCGTCGGTCGCGGGAGCGATCGATACTGCGGTTCGTCCACGGCGACGAGCCCGACATGCAGTTGCCGCAGTAGCACGAGTGTGTCGTTGGTTTGCCACTCGCGATGCCGGAACTCGGCGACCAGCGGCACGTCCTCCAACGCATCGCGGAGCATACGAAGATGACGGGCCGTTGCGTCGGTGGGGCGAAACGAATTTGGAAACTGCATGAGCGCACAGGGGAACTTCCCACCGGCGATCAGCGGCTCGAAGCTGGCGCGGAACAGCCCGACGTCGTCATGGACCGTCCCCAGCTGCGGCTCGGCGACGTGCGTGGCGGTGCTTGGAAGCTTCGCAGTAAACCGGAATTCGGGAGGCGTCTTGCGCGCCCAGGATGCAACGGTCGCCTGCGGCGGCACGCCGTAGTACGATGAGTCGATTTCAACGACTGGGAAGATCGTCGCATACAGCGGCAACATGTCCGGCGGTTTCGTGCCGCGCGGGTAGACCGGCCCTACCCAGTCTTTGTACGAGAAGCCGCAGGTGCCGACGCTTACCATGGTGCCTTAATGTCAGTTCGAGACAGCTTGGTTCCTAGCGCGGTTCGCGAGGCGGTCGATGCCCTCGGGGCGATCGCCGATAGTACCGTCATTTGTCTCGCGTTGCCGTGAGCGCTTAATACATATCGCTTTTTCGTGAAGCTGAAGCCTAGCGTTGGCCGTTGAGGCCCGCGACGCTCTCCGAGAGAGTCGCAAAAGCGACGATCGATCGACGGCGCTCGAGATCGTACGTCGCGATTGCGGAGCCCGTGCTATCGTCGCACGGCCGTCAAATATCGGCGCTACAGCTCGTATGTGCTGTCGTTCCAAAACCCAAGTCGTCGCTCGAAGTCGCAGGCCGCGCCACTTGACGAAATGGAAAATGGAAGGTATACTTTCCAAACTGGAAAGTGAGGACCATGATACACACTCGAGATGCTCACGCTCTCATCGAAGATATACAATCCGTCCGGCACGATCTCGCCGATCGTGCGACCAGTTCGCCGGCTTGGCGTTTCACCTCAGCCGCGCTGTTCGGAACGATCTGCGCGGCGCAGGCCGCGCCCGGGTCCATCGCGTTGGCGATATCCGTCTGTTGCTTCGGCTTGTTTGGCGTGATGGCGATTATCGTTCGCAAACGCATGGGGTTCTTCGTCAACGGCTATCGCAAAGGCGGCACGCGCGTGGTCGCGATCGCTCTTCTCGTCACCGTCGAGTCGATATACTTCGCAAGCTTGTGGCTCAAAGGAACGCAGCATATCGCTTGGGCGCCACTCGTGGGCGGCGCGATCATCGTACCGATCGTGTTTCTTGCCGTTTCCCGTTGGCAGGCGGCATACCGCTCCGAGTTCGCCTCCGCAGGCGCCACGTTCGCAAAATGAAAGGATCTAGCCCGCAGCTCGACGCCGTCATTCATGCTCCGGTCCGCTTAAAGATCGCAGCCGTGCTGGCATCGGTAAGCGACGCCGAGTTCGCAACGCTGCGGGAAGTAACGGGCGTAAGCGATTCGCTCCTTTCGAAGCACTTGAAACAACTGGAAGAAGCCGGTTATGTGAAATTGCATAAAGCCGCTGCGGCCGGTCACGTCCGAACTCGTATCGCGTTGACGCGCGTCGGCCGTCAAGCGTTCGCGTCTCACGTAGCCGCACTTCAAGAACTCGCCTCGGCCGCCGCCCCGCCGTTACCGAAGCGCGCGTCTCGTACCGTCGCCGGAAATCGGGAATCGTTCGCCTGAACGGCCGCTTCCGATCGGATTACGCTTCTATCTCCCGATTAAAATGGTCCGCAATCGATTCGCAGCATGGAACCTAAGTAAATCGCGCCGTACGCAAAGCCGAGCGCCGCGTTGTTCAGCGCGAACGCCGACGTCAAGAACGGCGCGAGTCCACCCAACCCTTGCCGATTGAGTGTCGCGCCGGCCTGCGCGATCGTCATCCAAAGCAAGATCGCGAACGCTGACGTTCCTCGGCGTGGCGGGGCAAGTCGGGAATTCGTGCGCGCTAGCCGGGCGACGCCGCGCCGGTGCGATGATTGACTCGCCCTCCGTCGCTCGCAACCGAAGCGTCAGCTAAATTGTCGTGCAGACGGTATGTCTTTGACCCGCGCGCGAGCTGCCGTTCCGCTGTGGCTGCAATTCGCCGTTCTTTGGTTTGCCGGAATGGACTTGCGTCTGACGTTACTCGCAGTTCCGCCGGTCATCCCGATCCTGCACCGCGAGCTGCATCTCAACGAAACGGCGGTCGGCGCACTCTCCGGGATCCCCGTTCTAATCCTCGGGCTCGCGGCGATCCCCGGGTCGCTCGTTATCGCACGCCTCGGCGCCAAACGCGCGCTTCTCATCGGCATCGTGCTGGTGGCGGTTGCATCGGGCTTGCGCGGAGCCGGCAATAACGTCGTCGTGCTGTTCGTCATGACGGTCATCATGGGCGTTGGCATCGCCGGCATGCAGCCCGCCTTTCCCGCACTCGTTCACGAAGCGTACCCGTCACGGATCGCGGTAGCGACAAGCGTTTGGGCAAACGGGCTACTCGTCGGAGAGGCGCTGGCGGCGTCCCTGACGCTGCCGTTCGTGCTCCCTCTCGTCGGCGGCCGCTGGCAATGGGCCTTCGCCCTTTGGTCCGTGCCGGTCGCACTCACGGCGCTCGCCGTCGCATTACTGGTGCCGTCGAGTCACAAGCACGCGGGCCGTCCACGCGCGTGGCTCCCGAACTGGCGCGACCAGCGCTTATGGGAGGTCGGCGTTCTGCAGTCGACCGCGAGTCTCATATACTTTGGGGCCAACACGTTCGTGCCAGACTATCTCCACGCGACCCATCAGGCGCCGCTCGTCGCACCGGCGCTCGCGGCTCTCAACATCGGGCAGCTGCCCGCGTCGCTGGCCATCGGGTTACTTCCGTGGCGCGTCATCGCACGTCGCGAAAATTGTTTCGTCGTAGCCGCGGCGATTGCGGTTGCGCTCTGGGGCCTGCTCGTCGTCGGCGGCTGGGCGACGATCGCCGCAACGGGCTGCTTCGGATTCTGCGCGGCTTTCATCCTCGTGTTGAGCTTCGCCATGCCCGCGATGCTTGCGGAGGGGCCCGACGTGGCACGCATGTCTGCTGGAATCTTCACCATCAGCTACCTCATTGCGTTCGTCGCGACGCTCGCCGCAGGAGCCGCCTGGGATCGCACGCACGTGCTTGCAACGGCGTTTCTGCCGCTCGGCCTCGCGCTGGCGATCATCGCGGCCGTCGGCCCACGTGTTATGGGCCGCGCTACGCGTACGACGCACGAGCCCCGCTAGCACACTCGCAGATTTCGGCGAGAACGTCCTCACCGTGCCGTCGTATGCGTTCGGGCCGTGCGTTAGGCGAGTTCACGCATCGGCCGAAGCGACGTCGCCGCTGCCGGCCGTCGGTCCCACGAGGGCGATGAGATCCGATAGCGCGGCGCCGTAATCCCCGGCGAGCGACGCCGCGCCGAGCGCCACGAGCTTTGCGCCGATATTCAAGACCGTTTCGACGTTGCGAATATCGCTCGACAACCGTCGTGCGGCGGCATCGGCGGCACTCGCCGCGGCGGATATATCGGAGAACGCGCGATCGGCGTCGGCGAACGCGATCTGCGCGTACTGGGTCGAAAGATTCGCAGCGTCGTCCGCCAGACTATCCGCGAGAGCCGTGAGCCGGCCGATGCGATCGAGCGTGAGACCGGGCTGCGCTGCGGCGAGGTTGAGGGCACGCGCCGTTCGATTGAACCAATGCGCGATCGTGTCGGCTTCGAGTTGCGATAAGGCGCCCATAGACGGTAGCTCAGCGTTTCTTCCCCGATTGAGGAAACAGCAGCGAATGAAGGCCGTCGACGGCGTCGTTAAGATCGTTCGCATCGGCACCGATATCGACACTTCCGGGATGTTTGAGATTTCTGAAGAGGTCGGCCTCGGTCGCGGCGATCCGCTCGACGGTCGCGACGTACGAGGCGACGGAGTCGAGATGCGTGCGGCAGGCTGCGTTCGCAGTTGCCCATTCGGACCGGATGCGGTGAACGACGTACTGCTCGGAATACAAGGTCGCCAAGGCCGCATTCTCGTCGCTCTTCGCCGCAGCGGCGGGCATCGGCACGAGGTAGCGGTCCCGCACCGAGGCTAGGGATCGTTCGAAAAATGAATCTTTGACGTTGCACTCGGCGTCGATGACGTTAC
>JAABUX010008223.1_pt1 | contig 12076 bp, 8 predicted proteins | sample 5561851 | NCBI WGS metagenome assembly JAABUX01 (sample SAMN10711883, study PRJNA513361) | rock metagenome | isolation source: Antarctica rocks | place: Antarctica: Victoria Land, Richard Nunatak red sandstone | collected 2016-01-03 | reverse complement strand
CGGCGCCCGCGGCATCGCCAAGCTGCATCCGGCTCGACGCGAGATGGGTCAGGATCGTCGCATTGTCAGGCGCGAGATCGCTCGCCTGGGTCAAGGTCTGCACCGCCTGGGCAGCCTGGCCCTTCATGGCGTAAGCCCGGCCAAGCAGGTCGAGCACGCCCGCGTCGGCGACCCCGGTATCGGCCGCCTGTCCCAGCAGGCGGATCACCGGGTCCGGGGCGTTCGCCGAAAGGTCGATCTGGGCGAGCAACTTGAGGCCGTCCAGGTCGCTCGGGTTGCGCACGGCGTACCGCTCCGCCGCATCGGCGGCCTGCGCCCCCTGGCCGAGCGCCGTCTTCGTCATCGCCAGGAAATAATCGCCGCGGGGCAGGCGCGGCAGCAGCGTCGCGATCTTCTGCAGCTCCGTGTCGGCCCCCTTCCAATCGTGGGCGCGGGTCAGCAGCACCCCCTTGAGGAACACCGCGGCGACGGCGCGGGGCTCGCGCGCGAGCACGGCATCCACGTCGGCCATCGCTTTCGCGTCCTCGTTGCTCAGCATCAGCACGTTGGCGCGCTCGATCCGGGCAACGATGTTGTCGGGCGCCACCTCCACTGCCTGGTTGAGGGCGGCAAGCGCGCCGGTGCGGTTGCCCTTCGCGTTCTGGAGCTGGCCCTTGAGGATCAGCGCCTCGATCCGCTTGCCGTCCAGCGCGAGGGTGCGGTCCGTGTCGCGCTCGGCGCGCACGTAGTCGCGCTGGGCGAGCGCGATGCGCGCGGCGGCAAGCGTCGCGTCCGGGCTGGTCGGCGCGAGCTTCTCCGCCTCGTCCGCGAGCGCCTGCGCGCCGGGCAGATCGCCCAGCCCGGCCGTCGCCAGCGCCCGCAAGGTCAGCATGAACGAGCGCTGCGGCGGCGCCAGCCCGTCCGCGCGGAACTCGGCGAGCAGCTCCTTGAACTTGGATTCCTGCAGCATCGCCTGCGCGGTCTGCAGGTCGGCGCCCTCCGGCGGCTGATACCCGGCGCGCCGGGCAAGCCGGGATTCGCGCTCGCCCGCAACCGCATCGCCCGTCGCGAGGTCGAGCTGCGCCAGGCGGAAATGCGCCTCCGGGTTGTCGGGCTGGTCGCGCACGGCGTTGCGCAGCTCGATCCCTGCGGCCCGCAAATCGCCTTTGGCCAGCATCGCGCGCGCCAGCGACATCGGATCGTGGTCGCGGTGCATCACCACCCAGGCGCCGCTCGCGCCGCCGGCCAGGACGACCGCGGCAACGCTGCCGATAAGGAGCTTCTTGTTCATGTTGACTTTATTCTTCCCTAAGGCTGGGCCGCATCGGTCGTGGGAACACCGTCCGCCTCGGTTCCGTGCGCCAGTCCGTGTGTCTCAAGTAATGAATACAGCGTCGGCCGGCTAATTCCCAGCAACTTCGCAGCGGGCGCGAGCCGGCCGCCAGACCGGGCCAGGGCGCGCTGCAAGGCGTCCCGCTCCGCCCGCCCGCGCGCCGCCCGGAGATCGAGCGCGGCCGGCTCCTCCGCGTGGCTGGCAAGTTCTAGATCCGCCGCGGTGAGCAATCGTCCATCCGCCATGATGACCGCCCGTTTCACGCGGTTCTCGAGCTCGCGCACGTTGCCGGGCCAGGCATGCGCCTCGAGCGCCGTCACGGCGTCGTCCGCGAGGCCCCGCACCGGGCGCGCGAACTCGCGGGCGAACCGCGCGAGGAAAAACCGCGCCAGCAGCACCGGGTCGCCCGGCCGCTCGCGCAGCGGCGGGATGCGCACCGTCACCGGGTTGAGCCGGTAGAACAAATCCGCCCGGAAGCGCCCCGCGCCCATGCCCGCCGCCAAATCCGCGTTCGTCGCCGACACCACACGCACGTCCACCGCGATCACCGCACGCCCGCCGATCCGCTCGATCGTCTGCTCCTGCAGGAACCGCAGCAGCTTGACCTGCAACTGGTGCGGCAAGTCGCCGATCTCGTCGAGGAACAGCGTGCCGCGATGCGCCTGCTCGATCTTGCCGATCGTCTGCTTCACGGCGCCGGTGAACGCGCCCCGCTCATGGCCGAACAGCTCGCTCTCCAGCAGCGTCTCCGGGATCGCGCCGCAGTTGAGCGCCACGAACGGCCCGCGCGCCCGCGGCCCCATCTCGTGCAGCGCCCGCGCCAGCGCCTCCTTGCCCGTCCCGCTCTCGCCGAGCAGCAGCACCGTGATATGCGCGCTCGCGAGCCGCTCCACGTCCCGGCACACTTTCAGCATGCTGTCGCTCGCGGTCACCAGGCCGCTGATCGAGTTCGCCGGCGCCTCGGCCAGCCGCCGGTTCTCCGCCTCGAGCGCGTGCAGCCGCGCCGCCCGCTCGACGATGGCGCGGAGCACGTCGATATCGAGTGGCTTCTCGCAGAAATCATAGGCCCCGGCCGCCACCGCGCGCAGCGCATGCGTGCGGTCGCCATGGCTCGTCGCGACGATCACCTTGGTCGTCGGCTCCAGCCGGGCCAGCGCCGCGATCGTCGCAAAACCTTCGCTCACCCCGTCCGGATCGGGCGGCAGCCCCAGATCGAGGACCGCCACCGCCGGATGCTCGCGGCCGGTGATGGCCAGCGCCTGCCCGCGCGTATGGGCAAGATGCACGGAATACTCGGGAAAGGCCCAGCGGTACTGGCCGCACAGGCCGACATCGTCCTCGATCACCAGCAGCGATGGCTTGCTCATCGCCTCACGCCGCCTCGAGGCCGCGGGCGCGCGCGTCCGACCGCGGCAGCAGCAAGCGCATCGTCGTCCCCTGCCCCACCCGGCTCTCGACCAGCAAGTCGCCGCCCGCCTCCCGCAGCAGCTCGCGCGCCTGGAATGCGCCAATCCCGCTGCCCTCCGGCTTGCTCGTCCGGAACGGCTGGAACAGCGAGCCCTGGATGAACTCGGGCGTCATGCCGCGCCCCTTGTCGGCGATCTCCACGATCACCTGCCCGGCCTCATGGCGAACCAGCACGCACACCGGCGCCGTGCCCCCCGCCTCCACCGCGTTGTTGAGCAGATGCGTCACCGCCGTATCGAACGCCTCGGCCGCCATCGGCACCGTCCCCGTCGATCCGTCGTGCTCGACCCGCACCGGCGCGCCGCGCAGCCGCTGGTACGTCGCCGTAAGCGCCTCGAGGCGCGGCAACGGCTCGAACGCCTGGGCGCCGTCCGCATCCGGCGATTGCAGGCGCTTCAAGAGGTTGCTGATCTTGTCCACGCTCGCCCGGATGGTGCCGAGCATATCCTGCTGGAACTCCGGGTTCGCCAAATGGCGCTCGGCGTTGGCGAGCAGCATGGTGAGCTGGCTCGACACGTTCTTGATGTCGTGCGCGACGAACGCGAAGCGCTTGCCATAGTCATGGAGCTGCCGCGTCTGCACCATGACCTGCGCGGCGCGCTGCTCGGCCACGAACGTCGCCACCTCGCGGCCGATCGTGCGGAGCAGCGCGAACACCTCCGCATCGAGCCGGAACGCCGTGCGCGGCAGCGCCAGCACGACGAACCCGCGCAAGCTCGCCTCGTCCAGCCCGCCTTGCAGCAGCGGCACCGCGACCCATGCCCGGCCGAGCGCGTCGAGCGGCGGCGCGAGCGGCCCCAGCGTCAGCACGCCCGGCCCTTCCCCCAAGCCCCGCAGCGCCGGGTGGTCGGGCGGCACCGGCAGCGTGACCGCCGGCATGTTCCACGACCCCTGCCAGCGAAACGCATCGGCATCCCCCTCGCGCAGGAACAGGCTGCCGCCCGGGCTGTCCACCACCTCTGCCACCGCGCGGATCACCCGCGCATGCAGCGGCTCGCCCGGCTCGGAGCCGGATAGCGTGGTGACGCAGCGCATCCATTCCCGGCGATAATCGTACCGGAGCGTAAAGAAATGGTCCACGACTAAAGTCTGCAGCCGCTAGCGTGCGGTGGCCGACGTCAGCAGCAGCGCGACCAGCACGACGCCGGCGAAGAGCAGCGTCGTCTCGAGCAGCCGCCCCCAATCCGCACCGAACGCCTGCAGCACCGTCCCGGCCATCGCCAGCACCAGCAGCAGCATGCCGCACAGCACCAGCGTCGCGCTGTGGAACACCGCCTGGCGCGACACGTGCACGTCCACCGCCCACCGCCGGTCGCGCCTGGCGGCCAGCATCAGCAGCGGCGCGACGACCGCCGTCACCCCCGCCCGCGCATTGCTGAGCGAAACGGACACGCCGCCGAACAACACCGCGTCCGCGCAAAGGAAGATGTCGAACGCGGCGAGCGCCCCCAGCGCCACGCAAGGCAGCACCACGTGCCATCGCGTCGAGGGCGCGGTGTTCTGGTAGAGGTTTTCCACCAGCAGCACCTGGCAGATCGCAAGGCCGATCCGCCCGGCGATGAGCGGCGTCAGCAGCGACGGCGCGATGCCGGCGTGCAACGGGTCCATGATCGCCAGGCTGCCATTCCCGGCGGACGGGGCGGCGACGAGCACCGTGGCCATGCCCGCCATGGCGAACGGCAGCAAGAGCCGCCCGCTCGTCACGGAGCGCCGGTAGAGCAGCAGCAGGAACCCGTACCAACCCGCGGCGCGCGCGAGGTCGAGCTGGCCGGTCGCCGCCGCGGCGCCGGGCCAGTTCAGGTTCGCCCCCGCCCAGACCGCCGTCAGCAGGCAGCAAACAGCGAGCGCCCAGCCGGTGGCGCTGCGCCGCGCCTGCAGCAGGATAAGCACGGCGAGCCCCACATAGCCCACCGCGCAGACCGTGAAAAAAAGCGCGGCCGCGCTCACGCGGAAACTCTCGACAGAGCTTGACGCGCCTCGCGCACGGAGGCCCTAGAGCATCATCCGTTCAACCGGCTCGTTGAACGGATTAAGATGCTCGTGCGAACCAAGCGCTAGAGCATCAGCGGTGCTTCTGTCAGCGCCGATCATGCTCTAGCGGGCGCCCTCCTGGAACAGGATCACCCGCACCGTCGCGACCAGGATCAGCAGGTCGAGCAGCAGGGACCGGTGACGCACGTAGTAGAGATCGTAAGAAAGCTTCATCCGCGCGTCCTCGACCGAGGCGCCATAAGGATAGTTCACCTGCGCCCAGCCGGTAAGGCCAGGCTTCACCTGGTTGCGGACGTCGTAATGGGGGATTTCGGCGCTGAGCTGCGCCACGAAATGCGGCCGTTCCGGCCGTGGCCCGATGAAGCTCATCTCGCCGCGCAGGATGTTCAGGAGCTGCGGCAACTCGTCGATGCGGGCCTTGCGCAAAAACTGGCCGACACGGGTCACCCGCGAATCCCGCGTGGACGCCCAGGCCGGGCCGCCGAGCTCGGCGTCGCAGCGCATGCTGCGGAACTTGAGCAAGGTGAACGGGCGGCCGCGGACCCCGACCCGCTCCTGGCGGTACAGCACCGGCCCGGCGCTCTCCAGCCTCACCAGCAGCGCGGTGACCAGGATAAGCGGCAACGTCAGCACCAGCAGCCCGATGCTCGCCAAGAGATCGAACGCGCGCAACGTCGCCGCCGGCGGGCCGACCCGGTTCAAGCACTCCGCCGGCACCCGCTCGATGTCCACCCGGCGCAACCGGCGGTCCCAAAACTCCGCCGTCGAGCGGACCACGATGCCCGCCGCCGCCAAGCCTGCCCGCTCCGCCGGCTGCAAGCGCACCGAATCCCCAAGCACCACTTCGCGCACCCGTGCCCGTTGCAGCCGGGCCAGCGAGGGCAGGCCAGCGCTCGCCACTCCCGCCAGCTCGAGCAGCGCGTTGCCCCGGCTGCGGACCGCGAGCGCGGTGGCCGCCCCGCGTTCCGGGTCGAGCACGAGCACGCGCCGGCTCAAAAGACGCATCTGGACCAGCAGCCGCAAGCCAAGCCGGGTCGCCAGCAGCAGCCCGATCCAAGCAAGCAGCATCTTGAGCGGCCAGAACGTGTCGTAGCCAAGGAAATCGAGGTCGAGGTTGAGCATCTTGCCGACCAGGAGCACGGCCGGGAAGGCGACGACCGCCGCGACCGCCGTTTCCATCAGCAAGCGCCGCGTCTTCAGCACGACCTCCGGGCGGTACAGCCCGATGCCGATGGCCGTGACGCTCATGGTCAGCGCCAGCACCGCCGCCTGGGTGGCGAAATGGGCCGCGGCGGCGTAGTTGGATGCGCCCGCCCCAGCGTTCGCCAGGCTGTCCGACGCCAGGATCGCGAAGATCAGGACAAAGGAGACCGTTGCCTCAATGACCCACAAGGTGAGCATCTCGACTGAAATGTGCTTTGATATTAACACGGCCAACCTTCCTCGTGACTGCTCAAGCCGCACCATCCGCATCAGCCGCCAGGCCGAACGTTTCGGTTTTCGTCAAAGCTGTTATACGCTGGCCCATGGCAGATCGTTACGCTTGAAGCCTAAGTGCCTCTAACACCGCGCTAGGTGGTCTGTAAACAATTCATTAATGAGATAATTGCAACTTTTTAGTTCGAGACGCGATTAAATCGACGCCCGACGGGCTGTTTGGAGGAATTAATTTTTTGGTAACGATTTGGTGTGATGCTTCCGCGCACTATGTTACTCTGGCGTCACGATCTGGTATCCGCCGGCGGTCCAAACGATAGTATGGGGAAGCATGCTGTGGTAACGTCCCAATTATCGCCGCAATCGAGCGGCATCGGCGCCCTTTCCGCAGACGCGTGGAGATCAGGATACGATGGCGCACTCAGCACGACTCGGGACGGGACTTTGACCATGCAGGCCGAACCAGACCACCTGATCGAGCGCGCCGCCGCGCGGCTGCAAATGGCGAACGGCCTCGTCGCCCTGGAACAGCCGCGGCCCGAGCGAGTCGCCAACCTCGGCGCAACGACCGGGCCTGCGCCGGACCGGCTGGCCATGCCGCCCAGCGAGATCGCCCCCGCAGCGCCCGGGCGAGAGCCGGCCGCCCACAGCGCCGCGCCCCGGATCACCCTCGCCCAGCTCGTCGCCGCCGGCATGGCCATCACCGGCAGCGACCGCACCCGCATCTCCGAGGAGTACCGCATCGTCACGGACCGGCTGCACCGCGCCGCAAGCGCGACCAGCCAGCCCGTCCGCAACCTCCTGATGGTGACGAGCGCCCGCCCCGGCGAGGGCAAGAGCTTCACCGCGCTCAACCTGGCCGCCACCGTAGCCCGGAGCGGCGGCCGCGCCCTGCTCGCCGATTTCGACGCCGGAACGCGCTCGCTCTCCCTCGCCTTGGGCCTGATCGACAGCCCCGGGCTGCGCGACCTGGCCCGTGACCCGGCGCTGCACCCTCAATCCCTCATCGTCGAGACCGAACTGCCGGGCCTCACGCTCCTCCCGCGCGGCCACAGTCACGCCGGCCGCGGCTTGCTCGCCGACGCCCCAGCCATGACCGCAGTCCTGGAGCGCCTCGCCCGGCGCTTCCCCAACCACACCATCATCCTCGACACCTCGCCCACCCTCGCGATCAGCGACCCGCACGCTTTGGCGCCGCATGTCGGCCAGATCGCCTTGGTCATCGAGGCCGAACGGACCCAGCGCGCCGAGGTAGAAGCAGCCCTCGACCTGTTGCGCGTCTGCCCCACCATCACCGCCGTCCTGAACAAGGCCCGCTTCTCCGGGCGCAATACTTTCGGCTCCTACGATGCCGGCTACTACACGAATGCCTCGTAGGCGGGCCACGCGGCCGAAGCCGTCAGTCCCCCAGAGCCTCGTCGCACTGGCCTCCGCCCTGGCATTCGTGCCCGGCGCCGCGCAGGCGCAGCTCGCCCAGGGCGGCGGGTCCATCCTGCCCGCCACCGGCACGAGCATCCGCCTCGGCGACCTGCGCCAGCAGGTCGAGACCCTCGTCCGCCCGCCGCTCGCGCCTGCCGCCGGCGCCCCGCCCTGGCTCATCGTCCCCAGCATCGGCGCCTCGCTGGGCCTCACCGACAACGCCCGCAGGCAGCCCGGCACCAGCCCGGACGTCTTCGCCCTGTTCACCCCCGCCGTCAGCGTCGTCGCCGACACCGCGCGCCTCAAGGGCACGCTCAGCTACACCCCGCAGGCCTCCGTCTATGCCGCAACGAGCGGCCGCAACTACATCGACAACAACCTGGCCGCCAACGCCACGGCAACGGTCGTGCCCAACGCCGTGTTCGTGGACATGCGCGCCTCCATCAGCGAGCAATCCCGCACCGGCGGCCTCTCCTCGTTCGGCGGCCTCACCCAGCCCGCCGGCGACCGCTCCCAGAACACCACCTTCGCGGTCACCCCCTACGCCGTGCACCGCTTCGGCAGTTGGGGCACGGCGCAGGTCAGCTACGGGCTGAGCTACTCCTCGAACAACGGCAACAGCAGCACGAACCCGTTCAACAACGGCTTCAACAACAACGTCCTCGCCAATGGCAACTCCACCGTCGGCCCCGCCCCGCAAGGCGCCGGCAACACCTACAACCCCTACTTCGCCAGCCAGAGCGTGGTCACCAACCACGAGCACGCCCAGTTCACCACCGGCGAAAACCTCGGGCGCATCAACGCCGAGGTCGCCGGCGACGCGAAGCAGTTCAGCGGCGGCGGCATCTACCAAGGCGCCTATCGCAACCTCTTCACCCTCGACGGCGCCTACGCGCTCGACCACCGCGTGGCGCTCCTCGGCCGCGTCGGCTACGAAGACCTGCATTATGGCGGCGTGCCCGTCGTCAACATCACCGGCCCGGTCTGGTACGCGGGCGTGCGCTGGCAGCCGAACCCCGACAGCACGATCACCGCCCGGTACGGCCGCCGCGACGGCATCGACTCCGCCTATCTCGACGCCACCTACGCGCCCACCGCCAACACGCGCCTCTACGCCACCTACAGCGCCGGGCTGACGAGCGAGGCGGAGGAGCAGCAGAGCCTGCTGGCGCTCGCCAATTTCGACCCCGGCGGCTTCGCCACCAACGCCCGCACCGGCGCCCCGCTCGCCAGCAGCGGCAGCTTCTTCGGCACGCAAAACACCCTCTACGTGCTCCGCCGCTTCAGCGCCACCGGCGTCCTGCTCCGCCCGCGCGACACCTACAGCGCCACCGTCAGCCACCAGAGCCAGCACGTCCTCGCCGGCAGCTCCGCGCTCGCCAGCAACAACGCCACCGACGGCACCTTCGGCTCGCTCACCTGGCAGCACGAACTGGCGCCGAAACTTTCGAGCACGATGTTCCTGCAATACGGTGTAAACAAGCCGCTCCAAGTCCTCGGCGCCGGCCAGGACACGCTGATCACCGCCGACGCGGCGCTGACCTACACGATCAACCCGACGCTCACCACCAGCGCCAGCTACATCTTCACCAATCGTTCTGGAGGCGGCGTCAGCAGCCGCGGCTACACCGAGGACATCCTTCTGCTCGGCCTCCGCAAAGGTTTCTGACCCGCGTCCAAACTTCCAGCCCCCAAACTTCCAGCCGAGGGAACTTTGTTCGAGAGATTCTACCGTTTCACGGCGCCGCCGTTCCAGCTCACCCCCGATAGCCGCTTCTTCTACGGCAGCAAGGGGCATAGCCGGGCGATCGCGCACCTGAACTACGGCCTCTCCCAGGGCGAAGGCTTCATCATCATCACCGGCGAGGTCGGCGCCGGCAAGACCACCCTCGTCGAATGGCTGCGCACCCAAGTCGACCGCGACACCTACACGATCGCCCGGGTCAGCACGACGCAAGTGGCCGGGGACGACCTGTTCCGCCTCGCCATGGCCGGCTTCGGCCTCGCCGACGAAGGGCTCGGCAAGGCGGCGCTCCTGGTCCGCTTCGAGCGGCTGCTCCAGGAGAACCACGCCGCCGGCCGCCGCTGCCTGCTGATCGTGGACGAGGTGCAAAACCTCTCCGTCGCCGCCCTCGAGGAGCTGCGCATGCTCTCCAACCTCGCCGTCGACGGCCGCACGCCGCTGCAGACCATCCTGCTCGGCCAGCCGCAGTTCCGCCGCATCCTGGCCAGCCAGAGCCTCGACCAGCTCCGCCAGCGCGTGCTCACCAGCTACCATCTCGGCCCGCTCACCGCCGACGAGACCCGCGCCTATGTCGGGCACCGCCTAACCGCGGTCGGCTGGGACGGCGACCCGCATATCGAGGACGCCGCCTTCGCCGCCATCCACGCGCAAACCGACGGCATCCCCCGGCGCATCAACCGCCTCTGCTCGCGGGTGCTGCTCTACGGCGCGCTCGAGGAGGCGCACGACCTGACCGCTTCCATGGTCGAGCAGACCGCCCAGGAGCTGCAGCGCGACCTCGAAGGCTCCCGCGCGGACTGGTCCAGCCTGCCGCCCGTGCCCGCCCTGTCGAACGGCCACGCGAGCGTCGGCAGCGCCGACCTGGCCCACCGCATCGAGGCGCTCGAGCAGCAGATGGCGCAGCGCGAGCAAGTCTTCCGCCGCCTCACCCAAATGCTGGACATCCGATGATCCCGGTCAACGCTTTGATGACCCCCGTCAACCGATGACCCCCGTCAACGCCATGACTTGCGACGTGGAGGACTGGTTCCAGGTCCAGGCCTTCGCCGGGGTGATCCGCCGCGAGGACTGGGAGACGCTGCCGCGCCGGGTGGAAGCGAACATGGACCGCGTGCTGGCCGCCTTCGCCGCCGCCGGCGTGCACGGCACCTTCTTCACCCTCGGCTGGATCGCCGAGCGCCACCCGTCGCTGGTCCGCCGCATCGTCGCCGAGGGCCACGAGCTCGCGAGCCACGGCCACGGCCACGCGCGCGTCGACCAGCTCGGCCGCGAGGCCTTCCGCGCCGACGTGCGCCGCGCCCGCCAGACTCTCGAGGACACCGGCGGCGTGCCCATCCGCGGCTACCGCGCCCCCACCTTCTCGATCGGCCCCCGCACCGCCTGGGCGCACCAGGTCCTCGAGGAAGAGGGCTACCGTTACAGCAGCAGCGTGTTCCCGGTCCGCCACGATCTCTACGGCGACCCGGCCGCCCCCCGTTTCCCCTACCGCCCGCCCGGACGCGACGCCCTCCAGGAACTCCCCTTGACCACGCTCCGCCTCCGCGGCCGCAACCTCCCCTGCGCCGGCGGCGGCTATTTCCGCCTCATGCCCTACGCCCTCTTCCGCCTCGCGCTCCGCCGCTACAACCGCACCGAGGGCCGCCCCGGCGTATTCTACTTCCACCCCTGGGAGATCGACCCCGGCCAGCCGCACGTCCCCGCCGCCTCCCGCCTCTCCCGCTTCCGCCACCGCGTCAACCTCGGCGCCATGCCGGACCGGCTCGACCGCCTCCTCCGCGACTTCCAATGGGACCGCATGGACCGCGCCTTCGCCCCCGCATTGGCCAGCTAGATGCCCGAAATCCGCCTGCTGGACGAGGCCAGCGCCCCCGCCTGGGACCGCTTCGTGGCCACCCACCCCGCCGCCACCCACTTCCACCAGGCCGCCTGGGGCAAGCTGATCGAACGCGTCTTCGGCCACCAGCCCCACTACCTCCTCGCCGAGCAGGACGGCGCCATCGCCGGCGTGCTGCCCCTCGTCCACATGCGCACCCGGCTGTTCGGCGCCAGCCTCGCCAGCCTGCCCTTCTGCGTCTATGGCGGCCCGCTCGCCCACGACGCCGCCACCGCGCAGGCGCTCGCGGCCCACGCCACGCGCCTCCAGAAAAAGCTCGGCGCCCCCGTCCTCGAACTGCGCCTGCGCGAGGCGCTCCCCGCTGCCTGGCTCGGCGAAAGCTGGGCCGTCCGCGACTCGCTCTACGTCACCTTCCGCCGCCCCATCGCCCCCGGCGACGACGCGAACCTCAAGGCCATCCCCCGCAAGCAGCGCGCCATGGTCCGCAAAGGCATCGAGCTCGGCCTGCGCTCCGAGCTCTCCCATGACGCCGGCCGGCTCTACCCCATCTACGCCGAGAGCGTGCGCAACCTCGGCACGCCCGTCTTCCCGCGCCGCTGGTTCGAGGCGCTGCTCGCCGCCTTCCCCGGCACGGAAATCGTGACCGTGCTGGACAAGGACCGCCCGATCGCCGCCGTGCTTAACCTCTACTGGCGCGGCGAAGTCCTCCCCTACTACGGCGGCGGCACCGCGGCGGCGCGCGGCCGCTACGGCAACGACTTCCTCTACTGGGAGGTGATGCGCCGCGCCGCCGCCGCCGGCTGCACGAGCTTCGACTTCGGCCGCAGCAAAGCCGGCACCGGCGCCTACGCCTTCAAGAAAAACTGGGGCT
>JAABUX010008222.1_pt1 | contig 12077 bp, 11 predicted proteins | sample 5561851 | NCBI WGS metagenome assembly JAABUX01 (sample SAMN10711883, study PRJNA513361) | rock metagenome | isolation source: Antarctica rocks | place: Antarctica: Victoria Land, Richard Nunatak red sandstone | collected 2016-01-03 | reverse complement strand
GACCAACTTCTTCGTGGCCGACCCGTCGCTCAAGCAGGTCGTGGGGCATACCTACGAGGCCGGGCTGCGCGGGCGGTTCACGGTAGGCGACGCCGCGCGGGTATCGTGGAACGCCGGGCTGTTCCGCACCGACAGCGACGACGACATCCTGTTCGCCGCCAGCGCCGTGCTGGGCCGCGGCTTCTTCCAGAACATCGGCACCACCCGGCGGCAGGGCGCGGAGGCGGGCGTCAGCCTGCGGCAAGGCTCGCTGCTGGCCTATGCCGACTACGCCTGCACGGACGCGACCTTCCGCACCGCCTTTTTGCTGGGAAGCCAGAACAACCCGTTTGCCGACGCGAACGGCCAGGTGCAGGTGCGGCCCGGCGACCGCCTGCCGGGCATCCCGCTGCACCGGCTGAAGTTCGGGGTGCAGTACGACCTCACGCCGGACTGGACGGCGGGCGCCACGGGCATCGCCAGCAGCGGGCGCGTCCTGCAGGGCGACCCGTCGAACCAGACCCCGACCACCGGCTCCTACGTCGTGCTGAACCTGAACACCACCTATCGGGTGCGGCAGGGGATCGAGCTGTTCGGGCTGGTGCAGAACGTGACGAACGAGAAATACGCGACGTTCGGCGGCTTCTCCCCGGTCGGGCTGGTGCCCATCGTGGGTGTGCCGGGCGCGGCCAACACCCGCAGCCTCGCGCCGGGCGCCCCGGTCGCGGGGTTCGGAGGGGTGCGGGTGACGTTCTGACCCGTTGTGCGCCCGGGCCGGGCGTGTAGAGTTGACGGGCGGCGCTTCGCCACGACGCCGGAATGCCGCGGCATCGGCAAGCCGGGACGCACCCGGCGCATCAGGGAGAACCGCCATGGCCACCGCCATCCATATCCACCCGTCCGTGGACAACGGCATCAAGCCGACGGCGCCGGGCTTCGCCGGCGGCACGCTCGTCTGCCGCTGCGCCACCGACCCGGTGAAGGTGAAGGTTTCCGCGCAGACCGCGTTCAACCACGCCTGCGGCTGCACCAAGTGCTGGAAGCCCGCAGGCTCGGTGTTCTCCGTCGTCGCCGTCGCGCCGCGCGACAAGGTGGAGGTGACGGAGCATGGCGAGAAGCTGAAGGTCGTCGATGCCGGCGCCGCGATCCAGCGCATGGCCTGCACCGGCTGCGGCGCGCACATGTACGGGCGGATCGAGAACAAGGACCACCCGTTCCACGGCCTGGACTTCGTGCACACCGAACTGTCGCGGGAAGACGGCTGGTCCGCGCCGGAGTTCGCCGCCTTCGTGTCGTCCATCATCGAGTCCGGCGCCAAGCCCGAGGGGATGGGCGCGGTGCGCAGCCGGCTGCATGAACTCGGCCTTGAGCCGTACGACTGCCTGTCGCCGCCGCTGATGGACGCGATTGCGACCCATGCGGCCAAGCGCTCCGGCGTGCTGGCGGCGTAGACAGCCGCCGCTTCCGTGAAGGTGGGCGTTCGGGGCCTTCCTGGCGCCGCCCTGACGGGCGCACCATGTCCCCCTCCGGAATGCTGCACCATGAAGGGGACACGCCATGAGCCGCCTGGCCGGAGACGACGCGGAGCCGATGCTGGGACCGGACGGCCCCTTGGTGGAAACCGTGATCGTGCCGGGGGCGCGCGACCTCGGCGGGTTCGAGGTGCGGCGCGCGCTGCCGTCGAAGGAGCGGCAGATGGTCGGCCCCTTCGTGTTCTTCGACCACATCGGGCCGGCGGTGTTCCACGCCGGGCGCGGCCTCGACGTGCGCCCGCATCCGCATATCGGGCTGGCGACCGTCACCTACCTGCTGGACGGGGAGATCATGCACCGGGACAGCCTCGGCACCGTGCAGGCGATCCAGCCCGGCGCCGTCAACTGGATGACCGCCGGGCGCGGCATCGTGCATTCGGAGCGCACAGCCGCCGAGCTGCGCCCGCAGGAGAAGCGGCTGTATGGCATCCAGACCTGGGTCGCGCTGCCGCAGGCGCATGAGGAGGCCGCGCCGGACTTCGCCCATGTCGGCCGCGACGCGCTGCCGGAGGTGACGGGGGAAGGCAAGCATGTCCGGGTGATCGCCGGCGAGATGTTCGGGGCGCGCTCCCCGGTCAAGACGTTCTCCGACATGTTCTACGCCGACGCGGCGCTGGACGCGGGCGCCAGCCTGCCGGTCGGGGCGGAGCATGTCGAGCGCGCCGCCTACGTGCTGGAGGGATCGGTGCAGGTCAGCCCGGATACCTACGAGGCCGGGCGCCTGCTGGTGCTGCGCCCCGGCGATCCCATCACGATCCGGGCGCAGACCGCGGCGCGGGTGCTGCTGCTGGGGGGCGAGCCGATGGACGGGCCGCGGCATGTCTGGTGGAACCTCGTGTCCAGCCGGCGGGAGCGGATCGAGCAGGCGAAAGCCGACTGGCGGGCCGGGCGCTTCGACCGGGTGGCCGGCGACGCCGAGTTCATCCCGCTGCCCGAGTAGGCGCATGGCGGACGGCGACGCGGCGCTGCTGGCCCGCATCGAGGCCCTGCGCAGCAAGACCACCGACCGCGGCTGCACCGAGCCGGAGGCCATGGCGGCGGCGGCCAAGGCGGCGGCGCTGCTGGACCGGCACGGCCTGTCGATGTCCGACCTCGAGCTGCGGGCGCAGCCGTGCAGCCGCCTGGCCCTGCCGACCGGGCGGAGCCGCATCGGGCCGCTCGACGAGTGTGCCCCGGCCGTGGCGGCGTTCTTCGACTGCCGGTTCTGGTTCGAGACCGACGCGGAGGGCCGGCTGACCCAGGTGTTCTTCGGCCTGCCCGCGGACGTGCAGGCGGCGGCCACCCTCATGCCGCTGATCGCCGGGGCCTTCGAGACGGAGGCCAACCGCTTCCGCAACGGGCCGGAGTACCGGCGGGGCCGCGGCGGGCGGCGGCGGGCGCTGCACACCTCTTTCGTGCTCGGCTTGTCGGAGGGCATCCAGGCGAAGCTCGCGGCGATGCGGGCGGGGCGCGAGGCGGCGCTGCGCCCGTTGTCCGGACGGGACCTGGTGCTGGCGAAGGCCGGGGTGGTCGATGCGGCGATGGCAACGCTCGGCCTGCGCTTCCGGTCCCGCAACCCGGCGGAGCGCCCGGGAAGCGCTATATTGAACGCCGCCGCCTTCGACGCCGGGCACGCGGCCGGGGAAGGGATCGACGTGGGGCGCCCGGGTTAGGAGGGCCGCGAGGCGGGCGCATTTCTGCCCGCCGCCCTTGCAGAACATGCCGGCGGCGCTCAGGTTGGGAGACGATGCGGCACAAACGGCAGCTCGCCTGCGTCCATTGCGGCCCAACCCCCGGGGCCGCTCTCGCCCGGTCCCCATGCGGAGGCGCCGGTTGCCCATATGCCTACCAGAAAGGACACAACGATGTCGGATGTCGCGCTGGACCGGCACGCGCCGGTGATGATGCCCGTCACGCTCACCGTCAACGGGCAGGAGCACGCCCTCACCCTCGACGCGCGCACCACGCTGCTGGATGCGCTGTGCGAGCACATGGGGCTGACCGGCAGCAAGAAGGGCTGCGACCATGGGCAGTGCGGCGCCTGCACCGTGCTGATCGAGGGCCGCCGGGTGAACGCCTGCCTGGCGCTGGCGGTGATGCACGAGGGCGATCGGATCACCACCATCGAGGGCCTGCAGGGCACGGACGGCGCGCTGCACCCGCTGCAGCAGGCTTTCATCGACCATGACGCCTTCCAATGCGGCTATTGCACGCCGGGCCAGTTGCTGTCGGCGGCGGGCATGCTGGCGGAGCTGCGCGACGGCGTGCCGAGCCACGCGGCGGCTGACGTGGCCGCCCAGCCGGAGCTGACCGACGCCGAAATTCGCGAGCGCATGAGCGGCAACCTGTGCCGCTGCGGCGCCTACCCGCACATCGTCGACGCGGTGCGCGCCGTCGCCGCCCAGAATAGCGCGACTCTGGCTGGGGAGGGCTGAGCGATGCAGCCCTTCGCCTACCAACGCGCCGCGACGCCGGAGGCCGCGGTCGCGGCGCATGGCGGGCGGCAGGACGCGCGCTACATCGCCGGCGGCACCAACCTGCTCGACCTGATGAAATTGCAGATCGAGACGCCCGCGCGCCTCGTTGATATCTCCCGCCTGCCGCTGACGGATATCGAGGAGACGCCGGAGGGCGGCCTCCGCATCGGGGCAATGACCGACAACACCGCCCTCGCCGCGCACCCGGCGGTGCGGAGCCGCTACCCCGTGCTGGCGGAGGCGATCTTGGCCGGGGCATCCGGGCAGCTCCGCAACAAGGCGAGCACCGGCGGCAACTTCATGCAGCGCACCCGATGCGGCTACTTCTACGACGTGGCCCGGCCCTGCAACAAGCGCCAGCCCGGCAGCGGCTGCGGCGCAATCGGCGGGCACAACCGCATCCACGCCATCCTCGGCGCCTCCGAGCACTGCATCGCCACCCACCCGAGCGACATGGCGGTGGCCATGCAGGCGCTGGACGTCGTGCTGCACGTGCAGGGGGCCGATGGGCCGCGGACCGTGCCGGTCGATGCGCTGTTCCGCCTGCCCGGCGACACGCCGCAGTTGGAATACACCCTGGAACCCGGCGAGCTGATCACCGCCATCGAGCTGCCGCCGGCGCCGGGCGGGCGGATGCATTATCGAAAAGTGCGGGACCGTGCGTCCTATGCCTTCGCGCTGGTCTCGGTCGCCGCGGTGCTGGACGTGTCCGACGGCCAAGTCGCCGGCGCCCGCGTCGCGCTGGGCGGCGTCGCGCACAAGCCCTGGCGGGCACGCGCGGCGGAGGCGGCGCTCGTGGGCCAGCCCGCGACCGAAGCCACGTTCCTCGCCGCCGCCGATGCCGAGCTGGCCCCCGCCCGCGGCTGGGGGGCCAACGACTTCAAGCTGCCGCTGGCGCGCCGCGTCATCGCCCGCACCTTGGCCGAGCTGGCCCAACCCAACACCGGAGCCTGACCCATGGCGGTTGCCGAATTCATCACCGAGAACCGCGGCGGCCATATCGGCCTGTCCGCCCCGCGCGCCGACGGCCCGCTCAAGGTTGCGGGCGGCGCGCGCTACGCCGCCGAGCACAGCCCGCCGGGCGTGCTGTACGGCTTCCCCGTGCCGTCCACGGTGGCCAGCGGGCGCATCACCGCGATCCGCACGGAAGCGGCTGAGCGCGTGCCCGGCGTCGTCGCCGTGGTCACGCACAAGAACGCGCCGGAGCAGGCGCCCTTTACCCAAAGCGACGACATGATCGTGAAGGTCACGGGGTCGAAGCCCATGCTGGCCATCGACGAGATCATGTTCCACGGCCAGTTCGTCGCCCTGGTCTGCGCCGAGACCTTCGAGGCCGCGCGGGACGCCGCCAGCCTGGTCACGCTTGAAGTGGACGGCAAGCCGGTGGCGCTCGACTTCGACGCGGCGCAGGCGTCCGCCTACAAGCCCAACGCGATCAACGGCGGCTCCCCGCCGGACACCGCGGAGGGCGACTTCGCCCATGCCTTCGCGGGAGCGCCGGTGCAGGTCGATGCGACCTACGACACGCCCTACGAGCACCACAACGCCATGGAGCCGCACGCCGCGGTGGCCGAATGGGCGGACGGGCGCCTCACGGTGCACGACTGCAACCAGGGGCCGTCCATGTGCGCCGCCGGGCTTGCCTCCACCTTCAAGCTGGAGCCGCAGCAGGTGCGGGTCGTCAGCCGCTTCATCGGCGGCGGCTTCGGGGGCAAGTTCGGCGTCCACCCGCACAACGTGCTCGCCGCCATCGGCGCCAAGGTGACGGGACGGCCCTGCAAGGTCGCGCTGACCCGGCAGCAGGTGTTCACCGGCCATGGCCAGCGCGCCCGCACCCGGCAGCGCCTGCGCCTCGGCGCGGACCGCGACGGGCGGCTGCTGGCGATCGGCCATGACAACCTGGCGCAGACCTCCGGCCATGACGAGTTCGTCGAGCAGTCGGGGGTGATGAGCCGGATGATGTACGCAGCACCCGACCGCATGACCACGCACCGCGTGACCCGGCTGAACGTGCCGACGCCGTCCTGGATGCGCGCGCCGGGCGAGGCGCCGGGCAGCTTCGCGCTGGAAAGCGCCATGGACGAGCTGGCGGTCGCCTTGGGCATGGACCCGATTGCGCTGCGTTTGGCCAACGAGCCGCCGGCCGACCCGGAAAGCGGCCTGCCGTGGTCGAGCCGCTCGCTCGCGGCCTGCTTGCAGCAGGGCGCGGCCCGGTTCGGCTGGGACCGGCGCGGGGCGCCGGGCACGAAGCGGGACGGGCGTTGGATGGTGGGCATGGGCATGGCCGCTGCGACCTACCCGGTAGCGCTGCTGCCGACCTCGGCGCGCTTCACCCTGCATAGGGACGGCACGGCGCTGGTGCAGCTCGCGGCGACCGACCTCGGCACCGGCACCTACACCATCCTGCGGCAGGTCGCGGCGGAGGCGTTGGGGCTGGAGCTTGAGCAGGTGACGGTGGAGATCGGCGACAGCGACCTGCCCCAGGCCTTCGGCTCCGGCGGATCGACCGGCGCGTTGAGCTTCGGGTCCGCCGTGACCGGCGCGGCGTTGGCCGTGCGCCAGCAGGTGGCCGACCTCGCCCGCGGCGATGGCGGGTCGCCGCTGCGCGGCCTCAACTCGGACGCCCTCGTGTTCGAGGGCGGCAAGGTCAGCCATCGCGACGACGCCGGGCGCGGCGAGACGTTGGCGGCGCTGCTGGCCCGGGCCGCTCCGGAAAATGGGCTGCAGGCCACCCACGACGAGAAGCCCGGCGACGCGGCGAAGCACTGGTCCATGCACTCCTTCGGCGCGCAGTTCGCCGAGGTGGGCGTGGACATGGACACCGGCGAGGTGCGGACCCGCCGCCTGCTGGGCGCTTTCGGCATCGGCCGCGTGCTCAACACCCGCACGGCGACGTCGCAGGTGCTGGGCGGCATCACCATGGGCCTGGGCCAGGCGCTGACCGAGGAGACGATCCTCGACCCGCGCTGGGGCCAGTGGGTGAACCGCGACTTGGGCGAGTACCACGTGCCGGTGCAGGCGGACGTGCCGAACATCGAGGCGCTGTTCGTGGAGGAGCGCGACGACCATGTGAACGTGCTCGGCATCAAGGGCGTGGGCGAGATCGGCATCGTGGGCACGGCCGCGGCCATCGCCAACGCCGTGTTCAACGCGACGGGCGTGCGCGTGCGCGACCTGCCGATCACGCTCGACAAGGTGCTCGCCGGACTGCCGATGGCGGCGGAGTAGCGCCGCCGGACACGTCAGCCGCCGGGTGTCGTGCCCGGCGGCTGGCCGCTATCCCCGGGGCAGCATGCGGCCGAGCACGCCGTCGTGCCACAGGTAGCGGTGCACCAGCGCCGCGCCGGCATGCAGCCCGGCCAGCGCCAGGATCACCCAGCCGATGTTCGCGTGCAGGTCCAGCACCTGATGCCGGAAATCGGGGTCGTCGGGGCCGTAGGCCGGGATGCTGAACAGGTTGAAGATGCTGTCGCTGCGTACCCAGGTCAGGAACATGCCGACCAGCACCATGGCTCCCAGCAGGGCGTAAAGCCCCCAATGCGTCCCCTTGGCGACCAGGTTGAGCGCGCCGTGGTCCGCCAGCGGCAGGCGGCGCCCGCGGGTCACGCGCCACAGCAGCCGGGCCGCCAGCAGGCCGGTCAGCACCAGGCCTGCGGTGATGTGCACCGACCGCGCATCCACCCGCAGCGGGCCGCGCGGGAACCAGTCGATGGTGTGCGCGCCGAGCCATTGAGCCACGACCAGCACGGCGGTGGCCCAATGGAAGAACATGGTCGTGGGGTCGTAACGTTTGGCATCGGCGCTGACAGGCTGCATGCGTGAACTCCTTTTGGTTGTGCATTAAGGGCCGCGGCCGGGTTCTCCAAGCCTTGAAGAAGCGCGGCGTCCGCCCGGCTGACTAGCCCCGGCGCCCCGCCTGGGGCATGGTGCGGCCCATGCCTGTCCGTGAGCCGTCCTGACGCCATGCCCGACCTCGCCATGGGCGTGCCCCTGGAAAACGTCGCCCACGTCATCCAGGTCGCGCTGACGCCGGTGTTCCTGCTGTCAGGCGTCGGCACCCTGCTGAACGTGTTCACGACCCGCCTGGCCCGCGTCACCGACCACATGGAGCATGCGGAGGAATTGCTGCGCGCCCAGCCCGGCAGCCCGGACGCCGCGACGCTGCGGGGCCACCTGCACCGGCTGCGGCGGCGGACCTTCGCGCTTGATGTCGCCGTGGCGCTGGGGGCCATCGGCGGCGGCGCGACCGCGGTTGCCACCCTGACCCTGTTCGTGGGCGCGCTGCGCAACGCAGGCGTGGCGTGGGCGCTGTTCCTCATGTTCGGCGCGGCGGTCGCGTGCACCATCGGCGCGCTGACGGCGTTCCTGGCCGAAACGGTGCTGTCCTGGCACGGCCTGCGGGACGAGGGGCCGCTGCCCCGGCCCAAGCTGGCCCCGCGCGCCTAAGCGTTATGGGCCTTTGCCGCAACGAGAATGCCGCGGACGCGCGGCTGGTCGCCGTGGTACTGCCGCCGAACGAGGGGTTCAGCCCCGAGTCGGTGGGGGCCATCGGCCTCCTGGCGCAGCGGCTCGGCGCCGGCTGCCCGGCGGCGTTCCGCACCGTGGTGATCGGCGCGTCGCTCCGGCACCAGCCCTTCGCCGCCCCGTGCTTCGAGGCCGTCCACTCCCCGGCATGGCTGCCCGCCAGCCGCACCACGCGATACGTTTGGGGCGTTTCCCGCCGCCTGCGGCAACTGCGCCCGAGCCTGATCGAGGTGCACAACCGGCCGATGATCGCGCTGCGCCTCGCCCGGCGCTTCCCCGGCGTGCCGACCGTCCTGGTGCTGCACAACGACCCGCAGGCGATGCGCGGCATGGCCAGCGCAGCCGGGCGCGGCCGGCTGCGCCGCCTGGCGCGGGTCGTGGCGGTCTCCCCGTATGTCGGCGGGCGCTTGACGGAGGGCGTGGCGGATTGGCGCCCGCCGCCGGTGGTCCAGCCGAACTGCATCGACCTTTCGGCGATGCCGCCGCCCGTGCCGCAGGACCGACGCGACCGCTTGATCGTGTTCGCCGGGCGGTTGGTGCCGGAAAAGGGCGCGGACCGCTTCGTCGCGGCTTGCGCCCGCGCGCTGCCGGGCTTGCCGGGCTGGCGGGCGGAGGTGATCGGCGCGCGCCGCCTGCAGCCGGACGGCATGGGCAGCGCCTATTCCGCCACCCTGGCGCGCACTGCCGCGGCGGCTGGGGTGGCGATGGCCGGGCACCAGCCGCATGGGGAGGTGCTGGCTGCGATGGCGCGCGCCGCGCTCGTCGTGGTGCCCAGCCGCTGGCCCGAGCCGTTCGGCCTCACGGCGCTGGAGGCCATGGCGGGCGGCGCGGCGCTGATCTGCTCGCCGCGCGGCAACCTGCCCGCGCTGGTCGGCGACGCCGCCGTGCTGGTCGATCCCGACGATGCGGGCGCGCTGGCGGACGCCATCACAACCCTGGCGCACGACGAACCGCGGCGGGCGGCGCTGGGCGCTGCGGGGCTGGAGCGGGCGCGGGCGTTCGACATCGGCGTGGGCACGGCGGCGCTCGACCGGCTGCGCCGCGAGATCCTCGGCTGACGCATCACGCCACGGGCGGCAGCGCCCGTTCCGTGTCGTCCACCGCAATATCTGCGATGGCGTCGCGCTTCAGCCAGCGCGCGCCCGGCCCCCACGGCGCGGACACGAGCGGGTCGGTGTGGGACGACATGAGCATCAGCGTCGGCGTTCCCACGGCGGAGGCGAGGAAGGTGGCGCCGGTGTCGTTGCCGACCGCCACGGCCGCCCGCCGGGCCACCGCCGCCAGCTCGGACAGCGTGGTCCGGCCGCCGAGGTCCACCAGGCCAGGCGACGCGGCGCGCACCCCGTCGATGGCGTCCCGGTCCACCCCGGTGCCGACCGCAACGGCCCCGAGGCCGCGCCCGGCCAAACGCTGCGCCAACAGGCCGTAGCGGTCCGCCGGCCAACGCTTGTGCGGCAAGTGCGGCGAGCAGCCGGGAATCAGCAGGGCGAATCGCCCGGGCAGCTCCAGATGGCCGATGGGCGCCGTGAGCCAGGACAGGTCCGCCGGCCCAGGCGCGGGAACGCCGGCGACCCGGAGCTGCGCCGCCATCTTCTGCCGGTTGGACGGGCTGTCGGAGAAGTCCGGGTTGGGATGCGAGCAGCCCGGCGCCGCCCCCACCCACTCCGACCGCCGCCGCCGCGGGATCATCCGGAAATACCGCGCGGTGCGGGACGAGCATTGCAGGTCATAAACCCGGTCGAACCCCGCATGGAGGAAGCCGCGGCGGATCGCCCACCAGGCCGCCAGGTCGTACGCCGGGGGGCGCCGGTCAAGCCAGACCCGGTCGAACCACGGGATCGCCTGTGCAAAAGCGGCATAGGGCGGGCTGGTCATCAGCACCAACTCCGCCGCCGCGTGGTGGCGGCGGAGCGCCCCGAAGGCGTCGAGGGCCTGGATCAGGTCGCCGAGCGCGCCGTGCTTGATCACCAGGATGCGGTCATGCGCCATGGCGTTGTTCGTGCGGGATGGCCCGGCCGCGGTCAACTGCCCGGCGTCAGCGTCGGCTGGTCCGACATGGTTTCGACTAAACATGACTCTGCCGGGCGTGCTCTCGGAGAAAGCGGAGCTTTGCTCCACGCGCAGCAGATGAAATGACGCGTCTTCAACAGACCCTAAGCAGGCATCCGTGGCGCAAGCTGTGAATGCCTGCTTAGGCCCAATGCGGTTCAGTTAAGGAGTCTTTCAGGTCATCGGACAGTTTTCTCTAAGCGGCTTACCCCCTAACTGGTCAGCACCCAACGGTGCCAACTGAACCATGTAGGCCCTAGCTTAACGCGTATAGGCGTGACGCGGTGGCAGTCCAGCCTCCCGTCGGAGTCGATTCTCGCTTACCATCGGCTCCATACGTCCACTGAATTTTCCCACTCCCGTCGTGCGGTTTTCCTCATCGTCCCTCGCATCGTAGCGCGCGCCGAATAGGTAGTGCTGAGCATGAATGAGTTCATGAGCCAAGACGATAAAAGGGGGTGTGCTGAGGCCAGACGACATGATGGCGTTGCTGAAACGTATCACGGCTTTCGACCCGCGATTCATCTGCCCGGCAGCATCAAGGTCGAGTGCCTCGGTGCTGGCTCCAGTCCCTCTTCTATAGAACGGTGCATCTGGATTGTGTTGAGGGTTGGCCGAAGGCCTCATGCCGCCGAACTTCAAATAACCACTTTGGACGTACTCGATTTCCATCGGCAAGATGATGACCATGGTGGAAATCCCGAACTGCAGGGACCGTGTTTCTTCGCTGTGCGCGTCGCGCGGAGATACTGCTACTGGTCTCGCCAGCTTGATCTGATTGAGCAGGATGCCCCCACTCGGAAGACGTCTGATCTGCTTCAGGCACTCCCAGACGTTCAGGGCAAATGTTTCCCGAGTTGGCATGGACCGGGGCACCTGTATGCTGATCCCATCAAAACCGGGAAACTCAAACTTATCGATCAAAGCCATCTCTTCCGATCCTTTTGCATCGCTGTGACAAACGAGAGAGTTGTTCGCATCGAAGCCACCCGGCACGGGTTCCGACCGGTTCCGGGTTGCGGCATGGTGCTGCGGCCTATGGTCGGATCGGACGATTGCCGGACGATTTCGTGTTCCCGGTGTCGGGCTACGGACGTAGCTGTCGGGCTGCAGACGTAGCTGTGGAGAGCATGCGAAACCGGAAAACTGGACAGCGTTCGTGCGTGTGGTGCGCCGCAAGCTGCCGCTGCTTGCGGCTTTTCTCCCCCCGGGACAGGTTTGCTTTGCAAGACGAAGTCTTGGCCGAGATCCTGAAGGAGCGCGTGGCGAGTTCTCCAGGCAGGCAAGTGCCGCGCGGGGTCAAGCGCAAGATGAGCGGCTGCCCGTTGCGCCCGCGCACGCCACAGCCGACCACGTGTGCCAACTTCAACGCTGCCACCCGGATCGCAAAGCGAACAGTATTGGGGTTAGGCCCAATACTGTTCACTTTGCAATCCGAATGGCGGCATTGAAGTCGATGCGCGTGGTCGGTAGCGAGGTGCGCGGGCGCAGCGGATATCCGCTCATCTTGCGCTTGACCCCGCGCGGCACCTGCCTG
>JAABUX010008221.1_pt1 | contig 12079 bp, 9 predicted proteins | sample 5561851 | NCBI WGS metagenome assembly JAABUX01 (sample SAMN10711883, study PRJNA513361) | rock metagenome | isolation source: Antarctica rocks | place: Antarctica: Victoria Land, Richard Nunatak red sandstone | collected 2016-01-03 | reverse complement strand
GGATCACACCCCGGGTGAGGTCGAGCCACATACGCCGGCCGAAGCGGAGGTCGCGCCGAAGGATGGAATCCTGCACCTGGCCGGCACCGCGGATCAATAGGTACAAGAACAGAGCCCGAAAGAGCCACTCGTGACCGGGAAGGTGGAAAAAGCTCGCCAACCACGGGACCACAAGCACGCCGAAGGCGGTCAGGCCGGCTGCTGCGGTTAAGTTCAGTGTGAACGCGGTCTGAACTTGTGACGTGATTCCCTTGTGTTGCTCGTAGACAACCGCGGCGCCGACGCCGAGGTCGAGGGCTATCTCAAAAAACAGTACTACCGTCATACCGGCGGCGACGACTCCAAAATCCTTCGAAACCAGCAAGCGAGCGAGAACCAGAGTCGTAACGAAGACCAGCAGCCGGTTTAGCCCAAAGGCGAATGCCTGCCAGCCGAAACTGCGGGCCGCGTCGCCGGTCAGCGATTCCTGACCTTCGACGGTCATCCCAGCGCCTTACGTCCCACGAACTCGGCGTAGATCGGCAGCACTCTGTCCACCACCTGGCGCCACGACGACTCCGACCGGGCACGGACACGCCCGGCCTCCCCCAGTCGCCGGGCGGTTGCAGGCTCGGTGAGAAGCCGAACCAACGCCCCGGCTAGCGCCGTTGGGTCCCCCGGCGGGACAAGGAGCCCGGTCTCGCCGTCAACAACGGCAAGTCGCAAGTCGCCCACGTCGGTCGCCACAACCGGGCGCGCCAGCGTGGCAGCTAGGTGCACCACGCCGCTCTGATTCGCGACGACGTAGGGCGCCACCACGACGCGAGCGGACGTCACCAGTGGTTCGACCTGGGCCGCAGGAACGTAGCCGATGCGCAACTCAACTCCGCTGGATGTGGACACCCGCCGGCGCAACGCCCCCAGGTCGACGTCGGCGACCGACCCGGCAACTACCAGCCTCGCGGTTGGCACCTCCCGTCGGACTTGCGGCCAAGCGTCCAGCAGCACCTCCAGGCCCTTGTAGCGAGCGAGGGTGCCAAAGAACAAGGCCACCGGTTCAGTTGTGTCCGCCGGCGAAGCGGTTCCGCCGGCGAAGATGCCCTCGTTCCCGTGCGGAATCACCTCGACGCGCCTGAGGCTCGGGCAGATCTGCAGCAAGTCTTGGCGAGCGCTGTCGCCGAGCACGAAGACGACGTCCATCCGTCGGTAGGCCGCAGCCAGCGCTCGGCTCAGGAGGGGGGAGTTCTTGTGCAGCCGACCAGATGTCCGCTGCTCGGAGAAAGGCTTCGGGGTGTGCGCCACGTCAGCCAGAACGGGACGCCGCAACCAGCACGCGAGCAGCCACACCATCCATCCGTCAACAGGGAACCGCCACTCAGCCCACTGCAGGACATCTGGGGGATGGAGACCCAGATGCAGAGTGAGCCGCAGCCAGGCCGTCAGGTACTGCACCGCCCGGAGCACCCGACGAGACTTGCGGAGCCAGACAGACTCCGGACCGTCCGCAGCTGGATGCCAAGTGGGCAGGATTGTCTGCAGCCGCACCCCGGGCACCCGTGGCAACAGCTCCGGTCTCGGACCAGTCACCAACTCGACCTCGTGACCCTGCTCGGCGTAGGCCTCTGCCATCTGCAGAGCGAACTGGAACAGGCCGCCGGAAGGGGAGAACTCGACCAGAACTATTCGCATCGGCCGGCCAGGACGTCGTCATAGAGGTCGCGAAGGCGCCTCGCCCAACGCTCGGCCCCAAACTCTGCCTCGTAACGCCGCCTCCCGCACTTGCCCAGCTGACGTCGCAGCGGCTCGTCTCTGGCCAGCTCGGCAACAGCTCTGGCAAGGGCCTCAACGTCGCCGGCGTCGACCAGCCTTCCGCTGGCCGAGGTCACGATCTCGGGCACACCGCCGACTCGGAAGGACACGGCAGGGATCCCGGCCGCCAGCCCCTCAATGAGCGCGGTCGGCAGGGCATCAAATGCACTTGCGTGCAGCTGCAAATCACAAGCTTGAAGAAGGCGGGGCACGTCCCGCCGGAAGCCGGCGAAGACGATGCGCCGGCGGTCGACCCCTGCTTTGCGAACGACCTCTTCCAGCCACGGCCGTAGCTCCCCGTCGCCGACCATGACCAGACAGATGGGCAAGTCCACGGGCAGCCGCGTGAGCGCCTCGATCGCCAGGTCATGCCCCTTACCAGGCCGCATGATCCCGACCATCGCGACAAGCACGAGGCTGTCGACCGAGCTGCCTGCTCCGGCTAGTTCCGCACGCAGGCGGTGGCGTTGGTCGGGCGCCAATCGGTCAGGCTCCGCAACCCCGTTGCGGATGGTGACCACCCGCCGAGGGTCAGCGTGAAACGTGGCTAGATACCATTGTCGGACCGCCTCAGAAACGGCGACGCTGCGGGCGGCCGCCCTCAGCCGGACCGCTGCGGCTAACCGACGTTTTGCGCGCCCTGCAAGACCAGGTTGATCTTCGATAACGTGCAGCGTCGACACCATCGGGACGCCCAATCGCCAACTGACGTATGCCCCGACCAGGTCGGCGTGCTTCATATGCGTGTGAATCAGGTCGGGCCGCTGTGCCGCGACGGCGCTGACCGCCCGATGCAGCCCCCGGGCATCCCAGCGCGAAGACAGCCGCAGCGTGGAGACGGGAACGCCGCGAGCACGCAGCCGCTCGGGATGGAGATGCCCGGCCGTCGGCATGAGGCTCATTACGCTGAGCTGAACACCAACCGAGGGGGCATTATCCGCGAGGGTCAGAAGCACCTGCTCGGCCCCGCCGGGGCCCAAGCCGTGAATGAGGTGCGCGACGCGCAACTGCCTGTCGCTCACCCTCTCGCCCCCAAGAGTTTCTGCCGGGAAGCCGTCGACGTTCACTGATGATAAGCAGACGAGCGACTACTGACACTTCCGATGGAGCACAATGCGGCACAAGGGCGACAGGTCGCCTGCTCGATGCCGACATGGTAGGCGTGAGGGGGACTGCTGCGGATGCGACAGGGGCGCGGCGCGCGGCGGGGGCCAGCGGGCGGCGTAGCGGCGGCGACCGTGCTATCCGCACTCGCCTATACCTATGCTGGCTACCCGGTGCTCATCTCCGGCCTCGCGCATTATTGGGGTTCTCGCGGGCCAGCCGTCTGGCCGTCGAACAAGCAGCTGCCCCCGATGACGGTGCTCATCGCCGCCTTCAACGAGGAGGCCGTGATCGCAAAGCGCATCCGGAATGTGCAGGCGCAGAACTACTCCGGTCGACTCAAGGTCGTCGTGGTCACTGACGGCTCGAGCGACCGCACCGCAGAGATCGCCGAGGAGATGGGGGTCGCAGTCCTGCGAGCACCCAGGCGCGCCGGCAAGAGCGCAGCAGTCAACCGAGGAATGGCTGTCTGCGCCAGCGAACTGGTCTGCCTCACCGATGCCAACTGCTCCTTTCTTCCCGGCGCGCTGTGCGCTCTCGCCGAGTGCTTCGTCGACGCATCCGTGGCGGTGGCCGGCGGCGTGAAGAGCGTCGTCGGCGATACCGTTCAAGGCGCTGGCGAGGGCCTGTACTGGCGGCTGGAGTCCCGTATCAAGGCGGCGGAGTCGACGTTCGGCTGCACGAGCGGAGCGCCGGGGGAGATCTGCGCGGTGCGACGTAGCGCCTTTCGCCCCATTCCACCCGGCGTCATCAACGATGACTTCCACCTCAGCTGCGATGCGCTGATCCGCGGATACCAAGTGCGGCACGCACCCAATGCAGTGTCCGTCGAGCCGGCGTCAGCGACGCTTGCCGGTGAGTTCGAGCGGCGCACGCGCATCGCTGCGGGCACGTGGCAGACCATTTTCGCCCATCTACGCCTCCTCGCGCCGTGGCACGGCTGGACGGCGATCACCTTCGCCTCCCATCGGGTGCTGCGCAGCGTCGTCGTACCGGTGCTGCTACCAGGCTTGTTCGCCGGATCGCTGATCAGTGCCAAGGTGAGCTGGCCGGCGCGCGTGCTGCTCGCCGGCCAGCTCGCCCTCTACGGCTCGGCGGTCGCGGGCGCGGTTACTGACGCCCGCGCTTTCGCCGCGCCCCTGCAGTTCGCCCTCATGAACCTGGCTGCGCTTCGAGGTGGACTCCGCTATCTGCGGCGGAGCCAGCCGGTCGCCTGGCGCCGGGTCACTCGAAGCGGCATGGAAGCGCAGGTCAAGTTATGAGCACAAGCAGAGTCCGCTCCCGCTGGGCGACCCGATCGGCTGCCGCGGTCGCGGCCGTCGTGGTGGGTTTGGCGGCGCTGCTGATCGGGGGCGGACTAGTGCTGAGCCGCGCGCCCAGTTGGCGCGCCTCCTCGTCGCTGCTGGTGCTGCCCGACCGGGCAGCAAGTCCAGACGCCGCCGCTGGGCTCTACGACACGCTCAGCCGGGGTCAGCTGGTGCAGACGTACGCCTCGGTGGCAAACAGCCGGGGCTTTGTCGGCGGAGTGCTCAACGGCCTCAAGACCACTGCGAAGCAACGCCGGAGTCTTAACATTGCAGTCACTCCGGTGCCCAACACAAATCTTATCGACGTCAGCGCCACCGCGGACAAGGCACCGTTGGCGGAGTCTGCGGCTGACGCCGTCAGCAGTCAGGCCGTTGCCACGCTCGCCTCCACCTTCTACCCTTTTCGGGTCACCGAGGTCAGCTCGGCGCGCGGCACCGCCAAATCCGCGAAGGCCAACAGCACGACCCTGCTGGCGGTCGTCCTCATCGCATCCCTGGTGTTGGCGTTTGCTGCTTTTCGAGGGGGCATGCTATTGGTCCGCCGCCGAATTACTAACGCCCAGGGAAGCCGGCCCCCGCGACCTTTGCGGCATCCGTCGACCGCCTTGACTACGGGGCAGGACGAGCCGTTGTCCGGCTCGGTCAGATCCTCCTCGCTGTGAACGTGCATGGCAGCCTTCGCTAAGCGCAGGCACCGGTGACCGCCGCGCTGATGTCGTTGGGACCAGTCGTCTGGCTGGTCCTTGGAGCCGGGTTCATCGTGGCCGGCATGCTGCTCCTCTACTTGACATCGTCGCCATTGCTGACCACGGCGCTATTAACGGCAATCGTCGTCGGCAGTCTTGGGGAGGTGGTTGGCAAGGTCGGTCCCGTCAGCGCCTACCCGGTGGCGCTCGCGGTTGGCGCGTTCGCTCTGATCCGCGCCCGGAGGCGACTGCCGTGGTCCCCCGTGCTGCTCGCCACGCTCATTTGGTACGCCACGCAAGCGGTCAGCGTGGCCGTTGCCCAGAACCCAGCAGCGGCTCAGTCAGCGCTCTGGGAGGAGACGCATAACACTCTCCCATTGCTGATCATCGCTATAGGCCTGCTGCCCATGCTGCGGCGCCTTGACGTCGTCTTGGGCGTCGCGGTCGCCGTGCTCGCTGGCCTTGCGGGATTGAGCGTTGTTCAGGAGTTCATCCTGCACGACGCGACCACCCTCGGTGGACTGACCCGGCTCGGGATCCAAGACTCCGTCGTTCCCCAGCTACTGGGCCGACACTCGGGGCCGGAAGCAGACCCCAACTTCTGGGGTCGCCAACTGCTGCTCTTCCTGCCGATCAGCCTTTCCTTGTGGCACGCCCGGCTGGGCGGTCAGCGGCGCTGGATGTGGCTGCTGGCGGCAGGACTGCTCGCGGTCGGTGAGTATCTGACCCAGTCGCGGGGCGGAATCGTCGCGATGCTTGTGGCACTGGTCGTATGGAGCGCAATGCTGGTCCGGGACAAGTTCCGGCTTACCGCCCTCGTATCGGCTGTTGTTCTTGCCGTCATTGTCCTGCCAGGAGTGGGCAACCGTCTTGACACGTTGCTGCAGACCGGTTCCACATCGGCGACCGCACCGGTGGACCCGTCGCTGCAGGGACGAACAGAAGTCCAAAAGGCCGGGTTAGCGATGGCGGCCGATCACCCCTGGCTGGGCGTCGGCGCAGGCAACTTCGAGACCGCCGAAGCGAGCTATGTCCGTCGGCTTAGTCTCGGCGCGCTCGCCACCGGCCTGGCTCCCCATGACTTATACATCCAAATGCTGGCCGAGACGGGCGTGCTCGGGCTCGCAGGGTGGATGGCTTTCTACCTCGTCGGTGTCCTCGTCGCCTTCCGCGCGCGCCGAGCCTGGCTCCGCCTCGGCCGCCCTAAGCCCGGTGACCCAGCCTCGCTGTCGGCCGGCGTCGTCGCGGGCCTGGTCGGGTGGGGGGTGGCGAGCATCTTCTTGCACCTGGCTGACCTACCCTCGCTACTGCTGGTCATCGCGGTCGGGGCCGCGCTCGACCTCCAAGCCCGCCAGGCTGCTGGCTGGCTGAGCGTGCCGCTTGGCTCAGCCCAGAAATTGCTGGCGCGGCCATCGCCACCAGCGCTGACCACGCAGTCTTCGCTCCGCCGTCCCTTGCAGCTGTGCTCCTTCGCAATGGTGATCGTTCTAGGGACCATGGTGAGTTTGCCTGGGTTTCGGGCGCGGCTGTGGACGGCACAGATTGGGGTCGATGTCGTTCCCTCCAACGTCACGTCGTCCGGCTACGCCTACGACGTGCTGTCCCGTGCGACGACAATGCCCACCTTCATGCTCGTCGCGAGCAATCACCGCTTCGTCGACGAAGCCGCTACCCAGGTCGGAATCAGCGACAAGGACCGCCGCCAGCTTCAGGTTGCAGTCAGCCGTCAAGGCACAAGCGCCCACTTCACACTCGCAGTGCTCAGTCCCGACGGCCAGACAGCCCACGACGTAGCGGCGGCCACCATTCAGGAGGTGGAATCCTATCTGAATGCTGTAGACGCTTCCTACCGGCTGCTCGTGAGGGCACCTCCAGGGCTATCCCCTCCCGGCAGCAATCGTCGGCTGCTCGCTGATGCACTGGCACTCGGGCTTCTCGGGCTGGCGTCGGTGCTCATGGGACTGCATCAGAGCCGAAGATCCAAGTTGCAGGTCGCTGAGGGGTTGGTAGAATCTTCTCCCTAGCCCTCGAGGTTCGTGCCTGGTCAGTGAGGTCCTGAGCCCGCGGTTCTGACTCACCGTCGCCCTGCCGGTCAGCAACAAGCATCCTAGCCACTGGTGGGTGAATGGCGAGGCCGGCCAACGATGATGGCCGACTTGAGCCAGCGCATCATCTCTTTGGTGACGGCGGAGGATTCGTCCCCGACGTCCGCAATTGGCCGGACTCGGGAACGTCGGCAGGGCCCGAGCCGGCGGAAATCAACGATGGCAAACTCCTGCCACCCCGACTTGACAAGAGCCCGTCGGTTCGCAGTGTTGTCCTCAGGCACTTTGCCGACGATTCTGGTAGCCCGTCCGGTGCGCTCAAGATCGTCGAACAACAAGGAGTATCCCGCCGAGGCGAGGCCACGTCCGCGGTACCGCGGAGCGGTAACCATGTCCTCGGGATTAACGGTCCCGAGGGGCAGCCGTACAGCCCCGCCGGGAGCTGCAATGGTTGGTGCGTGCCCGTGAAATATCCAACCCGAGTAAGCGATCTCCGTGCCGTGTCGCATAAGCCACAATTCGGCCCCCTCAGCAAGGCGGCGGTGGCTCTGCTCGACATCGACCTCGAGTGGACCAACTAGAGACACCTCGGCGCTGCCTGCCCGGAACATCTCGAATCCCTCTGGCAGAGGAAGACGCGGTCGCGGCTCCGCCAGATCTAAAGTGGACCACACGTGCGTCTCGTGCAGGTAAACGAACGGTCGCACGTGGGAAACCAGCTTGTGAAACGTCTTCACAGGACCGTGTCGCGTCACATGGCGGAGAACCCGAGCACGGCTACTCGTCATCGATGCGTCACTCTCGGCGGTTGGCCGCAACGAAAGCATCCCAAATGGACGATGAGCGAGTTGCAGTAGCCGCCGCCGCCATGATTCTGACCCAACCGTGGTCCGCGATTGGCTATCTCCGTGCCTTGACGCTTACGGCTCATGGCGGCTCGGGCGCGCCCTGCTGCGCGAACGGCGCAGCAACCCAGCGACCTGTCGCATCCACGTTGGGCGGTGTCCGCCCGCAACGACCCAGAACAGGACCGGCGTTGCTAGCCGGGCTGGCAGGACAGCTACCAGGAGCAGCACGGTTGCCTGAAAGGCCCGGTCGGCGCCTGAGAGGCTGCTCTCACGACGCAACCCGGACAGGCCCGCGACAAGCAGCGCCCAGCGGGAGTCTGTGCGCTGAGGGTGCGCAACCGGGTCGAGGCGAAGGGAGCCAAGGCGGTGCAGCAGATGTTCGGGATTTCGTTGCACCAAGTTCGGCGGAAACTGCAGACCCTGCTCCGCGGCCGTCTGATGCAACTGTTTCTCCTTAATCAAGTCGTAGCGCACCCGTTCTCGTAGTCGATCAACGTTGACCCCTCCAGAGAAGGCCCATCGATTCCTGTCGTGCTGACGGTAGGCCCCGAGTTCGTCCTCGATAGAGATCACAGGCCCAAAAAGCGGAACGACCGTGTTCAGGTAGTGATCAAGTGCGTCAAACTCCCCAGGAAAGGGAAACAGCTGCTCGAGCAGAGCGCGAGGAAAGGCATTGCCACTCGTCACAGGTGTCTCGTAACGGCCGGTGGAGGCCAGCTGGCCGAGAAGATTACCGCTCGGCAGAGGGAGCCCCCAAGAAGGATCCGCCCCGAAACGGACGCCGTCGGTGCCGACGAGCGAGAGTCGAAACTGAACCTTTGAGCAGCCTGGCTGCCATGCACCCACCACTCGTGACACCGCGTCTGGGTGTAAGAAGTCGTCAGCATCAAGGAACATGACAATGTCACCAAAGCTTGCTTCCAGGCCGGCCTGGCCTGCCGCTGGTTGCCCAGAATTCTCCTGCAATACGATCTGAACCTGACCGCTGAACGTGTCGATGACCTCGCGCGACGCGTCAGTGGACCCGTCGTCGACGACGACGACCTCGGTGTGCGGATACGTCTGCGCTAGCGCGCTTCGGATTGCAACTGGTAGGTAGTCGGCATAATTGTAATTGTTGATCAAAATGCTTACGAGAGGCAAGTTCGACATTGTTGGCGTGGTCATGGTGCTACAACTACCATACGATGGCTGATCGGAATGTGGCGGAGCTCAGTATAATAGGTGTTCAACCCAGCCGTAAAGCATGGCGGCAGCGATCCCCATGGGCTGCACGGCCCCGTCGCAACCGGCCAAGACCGCCGATCATAAGGGTCAGCGACGCTGGCACGAGCTCGCGACATGGGGCTGGTGAACATCCTTCCTAAGCAATTCTGTCTACAACACTACCTGCTCCCCGCCCGAGCGCCAGGAGCTGCTTCCAATATGGCACTCGAGTAGACCTCGCGTGTGCGCCTCTGCCGATATGTGCGTTGAAACGCTCTTCGCTCAGTTGGCCGGGGAGCCCACCAGTCGCTGCTCGCCGCAATCTGTGACGGAGGATTGCAAGCGCGGACTGGGGCGGTGTTCATTGCAGTGCGCAAGAAGCAGCCGGTCACGCCGCCCTCGGCTACTTCCGCGGTCCCGTTGGTACTGGGCCCACCACGCCGCCGCCTCGAGCTGGGGCGGACCACACCAAGCGGGACTGCACCTATCCTTTGTTGCGAGACACAATCTCCCGCGCCCCAACGGGTCTGGGTAGTTCGGTTGAGACTGGATCGCACGGCGGGAGCGCGCAGTGGGTAGCAGCTCGTCATCTATCCGCCTTTCCGGCGTACGCCGGTTCGCGGCCGGAGCCGAGTGGTACTTGCTGGCCGCCCTCCTGCTGGGCATCGCATTCATAATCTTTGTGCGAGCCACGCACCGAGGACCGCCTCCGCCTCTTGCGCTGTCCGTGCACCAGTCAGGCTTCGGCCCCTTCGACCTCCTCTTAAGCGGCGGCGTTGCGGGCGGCAGCTACGACCTGCTCGTCGATGACAGTAACCACCAACCCGCGCGTGAGGGGCCGTTCACAGTCCCAGCGGGGGAGTCCGTGCACCATTCTGTGCAGGTCGCGGCCGGGCAGCAAGTCAGGGTTTGGCTGGTCGCCGCCGGATCCTCGCAACCGTTGCGTTCGGTCGTTCTGCGAGGCCCGGGTCAGCAGAGATCCGGTGCGGCGCCGACTCCTGAGTCGACTCAGCCACCTGTCTTGGGTTCGGCGTCGCCGTTGCCTACCATTCCATTGCAGCTTCCGTCTCGCCGGTGAAACGGTCCGCCCGGGCCGTCTCCCCAACGATGGTCGGGGAGGGCGAGTAGTTGCTCGGCCGCGGCGCGGCGGTGCTCGTAACGCAGCGTCTGGCGGCAGCCGCGCGGGTGAACTCCACCAGCCGCCGGTTGTTCCAGCTCAGCAGTGTGTCGTCCTGCTCGAGCACCGGCAGCATGTGGCCGCGGCGGGCGGCGCCGGCGACGAGGGCCTGCAGGAAGGCGGAGTGGCGTCCAGCACCAGGCCGCCGACAACCTTGCGTACCGCGTCGCTGTCGCCGGCCATCAGCACGACGGCAGCTAGCAGGTAGCCGCGGCGCTGGTCTCGTCGACGTCGACGTAGACGTAGACGTGCCCGCTCACCCTCCTGCGCCGGCACGTCCGGCGCGGCTCAGTGCCCGGTACATAGGGGGAGCGGGTCAACCCGACCAGGGCCCGGCTGACCGTGTCCAAGCCCTCGACCAGGTGCGGGAAGCTCTCGGCTTCGCACAGCCGGCCGCGCCAGCGCCCCGAGTGCGACAGCGCGCCGACCAGCAGATGGGCCTGCCTGCCCCAGCCCCCGCCGCGGGCGGGTCTCGGCACCCGCCGGGTGTTCGATCACCGCCACCGGCCGGCCCTTGGCCGGTGAGCACGCTCGCACGCCGGGCGCAGCCGGCCCCCGGCCGCGGATCTGGCGGGTCAGCGTCGGATAGGACCCGGTGAACCCCAGCCCGAGCAGTTCGTCGAACAGCGTGCTGGCCCACAGGTGCGGGTCCTCGGCCAGCCGGGCTGCGGCGTAGTCGACGAACGGGCCGAAGCTGTCGCCGGCTGCCCGGGCCCGCGCCCCGGCGGTTCGCCTGCCCGTGACGTAGGCCTGATCGTCTTGCGGTCATGTCCCAGGTGCCGGGCGATCGCAGAGATCGTCCAGCCCTGGCGGTGGAGCGCACAAGCGTCCACGTCGTCCTCCCGTGTGTGTGGACGGGGCGGGGGCTGGCCGATGTCGGCATCACGGCGGGGTCGGTGCTGGACGAGGGGCAGTTCGACGCGGCGCGGGCGTTGATGGCGGGGCTGGACCCGCGTACGGGTGAGCGGCTGGTGGAGCCCAAGCTGGCGGTTTTCGCCGACGCGAAGGTGCCGCTGGCGCCGCTGGTCCACGCCGTCGAAGCAGCTGCGGCGGCGCGGGGGGCGCACCCGGAGGCGCTGTTCGGTTCGGTGAAGGTCGGCAAGTCCTACGGGCGTGCTGTTCGTGCGGTGGTCAACGACGGCGACGGCGCAATGTTGCGCGCGGACGACGCGGGGCGGGTCGCGGATGCGGCCGGGTTGGACGTGGAGGTGGTGTGGGGCGCCGGGGTGTACGCGGCGGCGGTCGCGAACCTGACCGAGGCGCGGACGGTGCCCGGTGCGGACGGCAAGGGCGTGGAGCGGCTGGTGCCGCGGCGGCGGGTGGTCGGGAACCTGGGTTATGACGTGTCGTTCACGCTGCCCAAGTCGCACAGCCTGCTGCTGGCGTTCGCCGACGAGACCACCGCCGCCGCGGTCGAGCAGCTCTACACCGCGGGTGTGGGGGCGACGTTCGACTGGCTGGAGGCGCAGACGGCGTACGGGATGCGCGGCCACCACGGCGAGGGCAAGAGCGCCCAGACCGTGCGGGGGTCGGGGTTTCTGGGCTGGTCGATGGTGCACCGCGCCGCCCGGCCGGTCGGCGAGCGGGTGGTGGGCGACCCGCACTGGCATGTGCACGTCACGGTCGCGAACATGACCCGCGGCACGGATGGTGGCTGGTCGACGGTCGCGGCCGGCGGCCGGGATTTGATGCGCCACGCCCCGGCGGCGGACCATGTGCTCAAGGCGCTGGTCCGCCGCCGGCTGGGTGTCGAGTTCGGGGTGGAGTTCGCCCGGTCGAAGCGGACCGGGGCGTGGGAGGTCGCCGCCATCCCCGACGCGACGCTGCGGGCGTTCTCCAAACGGGGTGCGTCGATCGAGGCGATGCTGCGTGACCTGGGGTTCGACCCGGCTTTGGCGACCCGGCGGGCCGAGGATTT